>Ga0116184_10003834_pt1 | contig 12156 bp, 3 predicted proteins | sample AD_JPNNA5_MetaG_FD_89886 | JGI IMG/M metagenome (GOLD analysis project Ga0116184, IMG submission 89886) | Active sludge microbial communities of municipal wastewater-treating anaerobic digesters from Japan - AD_JPNNA5_MetaG | ecosystem: Engineered > Bioreactor > Anaerobic > Digestate | place... | reverse complement strand
CTGATCTCGTCGTCCGCGTACCCGAGCATCTCCTTCCAGCGCCGGGACCTGTACACCCTGCCTGCCACGATATCGTAGTCCCAGACCCCGTCGCCCGCCCCCTCCAGGGCGAACTGCCATCGCTCCTCGCTCTCGCGGAGGGCCTCGGCGGCCTTCCTGCGTTCGCTGATGTCGTGGGTGATGCCGAGCAGCCCTTCCGGTGACCCGTTCTCGTCATAGAGTATGCTCAGGGTCACTTCTGTCCACACCGTTGACCCGTCCTTGCGAATAAGCTCGAGGTCAAGTTTTTTCGTCCACTCCTTGCCGTGCACCTGGCCGTCCGACTCAAGCAGTTTCTCCTGGGTGAAGAGCTCCACGGCCATCCGGTATGACTCCGGCGCAAGGACCTCCTCCATCTTCTGCTGCATGGCCTCCTCGGGGGTGTATCCCCTGAGCTGCATCACGGAGGGGCTCACATAGACGTACTTGAGGTCCGCATCCAGCACCCAGATCACGTCCCGCAGGTTTTCCGCCAGGAGCCGGTATTTCCGTTCGCTCTCCTTGAGGGTCTTCTCGGCGAGGATCCGGTCCGTTACATCCCTGCCCACTCCGCTGAACCCTATTATCTCCCCGGACGGTCTCCGCAGGGGCGAAACGGAAAACTCGACATTGATGACTGTGCCGTCCTTCCTGATCACCTCGTAGTCCGCCAGGGTCTTCGTCGCCCCTGTGCGGTAGACTTCGTTGAATTCCACATATGCGCGCCGGGCGGTTTCGGGGGTGGTGTACGCACGGTTGTTCATTCCCAGCAGCTCTTCTCTGGGATACCCCAGGATTCGGCATTGCGATGCATTCACAAAGGTGTAGTTTCCCTGGAGATCGAGCTCAAAGTACGCCTCGTCCATGGTCTCCAGGATGGTACGGTACTTCTCCTCACTCTCTCGAAGGGCCGCTTCTGCCTTTCTCCGGTCCGTGACGTCGCGGGACACCCCATGGATGCCTGTCACCCTGCCCGAACTGTCGCGCATGGCGCGGCAGTTCGTCTCCAGGTACCTCACGGACCCGTCCTTGTGAAAATACTCGAGTTCCATGAGGATAGACCGGTCCGGATCCACACCTTCATGGCCGTCTCGTGCCAGCTCCCCGGAAAGGGTCTCCATGACCTGGGCGAGGGACCTCTCCGTGAGCTGCTCGGCGGCCGTCTGGCGCATTCGCTCCTCGGGGGTGAAACCCAGGATCTTCTCCACGGAGGGGCTCACGTAGGTGGTGCGCATGTCGAGGTCCACGATGAAGCTGATGTCGCCCATGTTCTCGGTGAGGAAACGGTACCTCGCCTCGCTTTCCGCGAGGGCCTTCTCGGCCCGCTTGTGCTCGGTGACGTCGCGCACCAGGGTGTGGAACCCCACGACAGCCCCCGAGGCGTCCCTCATGGGCCATACGGAGAGCTCGTTGTCGTGGAGCGTGCCGTCCTTGTGGTACACCTGGTAGTCGACCATGCGCTTCGGCACTCCTGTCACGTACACGTCATGGAAGGTCTCGAACATGTACCTGGCCGTCTCAGGGGGAGCATAGTGCGTGTAGTTCATGCCCAGGAGCTCTTCCCTGGAATATCCGGACATCTCTACGGCCGCATCGTTGAAGAAGGTGAAGTTGCCGGAGAGGTCTACCTCGAAGTATGACTCCTGCATGCTTTCCAGGATGCCCCGGTACTTCTCCTCGCTGGCCCTGAGGGCGTCCTCGGCCTTCTTCCGCTCGGTGACGTCCCTGACGATCCCCTTGAATCCGATGGCGCCACCCGCCGCATCGCGCATCAGCGAGACGGAGGCCTCCACGTGGGTCTTCCGGCCGTCCCTGGTGAAGAGCTCCCAGTCGACTCCGGAAAGGGGCTCACCGGTGACGAAGACCCGGTGGTAGGCATCGAAGACCTTCTTCGCGTTCTCTTCGTCCATGTACTTCCGGAAGTTCATGCCCCTGAGTTCCTCGTCCCTATAGCCGAGGCGACTCACGGCCAGGGGGTTGTAGAAGGTGAAGTTGCCCGCCAGGTCCACCTCGTAGTAGGCCTCCTGCATGCTCTCCAGGATGTTCCGGTAGCGTTCCTCGCTCCGGCGCAGATCCTCTTCGGCCCGTTTGCGCTCGGTGAGGTCCATGCACGAGGCCACACTTTCCTTCGTGCCAGGGATGAGGGCCACGTTGAGGAAGATGTCCCGGACCTCCCCGGCGCGGTTCTTGAGCCTGAACTCGTAGGCCCCGGGCGTGGATCCCGGCTCTTTCCTGCGCCGGGCATGGTAGCTCTTCATCATCTCCAGGTCTTCGGGCGCGATGAACACGGTCCAGCTCATCTTGCCTTCCATTTCCTCCTTGGTGTAGCCGGTGAGCTGTTCGAACTTGGTGTTGGCGAGCAGGATGGTGGTGTCCTCGGCGATGAGGATGGTGGCGTTGCCCGTGTTCTCGAAGATGGTGCGGTAGTGCTCCTCTCTCTTCTTCAGCTCTTCCTGGGCCTGCTTGCGCGACGTGATGTCGTGCACGAGCACGTGGAAGCCCGACGGCCTGCCCGATGCGTCACGCATGAGTCCGGCGGACATCTCGTGGGTGCGCACGCTCCCGTCCCTGCATATCACCTCGTAGTCCACCAGGCGCTCGGGTTCTCCGGTTTCGTAGATCCTGTGGAAAACCCGGAACATGCGTTGCGCCGTATCGGCCGAGGTGTAGGACCGGTAGCTCATGCCGACAAGCTCGTGGGGTTCGTATCCCAGCATGTGCCCGGCGACATCGTTGAAATAGGTGATGTTCCCTCTCAGATCGAGCTCGTAGTAGCCCTCCTCGATGTCCTCCAGCAGCTTTCGGTGGCGTTCCTCGCTCAGGCGGAGCGTCTCCTCGGCCTGCTTCCGCTCGGTGATGTCCCGGGCGATGCCCTGGACCGCATACGGGACATTGTCACGGAAGATGACAGACGAACTGGTCTCCACCCAGAGGGTTCGCCCGTCCTTTGTTCTGAGTCGGTATTCGGCGGGTTTCTGAGACTCAAGGGAACCGGTATCGTGCAGTTCCTGGAGGAGCCTGGTAGCCTTGGCAAAATCCTCGGGGCAGAGGACGGTGGCCAGGTTGATACCGGGAATTTCGTCCCTGGTGTATCCGAGAAGGTCCAGCGCCCTGTCGTTGGCGTCCAGGAAGCGGCCTTCGAAATCGTGGATGAAGAACAGCTCCAGGGAGTGGGCGAAAAGGGAGTGGTAGCTCTCCTCGAACTGCCTGGCCGTCTGTCTGACAGCGCGGATCTCCCGCTCCAGCTCCAGGATTCTCATCTCAAGATCAGCCTTGGTCGGCCGCCTTGCCATCTCCCCTCTCCTGAATGACTCTGACCATGCAGGGACGCACCGCTCACCCTGCGCCTTCATGTACTCTCTTTATCGGAATTTCTGCGGGCAGAACTTACCGATGGATGGGGATTGTCCATTCAGGGGTCGCGCCGCGAAGTCCATTGCAACCACTCGGAAATGGAATGCGCAGTCCGGAAAAACCAGGGGGGGTACCCGGGACGGCAACCCGGAACCTGGCTGTCATGGCACAATTCGAAGGGTTATCGTATTTCCCGTCACGGCCGGTTCAGGTATCCCAGACAGTCCAGGTGGATGACCACGAGGATTGCCGAAAGAACCAACACCGTGATGAGAACGGCCTTGAACACGGTCATCATGACTGGCATTTTACCCTGTTCCCGGATCCGGGGCAAGGGTCAGGGCCGCTCCCCCCAGAGCATGGCGGAAAGGCCCGAACTCCGCACCGTCCTGCGTGACACGGCCCGGGACAAGACTTCGGGGGACGACCAGATCTCGAGCGCCTTCCTGGCCCGGGTGATGGCCGTGTACACGAGTTCCCGGCAGAGCACCGGCGAGTCGCGGTCCGGCAGGACGAGGAGGGTGCGGTCGAACTCCGAGCCCTGGCTCTTGTGCACGGTCATGGCGAACGCGGTTTCGTGGCCGGGCAGGCGCATGGGTGAGATCTGCCGGGGGGTACCGTCACGACCGGGAAAACAGGCGCGCAGGTCGCCCTCATGGCGGAGAATGATGCCGACGTCCCCGTTGAACAGGTTCAGGGAATAGTCGTTCTCCGTGATGAGCACCGGCCTGCCTTCGTAGTGGACCCCTGAAGGATCCAGAAGGCCTTCCTCGGCCAGGATGCGCTCAATGAGGCGGTTCAGGGCCACAACGCCGAAGGGCCCTTCCCGGACCGGGCAGAGTACCCTGAAGGCGTCGAAGAGGCGCAGGCGCTCCTGGTGGTCGGATCCCTCGAGGTACGGTCCGTACCCTGCAATGACAGCAGGTCGGAGGGTCTCCCCGAGGGCATCAGCCCCGGGCAGGTCCCTGTGGCACAGCTCGCCTCCAGAGCCTGCCTGCAGGATCTCGATGCATCTCCCGGCATCTTCCCTGTTTACCGCTGCGCTCAGGTTGAAGATGAGGCTGTCCCCGGCGAAACGGTAGGTCCTGGTGAGCTCCACGATGGAGTCCTGCATGCCGGCCCTGCCCCCTGAAGACAGCCCGGCGTCGATGACCCGTGCGGCCAGATCGGCAAGCCCGGGGGAGTAGGCATGGGTGGTTCCGGTGTCGCAGATGTCCCCCAGCACATATCCTGCCGCAACGCTGGCGAGCTGGTTCCGGTCGCCGAGGAGGATGAGCCTGCCGTCAACCGGGATGGCCTGCACGAGGGCTGCCATGAGGGCAAGGTCTGCCATGGAGGCCTCGTCCACGACCACCACACGGGCTGTGAGGGGGTTGTCCGGCCCGCGCCGGGGTTTCACGGAACCTGTGGTAAAGCCCAGGAGCCGGTGCAGGGTGGATGCCTCCCTGGGTATCCGGCCGCGGATCTCTTCCGGGCAGTCGAGCCGCTCGACGCCTGTCTGGATGGACTCGGCGATCCTTCTGGCGGCCTTGCCCGTGGGCGCAGCCAGGGCGATGGTGAGGTCTGGTTCCAGCATGAGGAGCAGGGCCATGATCTTCGTTACCAGCGTGGTCTTACCCGTGCCCGGCCCGCCCGTGATCACGCACAGTGACCTGCTCGCCGCGATGAGGGCGGCGAGCCTCTGGGGGAGGACTCCTTCCCCGGCCTCCGGGAACATGCGCGCCATGGCGCTCCTGAGGGCCTCCGCATCGACAGGCCGCTCGGATGCGTTCAGGGCGATGAGCCTGTCCGCGAGCAGGCGTTCCTGCCTGTAGGTCCGGTGGAAGTAGAGCCTGTTCGAGCGGTCCAGGATCAGGGGGCGATCATCGCCCGGTGAGCCCACCACGGGCTCCCGCCTGAGGGTCGCGGCCCAGGCCTCCGGCCCGGGCAGGGCCTGCATGAGTTCTCCTGCCGCATCCAGCGAGGCCATGGGGGCGCACAGGTCCATGCAGGTGTGGCCCTGCCTTCCCAGGAAGCTCAGCAGGGCCGCGGCCAGGGCGAGGTCCCGGTTCTCCGACCCCGAGAGCCGCATCATGAACCGGGCGAAGTGCAGGTCAACAGTCGCGAAGGGGGCAAAAGCAAGCAGGGGCTCGAGCATGCTCATATTCCCTTTCCCTTCGTCCATTCGGGGGAATATCGCCGCATGGTGTGTCTGCAGGCCTTCGGCCGTTCCGACGAGACCGGATATCTGTGGTGCGTGCTGCTGGCAGAACTGTTCATTCTTCAACTCCGTCCATGAGGACTGCTGCCATGCGTGCCACCGTCTCTCCGTCCGACCGGGCCCGGAAGATGCCGTATCCCGAACCCTTCGCCGGGTCCACGCCCCGCAGGAACACGTAGATCACGCCGCCGAAGTGGCTGTCGTAGTCGTATCCGTCCATCCGGTTCCGCAGGTACTGGTCCAGGGCCACGCAGTAGAGATGGTACTGGAGCACGTAGCCCTCCCTTGCCATGACCGAGGCCAGGGCGTCCGGATGGTAGTCCTCCACCGCGTCACCCAGGTGGTTGGACTTCCAGTCCACGAGAAAGTACCTCCTTTCGTGCACGAACACTAGGTCCATGAAGCCCCGGAGGAATCCCTTTACCGGGTCGAATGCGAGGCGGGCTGTGGGGTACGGCATGCCTGCCGGCGAACCCGGGGGCAGGCAGCCGTGCAGCGCCCTGTGGAGACCTTCAGGCGTGAGGGTCTTCAGGGGGAACATGAACTCCAGTTCGGTGAGCCTCCGGTCCCTGGTCACCCCGGCGAGGCTCATGCCGCCCAGGTCCGAAGCGAGCACATTCCCGACCATCGCAGTGACCGCCTCCGCCCAGGCCGTGTCGAAGCCGTACTTGGCGAGCGTCTCCTCAGCCACGGCCCGTATGGCATCCCTGCCCGCGGTGAAGTCGATGCGCTCGAAGACCTCGTGCAGGAGCGTCCCGGCGCGGGCTCCCCGGGGGAAGGAGAAAATGTCCCGGGCACGGTCCTTCCTCTGTCCCACATCCTCCAGCGCGGCGTGGCGCAGCATGTCCCGGTCGGCCGCATCGCCTGCCCTGTGCAGGCCCCTGACAAACGAGGTGTAGCTCGCCATGCCCCAGGTGCGGTCAACAGCCCGGGTGAAGAGACGCGCCGCAGGCTCCGGCCCTGCTGCACTCGAGCCCTCGGGCGACAAGGGTTCTTCCCGGGGCAGGCGCTTCACCCGGGCCATGCCCGCGGACCGCTCGACCAGGTCGCTGAGGCCCTGTCGGATGCCGGTACCGCCTGGCTGGCCCAGGAGGAGGGCCATGGCGGACCTCGCCTCGTTCCGCACCGCCGTCAGTGCAGCGTAACACCGGTTCTTCGCCCGGGTGAGCGCCACATAGAGGAGCCGGACGTCCTCGGCCTCGCTCTCCGTGGCCGCCAGCGCGGAGTGGATGTCATATTCGCCGGATCCCAGGTCGAAGACGGCGCGGTCCGCCTCGTCGTGGAACACCACGCCCTCCCGCTTCCTCCGGTCCCCGGCGCTCCAGGCAAAGGGGCAGAACACGATCGGGAACTCAAGGCCCTTGCTCTTGTGCACGGTCATGACCCTCACCGCGTCCTCGTCGCTCTCGAGCCTGAGCTGGTACTCGTCGTTTCCCGGAAGTGCCGGGTCCCTGCGCTCGGCGAGCCACTTCCTCAGGCCCTGCATGCCGAGTCTGTCCGCCGCCTCGGCCCTTCCCAGGATCTCGGCGATGTGGAGCACGTTGGTGAGCGCCCGCTCGCCCCCCTCGCAGCCGAGGAGACGCGGGCGCACCCCCTCCCGGTCCAGCAGGGAGCGGATCATGGGCGTGAACCCGGCGCCCGCCCAGGTGTCGCGCCAGGCCCGGAACCGCTCGATCCACCCCTCCCAGGCCGCCTCGTCGGCCGCAAGGGCGTCCAGGGCCACGGCGTCCAGGCCGAAGATGCGGGTCATGAGCGCGGTGCGCACAAGGGCCTCCCGGTGTGGTTCGGCCAGGGCAGCGAGCAGCATATCCATCTCCAGGGCTTCGCCGGAGAAGAACACGTTCTCGTCGCTGTAGAGTACGCAGGGGATGAGCGCCCGGCGCAGGGCGTCGCGCACCATGCGGGCCTCCCGGTTGGTGCGCACGAGCACTGCCATGTCCCGGGGGTTCAGTCCCTCTCCCCCAAGCCTCACCTCACCGCTTTTCGAGAGGGCGAGGAGTCGTGAGATCTCGAAGGCCGTGGCCCTGCACACCTCTGCACGTGCCCGGGGGACCGAGACGACCGTGCCGTCTTCCGGCTCGAGGTGCCAGACCACCAGGGAACCGTCCGTCAGGCCGGTGAGCGTCTTCCGGTCGGGCCGGTCCGCCGGGACGGCATCCTGGAAGGAGATCCACTTGAACACGAAGGGGTGCTCAGCCCGCGAGAACACCGCGTTCACCGCCGCGATGAGGCCCGGCTCGCTCCGCCAGTTGTGGACGAGGGTGTGCCGGGCGTGACCTTCCACCGCCTGGGCGGCCCGGGCATAGGTGAACACGTCCGCGCCCCGGAAGCCGTACACGGCCTGCTTGGGGTCGCCGATGAAGAACAGGGTGGAACCTGCGAAGCACGTGGTGAAGATCTCGTACTGCAGGGGGTCGGTGTCCTGGAACTCGTCGATGAGGGCCGCGTCGAACCTGGCCGCCACGGCCCGGGCCAGGTCCTCGCCGCCGCGCGACCGGAGCGCCCGGTGCACCCTGAGCAGCAGGTCGTCGTAGTGCACGAGGCCCCTCGCCTCCTTGCGGCTGGCCAGGTCCTGCTCCAGGGAGGAGAGGAACCGCACCTTGAGGCGGGTGAGGGCTCCCTCCATGGCCGAAGCCAGGGCCAGACCCGCATCGTGCAGGGCCCCGCACAGGGCGAAGGCCGGGTGGGCGGGCACTTTCCCGTCCTTCTTCGTGGCCTTTTCGATGCCTGCGGGCGTGAACCTGGCAAGGCTCTTCCCACTTGGCAGCGTGAGAGGGCCCATGCCGAGGAAGCGGCCGATCTCGTCAAGATATCCGGGCACCAGGTCTGCCTTCAGGATGTTCTGTTTTATCGATGCCTTGTCACTCACGAGGCGCTCCACCTCGGGACGCGCACCGGGCCAGATGGCTGCCAGCTCCTCGAAGGCCCTGCGGTAGGAGGCGATGAGGCCCGTGAGCCCCCCCCATTCCGGAGGTTCCCCGCCCGGGGGGATGAGACGGGCCGAAAGGTTCGGCCTGGCCGCCAGGTCCATGAACCACTCCGGGCTCACGCCGCGGCCACGGCAGTAGGCGATGAACTCGGGCACGGGGTTCCCCGCAACGTGGATACGGTAGAAGTCTTCCGCCGCCCCTGCCACCAGCTCGGTCTGGTCCGTTACCAGCTCTGTCTCGAAGGGGCTGCCGGTCTCGAAGGCCAGCTCCCTGAGCATGCGCTGGCAGAAGCCGTGGATGGTGGAGATGGCGGCCTGGTCGAACCGGGCCAGTGCCTGTTCCAGGGCCTGCAGCGCCCTCGGCCTGTCCGGGACCCGTGCAACAAGGGCGCTGAGGAACGGGTCCGGGGACGTGCCTGCGGCAAAGGCGTCCCTGGCCTGGCGCAGCCTGGCGCGGATGCGTGTCTTGAGCTCGTCGGTGGCGGGCACGGTGTAGGTGACCACGAGGATCCTCTCCGCCGCCATGCCCCGCTCCAGGAGGAGGCGGAGGAAGAGCGATGCAATGGTGTAGGTCTTGCCCGTGCCCGCGCTCGCCTCGATGAGGTGCGTACCGGAGGGTTCCAGGGCCATGAGATCCAGCGGCTCCGTCATCAGGGCACCTCCATGGCCGTCAGGACCGGCCAGAACACGGTGAGGGCCAGGGCCCGGAACTCGCCGTCCAGGGGGTCAGTGCGGGGGAAGCACAGGTGTGCGGCAGGATCCCCGGCCTCGGGGCGCTCCTGCGCGCTCCCCTCCCACTTCCCTCGCGCGTCCTCCATGGCCCTTTCCTCACTGCCGTACTTCTTCAGCGATTCCGCATAGGCGAGCGAGCTCTTCGGGAAGAAGTGCACGGGTTTCGCGAGGCCCTGCCGGTACGCGTCCAGGAGGCCCCGGAGGGCCCGGAGCGGGTCGGCGGGCGGCCTGAGGGTGAGCACTCCCTCCCTGTGGATGTGAATGGCCGTGGCGTCCCCGCCCGGACGCGCGGCCTGGAGGAGGAGCAGGCTGAGCCATGCCCGCAGCAGGTCGGCAGGCGCGGTCCGGGCGTAGCGGAACGAGAGGAAGGACCCTCCTGCCAGGCTCTCCACGGTCCCGGCCACGGTGAACTCGTCCACGCCGACGGACACGGGGGTCTTTTCGAACGTTCTGCCTGCCCTGGCTTTCTCGATGAGCGGCAGGAAGCCGTCCACCTCGCGGGTAAGGCTCTGGAGCGCCATTTCACCCGCTACGCCGTGGGGCAGCAACCCCTCGGCCCTGAGCCTGGCCAGGTCCGCCCCCATTCCCGCGCCCGCGAGCCGCTCGGCCAGGATGCGCTGCTGGAGGGAGTAGCGCTCCAGGCCGGCGAGCGTGAAGGGCTCCCGGTCGAGCACGGGCTCCTCGTCCCGGGGCAGTTCGGCGCCGAGCCGGTGGCGCAGGAAGAAGCGCGCCGGGCAACGGAAGAACTCGAGCAGGCGCTCCGGGTCCACCGTGCGCCACTGCTCCTCAAGCTCGCCTGCGAGCGCAGGCCAGCCCTGGCCCGCACCCGGCCCTGCCCAGAGTGCCCGGGCGGCCAGCGCATTGTCCCTTGAATAGCTGAACAGGTTCGTACCCGGGGTGAAGTATTTGGCATTGAAGGCCTGGAGAGAGTGCTTCCTCACCACCTCCGGCGAGGCAAAGGCCTTTTCGAGGTACTCCAGCAGGGCGCTCACAACCACGGACGGCGGGATGGGGGCGTTGTCCTGGATGCCCTGGCCGATGTAACTGATGGAGAGCGCGTCCCGGGCCGACAGCAGTGCCTCCAGGAAGAGGTAGAGGTCGTCGTCGCGCTTCGACCGGTCGCCCTTCCGGCCATGCAGGGCCATGAGGTCGAGGCCGCTCGCGTAGTCCCTCCGGGGGAAGGCTTCGTGGTTCATACCCATGAGGCAGATCACGCGGAACGGGATGCTCCGCATGGGCAGCATGGAGCAGAAGGTGACACCCCGCTCCAGGAACCCGGCTCCCTCCGCTGCACTGCCGAAGGCCCTGGAGAGGTGGTGCCGCACCACGCCGATACCCACCCTGCCCGCGAACCCGGCCTCCGTTCCTGCCCGCTCCAGGCCTCTCACGGCGGCCTTGAGCCTGAGCATGTCCTGCGCGCCATCCTCGTCCGCGGCCATGAGGCCGTCGATGATATCGAGCAGCACCCCTGACCACTCGGCAAGCCCCCGCTCCTGCCGGAGGGCTTCCACTGCAGCGAAGAGCCGCTCGACGAAGTCCAGGAAGGAACCGAGGAGCTCGGCCGAGGAAGGGTCCACCTCGTCATGGGGCGCGATGCCCGCGAACAGGCTTTTTCCCCCGGCCATGGCATAGCCCAGCAGCAGCCGCCTGAGGCCGAACTCCCAGGTGTTCTCCTCGAAGCCGGGCAGTCCGAGCTCCTCCTTGTGCCTGCCGTCTTTGGCCCAGCGTATGCCCGTGCCCGCGACCCAGGCCTGCACCTTCGCTACCGCATCCTCGTCCATGCCGAACCGTGCGCGCACCGTCTCCCGGTCCAGGAGGTCCATGACGAGCGATGCCTCAAGGCGCGCGGACGCGAGGTCGAGCACGGCCATGAGGCAGTCAGCGAGGCGCGAGCTGCGCCTGAAGGACCGGTCCGAGATGCTGTAGGGGAGATAGCGGGGATCGTCCCTCTCCATGCCGAACACGGCATGGATGAGGGGTGCGTAGGCCTCGATGTCGGGTGCCATGACGAGCACGTCCTTCGGCTCCAGGCCCGGCAAGGTCTCGAAGAGGTCCAGCAGGGTGTCCAGCAGCACCTCCACCTCACGCATGGGGCTGTGGCACGAGTGCACCTGGATGGAGCGGTCCCCCTCCTGAACCCCGAGCACGCCCTCCGATCCCGGGGCCCGCAGGTTCAGGATGTCGCCCTGCACGCGGCCGAGCATGGTGCTGTCCGTCCCCTCCGCGAACAGGTCATGCTGCTCGGGGTCCAGGTCGAGCACCATGTCCAGGAAGTTCCTGCCGAGCCTGCCCAGGGTCGCGAGCAGCTCGTTGCCCGACTCCAGGTGCCGGTCCCCGGCATCGACGCGCGCGATCCTGTGCTCGGGCATGATGTCTGCCCAGTACTCCCGGCACGGGTTCAGGCAATAGATGCCGACGTCGACCTTGTGAGACAGGGCCCTGAGCACCTCCAGGTGGAACGCGGGCAGGTACGAGATGCCGAACACGGAAACCCGCTCGGGCAGCAGCGAGGCGTCCGTGTGCGGGATGGCCTGCATGAAGAGCTCGCGGAGCCGGGCCCGGTGCAGGGCCTCACGGCCGTCGACGACCTTCCTCCAGAGCGCTGCCTGCCAGTTCTCGGGGTATGTTGAGGCTGCACCGCCCCCTTCCCACCCCAGCACGACCCCGGGCCTGAAGATGAGGTACTGGTCGTAGAGGCCCGCCATGAGGCTGCTGAACTGGTAGAGCTTCATGCCGGAGGCGTCGTGCTCCAGGTAGTCCCTGATGCGCTCGAAGTCCCTGTGGCCGAGGAGCCCGGGGAGGCAGTCCATGATGCGCAGCGCCAGCGCATCCCTCTCGAAGAGCGGCGGCTGTTTCTGTCCGGCCAGGACGCGGGAGAACATGTCGAGCACGAAGGCGTTGGGGAACGGCCAGGAGACGTTCG
>Ga0116184_10003831_pt1 | contig 12163 bp, 6 predicted proteins | sample AD_JPNNA5_MetaG_FD_89886 | JGI IMG/M metagenome (GOLD analysis project Ga0116184, IMG submission 89886) | Active sludge microbial communities of municipal wastewater-treating anaerobic digesters from Japan - AD_JPNNA5_MetaG | ecosystem: Engineered > Bioreactor > Anaerobic > Digestate | place... | reverse complement strand
ATCTTCAAAAATAATTTATTCCATTTTTTAAAAGGTATTCCCTTTTTTTACACATCTGTAGGTCCTTTATTGAAATATTTTACAGAATGGATAAACAACAACAATAGTGTTTTTCGATTAATTATTCTACTTGAATCAGGTTTAATTAATTACAAAAATATACTAGAAGATATTAACGCTTCAGATTACTATCAAAGTATAAAATATTTCAAAAAATCAGATATTTCCCTATTTGATAATAATTTTCATATATCTTTCACAAATTATCTAAAAGGAAATAGACCAAAAAATGATGAGATTCAAAATAATAATGATACGAAACAAATAAAAATTGCTGAAAAAATTTCATTTTACTTTAACAATATTATAAATTCACCTTCTCCCTCTGAAGTACTAATGAATCTTGTTAGTTTTATTGAAAAGTGTGCTTACATTAATAATATAACTGAAGTGACCGCATTAAACAAATTAAAATCAGTGGTAAAAGAGATTTTAACATCACTTTCGCAAAATGTAAATAAAAATTACAATTTAAATGAAATGATTTTACTAATGAACCAAACACTAGAGAATACATATATTCCTTCTCCTCTACCTGATTATACTTTACCCATAATTGGAACTGAAAAGGATTTACAATATTTTGAGTTTGATAAACTTTACATCTTAGGTCTTAATGAAAATAATAATATGAGCTATCTAAAACAAAATCCTCTTTTTCTGGATTATGAAAAGAATAACATGAAATCATTAGTAAACAATGCAATATTTTATACAAAAGAGAATCTATTAACTGAGTCAAACAATGAATTCTTAAAATTAAAGTCTACGGTTAAAAAGCATTTAATATTATCTGCTCCAATTAGAGATCTCGAAACAGGTAGAACTAAGTTAGTTTCAAGATACTTTATCGAAGAATGGAATAGAAAAAATAATACTAATTTAGATTATAATGAATTAGACAAACTACTAAGTAATAATCAATTATCGACAAACAACTATATTACACTCAATCCCAGTGATTCAATATATAATTATGAAGTTGCTGTTTCAATAATAACAAAGGAATTGAACAACTCAATAACTAATTATAAGTTAAGTCAATATTTTAATTTTTCTTTTTTAACCGCAAAGAAAACAAAATTAAACCTTAAAGCTTTTGATGAATATTGGGGTTCACTAAATCTAAATACCAATCGTGATTTGGGAATATTGAGCGCATCAAGAATTACATCTTGGGTTTTTTGTCCTTATAAATATTTTCTTAAATATGAACTTAACTTAGAAGAGTTTGAAGATTATGATAGCACCAACCTTGAATGGCTTCCAAAAATGGATTTCGGTAGTTTTATACATAATTTATTCAATAATTTCTTTATTGAACTAACAAATAAATATGGCAAAGAATTCAATAAAATTAAAGAAAGTGATAAAAATATTTTAGATAAAACTTTTACTGAATTAATAGAAAATTATAAAAAATCCTTCCCTATTACATCTGAGTTATACTACAAATATCAAGAAAACCAATTGTATGATATAGCTTTACGTTTTTTAACAAATGAAATAAATGATAATAATAAACGAATTTATACCGAACTATCTTTTGGATTAAATTATGAAGAAGATGAAAACAAAGAAAATATGAAAAGATATGACCCACCTATGATAAAATTAAAAGATAATACAAAAATATTTGTCCGTGGTTTTATCGATAGAATTGATAAAGATGAATCAGGGAGATATATTCTAATTGATTATAAAACTGGTAAAGTAAAAGAATTTGATGAGAATAAACCTTTTAATGGGGGTTCTCTGGCTCAAGCTGGTATTTATAGTGAAGTAATAAATCAGATCGATAAAAATATAATAAATCCAATTTTTAAATATTACTCTTTTACAAAGGATGGTAATTTTAAAAATTTAAAAATTGATTACAAAAAATATCGCTCACATTTTTTAGAGTTATTAACCTCTATTATTAAAGAAATGAGAAAAGGTAATTTTATACCAAATTATTATTATTATTATTCTAAATGTGATGAATGCGAATACTATAAAGTATGTATACAAAATAGAATATGGCTATTTAATAAAAAGAAAGAATATGATTCTAATTATAACAAATATAAAAATATTACTGAAAAAGAGAATATAGAAAAGGAATAACATTCAAAATTATAAAATTTTCGAATATTAATGGATTATAAAAATGATTAAAGATGAAAAAAGTCGTGAAATGATAGTTAATGATTTCAATCATACGCTTTTTGTTGAAGCGGGTGCTGGAAGTGGAAAAACCACCAGTATGGTTTCAAGAATAATGTCCTTGATTATTAATAATAAGTGTGATATTCAAGAAATAATTGCAATTACATTTACCAATGATGGAGCCGCTAGTTTAAAAAGTAAAATACAAAAGGAACTTGAAAAAGCTTTTAACCAAGATAAATATGCACTTACTGAAAAAAATATTATCAAACTAAATGATCAACAAAAAAGAAGAGTACATGAAGCACTTTTACACCTTCCATTAGCTCAAATCAGCACAATTCATAGCTTTTGTCTTTCAATTATAAAAGAAAGACCTATTGAATGTGGTATAGACCCCATGATCGAAATATATACTGATTTAAACGAAAATGAACTATTTAATAATGCTTGGTGTTCTTTTTTATTATTGAAATCTAAAGAGAACGATAATTTTTTAAACTTTTTACTTGAAGAAAATATTGACATAAATAAAATTCAAAATATTGCAAGTATTAAATGTGAACATCCCGATTTAACTATTTATACTGAGCCCACAGAAAATATCACTTCTAAGGATTTTAAGAAAGTTTTTAATAGACTAAAAAATTATGCGAATTGCTTACAAAATGATCTTCCTTTTTTTGAAAATGAATGTGATAATAAAATTGGATTAAAGAGATATAATTTTTTAAAAAATTTTATTGAAACATTTAATAGTACACCTAACGATAAAGACATAAAAAAAATACTACTTTCGCATGATATCAATTTAACAGACTTTTCAGCCAAAAAGCTAAAAAAATATAAAGATATTCTATCACAAGCACATGATTTACTTCAAGAAATTAGAAAAAAATATTATGATTTTGTACATTATAAATCATCACAATTCATTAACGAATTTGAAAAATTTTATTTTGAATTTAGAAAAGTAAATTTAAAGTTAAATTATAACGATCTTTTATTTATAACAAGTAGAATTTTAAGAGATAATATTGAAGTACGAAATTATTTTAAAAAAAAATATAAATACATTTTTGTCGATGAATCTCAGGATATTGACCCAATGCAAATAGAATTGGTATTCTTACTCTCCGAAAAAATTGATAATAATGCAAAAACATGGGAAAAAGTAATACTTGAACCTTCAAAACTTTTTATGGTCGGAGATCCGAAGCAATCTATCTACAAATTTAGACGAGCAGATATTCAAGTTTATAGTAAAGCAAAAAATATCATAAAAAATCAAGGAGGGTTAATACTTTCACTAAACAAAAACTTTAGATCAGATAAAACTATAATAGATTTCGTTAATAACCATTTTCAAGAATCTTTTAAAGAATTCTCAGATTTTATAAAATCAGGCATTCAAGCTGAATATACACCAATTTCTTTTGCAAAAATAAGCAATTCAGTAATCAAAGATAATATTTTTAGAATTAATGTTGAAAATGAAGACAAATTTGAAGATGAAACTAAAAAAATTGTATACATTATTAATACAATAGTCAACAACAAAAATTATAAGATTTTTGATGAAGAGAAAAACACTCTTAGAAATATTCAATTTTCTGATATAGTTCTTCTCTCAAAAACGCAGACAAATATAAACGAATTTGTAAGAATATTAGAAGAAAACAATATACCAAACTTTCTAGTAGGTGGTAAAACTTTTTTTGATTCTGATGAAATACGTGGTTTAATATTTTCACTTCAAGCTATTGATGACCCTAATAATTCTATAGCACTTTTTGGAGCTCTTAAGTCGAGTCTTTTTAAGTTTAGCGATCTTGAAATTCTTGAGTATGTAACTAATAATAATAATTTGAGTTATTTCCAAAAAAATGAAAACGAAACTCCAATTTCAAAAGTCTTAACATATTTCAAAGAATTGCATTATAGGAAAAACGAACTTAACCCTTCCGATATTTTAAAAGATATTTATGATAAAACTGGAATTTGTCACATTCTTCTTTTAAAAGAAAATGGTTTACAAAAAACTGCTCGATTATATAGATTACTAGAATTACTGTATGAAATTGAAGAAAATGTGACCTTATCCTTCCACGAAATAATCAACTCTTTAATTAATCTTATGGATTCAGATGATTTTCGTCTTTCTACCATTAACATTAATGAATATAATTCTAATGTAGTACGATTAATGACAATTCATAAATCAAAAGGTTTGGAAGCTCCAGTAATATTTATTATTGACTGTTATCAAAAAAATGAAATTAACAAATTTTCATATTATACTTTAAGAGAGAAAAATTCAATTATTATACCCCTCTTGGATCTTGGAGGGTTCTATTCACTTGATAGTGAAAAATTACAAAACATAGAATCTAATCTTGAAAAATGTGAACTAGAAAGACTAAGATACGTTGCAGCAACAAGAGCAAAAAATATACTTGCAATAAGCATTCCAAATGAAAATGAAAAATTTATTTCTTCATTCGAAAACACTTCAAGTAAATTTGAAAAAACAAAAACAATTGATAAAATTAATCTAGAAACAAAAAAAGAAATAAAAAGGAAACAAATAAATATAGAACAATTATTTAAAAAATATACCAATGATAGAGACTTAATGATCTCTAATCTCGAGAATAAAATAAATGAGTTTCAATCCCCTTTTACAAGCGTACATAATTTAATGAGTTATGATATTAAAGATCCTATTTCAAGAACAAGCAAATCTCGAGGGGTAGAATTTGGCAATATAATCCACCACATAATGGAAAAATATATGACAGAACCAGATTTTAATATACATTCATTTGTTGACAAAATAATTGAAGAAGATCCTTTGAATCTAAAATACAAAGATGAAATTATTTCAGCATTTAATATTTTAAAAAATAATACATTTGTTCAAGAAGCGTTTTCTTCAAAAGAAAAACACTGTGAATGGGAATTCTATCTATCAAAGAATAATAAAATAATTACAGGTATTATAGATATAATATACAAAAAAGATAATGGGAATTGGGGGATTCTTGATTATAAAACCGATGATATTAGTGATTCAGAAAAAAAGAGTGTATTAGAAAAAATTTATTCGAATCAATTAAAGATATACAAATCTTGTTTTGAAGAAATTACAGGAAATAAAGTAGATAAATGTGAAATTATTTGGTTAGAATAATTTTTTTTATAACAAAATTAATATTAGATAATTTTTAGTAAAAAATTAGGAGTATATTTAATATGAATAATCCAATGTTAGCAAGAATTTTCAAAATAGATGAGCTATTAAGATATAAAAAGAAGGTAACAATAAAAGAAATTCTCTCAGCGACGGAAGTTAAAAACAGAAAAACAATTTACAATACAATTGAAACCATGAGACAGTTATGGAATGCTCCAATAGTATACGACCAAAAAAATAAATGGTATTACTATTCCGAAGAAAATTACAAAATGCAAGCTCTTAATATGAGTGAAGGAGAACTATTTTCATTATTAGTTGCAACCAAAACTCTTGAACAATACAAAAACACTCCTTTTTTTGATAAACTAGAGAAAGTATTTAAAAGAATAATTGAGTTTTTACCCAAAAATATAAAAATCCTACCCGATGAACTAAACAATGCGCTGCATTTTAAATTAGATAGTGTAATTGATTTTTCTGGTGAAATATTTGATATTATTACCATAGCTTTAAAAGAATCTTGGGAACTTGAAATAGAATACTCTGGACTTATAAGAGGAGAAACTGAGAAAAGAGTAATTCAACCATATTTTATTTTAAATAAACATGGTAATTGGTATATATTTGCCTTCTGTAAATCGAGAAATGATTTTAGATTGTTTGCAATACAAAGAATTAAAAAAGCAAAGTTGACCAACGAAGTTTTCATAAAAGATGATGAAATTGACCCTAATATCATTATAGGTGATTACTTAGATCAACCAGGAGGTAAAGGAAGTTATTATGTCGAAATACTTATTAAACACCCAACATCTTTATATGTTGCTGAAAGAAAATGGCATAAAACACAAAAAATACATTACAATAATGATGGTTCAATAATAATTTCATTCACTATAAATAGTCTTAAAGAGGTTCAAAGATGGATTTTGAGCATGAGTTCTGAAGCTGTGGTATTAAAACCAAAATTCTTGAGAAACTTAATTATCGAGGAAATTAAAAAAATGCAAAAAAACTATAGATAATTTTTAAGATTTACATATCAACCTTTTCTTTTTCTAATATACTTTCAAATAATTAAACCTAATATTCTAGCCAAATATATTCAAAAATTTTTTAATTAAATATAACCTGATTACATAAGTTGGACAGGTTATTCAGTATTATATATTATGAACAATTATTTTTTAAACTTTAAGCTTGCTCTAACAAATATTGTTCAATTAAAAAAACAAAAATAAACAATAAAAGGAGAAGTAAAAATGAAATCAAAAGGTTTAGCTTATTTATTATTATTTCTTGGTTTCCTGGGTATTGCTGGTTTACACAGATTTTATCTTGGAAAAATTGGTACAGGCTTTTTATGGCTATTAACTTTTGGCTTTTTAGGTGTTGGTACTTTTACCGATTTATTTATTTTGGGTACTCAAGTCGATCAATATAACACCAATAGAAATTTAAACATACTCACAAAACAAACTAGCACACTGGTTAACAATATTGTTCAAAAAGAAAATAAATAATTGAGTATGTTATGAATTCTACTAAAATTGATGATACTTAAAATTATTTGTAGATTTTGCTAATATTGATAAAGAATATTCACAACTTAGAAAACACAAATTTATTAATTACAAAACAGAATGGATTGAAGTTAAATAATTTCAAATTTTGGAATTTAAACCATTAAAAAAGCCTTAATGCAACATTTATGTTGTATTAAGGCTTATGATTAATTACTGGAAAGAATAATTTTTCTTTTTCTTTTAATAAAATATAAAATCTTCTTAAATAACCATCTTTCTCAAAAAACAATTTTGTCATTAAAATTATCTAAACTTATTCAGCATTCCCTTTTAAATTATAGAAATATTTTATTGGTTTTAATTTTGATTTTCCAGATTGATCTCTTGTGATATTACCAAGATTTTTACAACTAAAACTATCATTTTTCTTATATACTCTATATACTCTCCAATTTTCATTTTCTTCACCAAATTTTATCTCATTCAGAGAAATTTTAAAACCATCATCATAATTTATATCTTTTTCAGTTGTTTTAACCTCTATGTAAATTTCCTGATCATTATCCCAGGATAAAATATCATAACCCAAATCATCATTATCATATGCAACCCACTTTACCTTACTTGAAACATCTTTATATCCTAAATCTTCTAATCTTTTTTTCTCGCTTTCATAAACCCATTTTTCGCCAGCTATACCAATTTCAGAATTCCTTATATTTTCTTGTTTCCATTTATTAATTTTATCTTCCAGTTCTTGTTTTTCTTGAAATTTACGTTTAATATTTCTAATTTCTTGACTATTATTTTCTTTATCATCATCATCCAAAGAGTATCCTATCAAAAATAGATATGCTTGAACTTGAACATTATCAGGTTCACCATAATTTTTACTTTTAGCCATGTTTTTTATAGCTTCAGCAAATTGAAGAACAAATTGATAATTTCTCCAGTTAATATTTTTAGAAATCTTAATATTTAATCCGAAATATTTAAATAATAAATCAAAAAATGTAGGTTTTACTGTAAAATACTCTTTTGGTTTACAAACATAACAAAGTAAAGAAATAAATTCCCATGGCTTAGGAATTCTATTTTTTTTTAAAACATCTATCAAATTATTAAATTTTGTTTCAAACTCTCCATTTCCTTTGAAAAAATCATATAATACATTTTCAAATTCCTTTAATTCTGATTTTCTTTTTTTCAATTCTGCTATTTTTCTTAATATTTTAGGTAAATTATACCTTGGATGAATAAAATAATAACACTCATCCTCTTTTGTAATCTCATAATTATATGTAATGACATTATTATTTTTAATAAATTCATAAAACAGATCAGTAATTTTACCTGGTTTTGATAAATATTTCTCCCAATTTTTGAGTTCTAAATTTTTTTTATTTTTAGTTATTTTTCTCTTAGGTTTAACTTCCCAAACATTAAATTCTTTATTATTAAAATCTTTGAATTCAACATTTTTATAAAAATATCGAAGTCTTGCTAAAAAGAATTCATGAGCCATCTCATACTTTATAGGATCAATTTTAATTTCATAATAGTTAGACATAGTAATACCTCAATATTTATTTAAAAAAAATTTATTTCGATAATACAATTTCAACTTTAGTTTTTTATTTATTATAAGCTCTTCTAAACTAATAATCGAATACTATATACCCCAAAATATATGGTCAAAAGATTTATTACTTATATATTAGTCAAAAAAACCAAATATACAAGAAATAATTATAATAATTTTTTCATTTTACCACCTTAAAAAGTTACCTGTATAACCTATAGATAAACCTACAGAATAAAATGTATCTTTAAACTCTTGATGTGAAAAAGCTTTAGAATCCAAAAGGAAAGTAAATTGATCCGGTTTAAAATATATACCAAGTGTAAAATAAATTAACCTTTCTGAAAAAACATTTTTTCCTTTCGATACCTCTACACCCCCACCAAGTCTAAGCGATTCATTGAAATCAAGAATTAGACCAGCAAATTGTTGAACATTATCAAATATTTTATACTTTTCATCTCCATAATTCCTAAAAATTAAATATTGAACTCCAAAACGATTAGCTTTAGAGTAAGAATTACTACTAGTAACCCTGCTGAAATCAAAACGGAAAAGCAATGTAGCCGTAGCACCTAAAAGAAAATTCCCTGATTTTATATTTTTCCCAACAAAATATCCATTATTACTTAATACTTCGAGTGCAAAATGTTCGGGATAAATATAACTATATTGTTTTATCTTATTTTCAAGGTCTATTTCTCTTAACTTTAAATCATTTTCTATTTTACGGTATGTATTATTAATGTTAGTTTCTTTTTCTTCAATAAGTCGTTGTTTTTTCTCCAATGCAACTTTTAATTCTCTTAGTTCATCCCCTTTTTCAAGCAAAGCCCTACTTTCTTCTTTCAATCTAAAAAATTCTATTTTTTCTTGCTCAAATTGTTTTCTTTCTTCCTCAAGTTCTCTTTTTTTATTTTTTAAAGATTCCCATTCATTTTCAAGGTTATCTTTTTCAGCAGATTGAATCAAAGGTTTAGTCGAATATTGTATTCCTTCATAATCTAGATAATCCTTTATTACATTAACTCTAATTCCAATATTGGTAGTTTCAATATTTAAAAACTTTACTGTAGCTATACCTATCATCTGCCCATAGGAGTTTAGAATAGGACCTCCGCTATTACCAGGGTTAATGCTAATATCAGTTTGTATAAGCTCATCATAAGTTTTTGAAACAGACCCTTTAGTCTGAGTCCATTCAAGTCCACTTGGATGACCTATAGCAACAGCTTCTTCTCCTACAGATATCTCATTTTTATCAGCTAATGGAATTATCACTCTAGGAACATAATTTATTTTTAACAATGCTAAATCATATCTTTTATATGTTTTAACAATCTCTGGGTTATAATATTTGCTGCTCCCACGTGTAAACACTTTAATAGAATATTTTTGATAAGTGTCACCATATTCATCACTAATTACATGTAGATTTGTTAAAATCCAACCATCAATATTTATAAAAAAGCCAGAGCCAAAACCATGAGGGGTTGAGATATAAACTACCCCATCAGCACATTTGTTGTAAATCTTTTTAGCGTCAAATTGAGAGTATAATGGAAATAAAAATATAAATAATATAAGTATGATTTTTTTTACTCGCTTCATAATATATAACCCTTTTAAATAAATTTTACTCCAAAATAAAATTTTTTTCTAATAATTATTTCTTGTGTTAAATTACTTTTTTACACTATTAATGATTTTTAAGTAAAGTTTTACTCCAAAATTTAGTATTAGTTTTTTCAAATATCATTTCGAAATATATTTATTCAAAGAAAACTAGATTTTGCTCACTTGGTAATTTATTTTTTCTTTATTTTTTTAAGACATAATAACTAAGTGATTTTTATATAATTTAGGGAAAAATTAATTCTAAAAAATTACATAACCTAAAAAACATAACAATTAAATAACTCAAGTCTTTTTCATATATTTTAAGATCAAATATTCCATTTTTCTAGTAATATAAAATTCTTTTCTGAACATCAGGACGACCACCAAATTGTACAGCTTTTGTAATTACACCTCCTTCTTGATAATTTTTTTCAATTAAACCAAGGTAAATTCCGCCAGCTTCACCGCATATTTTCAATATTGCACCAAGTGTAGAAAGTTGCTTTACTAACCAAAAATCAGAATTACTAGCACCTGCACTAATTAAATAATATTCATCAATATCATTAAAGAACTTCAAAGAAAAATTATTAGCATTTTTTTTAATTTGTATCTTCTCGGAAGATAAAAAGTGTGTAGCTATACTTTCTAAAGCATCAGCATTAAGTGCACCAGCAAATACAGCAATTTCCTCTTCTTTATCATCTTTAGAAATAATCATTTTTACCATAGAAGAAGGCTTGATTGATTCAAATACCTCCAGAGCTTCATTTAAATTCGTAATTTCAATATTATTTATCTTTTTCAATGTATAACCTATTTTGTTTTTTAGAACGGATGCAACAGGCGATCCTTCAACTACATCATTAATGACTGGTTCATCATCTAATGGAAAATAATTTCCATTATATATCTTATTTCTTTGAGATAGTTGAATACCTAAGTAAGCCCTTTTTATTATACCGTTATTATTTATTAAATCATTTACAACCCTTTTAAGAGTATTAAATTCTAATGAAAAATTCAATTGCTGTAATGATTGATAATTTTGATTGGACGTAGGCTCTATTTCACCCCAAGTATTTAAACCAACAACTTGTCCTTCAGCATCGATAAGAGGACCTCCACTATTTCCATGAGAAAGCACAGCTGTAGATTGCAAATAACCTAATTTACCTGTTAAAGCACTATTATTTATTCTGTTTTTTCCACTAATTATACCGTCAGTTACTGTATTAGCATATTTACCTAACGGATTTCCTATAGCAAATACCTGCTCTCCAATTCTAATATCTTTTTTTCTAAATTCAAGTTTTTTAAATTCTTTCCCTGGTTGATCAACAAATTCCAATACAGCTACATCATAAAAAGTATCCGCACCAAGTAATTTTACTTCGTATTTTTTTCTTATCATACTAAAAACAGAAATACTTCCTTTTTCGCTTGAAGCTGATGAAATTACATGTGCATTTGTAACAATGTATAATTTATTGTTTACCTCAATAACAAAACCTGAACCAGAACAAAACGCACCTGTTAAATTTAACATTTTCTGATATGCTTCATCCAGACCTCGTGTAACATTTTCATCAAAACCATATAATGTTGGTATATCTTCTGTTTTAAAAACCGCAACTGTTACAACAGAAGAAATTGCAGATTCAAGAATGTCTGAAATCTTTTGAGCTGGTAAATAATTGAATGATAAAACCAAAAGTAAAAAGATAGAATACTTTTTCATATTAACACCTTTAATTATTTATTTTTAGTTTTAAATATGATTCTATCAATTCCTAACTTTGATTTAAATCCGGAAGAACTTTTTGCATCAGTCAAATTCAATAGGAAATTTTCAAGTTCATTAGTAGTTTCACCTTTTGTTATTACACCATCTGAACCTAAAAGATGATAGTTAACAATAGCCTCTTCAGTTGCAACCATAATGTATGTATCTATACCAAAAGGTGGTGATATTTTAAGATTGCATTTTTCACTTAATTCAATCTCTTCACGTAAAGCCATTTT
>Ga0116184_10003830_pt1 | contig 12163 bp, 10 predicted proteins | sample AD_JPNNA5_MetaG_FD_89886 | JGI IMG/M metagenome (GOLD analysis project Ga0116184, IMG submission 89886) | Active sludge microbial communities of municipal wastewater-treating anaerobic digesters from Japan - AD_JPNNA5_MetaG | ecosystem: Engineered > Bioreactor > Anaerobic > Digestate | place... | reverse complement strand
TCCCAACCAACAAACGAGACTATAGATACTCCTCGCGGCCCTGTTTCTTCAGGGCCTCGACAATCTGGCGTACGTCCTGCGCCCGCTCTTTGGGGCACACCAACACGGCATCTTCGGTGGCCACGATGACCAGACCCTCGACGCCCAGGGCCGCCACCAGCAAGCCCGAACTGTGCACAAAGGTGTCCTTGCAGTCGATGGCTACCGGAGCGCCCTGGAGGACGTTTCCGGCGGCGTCGGGGTGCGACCGCTCGGCGACAGAAGTCCAGCAGCCTACATCGTTCCAGCCGATCGACGCCGGGATCATGGCCACGTTGCGTGCGCCCTCCATAATGCCCACGTCGATAGAGGTGCTCTCCACCTGCGGCCACAGCCGCGCGATGGCAGCGTCCTGGTCAGGGCTGTTCAGGAACGGTTCCAGCGACTGGAGCTGCGCATAGAACACCGGCCGCTGCCGCCGGAACTCTTCTAGCAAGGCTTTGACCTGCCAGATAAAGATGCCGCTGTTCCAGAAATAGTCGCCGCTCTCGACAAAGGAACGGGCCAGCTCGGCGGCGGGCTTTTCGGTAAAGCGCAGCACCCGATAGAGCTCGTGCCCGTCCGCCTGGCGCAGGCGAACACCGCGTTGAATATAGCCGTAGCCAGTTTCGGGGGATGTTGGCGTAATGCCCAGCGTCACCAGGTGGCCGTCCTGCGCCGCCTGCGCCGCCGCCAGCAGCACCGAACGGAATCCCTCTTCATCGTCGATGGCGTGGTCGGCGTGCAGCGAAATCATCACCGCGTCTGGCTCGCGCTGGTGGATGATCTTGGCCATCAGACCGACCGCCGGGCCGGTGCCGCGGCCCAGGGGCTCGACGACGATGTTGTCTTCCGGAACAGCTCCGAGCTGACAGCGGGCCGTCTCGGCATGCTCGGCCACGGTGATGACCATGACGTGATCATCTGCCACCAGCGGCTGGATCCGGCGATGGGTCTCGGCCAGGAGCGTGCGGGGTCCGCAGACGGGCAGCAGATGCTTGGGCAGTCGCTTGCGGCTAAAGGGCCACAGGCGCGTTCCGCCGCCGCCGGCGAGAATCACTGCGTAGAGGGCTGGCTTGGTGGTCACGACGGTTCCTGCTTTCGCCACCGGTAGGTCACACCGTTGGGTTCTAGTCGACGACGTAGCGGACGCCGGCTTCGTGAGCCAGCACAAAGTTCATACCGCCGGCCTGGCGCACCATGCCCTTGAGTTCCATCAGGGTCAACGCGCCGGTCACCTGGGCGATGGGCAGGGCGGCCGCGCGGGCGATCTCGTCCACGTGCACCGGCTCATCCGAAAGCTGCTTGAGCAGCTCGCGCTCGGTGGCGTCTCCTGGCACGATCACGCGCTCCTGGAAAGTAGCGCTGACCATGCTCAGGTTCAGCTCCTCCAGGATATCGGCCGCCTTGAGCACGAGCTTGGCCTCACCGCGCTGAATGAGCTGATTCGTGCCGCTGCAGCCGCCGTCCAGAATGCTGCCCGGCACGCTAAAGACCTCTCGTCCCTGCTCGAGGGCGTGATAGGCCGTGATGAGCGCGCCGCTCCTCTCACCGGCCTGGGTGACCAGCGTGCCCAGCGACAGGCCGCTGATAATGCGATTGCGCGCGGGAAAGTTGCCCCGGTCGGGCTTGGTGCCCAGCGGATATTCGGTCACCACCGCACCCGAAGCCACGATCGAACGGGCCAGGCCCGTGTTTTCGCCAGGGTAGATTACGTCAAGTCCCGAGCCGAGCACGGCAATGGTCCGCCCCCCGGCGTCCAGGGCAGCCTGGTGGGCCGCCGCATCGATGCCCAGCGCCAGTCCGCTCACCACGGTGATCTTGTTGCGGGCCAGCTCGCCGGCCAGGTAGCGCGTCACCTCCCGGCCGTAGGTCTTGACGTGACGTGTGCCGACCACGGCAACGGCATAATCGTCGGCGGGCAGCAACGAGCCCTTGTAGTACAGTACCGGGGGAGGAAGACTCACCTCACGCAGCAGCCGGGGGTAGGAGTCGTCCGCCAGGGTGACGACCCTAGCGCCGAACTCGCTGATGCGGGCCATTTCGGCGTCCAGATCGAGCCGGTCACGGGCAGCCAGGAGGGCCTGCAGCGACTTGCGGTCGAGTCCCGAACGAGCCAGCTCGAGCGGGGCAGCCCGCCAGGCCTTTTCGGCATCACCAAAGTGGTCGATCAGTCGCTTCAGCCGTGCCGGGCCGATGCCCGACACCATGTTGAAGCCTATCCAGTACTTGGTGTCCGTGGCTGTTCCTTTAGTCGACGATTTCGAGGATGGCTCGCTTCCCTGCCTGGGCGCAGGCCACGCGCAGCAGGCTGCGCATCGCCGTGGCCACTTTGCCGCCCTTGCCAATGACGCGGCCCATATCGGAGGGGGCCACGCGCAGCTCATAGATCACCGAGCGAGCGCCCATTACCTCTTCAACTCGCACCTGGTCGGGGTGGTCGACCAGGGACTTGGCCATGAACTCGACCAGTTCCTTAAGGGGATCAGCAGCCATAAGCGCTAGGCGGCCGGGGGCGCGGGCTTGTCCGCTTCCTTCTCGACAACCTTGGGCTGGTTCTGGCGCAGCCGTCGGTTGGCGATGAGGCCCTTCTTCTCGAGGATCCGAGCTACCGCGTCGCTGGGCAGAGCACCCTGTGACAGCCAGTAGCGAGCACGCTCGTCATTGACTTCGACCGTGGCCGGAGCCGTGCGCGGATTGTAGTGGCCAATGTTCTCCAGAAAGCGGCCATCGCGTGGTGAACGCGAGTCGGCAACGACGATGCGGTAGCTGGCCTGACCCTTCAAACCTGTACGACGAAGACGAATTCGGACTGCCAAGAAAGCTCTCCTCCCTGATCAAGTTCAATGTGCAGGCGCAAAGGCCTGAAACGCTATTCTAGTCAAATCGGCGCAGGGGTCAAAATCAATCACAACCCAAAACGGCCCAGCAGGCCAGAGGCCCCCCGGCCGGTAGAGACCTGCTTCATCATGCGCTGCATCTGGCGGAACTGGTTCAAGAGCTGGTTGATCTCCACCACCGACGCACCAGAGCCGCGCGCGATGCGCCGCTTGCGGCTGCCGTCGATGATGCGCGGGTCCCGGCGCTCGGCGGGCGTCATCGAGCGGATGATGGCCTCACTGCGCCTCATCTGCTTTTCGGTGAGGTCCTCGGTCACCTGGCCTTTGAGGCTGGCCAAGCCCGGCACCATCTCCAGGATCTGCTGCAGCGGGCCCATCTTTTTGAGCTGCTGCATCTGCTCCAGGAAATCCTCCAGGTCGAAGGTAGCCGTGCGCAGCTTGAGCTCCATCTTCTGGGCCTGTTCCTGATCAAAGGCCGCCTCGGCTTTTTCGATCAGGGTGAGCATGTCGCCCATACCCAGGATGCGCGAGGCCAGGCGGTCCGGCTGGAAGGGCTCGACCGCATCGGTCTTTTCGCCCGTGCCCAGGAACAGAATGGGCACGCCGGTCACGGAGCGAATCGAGAGCGCCGCGCCGCCGCGGGCATCGCCATCGATCTTGGTCAGGATCAGACCGGTGAGGGGCACACGGCGGTTGAACTCTTCCGCCACCCGCACCGCGTCCTGGCCGGTCATCGCATCGACGACCAGCAGGACCTCCTGCGGTTTGGTCAGACGCACCACTTCTTCCAGCTCGTGCATCATCTCGTCGTCGATGTGCAGGCGGCCGGCTGTGTCCAGCAGCACCACCGAGTAACCGCTCTTGCGGGCATGCTCTACGGCATTGGCGCAGATGCGCGGTGGGGGCACCTGGTCGCCCTCGCTGTGCACGGTGATGTCGAGCTGGCGCCCAAGCACCTCGAGCTGGGTGATGGCCGCGGGACGCCTGGTATCGGCCGCCACCAGCAGAGGACGCTGACCGGACTGGCGCTGGCGTTGGGCCAGCTTGGCGGCCATGGTGGTCTTGCCCGAGCCCTGCAGACCGGCCAGCATAATGATGTGCGGCGGATTGCCCGACAGGTTGAGCTGGCGCGCCTCGCCCAGGGTGGCGATCAGCTCCTGATGAACGATCTTGATCACCATCTGCGCCGGGCTAAGGCTCTTCATCACGTCCGCGCCGATGGCCCTCTCGCGCACGCGGGTGATGAAATCCTTCACCACGCGAAAGTTGACGTCCGCCTCGAGCAGCGCCAGGCGCACCTCGCGCAGGGCGGCGTCAACGTCGGCCTCGGATAAACGTCCCTTGCCGGACAGCTTTTTGAATACTTCTTGCAGTTTGTTGGACAGGTTTTCGAACATGGCTCTCGGTCCCGCTGTTGCTGTGCCGCCGCACAGTGTTGGTGATTCTAGCGGATGTGGCGCGGTTGGTCAATCCGGGCAGCATTTGCCAAAACTGCGGGACGTGCTTATACTGGCGGCGAGTTCGGGGCGTAGCGCAGCCCGGTAGCGCACTTGAATGGGGTTCAAGTGGTCGACGGTTCAAATCCGTCCGCCCCGACAGCAAGGACCAGAGGTCAGGTTAGCGGCGGCCTCTGGTCTTTTCGTTTGTCGAGTCGTGATCCGCTGGTGAACCTGAGGGTTCAAGTGGTCGACGGTTTCCTGACCGCTCTGCGGTCAGGACTCCCTGCGGTCGCAAACCCGTCTGCCCCGACAGAAGAGACCAGAGACCAGCCTTGCAGCGGCCTCTGGTCTTGCTTTTTCTTGCCTCCTGGCCGGCGAGGGTTCCTGGGCCAACTTGGCAAAACCCCTCGCCTGGACTACCATTCACTTGTCAACCGGCGCCAATCACCGGCCCGTCAGCGATGGAGGCCCAGGTCGTCATAGTTGCAGTACGAGCGCGATGACCAGCAAACCGGGAGGAGGTGTCCCCTGACTACCTCATACGAGCATACGGTGCGCCGACATCTTCTATGGACTGCTGCGCTGCTGCTGGCCCTGCTTCTGCTGACCGCCCTGGCCAGCCAGATGAACGTGTCCGCCCGGAGCCTCTCGACGGCCGGCCGCGCGAGTGCGACCAGCGGCACGGTCTGGGTGAGCCTCTCGCCGTCCGCGCCAACCGTGGCCCGCGGCGACGTCATCACCCTCGAGATTCGGCTGGCCGCAGGCAGCGAGCTCATCGACGGCGCCGAGATCCACCTCAACTATGACCGGGTCTTTTTGCTGCCGGTCGATGCCGACGGCAATCCCACGGACCGCCTCACCTCGAGCGGCATTCTGAGCCAGATTCTGCGCAACAAGATCTACACCGAGACGGGCCGGATCCACTTTGCCGCCGGCATCTACGACCCGGAGGAGCCCCGGCCGAGCGGCACCTTTACCGTGGCCACGGTGCGCTTCAGGGCACTGTGGGGTACGGGCGGCGGAGCCACGGCCCTGACCTTTGGGACCAAAGTTCCCTTCAAGACCGACGTGACCAGCGGCGGCAGCTCGGTGCTCGGTGGGGTGGAGGACGGCCATATCACCATCAGCGGTGAAGAGCCACCGCTTACCCCCACACCTACGGTAACTGCCAGCCCCACCGTCACGCCCACCCCTACGGCCAGTGCCACCGCCACCGCGACGCCGCAGTGCACGCCAATGACCATCTCCTTCCAGGCGGGCAATCTGCCAGAGCCCTCTTACTACGGCGTGGTCGACACCTTCCTCAGCATCGACGCGCCGGCAGTGACGCACGATGGCAATACGACGCTGCAGATGAAAAACGACAACAGCGGGGGCAAGCGGCCCCTCCTGCGATTCGACGTCAGCCGCATCCCCACCGGCTCGCGTGTGGACGGCGCGACCCTGTACCTGGCTCAGGACACCTACCGCAAGAATGACCTCTTTGTATCGACGGTCAGCATCTACCAGATGCTGCGGCCGTGGATCGGCGGGCAGGCCACCTGGCTCCAGGCCACCAGCCTCGTGCCCTGGTCCAGCGGTGGAGCGAACGCCCCGGCCGACCGCGCACAGACACCGCTGAGCAGTCTGGTCATCGGTGCCATCGACGTCTGGCAGTGGCGCGCCTTCCCGGTCAAGGACGCCGTACAGGCCTGGGTCAACGATCCGGGTTCCAACGCCGGCCTGCTGCTCATCGGCGAGGGCTCGAGCCAAGAGTTCCATTTCTATTCCACCGACTATCCCGCGGCCGCCTACCGGCCCAGGCTCGAGGTCACCTACTGCGCAGCGCCGCTCGTGCCGACGATTACCCCCACGCCGACGCAGACGCCCACTGTGTCGCCCACTCCCACCGCGACCGAGATCGGCGCACCGACGGCCACTGGCACGCTGACGCCTACGCCAAGTGCGACGCCAACGGCAACCGAGATCCCCACCGCCACGCCGACCGCCACACCAGAGTCGGCCATCCTGTCGGTTGAAGCAGAGCTCGGCCGCATCACCTCGCCGATGGCGGTAGTGACTGATGACACTGCCTCCAACGGCGCCTACGTCGCCTCGCCCATCTCGTACGAGGGGTTTGTCGACCTCGACTATTACATCACCGTCCAGGGCAATTACGAGCTGTGGGGACGCATTTCGGCGGATACGGTGGGCTCGGACTCGTTCTGGGTCACCGTGGACAAGGGCGCCGAAGGCCGCTGGGACCTGCCGCTGGGGCCCTGGCGCTGGACTTTTGTGGCCCTCAGCGGTCCTCCGCAACCCAAGGCCGAAGTCTATTTCCTGACGCTCGGCTGGCACCGCGTCAGGATCAAAGCCCGCGAGGCGGGAGCGCGACTGGACCGGCTCGAGTTCCGGCCTGCCGGCATACCTCAGGCGGCCACGCCAACGCAGATTGCCACGCCCAGCCCGACGGCCAGCCCGACCCTGATCGCCACACCAACCACCAGCCCTACGCCCACGGACAGCCCGACGCCCACGGCGAGCGCCACGGCAACGGCGACCCCAACCGCCACTCCCAGCCAGACGCCGACCCAGACGCCAACACCGACGGCGACTCTTACGGCGACCAGCACGCTGACGCCCACCGCTACCCACACGGACACCCAGACGCCCACGGTTACGATGACGCAGACGCCGGGTCCCACATTTACCGCGACGGCAACGCCACAGCATTATGTCGCGCTGCTGCCACTGGTGGTCAAGCACCTCGAGGGCGACCGCTTCTTGCCTGGCGGGCCCTAGTCCGATGGTCCGCGGCGGCGGTCGGCCAGTAGTGCCCGGAAGAAGCAGAGCTGCCCTCTGGCTGCTCTGTCTGGCGCTGGGTCTGGGGGCAGCCCTTGCCGTCTGGTTGAGCACGCCGACCTACGGCCTGGCCGTGGCGCCAGATTCGACGGTCTACCTCGGCGCCGCGCAGAGCCTGCTGGAGGGGAAGGGTCTGTCGGATCGCGGCGTCCCACTGACGCACTTTCCGCCAGCGTACCCCATTGCCCTCGCCACCGCTGCCCGGCTGCTGCACACCGGGCCGTTCACCGCGGCCCGCTACCTGCACGTCCTGCTCTTTGCCTGCAACCTAGTCCTGGCCGCACTGCTGGCCTATCTCTGCTCTGCTGGCAGCGCGTCGGCCACTGTCGCCGGGATGCTGCTGCTGGGGGTATCGGCTCAGACATTGCGCAGCCACCTGAACCTGGCCTCCGAGCCGCTGTTCCTCACCTTCACCCTGACCAGTCTGGTGCTGGCCGGTCAGTATCTGCTGCGGCGCAGGAGCGGCTGGCTCCTGGCAGCAGCCCTGGCCGGCGGGCTGGCCATCACCACGCGCTACGTTGGCGTGGCCCTGCTCCTGCCCCTGCTGTGGGTCGCGTGGAAGTACACGCCGCAGAACCGGCGCGTCCGGACGACGGTGCTGGCGCTGGCGTGCTCTGCGGCACTGGCGGCGGCGTGGGTGGCGCGCAATGTTGCCCTGCGTCTGCCCGCGACGAACCGCACCCTGGCCTACCACCCCCTGGAGCTGGAGCGGCTGCGCGAGTTTCAGGCAGCGCTCAGCGAGCTGATCCTGCCCGGTTTGTCGCTGCCAGGGCTGGTTCAGACCTTGCTCACTGTCGGAGGGCTGGCGTTGGCCCTTGGCAGTATTGCCTTCTGGCTGCGAAAGGCCAGAACAGAATCGCCTCGCGCTCGGGCAGCGCCGCCAGCCGTTGGATTGATCGAGGTGCTGCTGATCCTGGCATTGTCGTACGTTGGCGTGCTGCTATTGTCACTGACCTTCCTCGACGCCTCCATCACGGGCGGGCGCTTCGTGCTGATTCCCCACACCATGGTGGGCATGGCGGCACTGGCGGCAGTCTACCAACTGGCCGGGAAGGGCAGGTCGGCCCTCTGGTGGGGAGTGCTGCTCTGCCTGGCGCTGTCCCTGGTGCGCAACGGCCAGGAGGGATTGCGGTTGGCGCAGGAGCTGCGCGCCGTCGGGCATGGGTACTCCGGCCAGGCCTGGGCCGAGTCGCCTACCGCGACCGCGGTCCGCCCTCTCCCGACGGAACTGGTCCTGTACTCTAACGCCGCTGAGGCGCTCCAGTACGTCACCGGCCGAGAGACCACCTTTCTGCCGCGGATGTACGATCCGACCAGCTTGATCGCCAATCCTGTCTATAAGCAAGAGCTGGACCGGGTCTGCCGGGAGTGCCGCGAGGGGCGAGCCGTCGTGGTCTACCTGTACCAGGTTCAAGGGCGCTGGCAGTACGGCACCAAAGAGGAGCTGCTCTCCCTCTGCCCGCTGGACTACCTGGGCCAGTGGAGCGATGGCGCGCTCTGGGGCAAGGCCCAGTAGCTGGCTGGTTGGCTAGGCTGGCGGCGGGCTCTGGAGTACCTGCCTGATCAGCGCGCCCACTGCCTCGATCTCTGCCGGGTCGCCCGCGCGAACGCTCCACGGTGCCCGCAGCCCGTCGTTCCACCAGCGCGGTACGACATGGATGTGGAAGTGAAAGACGCTCTGGAAAGCGGCCCGGCGCGTGGCGTGAAAGAGGTTGATGCCGTCGGGGTGGAGCGCTTTTTCCACCGCCAGAGCCACTCGCTGCACCGTGCTGATCACGTGTTGCAGGTCCTCTTCGCTGACGTCCAGCAGGTCGCGCGCATGCACTTTGGGGACCACCAGCACGTGGCCGCGCGTCGACGGGTTGATGTCCATAAAGGCCAGGGTGTACTCGTCCTCATAGACCCGCACGGCTGGCGCCTTGCCCGCCAGAATCCGGCAAAAGATGCATGGTCTGTCGCTCGACGTCTCCTGGTGCTCCATCCCTGGCTCCTTTCTACACTGGTCGAGAGTGTACCGTGGAGCCCCTGGACGGTCAAATGCGTTGCGCTTGAACGGCCATTTGGCCAGCAGCCTCGCGTCCCGTATCATTCGCCCGGAGGTGGCCATGGCAGCCCAATGGAGCGTTCCGACTGGAGTACATCGCCGCTACAATCCTCTCACCCGCGAGTGGGTGCTGGTTTCGCCCCACCGGATGGAGCGCCCCTGGCAGGGACAGGTAGAGGCCCTGCCGCAGGTCGATCTCCCGGCATATGATCCCGACTGCTACCTGTGCCCCGGCAACGTGCGCTCCAACGGCGAGCGCAACCCCGACTATCAGGGCACTTTTGTCTTTGACAACGACTATAGCGCCCTGCTGCCGCGCAAGCCCGCCTCGCCAGACGGCCCGCGCGCCATGCCGGCCCTGCTGGTGAGCCACCCCGAGCGGGGCATCTGCCGCGTGGTATGCTTCTCGCCGCGGCACGACCTGGGTCTGGCCCAACTGCCAGTGGAGCAGGTGCGGCGCGTGGTGGACACCTGGACTCAGCAGTACTATGAGCTGGGCAGCCTGCCTTTCATCAGCTATGTGCAGATCTTTGAGAACAAGGGCGAGATGATGGGCGCCTCCAACCCGCACCCGCACGGCCAGATCTGGGCCAATGAGAGCATACCCACCGAACCGGCCAAGGAGCACCAGGCGCAGAACGAGTACCTGATGGAGGCCGAGAGCTGTCTCTTGTGCGATTATCTGGCGCAGGAGATCACCATCGGGGAGCGGGTGGTCATCGAGAACGACCAGTGGCTGGCGCTGGTGCCTTTCTGGGCGGTGTGGCCCTTTGAGACGATGGTGTTGAGCAAGCGCCACGCGCCGTCTTTGCTGCACCTCACCGAGCCAGAACGCGACGGCCTGGCCAGCATCCTCAAGCGGCTGACCACGCGTTACGACCGCCTGTTCGGGGTGCCCTTCCCCTACTCGATGGGCCTGCACCAGCAGCCAACGGACGGGGACGACCACCGCGCCTGGCACCTGCACCTGCACTTTTACCCGCCGCTGCTGCGCTCGGCCACGGTACGCAAATTCATGGTCGGCTACGAGATGCTGGCCCAGCCGCAGCGCGACCTGACACCAGAGGCAGCGGCAGACCGGTTGAGGGAAACCCCAGAGGACTAGCTCAACCGCGAACGCGGCAAGGCTACTGCTTCTTGCGCTTGCCGGTCGGCGGCGGGGCTCCGAGCACGGCGGTGTGTTTGGCCGCCACACTCTCAGCCAGCATCTCACGGGCGCTCTGCTGGCGAGCCGCGCCGGCCGGGCCGCCCAGCATCTGCGCCAGCTCGTCCACGCGCGCCTCGTCGGCCAGCTCGGCCACGCGGGTCACCGTGCGGCCCTCCTGCTCGACCTTGTCCACCTTGAGGTGCACGTCTCCGTAGCAGGCGAGCTGGGGCAGGTGCGTTACGCAGAGCACCTGGTGTGCCGAGGTGAGGCCCCACAGCTTTTTTCCCACCACGCCGCCGGCCCGCCCCCCAATGCCCTGGTCGATTTCGTCAAAGATCAGCGTGGGCACCTGGTCGGCGTTGGCCAGCACGGTCTTGAGCGCCAGCATGAGCCGCGAGGTTTCGCCGCCCGAAGCAATCTTGGCCAGGGGCTTGGGCGGCTCGCCGACGTTGGGCGAGATGAGGAACTCGACCTGGTCGATGCCGCTGGAGTCAAAGGCATAGCGTTTGCCATCGACCACCAGACCAGACGCATCCTCTTTCCAGCCAATATCGACCACGAACCGTGCCTTGGCCATACTCAGGTCGTGCAGCTCGCACTCCACAGACGAGGCCAGGGCCTCGGCGGCGGCGCGCCGCGCCTGCGACAGAGCGGCCGCCTGCTGCCCCGCTGCGACCAGCAACCGCGCCTCGTCCTTCTCCAGCTCGACCAGGCGCTCCTCGTTGTGCGTTATGGCATAGAGCTCGCGGGCCTTGTCCTCACCGTAGCGCAGCACCTCGGGGATCGAGCTGCCGTACTTGCGCTTGAGGTTGTGGATCAGGTCCAGGCGGTCGTCGATAGACTGGAGGCGGTCGGGATCCGCCTCGATGCCGTCGCGGTACTCGCGCAGCGTGCGAGACAGGTCATCGAGTTGGTAGGAGGCGTCCTCCACCAGCTTGCGGTGGGCGGCAGCCGGAGGGTCGAGCCGGGCCAGCTCGTTCAGGTTCTCCAACACCGCCTGCAACTGGTCGATCACGGCACGCTGGTCCTCGCCGCCGCCGGCCAATCGCTCAAAGGCCGCGTTGGCCAGTGCCGAAAGCCGTTCGGCGTTGGCCAGCACGCGCCGCTCGGCGGCCAGCTCTTCCTCTTCGCCAGCCTTCAGGCGCGCATCCTGGATCTCACGCACCTGGTACTGCAGCATGTCAGCGCGCCGGACCAGCTCTCTCTCGTCGCGCCGCAGCGCAGCCAGCTCGTCGCGTACGGCGCGCAGCCCGCTAACCAGCTCGGCCACGCCAGCCCGCTGCTCCAGCAGGTTACCGTAACGGTCGAGGAACTCGAGGTGCTCCCGCACGCGCAGCAACGACAGGTGCTCGCTCTGGCCGTGGATGTCCACCAGACGCTCGCCGACCTGGGCAAAGGTAGCCAGGGTCACCGCGCGGCCGTTGACGCGGCAGACGTGGCGGCCGTTGCGCTTGAGCTCGCGGGTCAGGATCAGCTCCGTCGTGTCGCTCTCCAGACCCTGCTCCCGCAGATAGCCGGCCAGGCGCTGGTGCAGCTCGGGGGACAGAGCGAAGGAGCCTTCGACACGGGCCGTGTCGGTGCCGGAACGGATGAGGTCGACGTCGGCACGCCCGCCAAGGAGAGTGCTGACGGCGTCGATGATAATCGACTTGCCGGCGCCGGTCTCGCCGGTCAGAACGTTGAGCCCGGGGGCAAAGGTCAGGCGAAGCGCGTCAATGATGGCCAGGTTCGAGATGTAGAGTTCGGATAGCATGCCGCTCCCTCCCCGCGAACCACGCGGGACTCTGCCGACTGACCTGCAGGACGAGGCTACTTGAGTTTCTGCATCAGGGTC
>Ga0116184_10003829_pt1 | contig 12163 bp, 7 predicted proteins | sample AD_JPNNA5_MetaG_FD_89886 | JGI IMG/M metagenome (GOLD analysis project Ga0116184, IMG submission 89886) | Active sludge microbial communities of municipal wastewater-treating anaerobic digesters from Japan - AD_JPNNA5_MetaG | ecosystem: Engineered > Bioreactor > Anaerobic > Digestate | place... | reverse complement strand
CGAAGCACCTGCCCGAGACGATCCCCACCAGCGGTGCGCACCCGCTCATGGAGGCGTACGAGTGGAAGCTCGGCAAATCGAGTCCCGCCACCCAGGGGATGTCCGTGTCGCTGGGCCTGCCTCCCCCACCCTCGGCGAAGAGCACAATGGGAAGCCTCCACCGGCGTGCCATGTGCAGCATGCGGTCGATCTTCTTGTGGTTCATGCCGCCCTGGGTGCCGGCGAGCACCGTGAAGTCGTAGGCCAGCACCATGGTGCGCGCCCTCTCCTCGTCGAAGAGCGCCCCGTTCACCGAGCCCACCCCCGCGATGAGCCCGTCTGCCGGGCTGATCCTGATGAGGTCCGGCACGGACAGGCGCCGGCGCTGCGCGGCCAGGGCCAGCGCGCCGTACTCGATGAAGCTGCCCGGGTCGCAGAGGTCCTCCACGTTCTCGCGGGCCGTGCGCTGTCCGGTCCTGCGCCTCTTTGCCACGGCGTCGGGCCTGGCCGCATCCAGGGTGGCCCCGTGCCGGGAACGCACCTCGGCCAGGTCGGCCCGGATGGCGTCCAGGTCGAGATTCCCTGGGGTTTCGGCCTCGACGCCCTCCATCTCCCTGGGCTCGATGAACACCAGGGTCTGGCCGGAGGCCACGGTTTCCCCGGGCTTCACCGCCAGGAGCCGCACCACCCCTCCCTCGTGGGCGCAGACGAGGTGCTCCATCTTCATGGCCTCGAGGAAGAGCAGGGTCTGGCCGGCGCGGACCACATCGCCCTCACAGACGTCCATGCCGATCACGGTCCCGGCCATGGGGGAGCGCACCGGGACCGTGCCCGGGGGGCCCTCGGCGGCCGCGGCCACGGTGGCGGCCTCGTCCTGCCACTCCTGGAAGTCGAAGTAGAGCTTTTTATGGTCCTGGGCCGATGACGCGGCCAGGGACGCGATGTTGTCCTCCACGAAGCGCGTGTACACCTCGTTCCTGATGACCTCGGGCATCCTCAGCAGGTTCTGGAGCAGGGGGATGTTCGTGTCCACGCCCAGGACGCGGAACTCGCACAGGGCCCGGTAGGCCTTGCGCACCGCATCCGCATAGTCGCCGCCCGGCGAGTAGGCGATGAGCTTTGCCAGCAGCGAATCGAATCCCGTGCCCGCGCTGTAGCCCGCGTAGCCGTAGGTGTCCACCCGCAGGCCGAACCCCGATGGCGGCTCGAAGACGCTGATGCGCCCGGCGGACGCCCTGACCTCCCCCTTCCCGTCGCAGGTCTCCATGTTGATGCGGAGCTGGATGGCGTACCCGCTCGGCTCGGGGATCTCCCCCTGGGAGAGCCCCAGCGATTCCAGGGAATCGCCCGTGGCGAGGCGGAGCTGGATCTTCACCAGATCGAGGCCGGTCACCTCCTCGGTGACGGTGTGCTCCACCTGCAGCCTCGGGTTCACCTCCATGAAGGCGAAGCCATCCTCCCGGCCGGGATCGGACGCGTCCACCAGGAACTCGAAGGTGCCCAGGCCGTGGAACTTCACCTCCCGGCCAAGGCGCACGGCCGCCTCCAGCAGCCTCCCGCGCAGGCCCTCCGGCAGTGTCGGGCTGGGGGCGATCTCCAGGAGCTTCTGGTGGCGCCGCTGCAGCGAGCACTCGCGTTCCCACAGGTGGCTCACGCCCCCCAGACCGTCGCCGGCGATCTGCACCTCGATGTGCCGGGCCCGGGGCATGAGCCGCTCCACATACACGTCGCCGCAGCCGAAGGAGGACCTGGCCTCGGACACGCAGCGTTCGTACTCCCGTTCCAGGTCACCGGCGCGCTCCACGGCACGCATGCCGCGGCCGCCCCCCCCGGAAACCGCCTTGATCATTACTGCCGCACCCCCGCCCAGGGAGTCGAAAAAGGCCTTTGCCCCGGCCAGGTCCACCGCAGTGCGGGTGCCCTGCAGCACGGGTATGCCCAGGCCCCCTGCCAGGTCCCTGGCCCGGGCCTTGTCGCCGAAGAGCTCGAGCACCTCAGCGTCCGGCCCCACGAAGCGGATGCCTTCCTGCGCGCAGAGCCTGGCAAAGGCCGGGTTCTCGCTCAGGAAGCCGTATCCCGGGTGCACGGCGTCGCAGCCCTGTTCGGCCGCAACGGCCACGATCCTGTCCATGTCGAGGTAGGCCTGGGCCCCTCGGCCCGGGATGGGGACGCAGTGGTCGGTCTTGCGCGTATGGAGCGAGTCCGCGTCGTCCCCGGCAAAGACCGACACGGTCTCGATGCCGAGCTCGGCCGCGGCCCGGGCGATGCGGACCGCTATCTCTCCCCGGTTCGCGATGAGCAGTTTTCTGATGTCCATGGGAACTCCCTCTCCTCGCGTGAGTCGTTCCTGACACAAAGGAGGCTGTGCAGTTGTACCAGAGAACCCGGCCCAAAGGAAGGGCGTCTGGACGGGACCGTGCCCGGGGCTGGCGACCCTATGCCGGGGATTTTTCCTGCAGGGCCTGCTCGATCTTCTTCTTCAGCTCGCTCAGGGTGTAGGGCTTCTGGATGAAGCCCGCCAGCCCAAGGTTGGAGAACCTCCCGGAGAGATCCTGCTCGCTGTATCCGCTGGAGAGGATCACCGGAATGTCGGTCCTGACCTCACGCATCTTCTGGTACGCGCCGATGCCGTCCAGCTTGGGCATGGTGAGGTCAAGGAGCACGCACACGATCTCGCCGGCATGCCTCTGAAAGAGGTGCACCCCCTCGGCGCCGTCGGCGGCCGGGATGGGGTCAAAGCCCAGGTGCTCGACGAACACGCGGGTCCGCGAGCCCCGGGCGAGATCGAGCAGCGAAAGGTCCAGGTTGCCCAGCACGCCCATGAGCAGGTTGTTGAAGTCGTGGGCGATGCCGCCCGCCAGGATGCCGAGGCTCTCGAGTTTCTGGGCCTGCTGGAGCCTGCGGTCGAGCTCCAGGCGCTCGGCCTCGGCCTTCTTGCGGTCCGTGATGTCGCGCATGATGCCCACCCCGTGCCAGGCGCCTGCGATCTGCACCGCGGAGAGGGAGAGCTCGATGGGAACCTCGCTCCCGTCTTTTCGTATGGCGGACAGCTCCAGGGTCCTGCCCACGGCTTCGCCCTGGCCGGTGGCCCGGAAGTGTTCCATGGCACGGGCATACTCTTCGTGGTGGCGGCCAGGGGCGAGCAGGAGGTGCAGGTCGTGTCCCAGGGCCTCCACGCGGCTCCAGCCGAAGATCTGTTCGGCGGCCTCGTTCCAGAACGTGATGGCCCCGTGATCGTCGATCATGATGATGGCGTCGTGGGCCGATGCGGTGATGGTGCGCAGGGTGTTCTCCCGCTCGCGGAGCGCCTCCTCGGCCTTCTTCCGGTCGGTGACATCCCGGGCGATGACGTGGAACCCCGTGACCGCCTCGCCCTCCATGAGGAGGTTCACGTTCTGCCACAGCCAGATGGTTCTGCCGTCCCTGGTGAGCACCGGGGTCTCGTGATTGGTGGTGGGGATCTTCTTCACGTACTGGATGCCGAAGAGCCGGGACTGGGCCTTGTGGTGCTCCGGCGGGAGAAATTCCAGGTAATGCCTGCCCACCATTTCTTCGCTGGTGTACCCGACGAGCTTTTCCGTTCCTGGGTTGACGTAGCGAACATACCCCTGGGCGTCGGTCTCGTAGATCACGTCGGAGGCGTTCTCCACGAGCTCGCGGTAGCGCTCCTCGCTCAGCCGGAGAAGCTCCTCCGTGCGCCTGCGCCCGGCGATCTCCTCCTCCAGTTTTCTCAGCGCCTCGGCCATGTCGGCGCCGGCTGCCGGGTCCTTGTGCTTGTCCTTGCTCCTTGCCATGAATCGGGCCTTTGTCCTTCCCTTCTGCGTACTCATAGTATCGACGCACGCCAGGGGCAATGATGAGGGTTATTCTCACAGGGCATGCGCTTGTTGACAGAATGAACCATGATTCACTATACTGCCGTGGCTTTACGAGGCAGTTCCCATCACACGCGAAAAGGAGAATGCACCCATGGCATCAAACTTCATCTACTCAACCCGCGACCACCGGTTCATCCTCAAGGAATGGCTCGACATGTCAAAGGTCTTCGGTTCCGGACGCTTTGCAGGCGGCTACAGCGTGGAGGATGTAGACTCCATCCTGGAGAACGCGCTCAAGATCGCCAAGGAGGTCATCGCGCCAACCAACGACGATGGCGACACCGTCCACGCCGTGTACAGGGACGGAAAGGTCACGGTGCCCGAATCATTCAAGAAGGCCTACTGGCAGGTCCAGGAGAACGGCCTGGGATCCAGCAACGCCGACCACTCGGACCCCAGCTCCATGCCGCTGACCGTCATGGGCTGCATCAACGAGTACATGGCCGCGGCGAACGCGGCGCTCGGCCCCTACACCATGGCCACCACCGGCTCGTCTGGCCTGATCCGCGACTTCGGCAACGACAAGGTCAAGGGCATCTTCCTGCCCAAGATGTACTCGGGCCAGTGGGCCGGCACCATGGACCTCACCGAGCCCAACAGCGGCTCGGACGTGGGCGACATCACCACCAAGGCCACACCCACGGACGAGCCCGGCGTATACAAAATCGTGGGCACCAAGTGCTTCATCACGGGCGGCGAGCAGGACATCACCGAGAACATCGTGCACCTGGCGCTGGCCCGTATCGAGGGTTGCGTGCCCGGCACCAAGGGCATCTCGCTCTTCGTGGTGCCCAAGTACTGGCCCGATGAAAACGGCGAGAAGGGCGAGTTCAACGACGTGAACTGCGGCGGAATCGAGCACAAGATGGGCCTGAGGGGCTCGGCCACGGCCATCGTGAACTTCGGCGAGGAGGGAAAGTGCAGGGGTTACCTGCTCGGCGACCCGCCCACCGACGGCAAGGGTCAGGGCATGGCCCAGATGTTCCAGATGATGAACGAGGAGCGCACCGTCACCGGCCTTGCCGCGCTGTCCGCCGCCACGGTTGCCTACAACAACGCCTGTCAGTACGCGGCGGGCCGCGTCCAGGGCCGGCAGCTCACCAACCCCAAGGCGGGCAGGGTCCCCATCATCAACCACGAGGACGTGCGGCGCATGCTCATGTTCCAGAAGTCCATCACGGAGGCGTCCCGGGCCATGATCGCGTTCTCGTACTACTGCATGGACATCGCCGAGAACACCACGGACGACAACGAGCGGAGGCTCGCCAAGGCCTACGTGGAGGTGAACATCCCCATCGTCAAGGCCTGGTGCTCGGACATGGCCTTCCTGAGCATCTCGGAGGCCATGCAGTGCTACGGCGGCTATGGCTTCTCTGAGGAGTACCCCATCGCCCAGCAGCTCAGGGACTGCCGGATCTACCCCATCTGGGAGGGGACGAACTACATCCAGTCCATGGACCTCATCGGCCGCAAGTGGATGATGGCCCAGGGCCAGGTCTTCAATACCTGGCTCGGCGAGATCGACAGGTTCGTCGCGGCGCACAAGGCCCACCCGGCCCTCGCGCCCCAGGTGGCGCTGCTGGAGGAGGCCATGGCCAACTACAGGGAGATCCAGACGACCATGGCCGGCTACCTGGGCCAGGGCAGGTTCGGCATGATCGGCTTCTACGCCACCCGGATCCTCCACGCCACGGGCTACCTGTACGCTGCCAAGCTGCTCCTGGAGCACGCCGTCATCGCCCAGAAGAAGGTGGACGAGAACGGCCCGGACCATTTCGACCACCCCTACTACGCGGGCAAGGTGGCCTCGGCCAGGTTCTTCTGCCACAACATCCTGCCCATGACGGGCAAGATCCTGCGGGTCATCAAGGAGGGCGACACGAGCGTCATGGACGTGCCCGAGGCGAGCTTTTTGAACCTGTAAGGGCATCAATGCACGGGGCAGGGGTATGCGCCCCTGTCCCGTTTTTTTAAAAATTGGACCGTGCAAATCGATGAATTCCAAAGGAATTCATCGATTTGCACGGTTTCGGTTTATCGAGCAGAAAATTCTGCTCTTACAATATACTCCATACCCCCCGCACAACACCCTTCCCTTTTCCCTCATACGTCTATATAGTAATCAGAATTACTTGCAATGCACCCAGCATCACAAAGGAGGAACTCATGCACACCCGTGCCGGAACAGACCTGTACCGCGCCCTGGGCGACAAGATCGACAACCTCCCGGCCAGGGCGCCCTGGAGCGGGACCTTCCACGCCATCCTCAAGGAGCTCTACACCCCCGAGGAGGCGGACCTGGTGGTGAGGATGCCCTACACCCTGTCGTCGCTGGAGCGGATCTCCCGCATGACGAGGATCGAGAAGACCAGGCTCCGCACGCTCCTGGACGGCCTGTGCAGGAAGGGGCTGGTCTTCGACATCTTCAACGGGAGGGACTCCCAGTACTACTACGTCCCCTCGCCCCTGGTGGTGGGGATCTTCGAGTTCACCATGATGCGCACCGATGCGGGCCTGGACGCGAAGAAGCTGGCAGGACTGTTCCACGCGTACCTGTCCGGCGAGGGGGCGTTCTACAGCGCCAACCTCGGTCACGACGAGAGGGTGTCGGCCCTGCGGGTCATCCCGGTGGAGGAAACCGTGTCCGCTTCGGCGCAGACCGCGTTTATGGACTACGAGAAGGCCACCTCGCTCATCGAGGGCGCGGGGAGGCTCGCCATGGGCCTGTGCTCCTGCCGGAACGAGAAGCACCTCGAGGGCGTGAAGCAGTGCGACGCGCCGCTCGACAACTGCAGCCTCTTCGGCATCGGCGCGGAGCTGGGCATACGGAACGGCCTTGCCCGGGAGGTGTCGAAGGAGGAGATGATCGACAACTTCGCGCGGTCAAAGGACCTGGGCCTGGTGTTCTGCGCATACAACACGAAGAAGCCCCTGTCCGTGTGCCAGTGCTGCCCGTGCTGCTGCAACGCCCTGGCCGGCATGACCAGGTTCGGGTTTTCCAACGTGATTACAACATCGAACTTCCTCGCATCCGTCAGGAAAGATGCGTGCACGGGGTGCGGCAGGTGCGTGGAGGCGTGCCCGGTGGGCGCCATAGGCCTGGTCTCTGCCCAGGACCCGAGACACCCGAAAAAGAAGAAGGCCCGCGTGGACGAGCGGATCTGCCTGGGGTGCGGGGTGTGCGCGAACAGGTGCCCCGCGGACGCCGTCGTGATGGTCTCCCGCCCGAGCCGGGTCATCCACCCGGAGACCCTCTTCGAGACCTTCATCCTGGGCAGCCTGGAGCGGGGCACGCTCCAGAACCAGATCTTCGACGACCCCATGAGCAGGACCCAGCAGGCCCTGCGCACCCTGCTGGGAGCCTTTTTCAGGCTGCCGCCGGTCAAGCGCGCCCTCATGAGCGACGCGCTGCGCTCGACCTTCCTCTCCTTCATGAGGGCGGGGGCGACGCTCCAGGGCAAGGGGTGGATGACGGAGCTGTAAGTCTTTCATACAGGACCGGGCAGACGAAGGGCTCCCCCGGGGGAGCTCTTCGTCTGCCCGGCAGGCTGTCTCTCCCGGGACGCCTATTTCACCAGTTCCCGCACCAGCTCTCCGATGGCCCCTACGTAGTGGTCCACGTCCCGCTCCGTGGCCGTGGGCCCCACCAGGGCCATCTCGTGCACCGGGGTGAGCAGGATACCCCTGTTGGCGCACCACACGTGGATCAGTGCGTCGAGCGGGCCCGTGAGCCCCTCGCTCACGATGTCCACCGCGTTGTAGTCCACCTCGGCGAACAGGGCCTCGGAGCCGTTCCTGGGCGGCTTCGGCAGGAAGCGGAACTCCACCCGGCAGCCGATGCGGGCCACGTACCAGGCGAGGCCGGCATCCCTGATGATCTGTGCCAGGCCATCCTCCATGCGCTTCGCCAGCCTGACCATGCGCGCGAAGTTCTCCTCGTTGATGGCGTGCTCCAGGGCGGCCCTGATGCCCGCCACCGCGGTGGCGTTGCCTGACAGCGTGCCGCCGAAGCCGAAGAAGTTGTGCCAGGGCGTGCGCTGGTTCATGAACCCGGTGATCTCGTCGGAGAACCCGAGGATGGCGGCCGGGTAGCCGCCCGCGATAAACTTGCCTGCCACGAAGATGTCGGGCTTCAGGCCCATTTCGCCCGTGATGCCCCGCGGACCCGCGCACATGGAGTGGGTCTCGTCGATGAGGAGCAGGGTGCCGTGCTTCTTCGTGAGCTCGCGCAGGGCCTCGTGGAAGCCTGGTTCGGGGAAGATGATCCCGATGTTGGTCATGACCGGCTCGGTGATGACGCAGGCGATGTCGCCGGGCGCCAGGGCCTGCTCCAGTGCGTCGATGTCGTTGAAGTCCACCACCCGGGTCATGGCTTTCGCATCCGGCACGATGGGCCCCAGCATGCCCGGCACGTTGATGAGTTCGCCGAAGAAGTTCACCACGAGCGTCTCGTCCACAGACCCGTGGTAGGTCCCGTTGAAGCACAGGATGAGCTGGCGGCCCGTGAAGGACCGCGCCACCTTGAGCGCCATGCGGTTGGCGTCGGTGGCGGTCATGAGGACCTGCCAGTGGGGCAGCCCGAAGCGCCGCCTGAGCTCTCTGCCCACCCAGATGCTGTCCTCTGTGGGCAGCATGGTGGTGGTGCCCCGGGTTCTCATCTGCGTCGCGATGGCCTCCACGATCTGCGGGTGCGCATGGCCGCACAGCCCGCCCGTGTCCCCCAGGCACAGGTCCAGGTAGCGGTGCCCGTCCACGTCGGTAATGTAGACGCCCTCGGCCCGGTCCACGAACACCGGGAACCCGCCGGTCCAGATGCGCATCCAGGACATGGGCACACCGCCCACCAGGGTCTGCTTCGCCTCCTCGAACAGGGCCTTGGACTTCGGCCGCTGGCTCACGAACCGCCCGTTCTCCTTCTCGAGGAGCGCCTTCACCCGTTCCAGCGTTACTGCGGCCATAGAAACCTCCTGGGTTCATGGGATCGTGTGGTCTTATGGTAAGTCAATTGCCAGGATAGCATTTCGGGGCGGGGCGTGCAAACAGCATGTGCGCATATGGCGTTGCGGCACTGCAAGGGTTGGAACAAGCGCTGACCGGTTCGTGGAGTTTTCGAAAACCGGAAATTCCAGTCGTTGCGGTTTGTCATGAACAGGTGCCTGCTCGCCTGCCAAGCTTCCTGCCCGGTCATCTTTCCCATCATCAATGCGCCCATATCTCGGAGCGCGAGCCTCTCCGCAGCCGTTCCCTCAGTCCTTTCATGCCTGGTCCCCCAGGGTCACAATAATAAGCCTTTCACATTTTCCTTCAAGGGCCCGGTTCGATCGGTCTGTTCCCTGCTGCGAGTTACACCCGACACAGTTCTATACTTCCCGTTTCTACTTGTGCTGAATCACATCACGATAATACCGTAACCGGTCCAGTCTCCTGCCACCCTATCCACTGCCTGAAATCTTTCAAGAGCCGGTTCCGCACATCCTCTGGTTTCAGGATCCTCACATGGGGCAGCCATGGCTTCAGGCACATGACCACCTCCTCCTCCGAGCAGGCCAGGAAGCGCAGCACCAGGGAGCCGTCCTCCCTGGATTCCACGGTTTCCTGCACGGGGAGGATATTCCTTCGCTCGAAGTAGTGAGCCCACGCTGCATCCACCTCGATGACGACCTCGGTGGTCCGGTCCTTCTCGAACCACACGTTCACGCTGCTGGACAAGATGTCGTCGAGGTCGGCAGGCATGCCCCTGACCTTTTCCTTGAGCCTTTTGACGTCGCTGATCTTGTCCAGGGCATACTTCTTGATGATGCCGTCCTTCGTGTCCCTGGCTATGAGGTACCAGACGCCGTTGAAGTACGCCACCCGGTAGGGGTGGGCGATCACATCGTGCGGCTTGTCCTTCTTGTACGAGAAGAAGACCTGCCTGCCCATCTGGATGGTGTCGACGAGCTTGTTCATGGTCTTGGTTTTGAGATTGATCCCCCCCTCGATCCTCACGTACACAGGCCTGCACGCGGAGTACTCGCAGAGCCTGCTCAGGATGTCCTCGGCCGCCCGCTCGAAGGGTGCCCCGAGCTGGGACACCAGATCCTTCAGGGCGACAATGAGGGCAAGCTCCGACTCGTCGAACAGGCTCAAGTCACCGTACTTGATGAGGTCCTTCTTGAGACTGTAGGTGCCTTTCTTCTCCTCGTGGACGGGAAGACCAGCATCCTTGAGCGCCTTGAGGTCCCGCTGGATGGTCCTGACATCGACACCGAGCAGCTGCGCCAGGAGAGGCGTGGTGAGAGTCTCCCGTTCCAGGAACGCCTTAAGGACCTTGCCCACCCTGATGATCCGCTGCTTCTGGACAGCTTGTGACTCCTTCTTCACATGGCCTCCCTGGGTGATCTTATGGAGTGCATTCATCATAAGCCATTGGGAACATCCCGTAAAGTTTGCCTTTCTGGACAGTTCCATTTTATGCGACACACATCTGTCGCGGTGCTCTTACCTGCCTCGAAAATCCGGGGTATGATCATTTTCCCCTGGATGGGAGACATGCCCGAGCAAATCGGGAAGGAGGTCACCATGGAACATGGCATGAAGGACAGGCTTCAGAACGTTCAGCTAGGCAAGGTTCAGCAGTTCAGGAACGTGTCGGTCTACCCCCTCTTTCTGGAGGCCGGTGCCGTTGTGGATCACCTGGTCCTCAGGGAGGCCATCGAGCAGGACCTGGTCGTGATCCGTGAGGTGGACGAGGGAGGCCATGTGCCGGAACTGGTCGTGGTGAACAATGCGGACAAGCCCCTGCTGATCCTCGACGGGGAGGAGCTCTTCGGCGCCAAGCAGAACCGGGTTCTCAACACCACGGTGCTGCTCAGGAAGATGACAGCGACCATCATCCCGGTGAGCTGCACCGAACAGGGCAGGTGGCGCTACGAGTCGAAGACCTTCAAGGACTCGGGCTACATCATGTCGCCGCGGATCAGGGGTGTGAAGAACCGGTCGGTGCAGGAGTCCCTCTACAGATCGGGCGATTACCGGTCAGACCAGGGGGCTGTCTGGAGCGGCATCCAAGAGCAGGCGGTCAACGCCTCGGTGCAGTCCCCCACCGGGGCCATGCGGGACATCCACGAGGCCAGGAAGGCCGACGTGGGCGACTATGAGCGGCACTTCCCCTGCCTGGACGCTCAGAAAGGCATCCTCGTCGCCATCGGGGGGAACGTGGTGGGCATGGACATGGTATCCAATGGGGGCTCCTACGCGATGCTGCACGGCAAGCTGGTGAAGAGCTACCTGATGGACGCGATCCTCCAGGAGGCTGAACCCTCGAAGCCCATGGACCAGGCAAAGGCCCGGCTGTTCATCGACGACATCGCCGAGTGCCGGGTCGACCGGTACAAGTCCGTGGGCCATGGCTGGGACATCAGATTTGAGGGGAGAAGGCTCTTCGGCTCGGCCCTGGAGTACCGCAAGGGTCTTGTGCACCTCGCGGCCTTCGCAGCGAACGGGGTGGTTCAGAGGAATGATGGCGGTGGCATGGCAGGGTTCAGCAGCAGGGCGGCATACAGGAGGAGCAATCACTGAGCCTCCAGGAGAAAGGAGGGCGATCCGTGGCAAGGGTTCCACTCCACACTGTGCTCGACACTGTACTGGGCTTCAGCTTCAGGGACCTGGTCCTCGAGAAGCCTGAGGATGTGGAGGAATTCAGAAGAAAGATCCGGGAGCTGCAGGAGGAGCTCAGAAGGCAGAAAGCCTCGGGAAAGGAACAGCAGGAGAAGGAATGAGGTCATGAAACGACTGTTCATCATGATGTTCCTTGCCATGGCAGCGTGCAGCGGTGAGGACCTGTGTGACCGGTGCTATGACGATGATTAGTACTCGGATGCGATGCCGAGAGCTCGATGCGATCGAGAGAAGGAAAGCCCTGTGAAGCCTGATACATCACAGACAACCCGTACTATAAGGGGAAACTCCGTCAGGAAGCCCTTCCCGCGATCATACTGGGTTGTGCCTGGCCATCTCTGTGCCGGGGCATATCCCGGAGACCCCGATGAAAGCATCATGGAAACAAGGCTCGCCTCCCTCCTCGACTGCGGAATCTGCCGCGTGGTGAACCTCATGGAGGCGACTGAAGTCGATCACAATGGCAGGCACTTTTCTGACTATACGAAGAAGCTCCGGGAACTGACAATGGAGAGGGGTGTCGATGCTTCAATGGCAAGGTTTCCCATCAGGGATGTGAGCATACCGTCTCGATCCCTCATGAAGGAGATCCTTGACCACATCGACAGAAACATCACCGAGAGGCTTCCCACCTATGTCCACTGCTG
>Ga0116184_10003823_pt1 | contig 12172 bp, 4 predicted proteins | sample AD_JPNNA5_MetaG_FD_89886 | JGI IMG/M metagenome (GOLD analysis project Ga0116184, IMG submission 89886) | Active sludge microbial communities of municipal wastewater-treating anaerobic digesters from Japan - AD_JPNNA5_MetaG | ecosystem: Engineered > Bioreactor > Anaerobic > Digestate | place... | reverse complement strand
TTAGATCGTACTGTTTATCACATGACAGGAAATGCAGGAATGCTTGATAAAATGTTTGAATTGGAATCAGATCGTTTCATGAACTTGAAATATTCTGTTCAAGATTTCAAAACCGAAGCAGGAGCTGTAAAAGGGGAGTATACTAAGAACTCAGCAAGTCCTTATGAGCAATTAGACGAAAAAATGAACGAAATTGCTTTCGAGAAACACACCTATAAGCACACCACAATGGGCTTTTTTAAAGATGTTGTTGATATGCCGAATCAGTATGATTTCTCATTAGAGTTCTTCAATAAATTTTATCGCCCTGAGTATGCTACGATTTTAGTTGTTGGTGATGTTACGCAAGAAAAAGTAATGGCTTTGGCAACAAAATATTTCGGAGCATGGCAACATGGTAACTATGTAAATACAATTCCTGTTGAGCCAACTCAAACAGAAACGAAGTATACTCATGTTAAGATGGCTAATTTCCCTCCTGTAGTATCGTTGAATTATAAGTCGCCGGCTTATGATCCCACAAAAATCGACATGCATGCATTAGACTTATTAAATACTGTATTGTTTTCAGAGAAATCTGATTTATACAAGAAGTTAGTAATCGAAGAACAAAAAGTTCGCGGAATTAACGGAGGAGCAACAAATTCTCGTGACCCATATTTAAGTCAGATTTATGCTTCTTTAGTAGATGCAAAAGATATGCAATATGTGAAAGACGAAATTGTGAAAGCGATTGAAAAAATGAAAACTACAGCGGTTGATCAAACAACACTTGATCAAGCGAAAATGAGAATGCGTTACAGTTTTGCTATGGGAATGGATAGTCCTACCAGCATTGCAGAAGCTTTAGCAGGATATATTTGGGTGACCGGTGATCCTGAATCAATCAATAAAGCATATGAGATGTACGACAAAGTAACTCCAAAGGATTTGATGGATGTGGCTAAGAAATACTATGTCTCAACAGGATTAACCATTGCTACTATTTCTGACGCAGAGAATTGTCCGGTAAAATAATTTTTAAAATCGTAAACATATGAAAAAGTTAATATTCAACATAGCACTTCTATTGATTACAGCTGTTTCCTTTGGAGCAGATGTGGTGGAATTGAAGTTGTCAAAATCAGACATCATTGTAATAAAAGTAATGTTTAAAAACGGATCTATATGTGATCCTTCCGACAAAGCAGGTTTAACCGACATGACGGCAAGTATGATTGCAGAAGGTGGAACAAAAACGATGACAAGCACGCAAATACAAGATTATATTTACCCATGGGCTGCATCTTATTTTGCATCTGTCGATAAACAGGTAAGTATTTTTACCTTCGAAGTTCATAAAGACAATTTGGATAAATTTTATCCGGTGATGATTGATTTATTAAAGAATCCTCGATTTGCTGAAGATGATTTTAATCGTATTAAATCAAATCAATTAAACTATGTAGATGAAGTAATTCGATCTTCTTCGGATGAAGAATATAGCAAGAAATATCTAGAAGATTTATTGTTCCGTGGCACTAACATGCAACATTTAGTTGAAGGTACAGTAGCGGGTGTTCAAAGTATCACACTTGATGATGTTAAAAAACATTATTCAAATTTCTTCGGAAGTTCAAACATGACAATAGGTATTGCAGGAAATTATTCAGCCGATTTTTTAAAGAAAATCACCACTGACTTAAACGGTATGCCTGCCGCTAAATCGGCTATTCCTGAAGCAGGAAAAGGTCGTCAGCCGAAAGATTTCGAAGTTGAAATTGTGGCAAAAGACAATGCATTAGGTTCTGCAATTTTTGCAGGATTTCCAATGGATCTTACTCGCTCAAACGATGATTTCGCTGCGTTAATGGTTGCTAATTCATGGTTAGGTGAACACCGTAAATCATATTCTCGTTTGTATCAGAAAATTCGTGAGCAACGTTCTATGAACTATGGTGACTATACTTATATTGAGTGGTATAATAATGGCGGAGGGAATATGTTACCTCGTCCCGGATTCCCACGTTCAAGTAATTATTTCTCGATTTGGTTACGCCCCGTTCAAACTGCAAAAGGTTTAAAAGGACAATATCCAGAATTGAAAGATATCGAAATCGGGCACGCACATTTTGCAATCAGAATGGCACTTCGTGAGATGGATCAAATGATCACTAAAGGAATGAATAAAGAAGATTTCGAATTAACAAGAACATTCCTTCGTTCATATATGAAACTATATGCTCAAACTCCTGAACAACAATTGGGATATTTATTAGATAGTAAATTTTATGGACGTAAAGATTGGTTGAAAGAAGCTGATGGATTGTTAGCTAACTTAACATTAGAGCAGGTTAATGCTGCCATGACAAAATACTGGCAAACTAAAAACATGTTCATAGCTATAATCACCGACAAAACAGAGGCTGTTCCTTTAGCTAGAAGTCTGCGTGATAATTTAGATTCACCAATGAGCTACAGTAATGTCCTAAAAGGAGTACTTACTCCCGAAATTTTAAATGAAGATAAGCTAGTTCAGAATTATGTAATGAAAGTGTCGAATATCAATATCATCGATTCAAATACTACTTTTAAGTAAGCATTAAAAGAAATAGAGCAACAGGCGGTCTGCATTCAGGTCGCCTGTTGCTTTTTAAAAGAGATGTCAAAAAAGATTGCCATAATAGGAGGAGGAGCTGCAGGTTTTTTTGCAGCCATTGCGGTTGCTGAAAAGCGCACGGATTTCGACGTTTATCTATTTGAAAAATCCGCGAGTGTACTAGGTAAAGTAAAAGTATCGGGCGGCGGACGATGTAATGTAACCAATACTTGTTCTGAGCCTAAATTACTTGTTTTAAACTATCCCAGAGGGTCGAAAGCACTCTTAGGTCCTTTTACACAATTTGGTCCCACAGATACCGTAAAATGGTTTGAATCGCGTGGTGTAAAGATTAAAGCTGAAGCTGACGGAAGGATGTTTCCCGAATCGAATTCTTCAGAAGCGATAATTGAGTGTTTATTGCAATCTGCTATTAATGCCGGAGTGAAGATTAAAACCAAATGTGGAGTTGAAACCTTTACATCGGATGATGACGGTAAAAGCGGTTGGAAATTGACTTTCACTAATCATGATCCAATGCATTTCGATAAAGTGTTATTAGCGACGGGTAGTGGTGATCAAATTTGGCAACAACTAAAAAGTCTGGGAGTAGAAATTGTTTCTCCGGTACCTTCTCTTTTTACTTTCAATATAAAAGACAAACGAATTGCAGATTTAGCAGGTTTATCGGTTGCTAATACAGCGGTAAAAGTCCAAGGCACCAAGTTAAGCGCAAACGGACCGGTGTTGATTACTCACTGGGGAATGAGTGGTCCGGGGATATTGAGAGTATCTGCATGGGGAGCAAGAGTATTAGCTGAAAAGAATTATCAATTCAAGCTCCAAATTAACTTCCTCCCGGATTCGCATGAAGATAAAGTATTCGAAGAGCTCACATTCGAGAAAGAATTGTCACCCAAAAAGTTGGTAGGCAATTCAAATATGTATCAATCCATTCCGAAACGATTCTGGCAACGCCTAGTAGAAATATGCGGATTAGAAAATAAAATATGGGCTGAAGCACCGAAACAATCACTTCGAAAATTAGCTATAGAACTAACGGCAGGGGTATACGAAGTATCGGGAAAAAGTACCAACAAAGAAGAATTCGTGACCTGTGGTGGAATTGAGCTGAATGAAATCGACTTTAAAACAATGCAACTTAAGAAATGCAAAAACCTATATGCTGCCGGTGAGTTACTTGATGTAGATGCGATTACCGGAGGATTTAACTTTCAGAATGCATGGACGACAGGATGGTTAGCTGCAAGAGATATTTCAAGTTAAACAAAATTTAAAGTTAACGAGCATAAAAAAAGTCCCGCAATTGATTACAGGACTTTTTTATTTTTTTATCGAAACTCTTACTCTTTCAAATCAAGTTTTTTCAAATTGTCTCCAGGTACGCGATCAATCAACATGAAATTGGGATCGATGCCGGCTTCATAAGGAAGTTCGTTTACGATTACTTTATAAGATGATTTTTTCTGATTGAACTTCACCATTTGGCTGTACAATTGCTTCCCGATTTTTTCGCCTTTTTCGGCTTTTGCACGGACACCAATTTCTATCCAGTCGTTAATTTTAACCTCGGTTTCTTTACCCATTGAATCCGATTTGAATTTCATCGCTTCAATATCAAACGAAACCTCATACTTTCCGTCAGCTAATTTTTTATAAGTTGCATTAGTAGCTCTATTTCCGAATAACGTGATATCATGGAATAAATCTTGAATCAGATATTTCAAAGAGTCAGGTGTTACATCATTGAATCGATCAACCAACATATAAGCATTCGGATACGGAGGTTGACGATAGGCAAGACTGTCAATCATGTCTTTTAATGCACTATTTACAGCTTGTTCACCAATCATCTCTTTAAGATAATACATCACCACGCTGCCTTTACGATAGTGGATATACCCTTGGTTTTCTACACGTAGTAATGGCGACTCTTTCACTCTTTCACTTCCGCGTGAGCGTAAATAGTTATCCATTTCGTATTTCAAGAATTTGTACATCATTTTCTTTCCATACATTTTTTCCATCACCATAAGTGCTGAATACTGAGCCATTGTTTCTGATAAAAGAGTAGCACCTTGCATATTGGCTCCGGTTAACTGATGAGCCCACCATTGATGTCCCATTTCATGTGCAACCACATAATACACCATATCTATTGCTGCTGAATCTTCGAGATTTGCAATAAATCCTATTCCCTCAGAATATGGCATAGTACCAGGAAATGCTTGTGCAAACGAAGCGTAACGTGGGAATTCAATAATGCGAGCTTGTTTGTTGTAATATGGTCCGAAGTGTTCAGTATAATATGCAAGAGAATTCTCTAATGAAGCAATCATCTTTTTTACATTATACTTATGTTCGGGAGTATAATAAACTTCAAGATCGATATCTTTCCATTTCTTGCGTTCAACTTGATATGCGGCACTCATGAATGAATAAAAATTCAAAGCGAAGTGATCGAGCTTATATGAATAAGTTGTTCTGTTGCCATTTACCTTTTTACTGATCAATGATCCCGGAGCAATAGCGATTTGATCGGATGAAGTAGTGAATTCGGTTGCTACTGTAACCCAATCGCTGTTATTGCTGATATAAGTATTCATGCAATGATCGGTGCAGTTACGTTCAAGACGAGGCATTCTTTCTTTTTCTTTCAAGTCATGATCTTTACGATCGCCTTTGTCATTTAACTCTAAGTCCGGTTGATATCCGATTTGAGGTAGTACTTCAGAATTGTTAAAGAAAGTTCCGTTTTGAACGATTGCAGTAACAGATACTTCATCTTCAAAACCTTTCGGATCATAATCAGAGGTAAGAGATATTTTAAGACTATCACCCGGTTGAAGTGGTTGACTCAATTTATAAATTCGGAAGTATAAATCTTTGTCGTTTAGAATCTCTTTTGCATTAGGAATTAATACTTCTCCTTTATACGATACCGGCATGGTAAACAATACTGAATCGATAGGTCTTGCACCTTTGTTTTTTATCCATTGCTCGGCTTTAACATGTAATTTTCGTTCCTGAGGATAAAGTTCAATAAAATAGTGAATGTCGGTAATTCGAGGTTGAAGCATTTTCTCGAACTTTTTATACTTCTTCTCATAATCAGCTTGACCTTTTTGTTGTTCGTCTTCACTTACAATTTTATTGAGCACTTTGGTATTGTAGTACACGAATCCACCGCATGATAACCAAGCAATCAATGCTACATAGAATATTACTTTATATTCTGTTTGGAAGCGATGAATAGCAGTTTTCATTCTGATCTTGAAATCAGTATCTCTACCGCGAACAAAATATACTAGTCCCTTAATGATTAACAGAATGCTAAATAACATCCAGTATAGATGAAACCAAAATTGTCCGCTGACATAAGGACCGTAATGATTCATATCGCTATAGGTCATATCGGGAGTTGATCCGAATGACACCATATTGCTAGATATATCAAATACCGGCCACATAAAGGAATTGAAGATAAAGAAGGCGATAAACACGAAATATCCGATGTAGCGATTGTTGATGAGGACATGAATCGCCATAGAAAGAGCGATCATAAAGAATATCCACATTCCTCGCATTCCGATTACTTCAATGAAATACTGACTATAATGAATATCTTCAAATCCATAAAGTTTCTGAGTAATTATCCCTACACAAACAGTGATAGCCAATACAACTTCCATTACTAACCACATTGCTACCATTTTAGATAGATATGGAATCCAGTTAGCATATGGAAGTGAATCATAGATGTCGTTTACTTTGGCATCGCGTTCTTTCCATACGATCGTACCGGTATAGAAAGTAATGATTGATAAAAGGAAAATCAATAAACTACCATCTAAAGTTTGAATGATAGAGTAGGTGACAGGGAAGGTTGTGTTTCCGTAGCCTGCATTAGTAACTGATGAAAGTCCTCCCATCAAATTCATGACACCTGCAAGCAACACAATAATAAATGAAGTGTTTTTCAGAATACTGATGGTCTCAATTCTTATCTGACTAAAGAATTGTTTTCTTGAAAGTCCTGAAGTGTATTCAGGCTTTAAGGTAGCAATAGTATCAGTACTGATTATATTGGTTACTTCATTTTCAACTGTATTTTTCTTTGACTTTTTACCTGTTGCTTTTTCTGAGAAAGAGAATTTATAGTAGGTAAATATTAAAACAAGTACACCAACTGAAATCCATATTAAGCGGTTCATTAAAAGTAATCCCTCAAATCCCGCCGACATAGTATTGCGATCGTTAACTGTCCAGTATTTAGTAACTACGCTAAATGTTCTGATTGCAAAAGGATCGAGCATAGCTCCCATTACTTCACTGTCGATATCTCTTACCAGATTTTGTGAGATGATATATCCAACAAGCAGTAGGATAGAACCTACGAATGAATTAACAGTGCTTTTAGTTAATGCGGCAATGCAAAAGATAATTGAACCTGCGAAGAAAATATTGGGTAAAGCGAATACAAGGAATCCATTAATATGTCCGTGCCAAACTGTCGGGCCAACTTTCGCCGAATCGAGGTAAGGCATCATCACACCAATAATATTCCCGATAGATACTCCTAAAAAAGGAATTAAGGCAATGATAGTAGCACCGATATATCGACCGATTAAGAAATCGAATTTTTTGATCGGAGTTGTAAAAAGTAACTGACTAGTCTTTTCAGAGAAGTCGCGAGCTGCAGCAGAATTCAGGAATGCAGTAATCATAAGAAGTGATAAAATCGACATAACAGAATAAAAGAATTCCACTTGAAATGGTGCATTCTTAAATACATTACCTGAAGCTGCTCCAATTATAATCTGATCGCTGGAAGAAGCTCCAAAGATCATGAGTGCATTGATAAAGAGAAATATATACACCATAGGTTGTCGCAACCAATAGCGCAGTTCGAATTTGATAATGTTTAATAACATAAGTTCTTTTGTTTAGAGATTAAACTTATGCTTCAACAGCACCTTTTATATGAGCAAAGAAAACATCTTCGAGATCACCGGGTATTGATTCAAATTCGTTGCCCGGGGCATTATCATTATACACATGCACCATTGGTTTACCGGCAATCATACGAGTAGAAATAAGTCGGAAGTTATTCTGAATATTTTCAATTTCAGCTTTGGCAACTGATTTCTTCCAAATCTTTCCTTTAATTGCATGCAATGCATTATCGGGAGTTCCTGCATAGAGCAAACGACCTTTATCAATGATTGCCATTTGTCCACAAAGCTCTTTAACGTCTTCTACAATGTGAGTGGAGAGAATAACAATTACGTTCTCGCCGATTTCCGCCAATAAATTATAAAAGCGATTTCTTTCTCCCGGATCTAATCCTGCGGTTGGCTCATCAACGATAATCAATTTCGGATCACCTAATAACGCTTGCGCGATACCGAAACGTTGCTTCATCCCTCCTGAAAATCCTCCTAATGCCTTTTTGCGGACATCCCAAAGGTTTACGCGTTGCAATAATGCTTCCACCATTTCTTTTCGTCCCGATTGAAGGCCTTTTAGTACTGCAATATGATCGAGCATATCGTAAGCCGAAATTTTAGGATATACACCAAACTCCTGAGGAAGGTAACCTAAGACTTTTCTTAATTCTTGTTTGTTTTCAAGAACATTCAAGTCGCCTAAAAAGATAGATCCTTCATCTGCATCTTGCAAGGTGGCGATAGTTCGCATTAAAGTAGATTTACCGGCACCATTAGGTCCGAGTAAACCATACATACCTTTAGGGATAGTCAATGAAACATCCTGCAAAGCAGCGACGCCGTTTGAATACGTTTTAGAGAGGTTATTGATAATTAGTTCCATAGTTGTTTAGGCTGACATTATTTTCGAAAAATGAAAATAGATAATTAATGTCATATAAACAGCCGTAAAACTTGTTCAAGCGTTAGATTTTTGAGCTGAACCGTAAAATATAAGCTAATAGAGCGATATCATCATTCCTTTATGATCCCTGATGTCCCTATTTGGATTCCTTCATTATCAATTATTGAAATCATATATGTCCCGGGATCCAAGGATTGAAGATTCACTTCAAAATCATCGGTAACATCCGACATATCCAAGCTTGATTCCAATACTAATCTACCGGCGATATCATAAATATAGGCTTTGTAAGTCTTAGTGATATCAGATCCGGTTTTTAAATGGAGAATATCTTTAACAGGATTTGGCCATGAGTGTATAGATGAAACATTTATATCTGTACGTATAGAAATTACATCGGAGTACGTATAATTGCCATTAAAATCGGTTTGTTTTAAACGGTAATAGTTGATCCCCGATTTAAAGTTTTTATCGTTAAAGGAATAGTTATGAAGAAGTGTTGTAGTTCCTGAGCCATCTACAACTGTGATTGGCGCAAAGTTAACTGCATCGACAGATCTCTCAAGAGTAAAAAAGTCATTATCAATTTCTGTAGCAGTGATCCATTTAAGGTGATTAATATTTCCTTCGTGAGCACCTTTAAAGCTGATCAATTCGATAGGTAATGTTCCCGAAGCAGTTCCCTGTCCGATTCCAAAATGACCGAATTGATTCATTAAATTACGATTGGTTTGAGCGGCAGAACTTCCGGGATCACACGTTCCATCAAGATACCATGTTAATGCTGTTGGTTGAGCAACTGTTGAGCTTAGAACGGTGGTGTAATTTGCAGCTGATGTAAAGTTAGAAGGGTAGAGTGAGAGTGAGAAATCTACTGTTCCGTTGTTAGCAGAAGGAATAATTGACCAATATCCATTGTCCAATACTTGCATTTGGCTATAGTCAACTGCATAGCAATCAACCGAAGTCACAGGTCCAATAGGAACTGCAGTATAAGGATGAAAGGATGCTGTTAAATCAGGAATTGTATTAGCCGCAGTAATTGTTACGCTTGCATTTTGATAACCTTTCAATGAATGTCCGACAGGGAATTCGTATATGTCAGGAAGAGCAGATAACATACGTTGTAAATTACCTTCAACATACGATAACGCTGAGTGATTAAACACTGCACCAAAAGTTGGATTCTTAACAGTTACTTTATTTGCATTAGTAATGATTTTTCCTAATGTTAAATCCAGATTTCCGTCTACGCCGATATTCATATTTCCGGAAAGTAAATTAACGCCTGCTCCGGAATTATTGATCTTTACAAAATTCAAATCCAATGCACCTCCGGGATTAAAATTTTGCAATCCTGTTCCGTTTAATTCGAGTGTACCTGTTGGTGCAGAATTGATATAAGTTGCATTGCCGGCAAGATTATTAAAATTCCCGCTTAACGTAATGTACTTATTGTTGCTATCGAAAATACTATTAGCAGTGGAAGTAGTGAAATTGCCTACTATATCCATATCTACATTAGCAATTACAGATCCACCGGTTTTATTGATTACAACATTGCCGAGTTTATTTGTTCCTGTTAAGGAGCCATCGAAATGTTGTATTACAGAACCATTGTTCATTACGATAGTAGAAGTTGGAGAGGCAATAAGTGTTCCGTAATTATTGAAATCGCCACATAAGCTCAACGTCACACCCGGCTGAATTGTTAAGCTCGCACCTGCAAGAATGTTTAAGTTTTTTATTGAAGCATTTGCAGAGATGACGGGTTGGTTAGGAGCAGGGAAGATATTTGCATCTACTCCGCAACTGAGTGAATTGCATCCACCCCAATTGGTAGTGTTTGTCCATGTAGTATTTACTTGACCGTTCCATGCTAACGTTGGAGAATTACCGAAGCCACATGTAGAGTTAGAAAAATCGAGAGTGAATCCACCACTTGTATAGCTATAATTCGACAGTGCTAAAGCAAACGTTTGACCTGCCAACACAGGTAAAGGAGCCTCAAAATTGAAAGGAGAAGCACCGCCTGGAACAGGATTTTGCATACCACACATTGTAGAACCCGCACCATTCCAATTGCATCTTACAGGAGGAAGAATATTATTAGCAATATCAGCACAAGAGTTATTAGTCAGATCATACATTATCCAATCGTAAAACCCTGAAGGATGAGTATGTGTCCAAGATAATGTTCCCGGTGATGAAATATGAATGATATACCAAACGATATTTAGCTCGCTTGCTAATAAGCAACCAGAATTAGTGCTACTCACATTTACATCTGGATTTCCAAAACTTCCTGAAAGTGGAATTTCAGGAATCATACCACAACCAAAGAAACTGGAAGGTTGAACGATTACATTTTGGCAAACATTAGTACCACCCAAACAATCTTGTTGATTAAATCCTGCATTGAGAGGAGAATCGGTAATTATAATATTAAAAGTTCCGGTAAGATCACCAACTCCATCTACACGGATAAATATTGTTTCACCCGGAGTAAGTCCGTATAAGTCTAAACTTGAAGATGAAATTAATCCACTGCAACCTGATGCTCCATTATCATTACATCCATTTAGTACCGGGATTAAATCATTACATGTTCCGGTAAATACATCAATTTGTGTATCAGTTAAAGTAAGTAATTGAGTTTGTATATGCGCTTCTCCTGTTGCACCAACTACAGCTTTGTACCATACAGTATTTAATGTGCCGGGAAATGTCCAGCAATCACCCGCTATAGGCTCAGCAACTCCTGAAGAGCAATTATTATTTCCTAATGTATAAATACCATGTGTAAGCAATTGAGCATTGCATGGGAGATCATTAGAAACACCTGCACCATACGATACAATTGCCATATCATATCCAACAGCAAAGGGTGGAGCCCATGAATCTATAATAATATAATAAGTACCTGCAGCACTTAACGTCACACTTCCAACAAGTACAGATGCACCACCGTTAGTTGCGATGCAAACACCACCAGCTCCGGGACAACCATAATATACTTCATAACCCATTAGAGGAGTTGAAAGATTAGAAAGAGAAATACTAATGCATTCGTTTCCGGCGGAAATATATTGATATACTTTATCCTCACCTGAAGAATATATACTTCCGCAACTTCCAATCGTGGCAGCATTGTAATCATCACCCATGCATGCGGTTGATTCATTCAAATACGTAGCAGGTAAAGAAGCAACAACAACAGGGTTAGCGCAAGTACTTCCCACTGTAGATGTATTTACAGACGAGATGTATAAATCATCGAAATCGTTACATAAACCACCATTAGCTCCATCGAGAACTACATAGTAAGTATGTCCGGCGATAACACTAACACAAAGCGATTTACTTCCCCCAACATCCTGAATAAATGCTACACAGGTTGCAGAGCTTCCTGAGCATGCACCTGCCGGACAACCATCATATAACATCAATCCGGTAGAAGTAGCAAAAGGAGCATTTAGATCGATTGATAAATTCCCTGTAGTAGTAGGAGTAAAAGACCACACCATATCCTCGTCAGATAGATATGCGGGATCACCACAAACAGGTGTATTTACATCAGTGAGGTCGTCGACCATTCCGCATGTAGAACCCGGACCTGAATGAAAAGGAAGCGAAGGAACTGCTAAGTATCCTGTGCCCATTGCTGCTGCGCAATTTGAAGATCCATATGCTGTAACGCCGATATTATCGATTGCAATT
>Ga0116184_10003822_pt1 | contig 12173 bp, 9 predicted proteins | sample AD_JPNNA5_MetaG_FD_89886 | JGI IMG/M metagenome (GOLD analysis project Ga0116184, IMG submission 89886) | Active sludge microbial communities of municipal wastewater-treating anaerobic digesters from Japan - AD_JPNNA5_MetaG | ecosystem: Engineered > Bioreactor > Anaerobic > Digestate | place... | reverse complement strand
GTTGGGTTTGGATACACTGAAATCTGCCGCATGCCTGCTACTCATCATCCTTATGCTCCTGTCCTCCTCGTGCAAAGGCCAAAGCACGACAGCGGGCTCCTGGTGCATCGTCTCTCCTTCTCTCTTCGGCCCCGATGTCCGTGACACGGGCCAGACCGTCATGGTTCCGGTATCTTCCTCCTGGACAAGCACCTCGGCACAGCAGCACCACTAACCCCCCAGCCCCAGCCCGCTCCCCCTGCTTCCAGGGGGAGCGGGCCATCTTCACCATCACAGGTGCCACATCACAGGTGCCCCCCTTGATTCTTCATATGCCCTGACTATTATGCCCGTTCATCCCTGAGGAAAGGAGCCCCCAATGAAAAAGCTCGAGGGTACGGCAATCATGGTCGCGGTGTTGTTTCTCGGGATAACAGCCGTCTGCGCCGCGGCGGAGTGCACCAAGGAGGAGGTGAAGAAGTCGGTACTGTATGCGGCGGACCTGCTCGCCTCCAAGGGAAGGGCCGCCTATCCGGTGCTCGAGAAATTCAGGTTCTGCGGCAGCGAGGGCTATGTCTGGGTGTCCGACATGGACGGCCTCATGCTCATGCACCCGGTATCCAAGAAGCTCGTGGGAGTCAACCAGACCGCCCTGCAGGACCCCAAGGGCAAGTATTTCTACGCCGAGATGATCCACAAGGCGAAGAGCGACGGCGAGGGGTGGGTGAGCTACTACTGGCTGAACCCCGTGACGAACGTCCTGGAGCCGAAGTGCTCGTTCGTGAAGGCCACGACCCTCGACGGGAAGAAGGTGTGGTGCGGCGCCGGGGTATACGGCATCGGCGAGGCTGGCTGCAAGTAAAGCCGCTGGTTCTGTAAAACCCGTAACTCCCTGCCGAGCACCGTTCCGTGCACACGGGGAAACCCTGTCCCGTGTTCCTCCATGCATATGCCGTCTTCGTCCTTGAGCATGCCTTCCCTGTTCTGCTAATAGGAACGTCATGCACGTTCCCAGGTGTCCTTCAGGAGCAGCCCGCACATGAAGCCCGTTCTGTCCGATGGCGCCGTGCGCATCCTCAGGACCCGGTACCTGAAAAAGGACCGTGAAGGAAACGTCGTGGAGAGCCCCGAGGAGATGTTCAGACGGGTCGCCAGGCACGTCGCCGGGGCAGAGAAATCCTTCGGCTCCCCCTCCCGCATCGAGTCCACTGCCGCTGACTTCCATGACATGATGGCGTCGCTCTCGTTCCTCCCCAACTCGCCCACCCTCATGAATGCCGGCCGGGACCTCGGACAGCTGGCCGCATGTTTCGTCCTCCCCGTGGAGGACTCCCTGGAATCCATCTTCGAGGCGGTGAAGAACACGGCCATCATCCACCAGAGCGGCGGCGGGACCGGGTTCTCCTTCAGCCGCCTGAGGCCCAGGAACGACATGGTGCTGAGCACGAGCGGCGTGGCCAGCGGACCGGTGTCCTTCATGGAGGTGTTCAACAAGGCTACGGACGTCATCAAGCAGGGAGGGACCCGCAGGGGGGCCAACATGGGCGTGCTCCGGATCGACCATCCCGACATCGAGGAATTCATCGCCGTCAAGAGGGACCTCGGCAGGCTCACCAGCTTCAACCTCTCGGTGGGCGTGACCGACTTGTTCATGGAGGCGGTGCACAGGGGCAGCGATTTCCCGTTGATCAACCCGCGGCACAAGACCGTGGCCAGGACCATCAAGGCCGTGGACCTCTTCAACATGCTCGTCCGATGCGCATGGGAAGACGGTGAGCCCGGCATCCTGTTCCTCGACGAAATCAACAGGCACAATCCCACCCCGCACCTCGGGACCATAGAGGCCACCAACCCGTGCGGGGAGCAGCCGCTGCTTGCCTACGAGGCATGCACCCTCGGGTCGGTCAACCTCTCACTCATGACCCGGGTCCGCTCCGGCGTCCCGGAGATTGACTGGGACCGCCTCGGTTCCACCGTACGGCTCGCGGTGCGCTTTCTCGACGATGTCGTGGAGATCAACAGGTACCCTCTGAGACAGATCCGGCGGCTCGCTTTGGGGAACCGCAAAATCGGGCTGGGCGTCATGGGGTTTGCCCACCTCCTCATCCGGCTCGGCATACCCTACGCGTCCGAACAGGCCCTTGCGGTGGCCGGCGAGGTCATGCGGTTCGTACAGGACACGGCCCACGAAGCCTCCCGCGAACTCGCCGTGGACAGGGGGTCCTTTCCAAACTACCCCGGCAGCGTCTTCGACTCTCAGGGCAAGGCTCCCATGCGCAACGCAACGGTTACCACCATCGCGCCCACCGGGACCCTGAGCATCATCGCCGGATGCTCCTCGGGCATAGAGCCTCTCTATGCGCTCTTCTACACCAGGATCACACCCGGAGACATCGGGGTTGCCGAGATGGACCCCCTCTTCAGGCAGAAGGCCTCTGAGAAAGGCTTCCTCACCGCAGAGATGGAGGATGTCCTGCGCAGGGAAGGATCTCTGCCGGAGGACTGCCCGGTGCCGGACCGGTGGAAGAAGCTCTTTGCCACGGCCCTGAAGATCCCCCCGGACCAGCACGTGCGGATTCAGGCCGCCTTCCAGGCGCATACCGACAATGCCGTGTCGAAGACCGTCAACTTCAGCCGTGACACACCTCCCGAACAGGTCAGGGACGCCTTTCTCCTCGCCCATGAGCTGGGATGCAAGGGCATCACCATATACCGGGACGGGAGCAGGACCGGCCAGACCCTGTCCTGCGGCCTCACCGGCAGCTGCTGAGATCGTCCGGGCCCATTGAAGGGCCTTCACATGGCCTTGACCGTTTCGAGCTTCGTTTCCACGTTGTCTTTCAGCCAGTGCGGATCCCACCACTCCTTGGGGTCCACGAACACCCCTCCCACGAGCATGCTGAAGTGGAGGTGGTCGCCCCCGGCGAAACCGGTGGCTCCAGAGTTGCCGATCACCTGTTCCCTGGCCACCGCATCGCCCTCCTTGACGCTCATGGAGCTCAGGTGCGCGTACAGGCTCGCGATCCCCTGCCCGTGGTCGATGATGACACAGTTGCCGTAGATGCCCAGGGAGTCGGCGAAGATCACCGTACCCGCGTTGGCGGCCTCGATGGGTGCCTGGGCCAGGGACGCCAGGTCCACACCCAGGTGAACGCTGCTGCCCAGGGTCTGGCCCTGGTAGAGATACGTACGCATGTCGCCGAACAGGGCCTTGGGCGCAGCGTCCTTCATCCTGATGAAGGTGCCTCCCCAGAGCTGCTTCCCGCCCGACTTTCCGCACAAAGAACGGATCTTCCTGTCATTTTCCGCACGCAGGGTGGTGTTCACGTAGACAAAGACCTCCGTGTCCGGCTTGCCTGCCAGGGAGGGATCCAGCTGCTGGAACTCGACGGCCTTCTGCTGGACAAAGGCGTCGCCCACGTTCACGCTGTCACTCCGAAACGGCCTTGTCCTGCGGATATAGAAGGGTATGCCGCTGGATGCCTGGTTGCCGCTCCTGTCCGTGGCTATGACGGCCATGGGCGTGGCTCCCGTCACGTCGCGGGGGACTGCAAAATAGCACACATAATACGGTCTTGACCCTGACTGCACGAGATACCCGGGGAAGAATTCGTCCCCGCACTTCACGCCGCTGGTGGCCACCGCCTTGCTCAGGCGGTAGACGGCCAGGCAGGTTCCGCCCGGGTTGATGTTGTGGGAGCCGGTGAGCAGCGCGATGCGGGGAGGCACGGAATCGATGGTGACCTTGGCGGCGAGCGTAGCGGTGTTCTTCAAGGGGGAGTAATCCACCAGGGTCACGGAGAAGGTTGCCTCGCCGTCCTTGAGCCTGAGCTCCGAAGGGTTGATCCTCGCTCTCACCACCCTCTCCAGGGTGCCCTTCGCGGGCAGCTCTTCGGACGCCACTATGTACTCCCTGCCCCCCTGGATCAGGGCCACGGTATACTTCCGGATGCCGCTACGGTTGTCGCGCAGGGTGACGGCGATGTCCCTGGACCTCCCGATGGTGTCGAAGGCCGTATCCAGGGAGATCACCGGTCTGGTCCACTCGAAGTAGTACATGGTGGCACCGACCCCGGCCAGGACAAGGGCTGCCAGGAGAACAACCTGAATCTGTTTTCTCATGCCTTTCATCGCTTCCCCCTCATGCTCATATTCCCTGCGGGTGCTTCCAGCACATGCCTACTAAAACAGGGGTCAATGTTCAATGGATTTTTCTCGTACCATATTGGTATGGAGGCGGCACTCTTACTCCAGCTCTTCTCAACAAGTCTCTAGCCATCCATCACGATGATTTGCTATAGGAGTATCCTTGGCTCCCATGGATACGATCCTGTCAACGAAACGGAAGATCGCGGCAGCACTCCTGTCCGTGATGTCCAACACGGCGCTCATCGTCGTCAAGGTCATCGTCGGCCTGGTGATGGGCTCCGTTTCCATCATCTCCGAGGCCGCCCATTCGGCCGTGGACCTCCTGGCGGCCCTCATCGCGCTGTTCTCTGTCAGGAATTCTGCCAAGCCCGCAGACAGGGAGCATCCTTTTGGCCACGGAAAGATAGAGAACATCTCCGGGACCGTGGAGGCCCTGCTTATCTTCCTCGCAGCCGGCTGGATCATCTTCGAGGCCGTGCAGCGGCTGATCCACCCCCGTCCAGTGGAATCACTGGGCTGGGGTGTCATGGTCATGTTCTTTTCCTGCGCTGTGAATATCGCCGTGTCCGAGAACCTCTTCAGGGTGGGGCGGCAGACTGACTCCCTTGCCCTGATGGCGGATGCCTGGCACCTGAGGACCGATGTCTACACCTCGGCAGGGGTCATGGCAGCCCTGGGTGTCCTCTGGCTCGGCCAACTCTTCTTTCCCGGTGTGGATCTCCACTGGATCGACCCCCTGGCCGCCATCGCCGTGGCACTGCTCATCATCCGCGCCGCATGGGAGCTCACCGTCCGGTCAGCCAGCGACCTCCTGGACACCACCTTGCCCGCCCTCGAGAGAAGTGCAATCGTGGAGCTCATCGCGAGCCGACACCCGGAGGTGCACGGCTTCCACAAGCTCAAGACACGCAAATCAGGCCATGTCCGCTTCATCGAGTTCCATATGATCGTGGACCCGGACATGAGCGTGGCGAGGTCACACCAGATCACCGACGAACTCGCCGGGCTCATTACCGGACGCCTGCCCGGCTCCGTGGTCACCATCCACGTGGAGCCCTGCGATGGACGGTGCGACGATGAATGCATCGGGAACTGCATGCTGAAGACGCACGAGCGTGACCGGATCATGCGCAAAGGCGGATCCGGCGGCTGAGGCCTTCCGCGCGGGGGCTACTCCACGACCTTGAGGATCCTTGGCCCGTTCCTGGGCGGCATGGCAGGGATGCGCACCGGGTATCCCAGGGCAATGGAGGCAACTATGACGTGGTCCTTGGGCAGGCCGATCTCCCTTTTCAGGTCCGGGTCCCTGATCACGCTCCCCAGGTCCACCCAGCAGCTTCCGAGCCCCCTGTCCGCCGAAGAGAGCATGAAGTAGGCGGCGGCAAGCGCACAGTCCACGGCCACGGTCCGGACATCCCTGGGACCGGCGATATAGACGACGCAGGGGGCGGTGTAGAACACGTTGAAATCCCCGTTCTCCAGGATGGGCCGGTACACGGCGTAGGGAGAGGACGGGTTGTCCCCCATGTCCCAGAGGATGTTCTTCTTGCTCTCGTCGGAGAGGCGCCGGATCATGGCCGGGTTCGTCACCACGATGAAGCCCCAGGGCTGGGCGTTCCTGGCATTGGGGGCACGGATGGAGTCCGCGATGATCTCCATCACGAGCTCCACGGGGACAGGCCTGGTGTCATACTCCCGAACGGACCGCCTCGCCGCGATCAGGTCTTGGAACTCCATATGCCGCATCCTCCTTTGGCAGGATTCATCACCCTTTCTGGTGCTCACTCCGGACAGGTCCCCGGGCCTTGTGTCTCTTCCTGAAGGGACGCTTCTTCGTATGGTTGTCCCCGAAGTTCACCCAGGTGTCGCTCAGTGTCAGCAGCCTTTCGTCCACCAGGTCATGCAGCGAGTCCTTCTCGAAGCCATGGTCCCCGACTCTCCTGCCCGCCTCGATGCCGGTGAGGATCTCCAGTCCCTCGTCGATGGTCTGAACGCTCCAGATATGGAAGATCCCCTTTCTCACGGCATCGATGACATCGTGCCTGAGCATGAGGTTCCTCACGTTGCTCTGCGGGATGATCACCCCCTGATCCCCGGTGAGCCCCATGACCCTGCAGACCTCGAAGAATCCCTCAACCTTCTCGTTCACGCCGCCTATGGACTGGATCTCTCCCTTCTGGTTCACCGACCCTGTCACGGCGATCCCCTGCCTCAGCGCCTTTCCTGAAAGGGCCGACAGCAGCGCGTAGAGCTCGGCGGACGATGCCGAGTCTCCCTCCACGCCGGAATAGCTCTGCTCGAAGACCAGCCTGGCCGTGAGGCTCAGCGGCTTGTCCTGGCCGTAGGTCCGTGCCAGGTAACCCGACAGGATCATGACCCCCTTGGTATGGATGGGGCCGCCGAGCTTCGATTCCCGCTCGATGTCGATGAGCCCGTCGCGACCCGGTTCAATGCTCGCCGTGATCCTGCTGGGCCTGCCGAACATGATGTCGCCGAGATCCAGCACGGACAGGCCGTTGATCTGTCCCACCGCCTCCCCCTGGACGTCGATCCGGATGGCGCCCTGGCGGATCATCTCGGTGACCTTCTCCATGAGCAGGTTCGAGCGGTGGAACCGTTCCTCCACGGCCTGCCTCACATGGGAGAGCTGTACCAGGGGCGCCCTCTGCGCCCGGGCGTAGAAGCTCGCCTCGCGGATGACGTTGGCGATCTCCCCGAACCGGGTGGAGAGCTTCTCCTGGTCTGATGCGAGCCTGCAGCTGTGCTCCACGATCCCTGCGATGGCACTGCTCTCGAAGTGCAGGAGGCCCTCCTCCTCGCAGAGGTTGCACAGGAACGAGGCGTAGCTCCGCATGTTTTCGTCGGTGCGCTCCATGACCGTGTCGAAGTCGGCCTTGACCTTGAAGAGGTCCTGGAAGTCCTCGTCGAGCTCGAAGAGCCGGTAGTACAGGTACGGCGAGCCGATGAGGATCACCTTGATGTTCCAGGGGATGGGCTCGGGCATGAGGGTGCGGGATGTCATGAATCCCAGACGTTCGCCTGCGTCCTCGATGCGGATCTCCCGGTTGCGAATGGCGCGCTTGAGGCTCTCGTAGGAAAAGAGGTTCATGAGCACGTCCTCGGCGGGCAGGATGAGATACCCGCCGTTGGCGCGGTGCAAGGACCCTGCCCGGATCATGGTGAAGTCGGTGAGCAGCGCCCCGAACTGGGCCTCCTTCTCGATGCGGCCGAAGAGGTCGTTGTAGGTTGGGTTGAGTTCAATGACGATGGGGGCACCCTTGAGATGGGAGTTGTCCACGAACACGTTCACCCGGTAGCGCTTGAACCGGGACTCCGCGTTCACCGCAAAGGGCGCCTCCTGCTGATCCTCCTTCTTCTGGTCATCGCCCTTGAACAGGGCGAGGTTCTCCACCATGTCGTCCCGCATCGCCTTGAGGTAGGCCACGATGGCCGACTGCTTCCGGTATTTCCGGACCAGGTCGTCCAGCAGGTTGTCCAGGGTGTAGGCCACCACGTCACGGTCGAGCTTGAGGATCATCTCGCCGGTCTTCTTCTCCAGGGCCGATATCTGGCGTCCGGCCTTCTTCAGCTGCTCCTGGAGCCTGGCCTGTCTCTTCCCGAACCGCTCCCGGGTTTTCCTGTCGAGCTTGTGGAACTCCTCCTCGGTGATGGGCTTGTTGTCCATCATGGGGATGGCCATGAGCCCCATGGGCGTTGCCTGGATGAGGAGGCCCTTCCTCCGGGCGTCCTCGCCGATCCTGGTGGAAAGCTCCTCCCGCATCTCCTGGAACTTCTTGATGGTGTTGTTCCTCCGGAGGGCATAGTGCTCGCTCTCGAACACCTTGACGATGTCCTTGCGCGCCGCTGCGACAAAGGCATCCACGTCGCGGCTGAACTCGCGGGCCATGCCCGCTGGCATGGAGATGGCCTTGGGCAGGTAGGCGTCATCGAAGTTGTTCACATAGCACCAGTCAGGCGGGGTGGGCCTGTGCGCAGCCAGTTCCTTCAGGTAGCGACGCAGGGCGGTCTTCCTGCCTGAACCGGTATGTCCCGAGGCATAGATGTTGAAGCCCTTGTTGGTGATGTTCAGTCCGAACTCGAGGGCCTTGAGCGCCCTCTTCTGGCCCAGGATGGTCTGGAGCGGCCTTGCGCCCCTGCTGTCTCGGCACCTGAAGATCTTCGGGTTGCAGACGAAACGGAGCTGTTCAACCGGCACCCTTCCCGACATGTTCACCCCCCTGTCCGGATCCAGCGCACGATCCGGCAACACAGGACCACGCCGCACCATGCACCTGCATACAGATCTGAAAAATAGACCGGTACCGCATCCATTGCAAGAAGTTCCTGACTATCCCTGGGCTGTCCCCCTGCCTGGCGTTCCCTGCGGCGGAGCTCAGGCAATGTCGCTTATGCGTATGACGACCCTCAGATAGAAGTTGTGTATGCCGAGCCCTGCCAGGGGTATCTCGAACACCTCGCCGGGGCGTATGTGCGGCTGCAGGTGGAGTGTGACCTCCTCCTCTTCCTCCACCATGCCCCTTCCCATGCAGTTCGGGCAGGTCATCCCCCAGTCCCTCCCGCCCCCCCTGCACGCAGGGCAGGGATACAGGACGGGTATGCGGATGGGCACCCTCCCCCCCCTCGCTGCCTCTTCCGGGGACAGGATGAGCTCGAGGGTCAGCCCTTCAGGGTGCTCGGACTTCGGTATGCCCATGCGGGTGAAGTTCCTGAAGATCCTCTCGAATACCGCATCGATGGGCTGGCTGACGCTCAGGAAGTCCCTCATGATGGAAACAGGCTCCGGCATGAGATACTCTGCCGCCCTGGGCCTCCGCGTGAAGACGGGTTCGGGGACGATCCGCTCCCGGCCCTGGGCATGGGCCAGGCCCTGGTCGTAGGATCGCCTCTTCGACCTGTCGGAGAGGACTTCGTAGGCCTCCACGATCTCCTGGAACTCCCACCGCGCCGTGCTGCCAGCCACGTCCGGGTGGTACTTCTTCACCAGCCTCCTGAACGCCTCCCTGATGCCTTCCTCGCTCGCTGCAGGAGAAACACCAAGGATCAGATAATAGTCCCTCGTGACCATGGCTCTCCTCCACATGGACAGGTGTCCGGCCATACCGGCCTCTGATGCATCTACTCTCATGATTATAGGTTCTTTCTTCCCTGTTTCAAGACCTTGGGCCATCCCTTCCTTCGGTCGGACAAGGAATCCAAATCCCGCCTGGAACCATCAGAATATACAAGCAAAGGTGCAACAGGGAGGGAAGAGAAACGTACAAAAAGGGACACCACTTAATACTTCGGGAAAGGAGGAAGTATGTTTACACCGAAAACCATACTTGTCCCGACCGACTTTTCACGTTCCTCTGACATGGCCCTCGAAAAGGCACTTGACCTTGCACAGGAGTACCACTCCAAGGTGATTCTCCTCCATGTCATCGACGAGCACATCCAGCAGTGTGCCGCCGACTACTGTCTGAGGAGCGAGGACATCCAGCGTCTCGAGGAGGAAAGCGCCCTGCGCTCCCGTGAGATGCTGGAGAAGGAGGCCAGTTCCCTGAAGGGGTCGCGGCAGGTGGAGATCGATTTCGACCTCAGAATGGGCGCGCCAGCCGATGTGATCCTCTCCGAGCAGAAAAGGACCGGTTCGGACCTCATCGTCATCGGTTCCCACGGCAGGAAGGGCATCAGGAAACACCTCATAGGCGGCGTGACCGACAAGGTGGTCCGGGGCGCCATCACCCCGGTCATGGTCGTCCACACCTAGCACCTCCCGTCCCGGCTGACAGGCCTGTTCTCCCCGTACGGGCGCACCCGCCCGTGTGTTGATCTGCGCCCGTATGCGCCCTGTGTCTCCCGCAGTATCCAGGGTCCGTAAGGTCTAGTCGAGCCTCTTGCGGAACCGTGCCACCGCGCCTGCGAAGAGGGCCGTGCCCAGCACCACCAGGGCCAGGTACTGGGGCCAGAGGATGTTGAACCCGATGCCCTTGAGGAAGATGCCCCGCAGGATCATGAGGAAAAATCGCAGGGGGTTCAGGTAGGTGAGCCACTGCACCACCACCGGCATGTTGTCGATGGGGAAGATGAAGCCCGACAGCATGAAGAAGGGCAGGATAAAGAAGAAGGTCGTCATCATGGCCTGCTGCTGGGTGGACGAAACGGTGGAGATGAAGAGCCCCACCCCCAGGGTGCTCAGGAGGAAGAGGCAGGTGGCCGTGAACATCAGGAAGAGGCTCCCCGCGATGGGGATGCTGAACCAGTACTTGGCCAGGATGGTGACAAGGGTCATCTGGACAAGCGATATGACGATATAGGGGATGGTCTTCCCCAGGATCATCTCCACGGGCCTGAGCGGACTCACGATGAGCTGCTCCAGGGTGCCCTGCTCCCTCTCCCTGATCACCGCGATGGAGGTCAGCAGAAGGGATATGAGCATGATCACGAAGGCCACGATGGCCGGCACGAAGAAGTTCTTGGAGTCCATGGTGGGGTTGTACCAGGTGCGCACCCTTGCATCGACGTGTCCGTACTCCATGGTTCGACCTGCGCGCCGGCGGATCATGGTCTGGTTGTAGTCGTTCAGCACTGTTGCCGTGTGGGCGATGCGCATGGAGGCCATGTTGCTCACGCTCCCGTCCACCAGGATCTGCACCGGGGCGGCCTTGCCCTTCCTGATGCGGCTCGCCATGTCCGGCGGGATCCGGAGGACCATGTCCACCCTGCCCTCCAGGAGGGAGCGCTCCATGTCGTCCTGGTCCGCACTCTGCTCCACCACCCGGAAGGTCCTGTTCCCGTCGAAGGCATCGATGAGATCACGGCTCTCCCGGGTCCGAGACTGATCCACGACCGCGACCCGGATATCCTTCACGTCGTAGTTCACCACGTAGCCGAAGACGAGGATCATGATGATGGGCGCCATGACGAGCACCCTCCGGTTCCGCTCATCCCTGAACAGGATGATGAACTCCTTGCGAACCAGCTCGCGGATCCGCACCCAGCTCACAGGCCCTCCCGTCTCAATATGAACAGGCTGAGCCCCGAGAGCACGGCGAGCATCAACACCATGACAGCGAAGTCCTTCCAGAGGAGGGCGAACCCGACATCCTTCAGGTAGATCCCGTTCAGGATCTCGATGTAGTAGGTTGCGGGTACGATGGAACTGATGAGCTGGAGCACCCGGGGCAGGTTGGTGACGGGGAAGACGAAGTCGGAGAGCAGGAGCGACGGCAGGTAGGTGAGCAGGATGGCGCCCTGATTCGCCAGGAGCTGGGACCTGGTGACCGTGGAGATGAGGAGGCCCAGGGCCAGGGCCACGCAGATGTAGAGGGAGGATGCGGCCATCATGAGGGAAAATTCCGCCTTCATGACCACGTCGAAGAGCACCTGGCCGAGCAGGACCGCGATGAGCACATTCGTCATGGCAATGAAGAAGTAGGGTACCGCCTTTCCCAGGAGGAACTCCACCGCGGTCAGGGGCAGGGACCTGATGGTCTCCATGGTGCCCGCCTCGTACTCCCTGGCAATGACCAGGGAGGTGAGCATGGCCCCGGCGATCATGATGATCACGGCGATGATGCCCGGGATGATGAACTTCCTGCTCTGGAGGTCCTCGTTGAACCAGACCCTGATGCGGCCGTCCACGGGGGGTTCGATGGCTGGCATGCCGTTCTTGTCCAAAAACTTCAGCAGGAGCCGCTGGTTGTAGGTGTTGATGAAGGCCGTAAGGTACCCGAGGGTGATGTTGGAAAAGTTCGGGTCACTGGCGTCCACGAGGACCTGGATGGGGGAAGACCTGTCGGCCGTGATGTCCCGGCCGTACCCCGGCGGGATGATCACCCCCACGGCGGCAGTGCCGCTGTCGAGGACCACACTCACCTCTGCAGTGCTTTCGAGGTGCCCCTGTACCCTGAAGTAGGGGGACGAGGCCAGGTGCCGCACCAGGTCGCGGCTCTCCCTGGTGCGGTCGTGATCCACGATCACGGTCCTGACGTTCTCCACGTCCAGGCTCAGGGCATAGCCGAAGAGCAGGATGAGGCTCAGGG
>Ga0116184_10003819_pt1 | contig 12181 bp, 10 predicted proteins | sample AD_JPNNA5_MetaG_FD_89886 | JGI IMG/M metagenome (GOLD analysis project Ga0116184, IMG submission 89886) | Active sludge microbial communities of municipal wastewater-treating anaerobic digesters from Japan - AD_JPNNA5_MetaG | ecosystem: Engineered > Bioreactor > Anaerobic > Digestate | place... | reverse complement strand
GTGCAAAGGCCGAGGAATTGCCAAAGCTTCGGGTAGCAGCTTACTGTCGTGTTTCTACGGACAGCGAGGAGCAGGCAACCAGTTATGAAGCGCAAATTGAGCATTATACAAATTACATTAAAAGCAATCCAGAATGGGAATTGGCAGGGATTTTTGCGGATGATGGTATCACAGGTACAAATACCAAAAAGCGTGAAGAGTTCAACCGCATGATTGAGGAATGTATGGCAGGAAAAATAGACATGATCATTACAAAATCCATCAGCCGATTTGCCAGAAACACGTTAGACTGCCTTAAATACATCCGTCAGTTAAAAGATAAAAACATCGCTGTATTCTTTGAAAAAGAAAATATCAACACCATGGATTCCAAGGGTGAAATTATGCTGACTATTATGGCTTCCCTTGCCCAACAGGAAAGCCAATCCTTAAGTCAGAACGTTAAGCTGGGCATTCAGTATCGATATCAACAAGGTGAAGTCCAGGTCAACCATAAGCGTTTCCTTGGATACACCAAGGATGAAAACAAGCAACTAGTCATCGACCCCGAGGGTGCAGAGGTTGTTAAACGGATTTATAGAGAGTACCTTGAAGGAGCTAGTCTTTTACAAATATCAAGAGGACTAGAAGCAGACGGTATTCTTACAGCGGCAGGCAAAGCCAAATGGAGACCAGAAACACTAAAAAAGATATTGCAGAATGAAAAGTACATCGGTGATGCCCTTCTACAAAAGACATATACGGTTGATTTCCTTTCTAAAAAGCGGGTCAAGAATAACGGCATCGTTCCCCAGTATTATGTAGAAAACAGCCATGAGCCGATTATTCCAAGGGAGCTTTTTATGCAAGTTCAAGAAGAGATGGTTCGAAGAGCAAATCTTCGTGGCCGCAAAGGCGGTAAAAAGCGAGTCTATAGCAGCAAGTATGCTTTATCGAGTATTGTTTACTGCGGACACTGCGGTGATATTTACCGACGGGTACATTGGAATAACAGAGGCTACAAGTCTATTGTTTGGAGATGTGTTAGCCGATTGGAGGAAAAAGGGTCTGAATGCACTGCTCCTACCATAAACGAGGAAACATTGCAGACAGCAGTGGTCAAGGCTATTAACGAGCTTTTGGCTAACAAAGAACCCTTCCTCTCAACCTTGCAGAAAAACATAGCTACTGTATTTAATGAAGAAAATGATAATGCCACCGATGATATTGATGGCAAATTGGAAGAATTACAACAACAGCTTCTTATACAAGCAAAGTCCAAGAATGACTATGAAGATGTGGCTGATGAAATTTACCGCCTTCGAGAATTGAAGCAAAATGCACTTGCAGAGAATGCAGAGCGTGAAGGAAAAAGGCAACGAATCGCTGAAATGACTGATTTCTTAAATGAACAATCCTGCGAGTTGGAGGAATATGATGAGCAATTAGTAAGGCGGCTTATTGAAAAAGTTACGGTATTTGATGATAAGCTCACTGTTGAATTTAAATCAGGTGTTGAAATAGATATTGAGATATAGGATATCAGAAATGGCGACCAATTGAGAGGTGTTACTTCCTTGATTGGTGGCTTTTCTTATTTACGGATTGACTTTGACTGTGAATATACGTATAATAATATCAACAATGTTGTTGATATTATTATTAATAAGGAGTGGACAACATGATTGATGTAAATGAGCTATTGGAAGAAGCTATTAGAGAAACTGAAAATCTAAATGATGGCGAAGTTTTTCTTGTTAAAGATTTATTCAAGGGATATGTGTGGAATAGGATACCCAGAAAGGATCGACTTCTGCTTGGAACGTTATTTTTAAACCATGTTAGCAAAATGAATGGTAATTTAAAGGCTATTGAAAAGACTTCATCTAATCAGCAGAGGTATAAAAAGACAATTGATAAGTTTTAACTATCTTTTGTGAAATTAAAAAAATTATAAATATGTTGAGTAGAAGCAAAAGATTTGGCTTGGAATTTTTACAGCAGTGAATCGATAAAAGGAGCATGCTTGATGGTAGATAATATTATTAAATCAGTAGCAGAGAAATTATCCTCTCTGTCTTATATAGAAGGTATTGTTTTAGGTGGTTCACGTGCAAGGGGCACCCATACAGAGGATTCGGATATAGATATCGGCATCTATTACAATTCAGAATCATTTGACATAAATACTATTAATCAATTCGCTACAAAGCTGGATGATGAGCATAGAAATAACCTTGTTGTACCTCCCGGAGCATGGGGTGATTGGATTAATGGCGGCGGATGGTTAGTCATAAACGGGTATCATGTGGATTTAATTTTACGTGATATTAAACGTGTGGAACAAATAATGAAAGATACAGAGCACGGAATTGTTACTGCCAATTATCAGACTGGGCATCCCCATGGTTATATTAGTGCAATGTATCGAGGAGAATTAGCGATTAGCAAAATACTATATGCTAAGAATGAAAGCTTATGCGAATTAAAAAAACAGGCAGAAACTTATCCCAATGCTTTGCAGAAAAGTTTAGTTAACTTTTTTATGTTTGAAGCAGGGTTCTCTTTAATGTTTGTAAAAGCAAATTCGGGAACAGACGATAAATATTATATTGCGGGTCATGTTTTTCGTATAGTTTCATGTTTAAATCAAGTGTTATTTGCATGTAATAATGCTTATTGTATCAACGAAAAGAAAGCTATAAAACTGCTTGAAACTTTTGAACATAAACCTGAAAAATATACCGAGAAGGTAAATCATATTTTTGAAGTACTCGGTATCTCACTTTTTGAATGCTACGACATGACCGAGAAGCTTTATAATGAAGTGAATGAAATTGTATCGGAGATAAATAACTTTTTAAACGAGGAGAGTTCAGATGAAAGAAAACAAATATGATGATAATATATTTTTTCAAAAATACAGTCAAATGAGTCGCTCGCAGAAAGGACTGGCTGGTGCGGGAGAATGGGAGACTTTGAAAAAGATGCTACCTGATTTTAAGGGTAAGCGTGTGCTTGATTTAGGATGCGGCTATGGATGGCACTGTATATATGCGATGGAAAACGGTGCTTCCTCTGTAGTAGGTGTTGATATTTCTCATAAAATGCTCGAAGTAGCAAAAGGAAAAACCCATTTTCCACAGATTGAATATGAATGCTGTGCCATAGAAGATGTGGATTTCCCAGAGGAGAGCTTTGATGTAATACTAAGTTCGCTTGCGTTTCATTATGTAGCAGACTATGAGAATTTAATAAAAAAGATATATAGGATGCTGAAGGCTGGTGGCAATTTAGTTTTTACAGTTGAACATCCTGTTTTTACTGCTCATGGAACACAAGACTGGTATTATAACGAAAAAGGAGAAATACTGCATTTCCCGGTGGACAATTATTATTATGAGGGCAAACGGACAGCTATGTTTTTGGAAGAAAAGGTTACAAAATATCATAGAACACTGACCACATATCTAAATACACTGCTTTCAAATAGTTTTATAATAAATCAGATTGTGGAGCCACAGCCGCCAGAGAACATGATGGATATTCCGGGGATGGCGGATGAAATGCGACGCCCAATGATGCTGATTGTATCGGCAAAAAAGAAGATGTAATAATATAGAAAAAATAAACGAGGAGTATGTAAATGAGATCAGAAAAAGAAATGATGGATTTAGTACTTTCTTTAGCAGAACAGGATGAACGTATTCGAATTGTGACCCTTGAGGGGTCACGCGCAAATATTAATATACCTAAAGATGAATTTCAGGATTATGATATTACATATTTTGTAAGTGATATAGAACCGTTTATATCTAATGATGACTGGCTTAATCAATTTGGGAATATAATAATGATGCAAAAGCCGGAGGATATGGAATTATTCCCACCTGAAGAAAAGGGATTTTCCTATCTTATGCTATTTGATGATTACAATAAAATTGATCTTACCTTATTGCCCTTGGAAGAGTTAGATAATTACCTAAAGGGCGATAAATTAATAAAGGTTCTAATTGATAAAGATTGTAGAATTAAAAGGGACATAGTTCCGACTGATATAGATTATCATGTAAGAAAGCCAAGCGCAAGGGAGTATGATGATTGCTGCAATGAATTTTGGAATGTAACACCTTATGTTATTAAAGGATTGTGCCGCAAAGAGATACTGTTTGCAATCGATCATCTGAACCAGATTCTACGGTTTGAACTACTTAGGATGATGTCGTGGAAGGTTGGGATAAAGACAGAATTTTCATTAAGTGTTGGGAAAAATTATAAGTATATTAACAAATACATTGATGAAGATCTATGGAATAGATTATTATCTACATATCGCATGGATTCCTATGAAAATATTTGGAAGTCATTATTTATATGCCACCAATTGTTCAGGGAAGTGTCCAAAGAGGTAGCAGAACTACTGGGGTTTGATTATCCAGAGTATGGTAAGAACATAACAAGATATACCGAGGACATGTATAAAAAATATGTTGAAAATGACTATTTTTAAAGATTAGCAAAGATTATTAACCATAAGCAAGGGGTGTAAATGTATGGAAAGTACTGATGTTATAAATGAAATTAGAGGTATATTACCTCGTAACTCAATTGGAAAATATGATTTACTAACTATTTTTACACATAAAACCGTTTTTGATAAAATTGTAAAAGTACTATCATTGGATTTTCAAAATAAAGTAGATTATGTGGCTGCCCCAGAAGCAATTGGATGGATACTAGGCACTGCCATAGCCAAAGAACTTGGAGTGGGGTTTATTGGAGTAAGAAAAGGTGATAAGCTGCCATACGCAAAAGAAGAGATTATTTCGACACATTTTACCGACTATTCAGGTCAAGATAAAAGCTTTGAAATATCTAAGAGTTCTATTGTGAGGAACAAAAGAGTTTTGATTGTAGATGATTGGATAGAGACAGGTTCTCAAATGAAGGCTTTAATAGCTTTGTTAGAGAAATTGGATTGCAGCATTATTGGGTTGGCTACTATTGGGATTGATATAAATGAGGTTACTCAAAAATGGATAGACAGCAGTTTTGTAGCTTATATTGGCTCAAACATATAATAAACCGAAAGAAAATCTTGAATCAAAATTTTGGATGGCGTTAATTTACAATACAACGAAAGATGTTTACTCTTTTTTTATAAATTTTAAGAGGCGTTAAAAAACAGTTTTCAGACGAAAGGAGATCGAAGTTGAGTATAGATTTAAGTAACAAAAAAATTCCGAAAGAAGCAATTCAAGCATTAAAAACTATAGCGGAACTACTTGATAATATGTTAATTGGGGTGTATTTGTATGGTTCGGCAGTAATGGGTGGTTTACGTATGAATAGCGATGTAGATATTTTGGTAATAACAAATCAAAGTTTATCTGAAAAAACTCGAAGGAATCTTACAAATAGGTTAATGCTTATATCTGGGAAAATAGGAAACATAAAAGATATGAGGCCTCTTGAAGTTACGGTCATAAATCAAAAGGATATTGTCCCTTGGCATTTCCCCCCCAAATATGAATTTATGTATGGCGAGTGGCTAAGAGAGCAGTTTGAAAAGGGAGAAATTCCTGAGTCGACTTATGATCCGGATTTAGCAATACTTTTAGCACAACTAAGAAAAAATAGTATTAACCTTTTGGGACCAAAGGCAACAGAAGTAATTGAGCCTGTGCCAATGACAGATATTCGAAAAGCAATTAAAGAATCGTTGCCCGGGTTGATAGCTAGCATTAACGGTGACGAACGCAATGTGATTTTAACTTTAGCCAGAATGTGGCTGACAGCATCTACTGGTGAAATTCGCTCAAAAGATCTGGCAGCTGAATGGGCGATACCTCAATTACCCGATGAGCATGCTACTTTACTCAACAAAGCGAGAGAGGCTTATTTAGGAGAGTGTGTTGACAAGTGGGAAGGAATGGAATCTGAGGTGGCTGAACTCGTTAATCATATGAAAAAGTCTATAGAGTCTTCCCTTAATATCCAATTACCTTTTCGAATAGTTTAAATATAACAAAGACTAGTTGTTAATGTGCATTATTGATTGCTTCGATATGTTCCCCCATATATCAGTTTCTTAAAAAATAATCAAAATACCGTTGATACGTTCCCGCGAACGAAAGGGTTAAAAATCAGCTTAAGACATCAATGCCATCAACTCGAGCCATGTAGAATCCGTCGCTCTTTTGGAGCGATGATTCTACAATGAATTGCGCCTGTCGGCACATGATTTGCTGATGGCATGAATGGACCTTCGGTCATGATTTGCCCTGCGAGGCATGAAAGCGATTCAATTCATGGAGCGCAGTGAGAAATCATGGCGAAGTCAAATAATGACGCACAGCGTCAAATCATTAATGAAGGAAAACGAAAATGAAAGATAATCAACTCGTAACCCTGTCAAAGTCATTTGCGGTAGATATTATTAAGCTTTGCGACTGCATCAAAGCCCGTGAAAAAAGCAACGCTGTTATCAGTCAACTGCTGCGCAGCGGTACAAGCATCGGAGCAAACATTCACGAGGCAAACTACGCTGCAAGCCGGGCAGACTTTATAAATAAGTTGCAGATTGCACTCAAGGAGTGCTATGAGTCAGATTATTGGCTTGATATTTTTAAGGAATCCGGAATTATTGCGGACGATGAATACAGCAGAATGTTTTCACAGTGCAGTAAACTGCGAAAGCTGCTCATCGCCTCGATTACAACCGCAAAGACAAACGCACCAGGCGGGAACAACGGCGCAACGGTATAAACGGGAAAAAATCTTCAGGCATATCGCAGCGAGAAATCATGGCGAAGTTAAATGATACTGAACAAATGTCTTTGCAACATCCATTATATCGGAGTCCCGGTGACTCGCCCATTCTTTCCTTCCCTTGGGCAAAATTGCGAACTTTATTGTACTCTATCGCCGCAAGGTGCGGTTCAATAGGGAAACTTACTGAACCATACCTCAAACCGATACAGAAGAGCAAGAGAGGCATTATACCGCAAAGGATAGCGCCTCTCTCCTTTAAATCGCCCATAGTGTTTTCCTGGGACGGTCTTATTATTAAGATATTTACGCCTAATTTTTTGTATTTACTTGATGCTTAGGTCAGAAAGCAAGATAAGGTAGTTGAGGCCATAACCTTGAGCGGCCAGCTCTTTAGATTTCGCTGCTTCCGTAATTGATTTGGCAATGAAAATGGCTATTATACTGTCGCCAGAGGCAAGGCAATCTTCGGAAAACAGTTCAAAGTCCTTGTTCCTGGTTGTTGAATTCGAAATCAATTTCTACAACGTCACCGATAATTGCTACAAGCGCAACAGTATCTTCTCGCTACCAAACAAATAAACCTTCGGGTATGTTCGTAATAACAATTTCTTTTCCCCTAACACTGCCGCCTACGTCATGTTGAATGCTGTACTCTGTCATATGGTACTGTTTATAGATATCTCGAATCAAGTCGCAATCATCGTATGTAACAATCCATCGGGTTTCACCTAAATGTTCGGCTATAATTCTTGCAAGGCTTTTATGGTCTTCTTCCTTAAAGTAATTGGCATACAGTTTCTTTCCTTTCTTAACATACGGCGGGTCTATGTTAAAAAAGGATGTGCAAATCATGTCCTGCAAGTGAACGGTGATAAGCTCACTTGCGTCGCAGTTGTATAGTTCGATTCGGTCTTTAAGCAGAGCAATCCGTTCGATTTTCTTAACTATCTCACTCTTATTGAAGCGACAATCAATCTTATACGCACCGTCTTGAGATAGTCCACCTATGGGTCCGCCCATGATAACGCCGGAAAAGTTCACGCGGTTCAGAAAAAGCGTTGCAAAACCGTCGCTCAACTCATCGGCAGAGCAATCCTTATAAACTGCTTTCTGCTTTTCCCGCTCTTCAAAAGTTATAGGGGTATCCGTAATCCTTTTAAGCAGGGCTTCTGTGCGATGAAAGACAGAATGCCAAAAGTTGTAAATGTGCGAGTCAAAATCGTTAAGAACAGCCGACTGTATGATATCGTCACACAGCAAACCAATACCAATACCGAATCCTCCCGCAAAAGGCTCTACATAGGTTCTATCGCCCAGTGCATTGGCTTCAATAAGTTTTTTTACCTTGTCATAGATTTTTGATTTGCCGCCCGGATAGCGAAGCGGCGAAAGTGACTTAGCCATTTTCTACCTCTCGCTTATTAAGTTTCTGTATGTCATAAAGGCGTTGGGCAGCCAATCTGATAAATCATAAGGACTCAGGAACATCCTCGTGCTTGTGTTTTCAGGTTTCTTCAGAAGAGCAGGAACAACCTCGAAAGTAATAGGAGGATTAGGTTGAGGTGTATCCTTATCATCTGATATAAGTTTTCTCAACGGAACAAGCAATGTTTTCTGCTCACTGACATTATATTCGGCAGGCAGCTGGCCCAATTCAGCATAGTTGAGCAGCTGCAGACCTAAATGTCTGTCGAACAGTTGGTGGTTCCTCTGATTCCAGTAATTGTCCAGACAGTTTTTGCAGGAACGTGAGCATTCACACTCTGAAAGAATCTTCCTTGCCCTATCAAGCACTTTGTCAAGAATTGAGCCAATCAGGGAGGAATAGCCCGCGCCGCTGGTAAGATTGTCGTAAAAGAACATTTCGATATGTGAGTTCCCGTCGCTCTTGATTCTTGGACGCCATCCCCCATTGATTTCACTGTAGTCAATGTCAAGAACGAGCGAAACAGCCTTTTTTAGTGCTTCGTGCAAGGTCGTTACAGCCGCCCGAAGTATGCATTTCTCTTCCGCATTACTGTTACCCACAAGTCTCATAGAATCATAAGATATATCCAGCATAAACATATCCGTCAAGAATTCATATCCCAGAAAGATATTGGTAGCTACAGTACCATCATGACGGCACAAAGGGTGGTTATCATGGTATGGTTGCGAGAAAGAAAATATCCCGTTAGGATTTGCATCTGCGACCTCTGCACCACCGCACTTTTTGCAGACGTTAAAGCCGTTTTTGCTTTTTCCCATATTAACAGTCAATACTTTTCTGTCAGGAAGATTTGCAAAACGGATATTGCTCCTTACGTAATTATTCATCCTTGTGTCTTCTGGCACATAGGAATAATATGGAGCCTCCGCATAAGTATATTGTTCATCCTCGTCTTCGAATTTTACTTCATCACCTCTGACAGGAGAAAATCCCCAAGGACGTAGCATCTTATTCTGAACGATGGCTGCCCTGCAATACGGACAAACCATGCCAGGTGAATCCTCTTGCTTCAAGCCAAACCAGTTGCAATCGGAACAGATGTAGATATCTTTATAATAGTCATTGTTCTTGAAATAGAACTCAGCTTGGTTCGTTTCAAAACCCCTCGGTCGAGGATTGGCATAAATGCCGCCGCTCTGAAATATTTTTTTATCTATCGTAACAAAGCGACCGGGTGCGTATTCACTAAGAGCAACTGCAATATCTCGCTCTGGCGCATATTGAATATCCCGAGGAGCGTTCTTACCACGTTCAGATTCTTTCTCAACAAAAAACCGTACAACATTTTTGGGGAACGAGTATGAGGGAATAAAGCCTTCGCGGTAGAAGACATCAAACGCCAGCGTTTCTTTGTCGTTGTTAATATACTCGTCACGCTTGCCTTCAGCTAAGACATTCTTGCTGATTTCGCAGAATTGCCTGATTGTCTCATCTATTGGTAAATCCATAGCTTTCGCAAACGCTATGAAATTCTCGCCGTATTGTTCGCAGAATGTTATTATACCTATGTCAACAATGCCGTCGAATTGGGTTTTCATATCGGGAGTGGACATAAATCCATTCAAAGCCAGCATATTAAAATGTCGTTGCTTGATTTTGGGATTGTCGCGATCTATCCACGGCTTACGTGGTGAGCCTGAAATCATCTCGTCAGGATGCAAGAAGTAATGACTGTCGTGCGTTCCACCGGAAGCGTAAGTTACGATTGTGGATATGCCCGTATTTTTACGTCCGGCACGTCCCGCACGCTGCTGGTAGTTTTCTCTCATAGGCGGTATGTTGCGAAGTCCGACAGCAGTCAATGACCCGATATCAATACCAACTTCCATAGTAGTCGTGCAACTCAATACATCAATGGAGTCCTCTCCGTTTTCACCTGCGTTGATGTCTTGGAAACGCATCTCATACTTTTCTGTGCGGCTCCAAGTATCGCTTCGGATTTCTTTATGGGACAGTTGCGCTGTGTGCTCTTCGGTATCAATTGTGTGAATGGTCTCGATTTTGTTTAAGGCGTTCAGAATCGGTATCCGCCAAAAATCAAAACGTGACAAATCGGATTCGCCAATAGGTACTAAATCCGTTGAATCAAAGCAAGCACCACAATAAGCCCCAATTTTGAACGGAGATAGTTTCCCGCATTTTACACAGCGATACCAAATGAAGTCTTTACCTGCAAACTCAATCTTTACTGCAGCTAACTTAATATAGTAGCGATTGTTTGCTGAGGAAGCGAAAAACAAGTCCCGCACTTTATTTACGATTTTTATTGTCGTTTGATTATCGAGGTTCAGCAGTTCTTGGATTCGCTGAACAAGCCCTTTGTCTAATTCAGTTGAAAATTCAAAGCCCAAACCAAATATCTGATTTTTGCTCCTGCCGGGTAAACCTTTTCTGACATCATCTTGAATTGTTTCTCCAAGAGCAGCACTATCGTCCATAACATCCCAGAACAACAGCACAAGCAATTGATAAAGAATATCCTTATCTACAATTATTCCAACATCCTCTAAATCAAAAACGCAATCGTCGAGAACAGAAGATATAGGGGCTAAAAAGCCAATACCAATGTCCTTAAAAGAACGAGGGCTTTCTGTGAAAAAAGTTAGCAACTGCTCGTAGTAGTCATCGGGTAATGTCTGATACTCTGAAGCCACTGCAGAATAGTCAACGATTCTTCCTCGCCTCTCCGCTCTGCTTTTCTTGTCTCTAAACAGTCGCTTGTCGTTTTCAAATTTCTCCTTGCTTTTTCCGCTGAAGAATATAAGGCTGTTTTGAATGCAAACATCCAAAAACGCCGGATATAAGTCAGTTAAAGAGTGTTCTTTCCCGTCAACTTGCAGAAGGAGCGAGGCAAGCATAACCACCTGACGGAAAGCGTCTGCGTCAGATGATTTTGACAAGTCTAATGCAAGTTTTGCAGCGTTCTGGCGCGAGTCTGAGAACAGCAAAACTTTTTTTCCTTGATTGATTAAGTCTGACTTCGAAGGCTGAAGTTCAAACTGTGCCTTTGTCAGGTTATAAAATGGAATGTTACCCTTGGTAGATAAATCAACGGGTCGCTTCAAAGGCATGGGTTTTTTACATTTGGGGCAAACGCCAAAGTTAAACGACCGATACTTTGCATAGAATTTATCACTATATACGACGGTGAGCAAATTATCATCGTTTTGGGGCGATGTATATAGTTTCCCCGTCAATGGGTCAAGCGCGCCAATCTTATCGTTCTTTCTTCTTTGATAGTTCTCGGGAACTACATAGAGAAGCATTTCATTGAGCGAATTAGCATCCCCGTTCAAGCCACGTTCAGGGAAGACATACCAATACGGTTGTCCTTCGTTCCTCTGAACATAGACTCGCAGATATAACGCCCCACATTTTATGTGGTTAACGAGTTCGTATATTCTGCCGCCGCACTCGCACTTGTCCTTCGGGATAGAGATAACCCTACCAAGAGGGAGTTTTTCGCTTTCGGAGTATTTTGCGCAGGAGCATTTCGGATTGGAACACGCATACAGCCCTTGAAGTCCGCGCAAAAAAATATGAAGCCGTACGGGGAACAGAATATTCCCATCCTTTGCGGCAAGGGAAACCAAACCCAATAAAGCGTCGAGCGCTTTTTCGGCATTCGCACTGTTCTCGAATAGCGTATTCTTAATCTCGCTGTATGATTTTGCTCCATCACGGCATAGTTTGTTCAGCACAACAAACGCTTCATATTTAGGCAAATTGTCGTATAGCCATTCTTGAGCCTGACTTTGGCTAATGTCATCCTGTAAGCTGCAACGGAAAACCGCGTTCGCGAAACTCTTAATTCTGTTAGGGAACCGCTGATTTAATCAAACCCACAAGGACCGGTAAAATGGTATAATAAAGGCATCAAAATCGACGGGGTGAAACATGAATCAGCAAACATTCACAGATTTCGAATATAGTAACCGG
>Ga0116184_10003809_pt1 | contig 12195 bp, 12 predicted proteins | sample AD_JPNNA5_MetaG_FD_89886 | JGI IMG/M metagenome (GOLD analysis project Ga0116184, IMG submission 89886) | Active sludge microbial communities of municipal wastewater-treating anaerobic digesters from Japan - AD_JPNNA5_MetaG | ecosystem: Engineered > Bioreactor > Anaerobic > Digestate | place... | reverse complement strand
TCGCTATATAATTTTTTAATTTAATTTTATCGATCTCTTATTTTTTAATATAAATTTGTAATACACAATAAAAAAACGACCTATGGCACTAACAGTAACATTAATTACAATAGGAATTCTACTATTAATTCTTGTTTTTTCCTACAATAGTCTTATTTCTAGAAGAAACAAAGTACAATACGCATATAGTTCTACTGACGTTATGCTTAAAAAAAGAAGAGACTTAATACCCAATTTAATTGAGTCGGTTAAAGAATATATGAACTTTGAAAAAACCTTGCTTACCGATATTACAAAATTACGTACTCAAGCAATGGACGAGACATTAACAGACCAACAACGTTTTGAAATAGAAAATAAAATATCGGGAGTATTAGGAAAAATTAAAGTTGCTGTTGAAAATTATCCAGATTTAAAATCAAGTCAGAATTTTCTGCAATTACAAGCTTCTCTTAACGAAGTAGAAGAACAGATTTCTGCTGCCCGTAGAGCCTATAATGCAGCTGTAATGAGCTATAACAATGCATGTGAAATGTTCCCTTCCAATATTTTTGCAAGTATGTTTGGGTTTATACGGAAAGTTTCTTTTGAAATACCTCAGGGCGAAGCGGAAAATGTGAATGTAAAAAACCTTTTTAATTCAAAATAAAACAATAATGGTACACTTGTTTAACAAACAAGAATCGCTTTTATGAAATCGTTCGAAGAAGTATACAGAGAGATACAAGCACACTTATATTCGCTTGAAGAGCTCCGAAAGAATCAACGCTATAGAATGTGGATTTTTATTCTTAGCTGGATTTTAGTATTTTTTATTGGCATTCTCTTTTTTTTAACAGGGAAAGAAACCGTTATTTTAATAGCGCTTTTTATTATAATCGGATACGGTATTGTTGCTTTAATTTATGGAAGAAAAGCCATTTACAAATTCAAACAGACGTATAAAGATATTGTTATAGGCCCTCTTGTTCGTGCTATTGGCCCGGGATTACAATATCAAAAAAATAATTATATAAATAGCGATCGTTATTATGAAAGTCGCATTTTCTTACAAACTGCCGACCGGTATATTGGGGAAGATTATGTATATGGCATGATCGATAAAACAGCCATCGAATTCTCTGAATTACATACCGAATATAGAACGCAGGATGAAGACGGGAAAACACATTATCATACTATTTTTAAAGGGCTTTTTTTGGTAGCCGATTTTCATAAAGATTTCAAAAGCAAAGTTGTTGTAATGCCCGATTACACCGAGAAAGTGTTAGGAGGTGTAGCTAACTTCTTTCAAAAAATAAATATTTCGCGCGACAAATTAGTATATATGGAAGATCCTGAATTTGAAAAAATGTTTAAAGTTTATAGTAATGATCAAGTAGAAGCGCGATATATTCTTTCCCCAAATATGTTGAATAGAATTGTTTTGATGAAAAAAAGATTAAACAAAAAGATTCATCTTTCCTTTGTTAACTCAAAAATGTTTTTGGCTATTTCCATGAATAAAAATCTATTTAACCCTAAACTGAATAAAAGCGTTCTTAATCCTTATTTTATTCAAGAATTCTACCAGCAAATAATAGAATGTGTTCAGGTTGTAGACGAAATGAATTTAAATACCCGAATCTGGTCTAAACAGTAAAAATTCTTATTTAGATAAGTCCTTTTTGTAATTATTCTTTGAAGAAAATTTTGTATCATTGCTATTAAATTTAAAAAAATAATTTATGGCTACAATTACATTAAAAGGAAATCCCATTCATACGATTGGAGAATTACCTAAAATAGGAGAAACTGCAAAAAATTTTACACTTGTAAAAGCCGATCTTTCAAAAGCGATGCTCTCTGATTTTAAAGGACAACAATTGGTTTTAAATATTTTCCCAAGTTTAGATACAGGCACTTGTGCTGCTTCGGTAAGATATTTTAATAAAGCGGCAGCTAATTTAAAAAATACCAAAGTGTTATGTATCTCCAGAGACCTTCCCTTTGCACAAGCTAGGTTCTGTGGTGCCGAAGGCATTGAAAATGTAATAACTTTATCTGATTTTGCTACTGGCGAGTTTGGTAAAAATTATGGTTTAGAAATTACAGATGGTCCTTTACAATCACTCCATTCAAGAGTGGTTATCATTATTGATGAAAATGGTAAAATCATATACACCGAACAAGTACCCGAAATTGTTAACGAGCCTGATTATGAAAAAGCTTTAAAAGCATGTAAATAAAGCGCCTATGGAAGAAAAAGAACTGGGTTTTTATATAGATAAAGCCAATAGGGCCTATCAAGAACAAATTTGGATGACAGCTATTGTGGTTACCTTAAACGGCTTTATTTTATCGAATATCCGGTTTTTTATCTGTTATTAAAAATCATAAAAAGAATAGATTTAAGAAGTCTAATACACAAAGGAATAAAAAAATAGCTCTTATTTCAGGAGTTTTCTTTTACTCATTTATTGTTATTTTATCTTGTTTTATTTCAATTTTATTATTTTACAAAATATAAATTCAACAACCTTGGATAAACAACTCGAAAAAAATATACAATCCTTATTTTATAAATGGGCAACCATAAATGCTGAAAGCATTGTTGAATTACCTTCTTCTGGATCATATCGTCGCTATTTTAGGATGAAAAACAACAACAAAACAGCCATTGCAGCTTATAATAAAGATGTTAAAGAAAATACTGCATTTATTGTTTTCACGAATCATTTTCATAAAGAAGGGCTTCCGGTTCCCCAAATTTATTCAACCGATGAAGCAAATCATTTGTATCTTTTAGAAGATTTAGGCGACACCACTCTATTTTCGTGGATGGAGAAAAATAGGAATACCCCTGCTTTCTCAGAAGAAATGCTTGCTTTATATAAAAAAGTAATTGACTACCTCCCCTATTTTCAAATAAAAGCTTCCACAAACATAGATTATAGTGTCTGCTACCCTAGAGCACAGTTCGACAAACAATCGATGTTGTGGGACCTTAGCTACTTTAAATATTATTTTTTAAAATTAGCAAAAATAAATTTCGATGAACAAAAATTAGAAGACGATTTTCAAACATTTTCAAATTTTTTATTGCAAGCAGAACATACGTATTTCTTATACCGCGATTTTCAGTCGAGGAATATAATGATAAAAGATGGGAAGCCATACTTTATCGATTATCAGGGAGGAAGAAAAGGAGCCTTACAATACGATATTGCCTCTTTACTTTATGATGCCAAAGCTGTTATCCCCCAACAAACAAGAACCAATTTACTTGAATATTATTTAGACGTGTTATCAAAGCATATAACTGTAAATAAAAAAGAATTTACCGAATTTTATTATGGTTATGTATTGATACGTATCATGCAAGCACTAGGAGCTTATGGATTTCGTGGCTTTTACGAGAAAAAAGAACATTTCTTGCAAAGTATTCCGTATGCACTTGACAACCTAAAATGGCTTTTACAAAATATAAATCTCCCCATACAAATCCCTACGCTACTAAATGTTTTGAACGAACTTACCCAATGCGACCATTTAAAAAAACTTGGAAAAACAAAATCAAAGCTTCATGTTACCATTAACAGTTTTTCTTACAAAAAAGGAATCCCTATAGATAACTCAGGAAATGGAGGCGGGTTTGTTTTCGATTGTCGGTCCTTGCATAATCCGGGTCGTTACGAAGAATATGCCTTACTTACAGGGAATGATGAAAAAGTGATTGATTTTTTAAAAAAAGAACCGGAAATTTATGAGTTCATGAATCATGTGTACGGACTGGTAAATAAAAGTATTGAAAATTATATTAAAAGAGATTTTACCCATTTGCAAATTAATTTCGGATGCACCGGAGGGCAACACCGGTCGGTATTTTGTGCAAATTTACTTGCTGCTTATTTAAAACAAAAATCAACTGTAGATGTTCATCTTTTTCATACTGTTTTAAAAGAGAAAAACGCATCATCCTTATGAAAGCTATGATATTTGCTGCCGGACTAGGAACTCGGCTTAAACCAATTACCGACCATAAGCCGAAAGCATTAGTAGAAATGAATGGAATAACATTATTGGAACATGCTATCCGCAAATTAATACAATACGGGTATTATGAAATAATTATTAATATTCATCACTATCCCCAACAAATAAAAGATTTTTTAATTCAAAAAAACAATTTTGGAATTAGCATAGCATTATCGGATGAATCGGAAGAGCTATTGGAAACAGGAGGTGGATTAAAAAAAGCATCTTGGTTTTTTAATAACAGAGAACCTTTTCTCGTTTATAATGTAGATATTTTTTCAGATATTGATTTGGAAAACATGTTAGCCAATCATATTCAAAGTAACGCAATTGCTACCTTGGCCGTAAAAAAAAGGGAAACATCGCGTTATTTGCTTTTTAATAATGAGATGCAATTATGCGGGTGGAAAAATAACAAAACAAATGAAACAAAAATTGTTACAGATAAGTCCGATTCATTTAACAATTATGCTTTTAGCGGAATTCAAATTTTAAATCCGGGAATTTTCGATCTGATTAATGAAACCGGAAAATTTTCCATTATAGATGTTTATCTTCGATTAGCTATTTATCATAAAATATACGGATATGAACATAATACGGGTTATTGGATTGATATGGGGAAACCGGAAAGTATAAATAATGCGGAAGCTATTTTAAAACGCATTAACAATGAATAAAATTATAGGCAAACCAATATTCTGGGCGGTACTTCTAAGTACGCTTTTATTGCCTTTCCTTATATTATCATTTTATTGCCATCCATCTGCCGATGATTATATATTTGCAGCACAAGTAAAAAAAATGGGAGGCTTTGCTTATTTTGATTTAATTTATCACTCATGGAGTGGACGCTATTTTTCTACCTTTATAAAATTTTACAACCCCCTAGTTTACGATTGGTTATGGGGTTATAAACTAATTCCTTTTTTTTTAATTATACTCTTTGTAACAAGTATCTATTTTTTTCTAAAAATTATTTTTCCTATTGAAACTACAAAAACAAAAAGGATTATCATTTCCCTTTCTTTTGTTTTACTCTATTTTAACATTATGCCGTCGACACCTGAAGGCATTTACTGGATAGAAAGCTCCATTAATTACTTATTTGCAAACACCTTATTAATTTTTTTCTTCACCATTATTTTTAAAAATTGGAATTCTAAAAAAATAAAAATTGTAGATTATTTAATTATATTCACAATCCCAATAATGATAGTTGGTTCAAATGAAATAAGCATGTTAGCGCTAAATGAATTTCTTTTTATTCTAATTATTTATCAATTTTTGATAACAAAAAAAATAAATAAATTATTAATAATTCCTTTTATTATAGCATTCATATCAACAATAATTGAAATTACGGCACCCGGTAATTATATGAGGATGACATCTTCGTTTTCATTAAATTCCGACATCCTACTTTCTTTAAAATTATGCATCATTTCTTTTGTTAAAATTTCTATTAAATTTTTACAAGACCCCGGATTTTTAATTGCATCCATTTTATATTTTGCTCTTATTCCTTTATTTAATTCATCTTCTTTTTTTCGAGAACATACCAACATTTCCCCTTTTATTTCGATACCAATCAGCATCCTTATTATATTAAGCTTATACTTTCCGGTATTGTATAGCACTGGAATTCCAGTTGCACTTCGTGTACACGATACAGTAGGCTTATTTATTCTTTTTGGTTGGTTTTATAATTTAAGTGCCCTTTATAATTATTTTATAAAAAAACAAAAAACAAGAACTATTTCCGCATCCCCTTTTTATATTCAGCTTATCGGAATTGTGGCTATAACCCTTGTAATTCTTGATTTTAAAAAAGAACCAGATAAAGATATTTACCCAAGAGGAAATATTTTTTGTGCTGGTTATGATTTGCTATTTTCAGCAAAAACGTACGACAACGAATTACGTAATCGAGAAAATTTAATTCTTAAATCTGTTTCAGAAAATATAAAATATTTAGAAGTGCCGCCATTATCAATAAAACCATCATCTATCCATTTTATTGATATTTCCGACAAAACAAGCGATTGGATTAACATAAGTGTGGCAGCTTATTATGGACTTGACTCCATTAAAATTTACAAACCATGAAATTCCTTGAAAAATTAGCAGATGAAATAATTCGGACGAACGAAAAAACCCTCGATAAAATTTGTATTGTACTCCCAAACAGAAGAGCAGGTCTTTATTTAAAGAAACACCTTGCTAAAAAAATCGACAGCATAATATGGGCGCCTGCCATTTTTTCGATAGAAGATTTTGTTTGCACGATAAGCGGACTTGAAAGTGTTGATAACACTACATTACTTTTCGATTTATATTATATTTATCAAAAAATAGAAGGAGATAAAGCACAGAAATTCGATGAATTTTTAAATTGGGGTAGCATTTTATTAAATGACTATAGCGATTGTGATATTAACTTGTCGGATACTGAAAAAATATTCCAATACCTGAATGAAGCCAAAGCCGTTAATTTGTGGAACCCCGAAAACTTAAGCCTTACCGAACATGAAAAAAATTACCTTTCTTTTTATAATTCATTAAGCAAATACTACACCGAATACACAACATACTTACTTCAAAAAAACTGCGGTTATCAAGGCTTGATATATAAAAAAGCAACAGAAAAAATTGATTTGTTTATAAATGAATGTGTTTATTCAGAAATTATTTTTGGAGGTTTTAATGCTCTAACACAAAGCGAAGAAAAAATTATTAAAACACTCATTGACGCTAAAAAAGCACGAATATTTTGGGATACCGATGCGTATTATATGGAAAACCCACTAAATGAAGCAGGCGATTTTTTACGTAGATATAAAAATGAAGGAAAAGCGGAGAACTTTAACTGGGAAGAAAATAATTTTAAGCAAACAGAAAAAAATATTTCTATTATCGGCATCCCTTCTAATGTAGGTCAAGCACAAATGGCAGGGCAAATAATTTCTAATCAATTGTCTATTAAGGAAAATCCGGAAAATACGGCCTTGGTTCTTGCTGATGAAACATTATTAACGCCTGTTCTTTTTTCGCTCCCCGACTCCGTTAAAGAAATGAATATTACCATGGGGTATCCTCTTGCGAATTCCCCTTTACATAGTTTGTTTAAACAAATTTTCAATCTTTGTATTCATGCAGCAAAATACAGCAAGGATAATCAAAAAAAATATTATCAAAAAGACTTAATCGCTTTTTTCAACCATCCTTACTTGCAGATTATAAGCCAAGAAAATGAATCTATTGCAAAATTAATTTATAAACTAAAAAACTCAAATCGTATTTTTTATTCGTCCGAAAACATTCTTCAAAACCTACATCATTCTTGGCTTACAACACTATTTGCAAATTCAGAGGAAACCCCTTTATCTATGTTGGAAATATTCACTTCATTTATTCTTTATATGAAAGGAATATTTAAAGAAGCAAAAAATAGCGCAGGAACCAATTATGATATCGATAACGAGTATCTTTATCATTATGCTATTATTATAAATAAACTAAAAGATTATGTTAAAGAATATCCATTTATAAGCGATTTAAAAACGCTCGATTCCATTTTTGCTTCGCTTGCAGAAAGTACCAGTATTCCCTTTTTTGGAGAACCGCTAAAGGGCTTGCAAATTATGGGTATGCTTGAAACCCGTTCACTCGATTTTGATACGATTATTCTATTATCCGTTAATGAAAACAAAATTCCTTCTGCTAAATTTCAAAATACTTTTATCCCATACGATATTAGAATCGAAATGGGATTAAGCACATATAAACACAAGGAATCTATATTTGCATATCACTTTTATCGTTTATTACAACGAGCTAAACAAATTTTTCTTATTTACAACATACCCAGTAATCAGTTTAATAGTGGAGAAAAAAGTCGGTATATTACCCAGCTTTTACATGAATTACCAAGCTATAACAATAAAATAAAAATACAACAACATTTATTCTCTGAAGAAAAAATAAATACATCCAATCAAAAAAATATAATTGTTGAGAAAACAAACGAGATACAAAAAACAATATTGAATCTTTTAAAAAAAGGGTTATCCCCTTCTTCCCTCAATACATATATTTCTTGTCAGTTAAAATTTTATTTTCAACAAATTATTCAGCTAAAAGAACCTGAAAACATAGCAGAAACAATAGACGCAGCCACCCTTGGGAGTGTTGTGCATTTCGCATTACAAGAACTTTACACTCCTTTTATCGGAAAAAATATAACAAAGAACGATATAGAAAAAATGAATTCGTTGGTATCGAAATATATTAAAGAAGGTTTTCAGAAATACTACCCCGATGGGGATATTGAAACAGGGAAAAACCTACTTATTTCTAGCGTGGCAAACAAATTTATTGATCAATTCTTATTATTCGAAAAAAAACATATTGAAAAACTTCAAAAAGAAAATAAGATTTATCGTATTGTTCAATTAGAAAAATATATTGAAAAAAATATTGAAGTTGTAAACGAAAACAACGAAAAAATAAATGTAAAAATTAAAGGGCTAATTGACCGTATTGATTCTATTGATGACACTATCCGCATTATTGATTACAAAACAGGATATGTAGCAAAAGAAGATTTAACATGGACAGAATGGGATGATTTTTTGACAAATCCTAATTTATCGAAAGGCTTTCAAATACTTTTATATTCATACATTTTACATGATCAAAGTCCTTTAAACGATATGATTGCTGGAATTATTTCTTTTCGGAAAATACAAAATGGATTTATGGAACTTAAAGGGCCGGGAATAAAAAATAACATTATAGAACCTGAAACTCATTTAAAAACGGAAGAAATAATAAAACAACTTATTTTATCGCTTTTAAATCCAAACAACGCATTTATACAGACCGAAGACAACAGTATATGCATAAACTGTGCTTATAATCAAATTTGTAATAAATAACAAAACACCTAATTAATTTTTTAACCCACTTGATAATTGTTTTAAAATTTCATACATTTACGTATCTAATTTTATATATGAAAAATATCTTTATTTTATCATTTGTACTTTTATCCATTTCTGCTTATTCTCAAGATACTACTAAATTAATTCCTACTGAAACACAAATGTTGGTAAATGTAAGCGTTACTAATTTCCAAAATATTCCACGTCCGTACGAAATAATAATTTTTGAAAGTGTTAAAGAGAAAAAATTGTATTCAGGAAAAACAAATGCCAAAGGGAAATACTCCCTTTTGCTTCCTAAAGGAGACACCTACTTAATTAAATATAAAGAATTTACCGACAGCACCGAATACAGCGAATTTGAAATACCCAATAAACCGGGGAAATATACGTCGGAATTGAAAATTCAGATAGAACCTCCAAAAACGTATACCTTGGAAAATGTTTTTTTTGATACCGGATTATCAACATTAAAAACAACATCTTATAAATCGTTGAACGATTTGGTTGAAGTAATGAAATTAAAACCAAGTTTAATTATTGAAATTGGCGGGCATACCGATAATACAGGTTCAACAGAAATAAATTTAAAATTATCTCAAGACCGAGCAGACGCAGTACGAAATTATTTAATTAAAAAAGGAATAAGCAGTAGCCGAATTACAGCCGTGGGATATGGGGATTCTCTCCCTGTTTTTGAAAATTCAACAGAAGAAGGAAAAGCAAAAAACAGGAGAACCGAAGTAAAAATAATAAAGGAATAATATTTTATTTACTTAGAAAAATCGTTTATTTTTATATAATTAATTTTATACAAAATTTAAATATCATTTATTAATGAAATATCATCCTCTTCATATCGTTTTTAGTCTTCTTATAATAGTTTCTTTTTTATCTTGTTCGCAAACAAAAAAATTGCAAGAAATTAAAAAACTTCAAACCAATTTTATTCCCCAAGAATTACCGAACGTATATATAGGTATGACGCTATCGGAATTAAAAGAAAATAGAGGCATTCAGAACCTTTCCGTTATTCAAAATAATTTTTTAACAATAGTAAAAGAAGATTATAGTAAAGATAGTATCGCGATGATTCAATACCAATTTAGTAAGAAAAATGAATTGTATGAAATAATTATTGAATACGATGAAGAAGTTGATGCCAAAGAAAATTTTATAGAGAAATATGGTCCTTACAACAATAAAAAAGAATGGATGTTCACCTTAAATGATAATATGAAGCTTAAAATATGGGTTTATCAAAACAGACTATGTATAGCTGATTCAAAACACTTTAATAATTAAAATGAAAACAATCGGCTTACTTGGAGGTACAGGTTGGGAATCAACAGGCGAATATTACAAAATAATAAATCAAGAAATTTCCCAAAGACGAGGGAAAGAGCATTCAGCCAAAATAATTTTATTCTCTGTCGATTTTTTCGAAATCAGCACACGTATTAACAATAATGATTTTAAGAGCCTGGAAAATTATTTAATGGGTGTTGCAAAAGAAATTGAAAATGCAGGTGCCGACTGTTTAGTTGTTTGCGCCAATACCTTACATATATTTGCAGAACAAATTTCTAATATTATTTCTATCCCACTCATTCATATTACCGATGAAACCGCATTGGTTATTAAAAACAATACGATGAATAAGGTTGGTTTATTGGGAACCAGGCCTACAATGGAAATGAAATTTTACAAAGACAGGTTAAAAGAAAAACATGCGATAGAAGTAATTACCCCAAAAAAACAAGACATTGATCATATCCATCAAATAATTACACAAGAATTATTACACGGCATAATTAATTCTTCTTCGAAAAAGTATTTGATTTCTGTTATGGAAGATTTAACACAAAATGGAGCTCAATGTATTATTTTAGGATGTACCGATTTTTCTTTATTAGTAAAACAACAAGACACACAAATAAAATTATTTGACACAACAGAAATTCATGCAAAAGCAGCCGTTTATTTTGCGATTTCTTAAAATTATTCCAAATTTGCACTTCAAAATTTATACTCCATGAAACAAAAAGATTTCTTTTTTATATTATTCGCAATCATTATCATTTTGCCATTTATTCCTTTTTCGTTCTTAACTGCGTTTCAGAAATCATTTTTATATAATGAATCTTACTGGGTAATCACCAGTTTTATAAAATTTGCTCTTTTGGCTACGTTAGGCGAAATTATTGGATTACGAATTAAATCGGGCAATTACATTGTTCCTGGTTTCGGCATTTTTCCACGAGCTATTGTATGGGGTTTTCTTGGCTTAACCATTAAATTATCATTTGTTGTTTTTGGTAGCGGTGTTCCCATTTTCCTTGAAAAAAGTTGCGGCCTAACGAATACGATAAACGCGATGAAATTCAATGACCTTTTGGATGCATTTAATAATGGATTAGGAGGAGTACGTTTACTAACTGCTTTCTCGATTAGTGTGTGCATGAACTTAATATTTGCTCCGATTATGATGACGCTACATAAAATTACAGATACACATATTACAAATAACCAAGGGACAGTAAAAGGATTATTTACATTTATAAAATTTAAAGAAATTTTTCCCTCACTTAACTGGTTTGTTCAATGGGATTTTGTTTTTAAACGCACCATCCCTTTTTTCTGGATTCCGGCACATACTATTACCTTTTTATTACCAAATGAATACAGAATCGCATTTGCTGCTGTTCTAGGAGTAGCACTTGGAATAATTCTATCTATTGCTAGTTTAAAAAGCAAAAAATAATATTTTTTATTTAAAAAAAGCGGATAACTTAAATTTACTTTTTAACATATTTCATAAGATATTCACATTCGTGTTTATCAAACTATTTCTTTTCTTTTTTTCATAAAAAAAATATAATTTTATCGAATATTTATTTTTGTTAAATGACTCTGATATATGAAAGATTTGCCAGTAAGTTATGAAGTTGTAAAGAGGAAAGTTATTGAAAGTAAAATTCCTAACATCGGAAAAGCAACCATTCGTGAAATAAAAAAAATAATTAATGAGATAGAAGCAGAAACCGGAATAAAATATATCCGAATGGAGATGGGTGTCCCAGGACTTCCTCCTGCTCAAATTGGAACAGAAGCCGAAATTGACGCTTTAAAAAAAGGAGTTGGCGCTATTTACCCTGAAATTGACGGTTTACCTGAATTAAAAAAAGAAGCTACCCGTTTTATAAAATTATTTTTAGATATTGATATTAAC
>Ga0116184_10003806_pt1 | contig 12203 bp, 9 predicted proteins | sample AD_JPNNA5_MetaG_FD_89886 | JGI IMG/M metagenome (GOLD analysis project Ga0116184, IMG submission 89886) | Active sludge microbial communities of municipal wastewater-treating anaerobic digesters from Japan - AD_JPNNA5_MetaG | ecosystem: Engineered > Bioreactor > Anaerobic > Digestate | place... | reverse complement strand
GGAAGTTGCTCCGGGCCATCGCCCGGTTTTTTGCCCTCATTATCTCCATGCTGTATCCGGGCTATGATCCGTCGGCATTACAACCGGCATGATGAAAAACGGGTTCTTCAGGATCGACTAAACTAAATATGCATATATCGGGGAGATTGATGCTAATCGAATATCATCTGGGTTTCCATGCAAAAGTTCTATATAATTCTTCCATCTTTACTACTCTATTCTGGAAAGAAAAATGATTCATAACACGTAGTTCAGCTGCCTTTGCAAATTTGTACCGCAACTCTTTATCATGAATAAGCTTTCCGATGCTATCAGCAAGCCCCCTAACATCTTTCATTTCAGAGAGATATCCAGTCTCTCCATGAAGAACGAGTTCAGGTACACCATCAACAGCTGTGGATATTACAGGAACCTGCATTGCCATTGCCTCAAGCACCGTATTGGGTAAACCTTCCGAGACTGATGTCATCAAAAATAAGTCAAAGGATGCATAAATATCTAATAGATCATTGCGATGGCCGGTAAAAAACACAAAATTTTCAACTCCGGAATCAAGAGCTTGCCTCTTTGCGCGTTCAAGCTCATCCCCCTCACCATCCCCTACAATAACAAACCATGATTGAGGGTATTTCTCTCGAACCATGTTTGCGACCTTATAGAACGTTGGAAGATCCTTCTGGAAGGCAATCCTAGCTACGGTGCCAATCAGGATTGCTTCATCAGGAATTCCGAGTTCCTTCTTCAAGATGGGTGTACCCTTGTCTCTATGCCAGATCTTTGTATCTATCCCGTTTTGGATTGTTATAATGTCTCTAGGAGATATTCCCTCATTTATGAGTACTCTCCGAACCGCTTCTGACACTGCCAAAATGGGTTTGTTAGACCTTCTTATACAGAATAAGCGCGTTGACTTTCTGACTTGAAACTCAAGATAATGCACTAAAGATTTGAAATCCACCCTCCTGTACTTACTGTAGAGGTGGCAGGTGTACATCACCTTGACTCTCGGATTGAGAGCCTTAAGAAACAAAGAATAAAGGCTTGACTTGTCATCATGGGCATGAATGATCTCATGATCATACTCATTGAGGATCCGGTTCAACTGTCTGATGCATGTAAAATCAACAAGCCGCCGGTCCGGCACGTCGATATAGTTGATATTCAGTCTCTTCGCCCTTTCGGAGATCTCGAATTGCTTGTCAGATGGATCCCGCAGATAGGTAACCAAGACATCTACACGTTCCCTGTCGTGCATTGCCGCTGACAGGAGTATGGTCTTATCCGGACCTCCCCCACCCTTGTACGTCCCCCTTAGATCCATGATCCGTACGGGGCCATTTCTCTTATTCATCATATACCTTCAGGACCCTTCCTTTCATACAGCTGTCAATGTCTTCGAACCAAGCCGTATTGATGCAGGATTACCCGTTGCCACCGATCCATCAGGCATATCTCTGGTGACTACCGAGTTTGCTCCTATCACGCAATCATTGCCTATAGTGATCTCTCCGATGATCTTAGCTCCCGCCCCGATTATCACATTATTCCCTATCCTGGCCGCACCGCCGCTCCCGCCCCTATCACCGATGGTGACACCCTGATAAATGGTGCAGTTATTCCCGAGCCGGGCCGTCGGGTGCAGTATGATCCCTCCAAAATGATGGATACGCAACCCCTTGCCGATGATGCATGCCGCAGGAATGGATATCCCGGTGGTGATCTCGATGAAGCGCTCGATGATAAAGCGGAACGGCTGACCGGATATACCCTTCCTGTGGCACCAATTGAAGAAGCGATAGACCACGATTGCCTGGAATCCCTGTGACAGGATTCCGGACACCAACACCCTCGCCGGAGGAGTGCCGGGGGAGATGAAACGAACAAGATCTTCTCTTATGTTATCAAACATGAGCCAATTGCAAAACTCACAGTTAGCGATAATATTTCAAAAAAGCGTTTAAGTTATTGAAAAGATGAAGAGAATGCTCTATCCTTTTAATCAGCGACGACAAAAAGGAAGGAGCTATCATGAGCACTCTCTTCGACATCTGGCATACCACACAAACGAGACTTTTTCCATGGCTGGAAGAGAGACTGGACCCATTGAGCGAGAAGGAGCAGCAGTTTGTGAAGGTTGTCTCGCTTATGGATCTGCCGAAGCATATGCGCGAGTACCGGTGGGTCGGCATAGGCAGGAGGAGAGAGGACAGGTCAGCGATCGCGAAGGCTTTTGTGGCCAAGGCGGTATACAATTTTGAGACGACGAAAGTGCTCATAGAATATCTGAGGGGTTGCAAGAATCTGAGGCGGTTATGTGGATGGGAGACGCGGGGAGATATTCCATCGGAGTCGACCTTTTCCCGTGCGTTTGCTGAATATGCACAGGGGTGTCTGCCGCAGATGATTCACGAGGCCATGGTGAAAGCGCATTGCGGTGAGAAGCTTGTCGGGCACGTGAGCCGGGATGCCACGGCCATTGAGGCGAGGGAGAAGGTGGTGAAGAAAGAGGCTGGGGAAGCCATGCCGATGCCGAAGAGGAAGCGTGGCCGCCCGAAGCGGGGAGAAGAGGCTGTTCCCAAGCCTCCGAAGAGGCTGGATCTTCAACTTGGCCGGAGCCTTGAGGAGAACCTGTTGGATCTGCCGTATCATTGTGACGTGGGTACCAAGAAGGACAGCAAGGGATACAAGATGACCTGGCGTGGCTATAAGCTGCACATCGACTGTATCGATGGAGACATCCCGGTGAGTGCATTGCTGACCTCTGCATCATTGCATGATTCCCAGGCAGCGATACCGCTTGCCCAGATGACCTTTGATCGGGTTACGAGCCTGTATGATCTCATGGATGCGGCCTATGATGCACCGCAGATCAGGGAGTTCAGCGAGAAGCTCTCGCACGTGCCGGTCATCGACCCAAACCCGAGGCGCGGGGAGAAGATCCCTCTGGACCCGGCAAAGAAGGTCAGATTCGCACAGAGGAGCTCTGTTGAGCGGGTGCATGCATATCTGAAGGACAACCATGGGGGCAGTCATATACGGGTGAAGGGATCTTCCAAGGTCATGGCTCATCTGATGTTTGGGCTCATTGTCATAACGGCGAATCAATTGTTCGGGTTGTTATGTTGAGCAGTGCAGAATCGGTAACGTGGTCATTGTGCAAAAGGCTCGCAGCTGGCGGCCATAGGGGTTGCCATGCCCGAAAACAGGGATAAAAGGCTCTGGAGGATAACTCTGCCGCCTTTGTGTGACTGATTCGACCAAGGTAAAGTTACCTGTAGGCAGGATGCTTGCTTTTTCAACATCCTCTGGAACGTTTTGCAATTGGCTCACATGACAGTCCCTATTCCATATATTCCTTATGCCAGAGGGCAAAGGAGAGCAGGCTCCACAACAGCTGACCGTGGTTCTCCGCACGGCTCTGGTGCTCATTCCAGAGTTCTTGAACCCTTGACATTGAAAAAAAGGCTCCCATTGTGGCGTCATCGAGCAGAGATTGTTGACCGAGGACACGCAGTCCGTCCCTGAACCATGCATCCAATGGGACGGTAAAGCCGTGCTTCCTCCTGGTGAGAATCTCTGAGGGTAGGATCTGGCGGAATGCCTTTTTCAGGACATGCTTGGACTCCCATCTCTTCATCTTCCAGGCACTGGGCAGGGTGGCTGCGAACTCCACTACCCTGAAATCAAGAATTGGAGCCCTCACCTCCAGGGAATGCGCCATGCTCATGCGGTCCACCTTGACGAGGATATCACCGGGGAGATAGGTCTTCAGGTCCGTATACAGCATTCTTCTCAGCAGATCGGTTCCATCATCATGGTTCCAGAAACGGGTTGTATGCAGCCATGGTTCATACCCCCTGCATTCCGACTGAAACGGCGAGGCGAGAAGCCTTGCGATCTCATCGTCTTGCACAAAGGTGTTGGTGTGGTAAAAGGACATGGCTGGTTCGATAGTTGCGCCAAAACTGAGGGTTTTCACCTTTCGCATCAGTGGCGTGGAAGAGTGGCTCGCCAGCCGATAGATGAGGCCTGACAACGGACTCGGAATGAACCTTCTGAACCAGTCCTGTATGATATCCTTCCGGTACTTCTCATATCCTCCGAAGCTCTCGTCACCCCCATCGCCGGCCAGTGCAACTTTTACATATTGTCTGGCCAGACGAGAAACATGGTAGGTCGGTACTGCGGAAGAATCAGCAAAGGGCTCATCAAAATACCTCATCAAAGACTGAACGGTGTCTGTCAGTCTCTCGCGCACGAAGTATTCGCGGTGCTCAGTGTGGAACAATTCTGCAACATTGCGGGCAAAGGGGGTTTCATCATGGTCCTTGTCATCGAAACCGATGGAACATGTCTTCGCGATACTGTTCGAACGATTTGCCATAAGGGCAACAATAGCGCTTGAATCAACCCCCCCGCTCAGGAAAGCACCCACAGGCACATCTGCGATCATGCGCAAGGCAGTGCTGTCGGCCAAAAGCGCCAGCAATTGTTCGACTGCATCGTCAATGGTTCCTGTGAAGCGTTGGGTAAGGTCTATATCCCAATACGAGCTCACTACCGGTTCCCTGCCGAGGCTGAGGGTGAATGAATGACCCGGAGGAAGCTTGTAGATATCCTTAAATATGGTCTTTGGCGCAGGCACATAGAGGTATTTCAGAAAATCTATGAGCGCCGTGGGGTCGACAGTGCGAGGGATCGAAGATATTCTGAGGAGCGATTTCAACTCTGATGCAAAGGCAAGGCGATCGCCTCCGGGGTGATAATAATAGAGAGGCTTCTTCCCTATGCGGTCTCTTGCCATGAAGAGCATCTTTTCTTTCTTATCCCAAATGGCAAAGGCAAACATGCCATTCAGGCGGTCCAGACATCCCGGCCCCCAATGCTTATAGGATTCCAACAACACTTCGGTGTCGGATTGTGTACGAAATCCAAAGCCTTTTTCAGACAGCTCCTTTCTCAGAGACAGGTAATTATATATCTCCCCATTGAATACGACTGCATATCTTCCACAGATCGAGCACATGGGCTGGTTGGCGGATTCCGAAAGATCGATAATGCTTAACCTTCGATGGGCAAGACCGATATCTTCCAAGAGCATTTCACCATGGGCATCCGGACCTCGGTGTTTGATGGACTCCCCCATGCAATACAATGTCTTTTCATTCAAATCCCTGTTCAGTGAACGGGTGAATCCTGCAATCCCACACATACTACTCTATGGCCTTTCTCTTTTCTGCATGCATACTTAGTGTTTCCAGTGGCGTTTTTCGTCCCTCTGTACAAGATTGGCAAAGAATCTCTCGTAAGAAGCAACCATGGTCTTCAGGGAAAATCGGTCTGACACAAGATCCATGCTGGCACGTGCAAAACGGTTACGCAAATTTTCATCTGCCAGCAACGCGCTGATGCCCCAGGCCAATGAATCCGGATCTACATGATCCAGCAAGAATCCATTATGGTTTTCTTGAACAAGCTCGGGATTCCCGCCCACCCTTCCGGCGACTATCGGCAGCGCACAGCTCATTGCTTCCATGATGGTGTTGGAAAGGCCCTCATAGAACGAGGGCTGAACGTACACATCCATGGCCTGCAGCCACTGATGGACGTCATATCGTTTTCCCGGAAGGATCACCGCATCGGCCAATCCGGTCTCCCTGAGAAGTCCTCTGATCCCCTCCATCTCTTCCCCGTCCCCCACAAGGAGCAGCCGTGCTTCAGGAAAGGCCTGGTGAATGGCAACGAATCCTCTGACAAGGCCTTGAAGATTCTTCACCGGATCGAAACGGGCGACACATCCGACAATCAGATGCCCGGGATTCAGGCCCAAGTACCTCCTGCATGCGCCTCTGTCCTGCGGAGGCCTGAATATTTCCATGTCCACCCCGTTATGGATCACCGTCATCAGGTCGGGAGAGATCCCCATAGTCCTGGCATAATCCCGAGACATTTCATGTGACGGGGTGATGATCCCGTCAATCATGCCTGACATGATCTTCTGGACAAGAATCCTGCGGCGGGGTATTCCATGGAGCTCATTCACGGTCTTTCCCCTGAAGGCGAAGACGAATTTGGGCCGTCTGGGGAGAAGCATCGTCCCAATGAACCCTTCCAGATACGTCGCCCACCCCTGCGAATGTACGATGTCTATACAGTACTCATGGCAGAGACGCGCAATCTTGAATGGCATGATTGGATCGTTGCCATGCCTTTTGTTCAGACAAACAATGTCGCATGTACTGCTTCTAATCTCTTCAGAGAAGCTGTCGGGTGGGTACAGGCTGCACACCACATGTTTCAATGACGGGCTGCTTTCGTTGATAAGATTGACAAGGACACGTTCTGCCCCGCCCATGGTCAGCCGATGCACTATGTGAAGTAACCGCATGGGTATCACGTCCATGTCATTTGCCCATGACGAGACTCTTGAGCATGTTGTAGTAGTTGTCGAACAGAATCGGGGCCGTCACGCGCATCAGGTTCAGCATGCGTTTGGGCCGTGAGCCAAGGCGCGAATATTCGATATTCCTTTCATAAACCTTTTCGATGTCTGGAATGCCTGCCTTGATGTTGATATGCCGATATACATAGTCTCTCCCGAACCTCCCGACTCGGTCTCTATACTCTCGATCTCGGATAAGGCGATTGATCTCTTCCGCCATCCGTTCGGCCGGCACCATCGAAGACATGTTCCGTCCTGAAAAATTATAATACGCCAGGTCCTCAATGTCTCTATCACATACTGTGCCGGCATACCCGTTGTCACCGACAATCAAAGTGGGCTTTCCGAAGGCCATGCCCTCAAATGCGCTTCTCCCCTGTCCCAGAACTATCGATGCATTCTTGAGAAAACGGTATGCTCCCGGCACAAGGCCGGTGAACACAATGGCATCCCGCTGGAGCTCCATATTGATCCCCGCCCCGATTTCCCTGGCCTTCCCGTAGAATTCCCCCTTTGCTCCGATCATGATGAACCTGTAGTGCGGGTTTGCCCCAAGGACCGAACGCATTGCCCGCAGTACATTCTGCACCGGCCTGACCTTGGGGCCCAGAAAGGTGGTCACCATCATGATATTGTTGAAAGAAGGGTCGATACCAAACTCCATACACACCTGGTGCACCTCATTATCTGAGATGGTGAATTGTTCCATGTCCAGGCGTGACCGGATCACCACGACATCCTCTTCTCTCCAGCCATAGGTATGTATCATCCTGTTCTTCTGTTCTTCGCTGAATACGATGAGATTGTTCGACCGCGGGATATTGTTGTATGGTGCAACCCCTCCGCATATGGTACATGCGACGGAGATGGGGCTTACCAAGAGATCAAGCATGGTTGCCACGATATAAGACCGCGTATCAAAGGCATGGATGATATCGTATTTGCCGGCGCTAACGATGCCTGCTAAAGCCCTGACGGTCTCGAAAGACCTGAGTGTGAAGTTCGTCTGCCTTCTCTTGTGGAAATGGTGGAAGGGGACCTCATGGTACCGGAATCTCTCGGGGATTGTTGGGCGCAATTCCCCCTGGCCAGACGCGACCTCAACCTCATGGCCTCTGTTCTGGAGTTCTCCAGCTGTGGTCAAGGCCGACAGGACATGTCCGCCGATAGTTGCGCTCTCGATGAGTATCAGGACTCTCATGCATTCTTCCTCGTTCCATGAACCATACGATCCCGGATTATTCTGACGTCACTGCTGGTGATCACCAGAAGACTCGTCAGTGGAATGGAATACTTCCTCGAAAAAATTACTGCGATAAGGATTGCGCTTGAACTGTAGCTGATGGTTGATGAGAGGGCTGCCCCCTTTATGCCCATCAGGGGAATGAGAGCGAGATTCATGGCTATGTTCAGAATCAGCCCTGAACCGGAGACCATCAGCCCGTACCAGTTCTTGCCCCTGCCAGCAAGGTCTCCGTATAGGATGAGGTAGACCGTCATCATGACTATCCCGGGGAGTATCATCCTGAACGGTACAATGGCAGGATTGTAGGCTTTCCCGTACATCAACGGCAACAGTATCGGAATGAAGAAATAGAGGATCAGACCTGCCGCGGCAGACAGGAACAGAACGATACGGCATACTTGAGGAGTAACGAGATTGGCCTTCTTTTCAGTGGAGTTCGAAACAACGGAAAAAAGTACCAAACCTATTGACTGGGGGATCATCCATATCTTCTCAGAGAGTGAAACCCCCACGCCATAGTATCCCAGCTCGGCATCTGTCAGGAAGTATTTTATCAGGAATACATCCAGCCTGTAGTTAAGGTTCATGATGGCCAGAGCGAGAAAAGGAATGAGTCCGAACTGGATAAACCTCAAGGTCATCTTATAATCAAAGGACAGGCTCAAGCTGGCCAGATTCGCCAACGACTGGAGGTTCATGGTCGATGCTATGAGATAGCTCAGCAGCGATGCAATCAGGACACCTACTATACCCAGATCGAAGAGCCAGACGAGACACATGATCCCGAAGAAATTCGTCAGTCCCTGCAGCAGAATCAGAAAGTTCCTCCTGTAGATGTCCTGCTTACCCAGCAATGTATACTGCACATTCTTCTCAAGGAGGAGCATGGGTATGATGGAAAAGGCAATCACGATGTACAGCGGCGGGATGGACTGAAACAGGCTCTGGCGAAAGATGAGAACGATGGCAAAGGCCACAGCAAGCAGCATGCCGCTCAGGATGAGGACAACGGACAATGAGTTCGAGACTATCTTCTCAATGGGGTATGTCTTCTTGCCAGTGAAGTACAGGTTCGCGTTGCCTATGCCAAAGCTGCCCAGGTTCACGATGAGGAACGGCAGGGTTGAAAGAATCTCCAGCATCCCCCTGTAGGTAGGGCCCAATAAGCGGTTTACGACAATGCTGCTCACTATCCCCAATACCAGCATGGAGATCCTGGTCAAAAATACACTTGCGCTCTGTTTCAGAAGGGACATGGCTTTCTTCTAGGACACCGAGCCGCGTGCAACCTTGACAAGGTTCGCTTTCGAGCTAGAATCCATCATACGGACAATTCAGATCATGCGGATCCCGGGCTTCAGTCCTTCTCATCCAGAAACCTGTATATCTCATGATCGATGTCATGCACTCGCACCTCAGCAAAACGCCTCTTGAGCCATTGTATCTCTCTGTGAATGGATACGGGGAACAATGATCTCACGATACCCAGACCTCTCTTAACCATATCAAGCCTGGGTTGTCGTAAAGTCACGGGATCTTCATATCGAACCTGGATATTATTGTTCCACCCTGCATACATATTACCCATAATGTACTCATGAACACCCCCATTGAGCATGAGCACTGCGAGCGGTCGCGTCAAGAACCTTGTATCCAGCGAACCAAGACTGTCAAGGGATCTTTTGAAAAAGAAGTCTGCCCGTTCGCGGAACCGTTCACCAAGAGGACCTGCCGCGTACTGCGAGGCGATGAGGAGCACGTTACACTTGCGCAGGTCTTGCGCCGCTCGGGTAGCGAAGTTGGGCTGATCCAGCTCTTCAGGGCGATCAAGGTAAGGGTACTCGTGCTCATGCATCCATTCCGCATAGTGGAGAAGAGACAGGCGCCCATATGCATACATGGCATCATGCTCTCCCAGTTCGGCCTTGTGATCGAGATACTTGCACAATGCCTGAAGAAATATCAGGTACATCCATCTGAATTCGGCATTGAGAAGCTCCCGGCTCGGGATGTCATCATCGGGATTGATACACATACAGATCAATCTCTCTGCGGCAAGAAGATATTTTCTGAGACCAGTTAATTGAAATCCATCAAGCAAAACATTCAGGGCATTTCCCGATGCCCTGCCTGGCCCATCAGTAAGCCCATAAGGGTACAGACCCTTGCCACCTGGTCGAAGCCTGCCGAGGACCAGCTTCAAAGCATCCCTCAACAACACTTCAACAGCTTCGCATGCCAGTGAAGGACCTTCCAGGGAGTGGAGCACCCAGCCGGCCAAATCGAGGACGGCATCGCACGCCGCATGGTCCCCTGTCATATAGTAGTACTGCAGCAATCCAGAGGTGTAGTTGTTGTCCATGGAAGGCCCGCCGCCATAGCCACCATGCTTGCCGTCTCTCACATGCCCCTGGGAAAAGCACCTGTGCGTGGCAGTAGCAGCATGCATGAAGTGATTGGTGTGCCAGAACAACCCCTTGTTATAGACATACCTGTCTTCTTCGGTATGATAGATGTCGATGTCCATCACATGACGTGCCAGATCAGATGCGAGGGTGAACCAGCGCACATCACCCCGCCTGGCATACTGGATCAGGAACGAGTGGATGAGGTCGTACTGGTTATTGTAATGAGAAACCAACGGCGCCACACCTTTGTATCCCATGGCCTCATGGTCGGCGAAGCAATCACCGTAGTTTCTCCAGCCATACTCGTCTACGGACTCACGCCTGTCGAGGAAGCTGTTCGGTCCTTCCACGATGGTCGCTATCCATGAATCCAAGTATCCCTTTTCGTCCCAGGGTGATACACAGAAGTAGCTGAAGACCCGACATTTCTCGTACCATTCCGGAGGGCACCGGGGCTGTAGGGGTTTCTGCAGCCAGGCAGAAATCTGAGAGTGATTAGGTTCCTTTGCGAAACTCAACAGCACCTGGTGGGTCTTCCTTTCTCCCCCCTGGAGTTCGAACACGTCTCCGAACAGTTTCGGGAAAAGTCTCAGAGTCAATCCATCGGGACGAGCTTCCAGGGCCTTGGGGAAATTCTGCCAGAAAGCCCTGATCCCGGCAGAAACGCAACCGTCTCTGCTCCGCAGGGAGACCACCGGCTGTGCCCGGAGACCCTCCCGTATCACTTCACCTCCCTGCATGACCCGATATCCTCTGAACTGTACAGGCACACGGCCCTTCCTGTTCACATGATTGACACTCCTCCACTGTTCACCCCCGCTGGAATCCTGGTAGATCTCGATGCTGGGGCCGCCACTCAATACATCAGTATGGTCTCCCTCCCCGCTGGACCACCATATGGTTGATCCCGTTTGTGGTATCATGGTGACAAGGAGACTCAGGTCCTTGAAATATAATGACGATGGGTCACCGAGGTCCCAGAGTCCACCTGGGTGAATGGCAGCCCGGGGGTTCGTCAGGCTGAAATTCAAAAGCACAGATGGGGTGCCGGCGAAGAAGGAAAGCCTGCAATGGAAGTCACAGAATGCACTTCCCTTGTCATCTGCCATGGCTCCACTTGTACATATGACAGCCCTCAAGGGGCCATCTGTTTCGGCATCCAGCTGCAAAGCCCTGGCATGGTACTCGCGGCCGTTGTCGTCAGTGAGCAGCGCTCTGCATTCCATGGTCTGCTCTCCATGATTCTGATCCTGGGTACATTGCATCCGGAACAGCGTGTCATGGTTGGAAAGAACCTCGAAAACCTCTGCGTGAGTATTCACTATCCAGTTCGCATGTGCTCGCCTGAGATGCAGCGAGTGGTCCCGAACGTCCTGCTGAGTTCCAACCTGTGGCTGGGTCTTCATGACCCGGTACTCTCTTGTATCGTTCGATGCTATAGAGACTGTGAAATCAATCAACAGCCATTTGACGCTTCCATCGGACCACCGGGCCAACACCTTGCCCTGCCAGGGAATTACTTCACCATGATCATCGGCAAGCAAGATATCTCCCACGCCATGAATGCATTCTTTCGGGAAAGGAACACCCACCGTTACCGGCTCATGGGAACGCGGGATACCTTCATTCTCCTGTATGATCATCGTCAACAGGTCGAGTTCCTGGCGAGAATATCGTTCATGCTGCATTAGCTTGCTCCCTTATCGTTCCCAATGGCCATCGAGGATCATATCCAGCCACAGGTAAAGCGAGACGAAGGCCTGTATGTCACTCCAGTACAAAACGCTGCGCCCAGCAACATAATCCTCCCAGATGTCAGCGACCCTTTCAGGCATGAATATGCCCATTGCTTTTAGATCATGCCTGAATATCCTAGTTGCCATCGAGCTCAAGTCCGAACGGAGCCACCTGTCAAATGGCATGGAAAAGGCGGCCTTCTTTCTTGTGAAAGTGTGATATCTTTTTGCCAACGATACTTCGAGATCACTCTTGTCCCAAATAGCATGCCGCAAAGATGTTTGTGAAAATCCTCCTCGAGGGTACGGTTGTTTTGCCTAGAAACAGCGAAACCCAAAAGGAGGATTGAGACGATGGTACGGTGCGGCAG
>Ga0116184_10003805_pt1 | contig 12203 bp, 13 predicted proteins | sample AD_JPNNA5_MetaG_FD_89886 | JGI IMG/M metagenome (GOLD analysis project Ga0116184, IMG submission 89886) | Active sludge microbial communities of municipal wastewater-treating anaerobic digesters from Japan - AD_JPNNA5_MetaG | ecosystem: Engineered > Bioreactor > Anaerobic > Digestate | place... | reverse complement strand
TGATATCTCGACAGTCAGATTGGATCTTGCCGGCATTGATCAAGGCGGTTGTATCAACCGTTAAGAGGACCTGATGCTCCGTCAATGCCGATCCCGTTTGGTTAAAGACACGTACCGTGACCCGGTTTGAAAATACCGTTCCCGGGAGGTCGTCGATGGTCACGATCGGCTCCCGGACCGCCAGTTTGCGCACCCGGACGTTATCAAGATAAAACGCAAGATTATAGTTTGAGATCCCCACCTTCAAGGGCGAGGCGGTGCTGTATCCACTCGAATAATACGGAGAATATTGCTGCGGGTACCACCCTAGATAATACTGTGCTCCGCCCGAGCAATTAACGCCGTCAGAAGGAAGCACATCAAATTTCCAGAACTCCCATCGGTTCGCATGTATCCATCGCTTGTAATCACCCCGATTATTCCCCTCCTCATGGGGGATGATACGACTACCATTGCTATCATGCGTATCTTCTGCCGCATAGATCAGATTCGACCAATAGACGCTGGTTCCTGTATTCTTTGCTCCCAGCATACAATAATTCCCGCCGGCCCTGTACATGGTATACTCGAGGGCAAACGGCCGGGGGATATTCGCTTTGCTATACAATCCGCTGTTCCAGTTGCCGCTGCCTCCTGACACATATAGCCTTCCTGAAGAAATGGAACAATACCCGCCCACAACGGTCCATTTTGCCGTACCGACCGACGCAGCGCTGAAATCGTCGAAGAACTCGAACGTCGCGTTGCCGTCACTGGCCGGCGTGGTAAAGATAGGGTTTCCGTAATCCATGTATATCTTCGATTCGCCGACCGGGATATTCACGACTTTGATCCAGATGCGGGTCGTTGCGGTGTTCATAGTCGTGCCGTTGGCGTTCAATGGGTCTGCCTCGATCCAGTACGGCAGCGTATTGCCGTTCATGTCATAGAACCTGATATCGTTGCCGTCCGCGCGCATGTGGCCCGCGGCGACGATCGATGCGGTATCAATGGTCAACAGAACCTGATAGTTCGTCAACGCGGTGGATTCGCGGTTTGTTATGGTGATGGGCCTGCCCGCAGGGATCAGGTCGGGATAGGAGGATTTGAACGTGGAGACCCGGACAGAACCGGTGGTCTTGGCAAAGGCATTGACCCAGTCGACGCGGATATCATACCGTTTGATCTCTCCGATGTCCGGAAGATCGGTCACGTTCATCGTAACGGTATAATTGACGTTGTTGATGCGCAGCTCGGGCCTGTTGACGTCATTGCCCGATATGGTGAAATTAGTGGAATTATAGCCGAGCGCTTCGAGATACTGGCGCCCGAGATTGAACGCGGTCGTGCGGTCCTTGAGTTTTCTGAGCGCCTTGAACCCCTGGCTGGTGACACTGCCTGCTGCAAGTGTCATGATGGAGAAAAGGGCAAGAAAAAGGCTCACCTCGACCAAGGTGAACCCTTTGCGTTGTCGTACCTGAGAAGGATTCAGAGAACCTTCCGTGCTCAAAGCGTCTCCTGATGGAACCTCGCAATGATCATTTTGCTTCTACATCTATTTTTTCTATGTAGATATCCCTGCCGGCTATAACCCAGCGGATCTCCAGCTCCGACCCCTGGGCTACGGTTCCCGCGCTAAGCTTTTCGTATTCGCGCCTGATGACGTCGGCATCGAACCCCAGAACCTCACCGAGCGCCAGATAAACCTTCTTGACCCTGCCGGCATTGCGTTTGCGCGCCTCATCTTCGACCTGCCTGATCAGATTCTCGACAACACGGTAATCCTGCATTGTTATATGTCCTTACGCAATATGCGTGCGCATGCTGCACGCTTGAGTATGAGCAATGTGCGCGGCTGCCCTTCCGCGGACGAACGTATTATATCACGCAGGCCATCCATGTCAAAAAGGAAATAATTGTTATTGACTGCCCTTATTTTATTGTGTAAATTAAATCCATGCGCAAGGTATTTCTGCGAAAGCTTGACATGATCATCCCCCGGAAAGAGCGCAGGGTTGTCTGGGAAAACTTTTTGTCGCTCTCGTCGCTCCAGGCCTTGAATTATCTTCTTCCGGTCATCTTCCTGCCGTACGTAATACGTATCATCGGGCCGGAGAAATTCGGCCTCATCGCCTTCGCCCAGGCGCTCATGCAGTATTTCATAATCCTTACCGACTACGGCTTCAGCCTTTCTGCCACCAGGGAAATCGCCCTGGTCAAGGAGCAGCCGGACAAGGTCAAGGAGATATTTTCCGCGGTGCTGGCCACCAAAATCGTCCTTGCAATAGCCAGCTTCATCATCCTTATAGTAATGCTGCGGTTCATCCCGCGGTTCAAATACGACAGCCAGGTCTTTATATACAGCTTCGGCGCGGTAATTGGCAGCACGCTGTTTCCCCTATGGTATTTCCAGGGCATGGAACGGATGAAGTACATAGCCGGGCTCAACATCTGCGGCGGAATTATTTTTGCGGCAGGGGTCTTTATTGCAGTCAGGGGGCCGTCCGATTATCTGCTTATCCCTATGCTCTATTCTATGGTATCTGTCGCAACAGGGATCGCGGGGCTCTATGTCGTTTTTCGCAAGTTCAGCATTACCTATAGCTTTCAACGCTACGCAGATATCAAGCAGCAGCTTAAGGCAGGATGGAACATATTCTGTTCAAGTGTCGCCATCAATGCCTACACATCTACGCGCATAGTCGCAGTCGGGCTTTTAACCACCAACACAGTGACGGGGTATTATTCGATCGCGGAGAAAGTCGCTTCCATCATCCAGCTTTTCCCGCTCGCCTCTTTCGCTCAAGCGCTGTTCCCACGTCTTACCAAGATTTATCTGCATAACCGCAAAAAGGCATTCAGGATGATGAAGAAAATCCAGGCGTTCACCACGACATGCTTCCTGGTAATACTGCCTGTCGCCTACTGGATTTCTCCGCTGATCATCATAGCCGTGGCGGGAAGGCCATATGCAGAAGCGGTCATCACCCTGCGGCTCCTGATTGTTTCCGTGTTCTTTGTAGGAGCCAACGCGTTCAGGATCCAGTTCCTGATGGTTTGCGGAAGGACCGCCAGCTACGCGATGATACACGTTATCATGGCCGCGATAGGCATGCCGCTGATCTTTGTCATGATACGCTACTTTTCCTACTGGGGAGCTGCTTTGGCGACGATCGCCATCGAGGCGGGAATATTCCTGTTAACCTCGGCCCGCATCCGCAACATCACCTTCCATCCGCGCAGGCCTGCGCAATGGCGTCTGGCCGGAAGATAACTGACTTCAGTATATTTTCAGCGTTGTAACTCAATGCAGATTCTTCAGATAGGCATCCATTGCGCCCGGGAACGGGGAAAGCGTGCGCTGTATGACGCCCTGAAACACCGATACTGCCAGTCCGTAATTTGTGATCGGGATTTTTGCGGTCCTGGCCTTCTCGATGCGGCTAAGCATCTCCCTGCGCGTGATCATGCATCCGCCGCAGTGGATGATGATTTTGTATTGCGTAAGGTCTTCGGGGAAATCCCTTCCCGCGCATGCATCGATGCTAACGTCGCCGCCGGTGAACTTTTTGAGCCACCGCGGGATCTTGACGCGTCCGATGTCGTCCTCAATGGGGTGATGGCTGCAGGATTCGGCAATGAGGACCCTGTCGCCCGCTTTGAGAGAATGCAGGGCCGCTGCGCCTTTTGCCAGTTCCGCGAGATCCCCTTTTGAACGGGCGAAAAGTATTGAGAAAGTCGTGCAGGGCATATTCTCAGGCGTGTCATCGACCATCCGGTCAACTACCTGCGAATCACAAACGGCGATATCGGGTAGGGATCTTAATTTTGCCAGAACGCCCTTATATTCCACTTCGTTGACGACAAGCGCCGCCTGCCGGTGGTCAAGACAGTCGCGAATGGTGTGCACCTGAGGCAGGATGATCCTGCCCTTGGGCGCTTCTTTGTCTATCGGCACGATCAAGACGGCAAGGCCGTTCTTCGGGATAAGGTCTCCGATGAGCGGCGGAGGGCTTAAATAATCCTCGGGACAGACATCAAGGAGATGCTTTTTGAGGGGATTGACGTACGAATCGCGGTTCTTATTGTCGATGCTCGATACGAGGATAACCCGTTTGGCTTTTTCTTTAACTGCGCAAATAAACTCCTCCGACGGTGGATTGGCGTCTATTTTGTTCACGCACACTATGACCGGGATCCCGCGCGTATCAGCCTGGGCAAGCACCATGTCCTCATACTCGTTCCATCTGCCAGCCTCGGTCAGAAGCACGATGACATCCGAACGGTCGAAGATCTTGTGCGTCTTTTTGACGCGTAGACTTCCAAGCTCTGAGGCGTCATCCAGCCCAGCCGTATCGAGGAACACGACAGGCCCTACAGGCAGAAGCTCCATGGTTTTTTCGACAACATCGGTGGTCGTGCCCGGAACCGGGGACGTGATCGCCACGTCCTGGCCCGCGACCAGATTCAGGAAGCTGGACTTGCCCACGTTGGTGCGGCCAAAAAGGCCGATCTGCAGCCGCAGCGATTTCGGTGTCTTTTTCATGTCAGAAGCCCTTTAGAAACAAAGATCGCGTTCGCCGTTTTTGATCCGCGAATGATATTCAAGGAGTCTCTCGATGATCGAAGGGGTAAAATCCGTTGAGGCACGTGCCCGGACCTCCTGTATCTCCCTGTCGATGATCTCCTTTCCGATGGCGCGCGTTTGTTCGGAAGCGAAATCCTCAAGCCATTCCTGAAACGTCAGGATAGCGTTCAATTTGCAGAAACAGCCTTCCTTGCCGGTGCGCAAAAGCGTCATGATGTTCTTGCCTGTCCTGCCGCAGCGGTACCCGGCTGTGCAGAAGGAGGTGATGTATCCCATCGCAGCGAGTTCCCTGATGACCTCATCAAGCGACCGGGTATCGCCGAGAATAAACTGCTGTTTGCGTTCCTGCTGCGCGGCCGCCGCATCGCTGTATGCGCCGATGCCGATACGGGCAGAGGCATCTCTCTGCGTGCACATGGGGATGACCCTTCGGATCATCTCCGGCTGTTCCCTGCAGGTAACGATAAGGCCCGCGTAGGGTATGGACAGGCGCAACACCGCGATAAGCTTCATGAAATCGTCGTCCGATACCCGGTATTTTGAATGCTGCCCGTATGTAGTATTGACCGCCGGCTCGATGCGCGGCACCGATACCGTATGTGGCCCTATGCCGAACACCCGCTCCAGGTCCCGCGCGTGCGCAAGCATTCCCATGACCTCAAAGCGCCAGTCGTACAATCCGAAGAGCGCGCCGATGGCGACGTCGTCGATGCCGGCTTCCATGGCGCGGTGCAAAGCATAAAGCCGCCAGCGGAAATCAGCCTTGAGCGTGCCGGCCGGATGCGCGTTGCGGTACGTCTGGCGATGGTATGTTTCCTGAAAAACCTGGTAAGTGCCGATGCCTGCATCTTTGACGATACGGTAGTCCGAAACGGACATGGGAGCAGCGTTAACGTTGACGCGGCGGATCTGGCCAGAGCCTCTGCGCACGGGTATGTTGACGCCGTAGATCGTGCGCATGCTTTCAGCGATATATTCAGCTCCGGTCGAAGGATGCTCGCCGTAAACGGCGATAAGCCGCTTATGGCCGATCATTCCGGCGAGGATCTCCGTTTCACTGCGGATCTGATCCATGGAGAGCATGCGGCGCTGGACTGCCCCGTTGTCTTTTCGGAAACCGCAGTACCTGCAATTGTTCACGCACAGGTTCGAGCAGTAAAGCGGCGCGAACGTGACAACCCTGTTGTCATACACGGCGCGCTTGATATCCGCTGCTGCCGAAAATATCTCCTCCCACAGGCCAGGATCCCGGACCGCGATAAGATCCGCAGCCTCTTGCGGAAGCAAAGTCTGGATCGAGCGCGATTTCTGTATGATGTCGCGTATGCGCGCGCCGTCAGGCAGGTGCCGCGACGACAACAGCTCCGAGATCTTGCGGTCATCTATAAAATCTTCGTCACCGGCCATATACGGAGCGTTCTCTTCGGCGCTGATGACGGTATCCTGCCAGCGTTTATTTTCAAGCGTTGCATCCATAATAATCTACCTCGGGTGTTTCAGACCTTTGCCAGCGTTGACTTGACCGTAACGTCCTTGATCATGCCGAGCTTGCCGGTCAGGGCGCCGATCTGGTCGGTAGTCGCGTCCACGATCAGGGTGATGATGTTCATATCCTGCAAATGATGCGGTAATCCCATTCTCCCGACGATAATGTCGCCGAACTGCGTCAAGACCTCATTGACCTGCGGCGCGGTCATCGACCGCTTTTTAACGATTATCGCCACGACCCCCACGCTATGCTTTTTCATAGCCCCCTCCCGTGTAAAACGGCCCGCGGCCCGAATGTGCGCACGGGCCATAAACAAATTAAGCCTACCCGCGAAAGGATAGGCTTACGATTGCTCATCCCCTTGGCTTCAGACAGGGTCCTCATCCGCAGGCATGAATAAGTATAGCGCAGACGGCGCAGAATGCAAGCAAAAAAAACTTACACTTCCGCTGCTGTGGAACCGCTGTGCTCGCCGACCGCTGCCGACTGCCAGCGCAGCGCGTCGGCCACCTGCTGGTCATTGACAAGGCCGAGTTCCTTGAGAACCGCCCCCAGGGCCAGGCCCCGCTTCCAGTGGATACGCAGGGCTTCGTCGAGCTGATCCCTGGAGATCAGGCGCCGGCCGACAAAAATCTGGCCAAGCGGTTGATACGAGCGGGAAGGCCTGCGCGTGTTCTCATAGATCAATTTGTCATCTTCCGGCACGTAGCCGTTGCGGCGGTCCGCCATGAACTTACTGTTGGGCTGGGCCTTGAGGTATCCCTTGATCTCCGCGACACGGTCGCTGATCTCAATCGTGTTATGAAGGGTCTTGGTGTCGGTGCGGTTTACCACCGCGATCGACAGCGACATAAGGGGAAGTTTCTTGAGCTTTCTCGTTCGGTCCTTTGCGATGATGTAGCCGTGAAGCCGGTCCTCGTCTGGGTAATGGAACGGCATGAGCGCGTCGAACATTAGGATGAAGCTTTCGCACACCGGCTTGTATTTATCGGGAGTTGTAATGAACACGAAATCATCCCCCCCGATATGCCCTATAAAATCGTCCGGATTGCCGGCCTGTTTCACCGACCGGTAGAGTATATAGGCAGTCTGCATGATTGCCTGGTCGCCCTTGTGATAGCCGTATGCGTCGTTGAATGCCTTAAAGTTATCGATATCGACGTAACAGAACGAGAACGGTTTTGCGGATGCGATTTTTTCTTTCACCAGATCCTCGAGGATGCGCGCTCCGGGCAGCCCGGTCAGGGTATTGGTGTGATAGCTGTACTGCGCACGTTTCAAGGCCATCTCGATACGGATGCGCAGATCCAGAGGGTCCGGGGGCTTAATGCAATAGTCATCGACGCCCTGGCGGATCTCAAGAAGCTGCTGGCGCAGCTGCCGCTTGTTGATGATGGTGATGATTGGAATATACGCGGTGAGAAAATCGTCTTTGAGGAGCTGGCAGATATGGAGCTGTGTCTTACGCGCTGCCTGCACGTCCACGACGATCACGTCGGGCGAGATGCGCTTGATGACGGAGATATCGGCAAGGGGAAACTCTTCGAGGAAAACCTCATACCCCCAGCCGTCGAAACAGAACGACAGGACTTCCCGCAGGTTCTTCTCGGACGAAATAATCAGGATCCGTTTGATCTTATCCACAAGGTTATTAACAATTAATTGTGTCTGACCCCTTTTTTTCTTTCCTTTATTATATCACGAGGTAAAATATGGATATGAATTATTTTACCATCTTTGCGCTATCTTTTACGATAGCGCTTTCAGGAGCGCTGGCGCCCGGGCCGCTGCTTGCCGCGGTGATATCCAAAAGCGCCAGCCACGGCGCCAAAACCGGGCCCCTGTTTATTCTCGGCCATGCCCTCGTAGAGCTTGCCATGGTCACCCTCATCGTCCTGGGTTTCGCGCAATTTATGAACCATCCGGTCGTCCTTAAGGCCGTGGCTCTCTCGGGAGCTGCCATACTCGTCTATTTCGGCATATCGCTCATGGCATCTTTAAAAACCGCGTCTCTTGAACCGGACGCGTGCCGCATGCGCAGCGGCAATCTTGCGCTCATGGGCGTCACGATGTCCCTTTCAAATCCGTACTGGTCGATATGGTGGCTTACGATAGGGATGGGGCTGGTGCTTGCGGCTCAAAAAAGGGGGATCATCGGGATCGCGGTGTTCTTTCTCGGCCACATCCTCGCTGACCTTGGCTGGTACAGCTTCATCTCATTCTCCATGAGCAGGAGCGCCAGACGCATGAATGAGCGCTTATACCGGATCCTTCTTGCCGCATGCGCTGCCATGCTCACCGGATTCGGAGCGTGCTTCGCGCTATACGCCCTTACAGGCTCCGCAGGGGCCCCTATCGGTTTGCGGTAATAAACCTGTTGATCTCATCGACGACGGTTTTATCCGGATGGACAAAACAGATGTTCAATCTGAAGTGTTTTTTGTCGTACTCGCCTTTTGCCCTGACCTCGCCGAGAATTTCTCCGGGAGAAAAATACACAACCTTGCCGTCGCGATCTAGCCTGAAAAGGGTGATGTTGATTATGAGGGTGCTTGAAACGGGTATGTCAAGATTAGTGAGGAGCGCGATGCCGCCTGCGCTTATGTCGAGGGTCGCGGCCTCGAATTCCTGGTCGCCGAACCACATCCGCACGTACACCGGGGTGTCAATGCGGTAGAACGCGTTCAATGTCAGCTTGTACCGCCTGAACCTGCGGCGTTCGTCGCCGGGATTGTCGATTCGCATAAGCCTTAGCCGGAATAACGATTCCCGCGCACGTTGATGCTGCGCAGAACCATCGGGATCGGACGAAGCTCCTGGTCTGTGATCGCCACGCCTGCCCGGTAAAGTTTATCCTCGACAGACTGAACCCAGATCACCATGCCGCGGGTCTCTATCTGCTCCGCGTTATCCGGCATGATAAACGTTACGTCAACGATCTCTCCCAGCATCAGCGGCCGGTCAATATTTATTCCGAAACCCTTGGCGCTGATATCATGCGAAGAGCATGTAATCTCCTCCCCCAAAAGACCGTGGACCGCTCTGGCGACGAACGTAACCTCATACCTTATGTTCTGCCTTCGATCCGTCCGGAGAAAGTCCTCCATATGCCCCCCTTGCAGATTAACAATGACCTGCCAGAAAAATTATAATCCGCACGAAGGGGCTTTTCAAGGGGATAGACCGCTTTCTCTGAAACCGTTTTCAATTGGTCAGGCCTGTCACAGGAGCAGGGAACCTGCCGCCCCTGGCCATGAATTTTCCGGAAGAGAACCTGTTAACCGCCATAACAGGGGCGATCCCAAGCAGGCCGCCAAGTACGACAGTATCACCGGGTTTTTTGCCCGGAACGGGAATGAGCCTCACCCCTGTTGTCTTACGGTTAATAATACCTATTGAGAGCTCGTCGGCAATTATGGCGTTAATCGTACTTTCGGGCGTGGAGCCGGGGATTGCGGCCATGTCGATACCCACGGAACAGACGGCTGACAAGGCCTCCAGCTTCTCAAGGGACAAGGCCTTTGACCGCACTGCCCTTATCATGCCGCGGTCCTCGCTGACCGGTATAAACGTTCCGCTCAAACCTCCGACGTGAGCGCTTGCCATGGCCCCGCCGCGTTTGACCGCATCCATCAAAAGCGCAACCGCCATGGTGGAGCCGGGCGCTCCCACCCGCTCGATGCCGAATGCCTCAAGTATGCCGGCAACGGAGTCGCCTTCCGTGACCGTCGGAGCGAGCGATATGTCCACTATGCCGAACGGAACACCCAGGGAAGCGGCGAGCTCCCTGCCGATCAATTCTCCGGCCCTGGTTATCTTGAACACCGTACGCTTGACGACCTCTGCCAGGCCCGAAAGATCCGTGTCCTTGTTCTTCTCCACAACGCTGCGCACCACCCCGGGTCCGCTGATGCCGATGTTAAGCGCCGCATCGGGTTCGCCCGTGCCGTGGAACGCGCCAGCCATGAACGGATTATCCTCCGGAGCGTTCACGAATACGACGAACTTCGCGCAGCCCGAAGCGTTAGGGGTCAGCCGGGCGGTCTTCTTGAGCATCGCGCCGATAAGGTTCACCGCGTCCACGTTCATGCCGCTTGCCGTGGAACCGGCATTCAGGAAAGCGCACACGCGGCGTGTCCGCGACAGGACATCGGGCAGGCTTTCGATGAGCATCCTGTCAGACAGGGTCAACCCCTTCTGGCACAGCGCGCCGAACCCTCCGATAAAATCTATGCCCGCGTCAGCCGCTGCCCGGTCGAGCGTCTGTGCCATAGAGATGAATTTCCTCACGGATAGATGCGTTTCCATTATAAGGCTCACCGGAGTAACCGCGATGCGCTTATTCACTACGGGCACGCCGTATTTCACCTCCAGGGCGCGCGCGGCACCGATAAGCCTTTTACCCTGTTGCCGGACGCGCCCGTACACGCGTTTTCGGAATTTCTCGAAATCTGAATGGATACAGTCCTTGAGATTCAATCCGAGCGTGGTCGTGCGTATGTCAAGATGCTGGTAGAGCGTCATGCTCGCTGTTTCGAATACCTCTTCCACCGTTATCGCCATATTCACACCCGGTGCATCATCTTGAATATATTTTCATGCTGGACCTGTATCTTCAGGCCCATGGATGAGCCGATCGCGTCAAGCTTTGAGGCCAGCGCGCTCAAGGGTTTCTTATACCCTGACATATCCACCAGCATAGTCATGACAAAAACGCCTTCCATAACCTTCTGGCTGATATCCTCGATATTGATATCGTTCCTGTACAGCAGGCCGGAAATCTTTGCGACAATCCCTTTCCGGTCCCTGCCTATCACCGTAATAAACGAAAGCTCTTTTTTCATTTTCCGATCCCTCTGTTATGTCAACGGTAGTTCGTGAAGTTCAACGCAATCGGAAAATCAAGCGAGCGCACATGGGCGATCACCGCCTGCAGATCGTCTTTTTTCGCGCCCGAAACCCTGATCTTCTCGCCTTCGATCTGCGTCTGCACCTTCAGGCCCAGGTCCTTGATGATCCTGACCAGGTCCTTGGCCTTTTCCTTGTCAATGCCGGTGGTCAACAGGACCAGCTGGCGCAGGGTCCCTTCGAACGCCTTCTGCGGTTCCCTGAACGTAACTGCCTTGAGCGATACGCCGCGTTTGGCGAGCTTGGTCGTCAGGATGTCCTGAAGCGCCCTGAGCTTGAAGTCGTCATCCGCCACAAGCGTGATCTGTTTTTCATGCCGGTCGAAATCAATTGAGGATTTGGAGCCCCGGAAATCATACCTCTGGGAAAGTTCCTTTTTCGCCTGGTTAACCGCGTTGTCGACCTCCTGAAGGTCAACTTCCGAAACTATGTCGAACGAAAAATTAGATGCCATATAAGCCCTTTCCTATCAGCCGCTGTCTATTTCTATTATGGAACGGCGGCGTTCTTTCTTTGCGGAATGCCGGTGCTTGTTCTCCAGCATCTTCGCCTTTGCGCGGCGCGAACGCCTGCGCTTCTGTCGCCTGATCTTCTCGATCGCCTGGCGCTCCTGCGAAAGCCTGCCCAGAAGCGCGTTCTCGATCTTCGCCAGGAGTATCCTGCGCGCGCGGTAACGGTTAAGCGACTGCGAGCGCTCCTCCCGACATTTCACTTCTATTCCGGTCGGTACATGCTTTAGGTACACGCAGCTGGCTACCTTGTTGACGTTCTGGCCGCCGGGCTTGGAGGACCTGATGAACGACTCGACTATATCCTCCTCGGACACGCCCAGCCGGGCCATCCGATCTGCCAGCGCTCTTTCTTTCTCTAATCCGACTCCGAATTCACCCATACCAGAGAATCAAAAGCCCTGCATCTCCATCAGGACCTTCTGCGACACGCCGTTGGATTTGAGATAATCCACATCGGCCGAAGAGAGGTTATATTTCGAATTAGTCAGGCGTATCCGGTCTATGATGACGTCCTCGTGCACGCCCTGCCGCGTCATATCGAGTATCTGTGCGACCGATATCTGGTTCGGATTGACTGCCTGACGCGCGGATGCCGCACCCTGCTGCTGAGCAGGCTGCTTCTGTATCTGGCTGCCTGCGAGCGCGCCGCCGATAGCTCCGACCGCCCCGCCAATAAGGGCCCCGCGCGCGCGGTCCTGGTCGCGGTCATGCCCCTGGTTGCCGATTA
>Ga0116184_10003803_pt1 | contig 12205 bp, 5 predicted proteins | sample AD_JPNNA5_MetaG_FD_89886 | JGI IMG/M metagenome (GOLD analysis project Ga0116184, IMG submission 89886) | Active sludge microbial communities of municipal wastewater-treating anaerobic digesters from Japan - AD_JPNNA5_MetaG | ecosystem: Engineered > Bioreactor > Anaerobic > Digestate | place... | reverse complement strand
TGCGATTTCGGTGTTTCCACCCGGACGTTGGAAGAGCTCGCCGCCCGGCAGTGCTTCCCTTCGGGGACCATTAGCTGTTTCGAAGAATTGCGGGAACTGGAGTTGTGGATCGCCGCCCAGATCGATGCCGACTCCGTCAAGTACAACGGCATTGATGCCTTTGTGGAGGCCCTCGGGATGCCCCGGGAGGATCTGTGCCTGAAATGCTGGGACGGCGTCAGCCCCCTGGTTCGGTAAATATCCCCATTTTCGTGCCATAAGGAAACATATTTGTATTGACAGCGGGGTCAATTCCATGTAGAGACCATCGGCAAATGATGGCCGATTGCCGATGGGAACGAACCTAACCGATCCGAAAGATATCGAGAGAAAAACGCTGCTGATCCTGAGAATCCTCAACGAGGTCCAGGGTCCCGCAGGGTCGCGCCTGATCGCCCGGCGGATGCAGGAGCTGGGCGCAAACCCCAGCGAGCGGGCCGTCCGTTATCACCTGAAGCTGATGGACGAGCGGGGGCTCACCAGACTCGTCGGCCAGAAGGACGGCCGCGTCATCACCCCTCTCGGCATCGAGGAGCTGCGGGCGGCCCGGGTGGAAGACAAGGTCGGCCTGGCCATCTCCCGGATCGAGACCCTGGCGTTTCAGACCACCTTCGACCCGGAGCGGCAAACGGGCCTGCTGCCGGTAAACGTCTCCCTGTTCCAGAGCGACGATTTTCCCCGGGCCATCCGGATCATGACCCCCGTCTTCGCCGCCGGCTTCGCCGTCAGCAACCGGGTGGCCGTGGCCGCCGCGGGGGAGAGAATCGGGGACATCACCGTTCCCGAGGGGAAGATCGCCCTGGCCACGGTCTGCAGCATCGTCGTCAACGGCGTCCTGTTGAAACAGGGCGTTCCCATGGACTCCAAGTTCGCCGGCACCCTCCAGATCAGAAACCGCCAACCCCTGCGCTTCGTCGAGCTGATCTATTACTCCGGTTCCTCTCTCGATCCCTCCGAGGCCTTCATCCGGGCCAACATGACCGCCGTCCGGAATGCCGTCCAGAGCGGCGACGGGATGATCCTGGCCAATTTCCGTGAAATTCCCGCCATCTGCCTGTCCTTGACCCGGGACATCCTGGAGAAAATGGAGGCGGCGGATATTCGCGGGGTCTTTGTCATGGGGGAGGTCAGTGAGCCGGTCTGCCAGATCCCCGTGGAGATGAACAAGGTCGGCGTCGTCCTCGTGGGCGGGCTGAACCCCGTCGCCTGTGTCCAGGAAGCCGGCATAGTCGTGGAAAACCGGGCCATGTCCGCCGTGATGAACTACGCGGAGCTGACGCCCTTTACAGATATGGACAAAAACCACATAAAATAAATTTAGGGGGTATAGTTATGTCAGTAATCAAAGATGTCATTGCCAAGGTCAAACAAACCGATCCGGACCAGCCGGAGTTCCATCAGGCGGTGGAAGAGGTGATGGAAACCCTGGAGCCCACCACCAAACGGCATCCGGAGTTCGTGAAGGCCAACATCTACGTGCGGATCGTGGAGCCGGAGCGGGCGATCCTGTTCCGCGTTCCCTGGGTGGACGACAAGGGCAAGGTCCGGGTCAACCGCGGCTTCCGCGTCCAGTTCAACAACGCCATCGGCCCCTTCAAGGGCGGGCTCCGCTTCCATCCCTCCGTCAACCTGGGGATCATCAAGTTTCTCGGCTTCGAGCAGATTTTCAAGAACTCCCTCACCACCCTGCCCATGGGCGGCGGCAAGGGCGGTTCGGACTTCGATCCCAAGGGCAAGTCGGACGGCGAAGTGATGCGGTTCTGCCAGTCCTTCATGCGGGAGATGTTCCGCCACATCGGGGCGGAGTGCGATGTCCCCGCCGGCGATATCGGCGTGGGCGGACGGGAGATCGGTTACCTCTTCGGCTACTACAAGAAGATCCGCAACGAGCACACCGGCGTGCTGACCGGCAAGGCCCTGGAATACGGCGGCAGCCTGATCCGTCCCGAGGCCACCGGTTACGGCACGACCTACTTCGCCGCCGAGATGCTCGCCACCCGGGGCCTGGATTTCAAGGGGAAGATCGTCGCCATCAGCGGTTCCGGCAACGTCGCCCAGTATGCCGTGGAAAAGGTGAACCAGTTGGGCGGCAAGGTCATCACCCTCTGTGATTCCACCGCCACCATCGTGGATGAAAAGGGCATCGACGCCAAGAAGTGCGACTACGTCATCGAACTGAAGAACGTCAAGCGCGGCCGGATCAAGGAATACGCCGACAAGTACAAGACGGCCTGCTTCGAAGGGTCGAGCGTCTGGGACGTGATCCGCGACCAGGGCATCAAGGTGGATATCGCCCTGCCCTGCGCCACCCAGAACGAGATCGACGGCTCCCATGCCGCCGCCCTGGTGAAGAACGGCTGCTTCTGCGTGGCCGAAGGGGCCAACATGCCCTCCACGCCCGAGGCGGTGAAGATCTTCCAGGAAAACAACATCCTCTACGGCCCCGGCAAGGCGGCCAACGCCGGCGGCGTGGCCACTTCCGGTCTGGAGATGAGCCAGAACAGCCTGAAGCTCTCCTGGACCAGGGAGGAGGTGGACAACCGCCTGCTCATCATCATGAAGAGCATCCACAAGGCCTGCGTGGAGACCGCCGAGGCTTACGGCCGCAAGGGCGATTACGTCATGGGGGCCAACATCGCCGGCTTCACCAAGGTCGCCCGGGCCATGCTCGCCTACGGCGTGGTGTAAGCGGCTCCATCACCGACAAACGCTGCCTGCCCTCTGTTCCCTCCCTACCCGGGGGAGGGACGGGGGCGGGGCGGCAGCGGCGGGTTCCCCGCCACCCTTTTCCCGGACTGAAAACGGATAAGCATGAGATTGCTATGCAATCCTGCCGACATCCATGGCGTTGCCGTGCGGGAAGAATTTCGCCGCCGTCTCTGGAACTCTTGCGCGGTAGATGAACCCGCAAAAAGTCATCAAAGGTTGGGGTCCGGAACTGCGCCGCTCATGACGGCTCTGTATTCAGGCCCCTTCAAGTTCAAAACCTTGCTCGCGGAAAAGTCTCAGGCAGGCATCCACCACATCCCCGTCATAAAGCCTCCCTTTGTTGTTTTCAATCTCCGCCAGGGCCGCATTCAACCCCAGGCCCGGACGATAGGGCCGGTGGGAGGCCATCGCCTCCACGACGTCGGCCACCGCCAGGATACGCGCCTCCGGAAGAATCTCCTCCCCCGTCAGGCTCCTTGGATAACCGGAACCATCCATCCGCTCATGATGCTGATAGACAATCTCCGCCAGCGGCCAGGGAGATTCCACATCCTTCAGGATCTCGTATCCCTTCTCGGCATGGGCCTTGACCAGGGAAAATTCGATATCGGAGAGTTTCGTCGGCTTGGACAATATCTCCGCCGGCACGGCCATTTTCCCGATGTCGTGGATGGAGCCCACCATGTGGATGCCTTCGACTTTATCCCGGGGCAACCCCATCTCCAGGGCGATCGCCCGGGCCAGCTTCGCCGCGCGCATCTGGTGACCGGCCGTATAGGGATCTCTTGTCTCCACGGCCTGCACCATGACTTGAATGGTTGCCGTATATGCCTTCCTCAGCAGCTCAAGAGCGTTCCGGAGCTGATTCTCCGCCCGCTTGCGGTCGGTGATGTCACGGGAAACATTGGCGATAACTGAAGGGATCCCGCCGGCAGGATTTTGAATGGGAAAGAGCATCGCATAGACGTCCATCAGTTTCCCTGTTTCGATATTCCGGTATTGCAGCTCCCCCTCCCAAGAACCGCCGCTCATGAGGGTGGGTAAAATGTCCGTCTGCACCTTGGGGAGGATATGTTCCGGAAGGACATCACGGATTTTGTATCGATTCACCGCCTCCGGATCGATGCCCAGCATTTTGCCGCCCGCTTCGTTGAGAAAGGTCATCTTCCCGTCCGGCGTGGCCAGATTAATCAGCTCGCCGCTGTGTCGGACAATGGCTGCCAGTTTTTGGACATCCTCCTCGGCCTTCTTACGTTCCGTAATGTCGATGACGGCCCCCCGGAGCCCCACGGGTTTGTCGTCGCGGTAAATGACGCTCGAGACGACAATGGCCGGAAACCGGGTCCCGTCCATCCTCGTCAGCGTGTATTCCGTGCCTTCGACACGCTCCCCCTTGAGCAGACGCTCGATATTCCGGGCGGATCTTTCCCTGTCTTCAGGCGAAAGGATCATCCAGGCGTTGGCCCCTTTTCGGAGGTCCGCTTCCGTACCCCGGAAGGTTTCGAAGACGGCGCGGTTGGCGGCCGTGATGTTGGCCTCGAAATCCATCTCATAGACGGGGATCGGCAGGAAGTTGTACAGGTCCTGATATCTCTTCTCGCTCTGCCGCAGGGCATCCTCGGCCCGCCTGCGGTCCGTGATGTCGCGGGCCACCGAGACGATCCCGCCGATCCTGCCCTGCTGCATCAACGGGGAGCCGCTGACCTCGCCGTACTTGACGGTCCCGTCCCTGGTGATGAATTCATATACCGCCGCCGCGATGGTTTGCCCCCCGAGGATGGCGGCCGCATCGGCGATCGCACGCTCAAGGGATTCGGGCGTCAGCACGATGTGCCCGAATTCCGAGAACGGCCGGCCGACGAAAGTCTGCGCCTCGTACCCCAGGATCCGCTCCACACTCGGCGAAATACTCTGTATATTCAGATTATTGTCAATCGTGCAAATGACATCCGACGCATTCATGAAGGTCTGGCGGTAGCACTCCTCGGAGACCCTCAGTTTCCGGTTTGCCGTCTCCAGATCCTGCATCTTCTTTTCGAGCTTCCGGAAGAGGATCTCGTTGTACTGCCGGAAGAACTCCATCTCCTCCTCGAGGGGTTTGGCCTCCACCTGCCTGGCCCGGTAGCCGTCAGCGAGCAGCTCCCGGAATATGCGGATCAGCACGTCCGGCTCCTGAGGCTTGAGGATTAACCGGTCGGCCCCGAGGGACAGGGCAAAGTCCTCGTTCTTGGAGCTCGTGTAGGTGGCCGTGTAGAAGGCAAATGGCCGGTGCCGAAGCGTCTCGTCCGCCTTCCACTCGCGGCACAGATTGTAGCCGTCCATGACGGGCATCAGGATGTCCGTGACCACCAGATCCGGCGGGTTCTCTCGGGCCTTCTCCAGGGCCTCCCTGCCGTTTTGGGCCTTCGTCACTTCGTATCCGTATCCCTTGAGCAGGGTCTCCATCATATAGAGATTAGTGGGGTTGTCGTCGACGATCAGGATGTGTTTCTTCATCATCGTCGTCACGCTCCTTTCCTTCGGTCCGGCAGGTGTCACTTCACTTCGGGGACAAAGGTGTCCGCCTCAATGGGCTTTTCGATATCCCCGCCGCACCCGGCCACCAGTTGAACTGCATGGATAAGGGCCCCCGTTGCGGCGCTCCGAGTATATGATTATTGGATTGATAAGCACTTTTTGTCGCCCTGGGGAGTATAGGGAGGGCCGATCATGCTTGTCAAGGGGTATTTAACCTGGGGTCATTTTCACTCATTCCCCGGAATTCGTGCGCCTTGCCTCGCCGTCTGTTTTTATGGCTTATCGGGAAATGTCGGGATGAGAGCCTTACCGATTGAGGGTATGGTTCACATGGGCAGGTGCGTCAAGAATGGAACCATGAATGGCTCATCGGAGCCGCGCCGGCGATGTGGGGATGGTAAAATAGCCGGGTGGAATTATTATATTGACACTTGACTTTCTATGTCCTATCTATTTTGTCATTTTGAATAAGGGGTGATGAACCAATAAAAAACTCTCCTGCCTTATGAAGCACCACCAAGCATAAAAATGAAGTTTTCACGGCAAATCATCAGGGGTGAAACGCATTGGGGAAAAGAGTACTGATTGTAGACGATGACCGCGACAGCCTCTACCTTTTGGAAGTCATCCTGAAGGGAGGAGGCTGGCAGGCGATCAAGGCGACAAACGGGGCGGAAGCCCTGGCCAAAGCGCGCCGCGAGCCTCCCGATCTGATTGTCACCGACCTGCTGATGCCGGTCATGGACGGCTTCTCCCTGTGCCGGGCATGCAAGGCGGACGAAACCCTGAAGCACATTCCGCTGGTCTTCTACACCGCCGAATACACTAAAGACCGGGACAGGGAGTTGGCCCTGAGCCTCGGCGCGGTGCAATTCATCATCAAACCCCAGGAGCCGGATATCCTGCTCCAGGCCTTCACGGAGGCCATGGAAACGGGCGGCATGATCAACCCGGAGGCAGCCGGGCCGCTGGGGCCGGAATTGGAATTTTTCCGGCAGTACAACGAGGTCCTCTTCAAAAAGCTCGAAGAAAAGATGCTGTCCCTGGAAAGGGAAAACGAGCGGTTACGGCATCTGGAACAGGAGTTGCGCCGGAATGAAGAAAATTACCGGCAGCTCTTCGAGAATGCCCCGTCGGCAATCTATCAGGTCAATTTCCGCACCGGCAAATTCACCAAGGCCAACGACATCGTCTGCGATCTGTTCGGCTGCACCCAGGAAGAGATAACCTCGTTGAGTCCCTTGGCGTTGATGACCGACGAGAGCAAAAATTTGTTCGCGGAACGGCTGCACAAACTGTCCCGGGGTGAACAGGTCCCCGCCAATCCCGAATACGAAATCATCACCAGCAAGGGGGAGCGCCGGTGGGCGCAATTGAACAGTAAGTACATCTATGACGAGGCAGGACTTCTCGGCGCGGATGTGGTGGCCCACGATGTTACCGACCGGAAAATCATGGAAGAGCGTCTGCAGCGCGCCGAGAAAATGGAAGCCCTGGGATTCCTGGCGGGCGGGGTGGCCCATGACATGAACAACGTCCTGGGGGTCCTGGTGGGATATTCGGAATTGTTGCTGCGGGAAGTCCCCGCGGAGAGCCGGGCCGCCAAGTATGCCGGGAGCATCCTGCAGGGGGCGGAAAGGGCCGCCGCCATTGTCCAGGATTTGCTGACCATGGCCCGACGCGGCGTCACCGTCACGGAAACGGTGAACCTGAACCGGCTCGTGGTCGAAGTCGTCCGGACGCCGGAATTCTCCCTGCTGGAGACCCGTCATCCCGACATCACCTTCCGGGTGGAGCTTCAGGAGGACCTCTTCAACATCAAAGGCTCACCGATCCACCTCATCAAGACGATCCTCAATCTCCTGACGAACGCCGCGGAGTCCATATCCGGAGCGGGCGAGGTCACCATCACCACGGAGAACCGGTATGTGGATGCCGATCTTCCCGGATATGAAAACACCCGGGAGGGGGAGTATGTCGTTCTGACGGTCCGGGACACCGGGACCGGGATCGCGCCGGCGGACATCGGCAGGATCTTCGAGCCCTTCTACACCAAGAAGGTCATGGGACGGAGCGGAACCGGCCTCGGCCTCGCGGTGGTCTGGGGCACCGTAAAGGATCACGGGGGCTACATCGATGTGCGGAGTACAGAAGACCGGGGCAGCGCCTTTACCCTGTACTTCCCCGCCTCCCGGGAGGCATTGCCGGAAAAGGCGGCGCCGCGGCCGCCGGATGCCTACCGCGGCCGGGGAGAAACGGTGCTGGTCGTCGATGATGTGGAACCCCAGCGGCTGCTCGCCGCCAACATCCTGGAGGACCTTAATTACCGGGTGATCACGGCGGCAAGCGGCGAGGAGGCGGTGGCATATCTGCGGGAAAACCGGGCCGATCTGCTGATCCTGGATATGATCATGGAACCGGGCATCGACGGTCTGGAAACCTACCGTCGGGTCCTGAAATTACATCCGGGGCAACGGGCGATCATTGTCACCGGCTTCGCCAAGACCGACCGGGTCGAGGAGGCCCTGCGGCTGGGCGCCGGGGGATACGTGAAGAAACCCTATGTGATCGGGAATCTCGGCAGCGCCGTGCGCCGGGAACTGGACAGAGGCTTCCCCGGAACGGTTGTGAAATGACGACGATACCTCGAAGTCATCGTCGTCCCGCCGGCAGTCGCCTTCCCTGCGTTGCCGTGCCGGCCGGTTTTCCTCCTTAACCGATGTAAAATCCGCCCCAAATACCGACGTATATTCAGAATCGGCCGCACGGCCTGAGCCGCGGTCCTACCGCCCCCGATCCCGGCACCCTCCCCCCGTCGGCGTCATTTCCCGAAGCAGATCAACTGCTGGGTAACCACGTCGGACATGAGGATCAAACCCCGTTCCCGGACGTCATAAACCCGGACCGTCTCCGCGTACTGCCGGTCCCGGGGCGCCAGTTCGGCCAGGCGGTTGGGCATCCCCGCCAGCCACTCCCGGTTGAAGAGCACCCCCTGCTTGTCGGGATATATAGCCATGTAAAAGATGTCCATTTCCACCAGATCCTGGAAGAAATGGGTCCCGAACGACAGATCGGGGATCAGGCTGCCGTCCTGGTAGGCGATCTCCGCAATGGCGGTGATGTTGTTGATCTCCGAGAAGGTCACCGGAACGCCCATGGCCGGCGTGGTGGTCCCCCAGCGTCCCGGACCCAGGAGCGCCGTGGGCGTGCCCTCCCGGTCTTCGATGAGCTTGTTGAGCCGTCCCACCAGCCGGGCGACGTCGTACTTCTCCGACAGGGAAAGCCGCGTGTAACCCTGGGGATCCACATAGATGATCCGGGCCAGGGGCTGGGAGACGCTCCCGCCCATGAAATTACCCTCCTGACGGAGGAGGATGCGTTGTTTTTTGATCTTCGCCGGAATCTCCACCCGAATATGCTGTCCCTTGGTCTGGAAGGGCCGGCACTGGAGGAGATTCACCTGGAGCCCCCCCTCGGCATTGAAATTGGCGGTAAATTCTATATCCACCGGATATTGATAGACCTCTTCCAGGGTCTTGAGCATCCGGGACATGATCTCCGTAAAGGGCGTGGCCGTCAGGAACTCGTCGAAGGTCAGGACCCAGGGGTCCGCGGCGCTCCGCCCGGTGGCCCGGAGACGCTCCGCCGCCTCCGTGTCCCGGACCCCGATCAGATCGAGACGGTTGTCCAGCTCCTCATTGACCACCTGGACCAGAGACAGGGAGTGGAAACGGTTGTCCGTCAGGTTGAGGACATCCACATCGTGCTGGGAAAAACGGCGGATATCCGCCATGCCGCCATGGGGTTTGACCAGAGGGGCGTCGAGGGCGACGATGCGGGGATAGTCGTTCTCCACCCGGTTGACCGCCCGGGTTCCCAGCCCGAAGACGATGCGCAGCATCCCGGCCCGGGGGTCCATGCCCTGTTTCCAGACGAAGGTGTTGTAGGAAAGGCCCACCCCCGCCACCTCGGGGAAGAAATAGTGTTTCCGGTAGGTGCCGGAGACGCGCTGCACCAGGAGGGCCATCTGTTCGTCCTGCTGGTCCAGGCCGCGCTGGAGGCGGTAGGTAAGGGCGTCTTCGTTCATGGTGCTGGCGAAGATCCGCCGGACCGCCTCCTCCAGGGCCTCGTACCGCTGTTCCGGCGTCCCCTGGTTGACGCAGAAAAAGCTCTCGTACTTGCCGGCAAAGGCATTGCCGAAGGCGTCTTCGAGGAGGCTGCTGGAACGGACGATGATGGGGGATTGGCCGAAATACTCCAGCATGAGCTGGAACTGCTCCCGGACCTCTTCGGGAAAGACGCCGCGGAGCATCCGGGCCTGCAGTTCCCGGGCGCCGGCGAAATAACCCTCCTTGGTTTTCTGGGCCATGAGGAGCTTCCACCAGCCGTTCTGGACGATATAGGAATAAAAGACATCGGAGCCGATATAGAAGGAGTCGTGCAGCTCCAGATGGCGCGGCCAGTCGAACCCCTGATCCCGGCGGAGGATATTCCGCGCCAGGAGCATCCCCACCGACTTGCCGCCGATAAACCCCGTCCCGATGAGGCGGTTTTTGATTTCCAGCAGATCCTCCAGGGTAAAGTAGTCCCGGGCCAGGGCCAGCATCCGCCGCTCCCGGCCGATGAGCACCCGGGAGAGCTGATCGACCATCTCCTGCCTTGCCGCGGTCGCCTCCGGGTCCGCCAGGATTTCTTGGGCCCGCAGGAAGATCCGGTCCCAGTAATCGAGATGCCGCTCGGCGTTGACGGCACTCTTGTGGGCGAGAAACGAAAACAGTTGCGTGGCGTCCACACTGTTTATGATGGGCAGGTATTTTTCCCCCTCGGTGATATGGGGCAGGAACATCGTGGGGCTGTAGCGGTGCCAGGCCTTCAGGGGATGGACACAGATCTTGCCCTGATAATTGTAGACGTCCAGGAGGACCTGGGTGGTCTCCCGGATCCGCGCCACGGTCTTGAAGGAATGGCGTCCCCGGAGGATGGCGAAATAGGCCACGGTGTTGAGTTCGAAAAGATAAGGACAGGTGATCACGAAGAAATTGCCGATCATGAGGTCCGTGGCCCAGGCCAGCAGCAGATCGGAGAGGCAATCGAAGACATAGAAGACATCCCTCCCCTCCTGCCGGATAATGTTGTGCACCTGGCTGGAAAAGGATTCGAACCCCGTATCGGCGTTCAGCTTGTACACGGTGACCCGGCCGGCGTCGAGAAGGGGGGCATGGCGGGCAAAACGCACATACACCACCCGCTCGTTGTTTTTCAGGGCCTCGTCCACGAAGGGGAGGACAAAATGCCGGTAATCCTCGATGCCGTCCACCTGGAGAACGACGTTGTCGCCGGTCTGGAGAAAATTCAGGACCTCGTCCAAACCCTTGATGCCGGAGCTGACCCGGGAAAAAGAGACCATCGCCTACCCCCTGGGAGAATTTGGTATGATATTTGATTTCAAAATTCATACCAGAAAAGATTGGCGCCGCCCATTGCTTTTTTAAACCATATTGTATAAGAGATGATAAATTTTTATTGTTGTCCATTTTTGTCCGAAATGAGCGCACACACTTACGAAGAGCTGGCGGCCCTCCACGCCATCGCCAAGACCCTGGCCCAACCCTGGGATCTCCGGGACCAGCTCGAGCAGGTTCTGGGGGAGATGAACGCCCGCCTGGGGATGAAACGGGGGATGATCTCGCTCCTGGACCGGGACACCGGCGAGGCCTGGCTGGAGGTGGCCCATGACGTCAAGCTGGACGGGATGGAGATCACCTACCGGCGGGGGGAGGGGATCACGGGGAAGGTGGCCCAGACCGGTATCCCCCTGGCCATTCCCAATCTCGGCGCGGAGTCCCTTTTTCTGGACCGGACCGGGGCGCGGCGCCATCTCGACCGCAACGAGCTGGCCTTTCTGTGCGTCCCCATCATGTATGATTCCCGCGTCGTCGGCATCCTCTCCGCGGACAAGGGCGCCCGCGAGGTGGCGGACCTGGACCGGGAAATGGCGCTCCTGTCTTCCGTGGCGGAACTGATCGCCAAGGCGGTCCACATCCTGGGGCTGGAGGAGGAGAACCGGCGGCTCCGTCGCCTTGTCAACTCGGGCAAGCCCCTGTCGGTGGATATCATCGGTCATTCCAAGGGGATGGAGGAGGTCTTCGGCCTGATCCGCCATGTCGCCGACTCGGGGACGACGGTCTTGATCTTCGGGGAAACCGGCACGGGCAAGGAGCTCGTCGCCCGGGCCATCCACATGAACAGCGCCCGCAGCAAGGGCCCGCTTATCCAGGTGAACTGCGCGGCCATCCCGGACACCCTCATCGAAAGCGAATTGTTCGGCCATGAGAAAGGGGCCTTCACCGGGGCGTTGCGTCAGCACCGGGGCCGCTTCGAGGAGGCGAACAACGGCACGATTTTTCTGGATGAAGTGGCCGAACTGTCCGCCGCCGCCCAGGCCAAACTCCTCCGGGTCCTCCAGGAAAAGCAATTTCAGCCGCTGGGTTCCCCCCGCCTGGTAACCACCAACGCCCGGATCATCGCCGCCACCAACCGGCGTCTGGAGGACTGCGCCGCCGCCGGCTCGTTTCGGACCGACCTCTACTACCGCCTGAGCGTTTTTCCCATCTACATCCCCCCCCTGCGGGACCGGGGCAACGACATCATTCTTTTGGCCGATCATTTCGTGCTCAAGTATGCAAAAGAAATGAACAAACCGGTAAAGAGGATCGCCACGCCCGTCATCGAGGCCTTTCTGGCCCACCACTGGCCGGGAAACGTCCGGGAACTGGAAAACTGTATCGAACGGGCCGTGCTGCTGGCGGAAGGCGATACCATCGAAATGATTCATCTTCCCCCCTCGCTCCAGATCAGGAACCGGGAGGGCGGCGAAAAGGAAGCGGGCCGGTTCAGCACCGTCATCGAGAGCCAGGAGCGGGCCATGATCGTCGAGGCC
>Ga0116184_10003800_pt1 | contig 12216 bp, 10 predicted proteins | sample AD_JPNNA5_MetaG_FD_89886 | JGI IMG/M metagenome (GOLD analysis project Ga0116184, IMG submission 89886) | Active sludge microbial communities of municipal wastewater-treating anaerobic digesters from Japan - AD_JPNNA5_MetaG | ecosystem: Engineered > Bioreactor > Anaerobic > Digestate | place... | reverse complement strand
GGCTTGAACGCGCCGCCGCGCAGGATATGGCCGCCGCTCTCCTTGATGGCCCGGGCCACCTCCATGATCTGGTCCCTGGATTCCACGGCGCAGGGCCCCGCCATGACGGCGATCCGCCTGTTCCCCACCTTGACCCCCATGCCCAGGTCCACCACGGTGGGCTCCGTCTTGGTCTCCCGGGACGCGAGCTTGTAGGGGCTCAGGATCCGGATGACCTTCTCCACCCCGGGCTGCGCCTCCAGGCACGTGAGGCGCTCCTTGCCGCGCTCGTCGCCCACCGCACCCAGCAGGGTCCGCTCGGATCCCACGCTCTCGTGGATGCGGTACCCGAAGGATTCGATGAGCATCTTTACATGGTCGATCTGTTCCTGACTGGCTCCCTTTTTCATGGAAATAATCACACTGGCCTCCTTGTTGTTTTCGTGCCGTGTGTGTCATTCCCCGGGGCCATACAGGAAAAGGCCGTGGGGAGGTGACCACCCACGGCCTTTGTGTTCGCGTACGAACAGCTCAGCCCACAGGCGGCCACTCCCGAAACCAGAAATAATAGCCGAAATATGTGGATTCTGATGCCGTTCTCATGGCACGCTTATGCCAGACTTTTCACGTCAGGGCAAGGGGAATTTCACAGCGGCAGGCTGTCCCCTGTCCATCCATGTCCTTGAATTCCCCATGAAGATCTGGTAACACACCATCACCCTGCTGCAGATCCAAGGGAACCCGGTGAGAATCCGGGGCGGGGCCGCCGCTGTGAACGGGTAGTCCGGCCTGACAAGCCACTGCGGGAGCGGGAAGGCAAGGCCGGGAAGACACCGTGAGCCAGAAGACCTATCTGTGGTACGGACTACACCCGCGTGCCCGGGTGGAGACTCCAAGGGAATACTTCTCTGGAGGTGTCCACATGCACCGTCTTTCACCGGCCTTTCCCTGTGTCGTCGTTTCAGCCCTCCTCCTTGTTGTCCAGGTTCCCGCCCACGCGGCTTCCGAGGTCTTCATCACCGTGACCCCCACGGTCCGGGCGGAACAGCAGGGCACGGCGGCGGACAAAACGCCCACCGCGTTCATGGACATCATCACCCCTGGACCCGAGTCCTCCGGCGTCACCAACACGCTCGAGGCGCTGAGAAGGTCGTCCTCGGTGGACTTTTCAGATTACGGGGGTGCACCCACGTCGCCTGTGACCCTGCGCGGATCAAACTACCGGGAAACCCTCATCATGCTGGACGGCATACCGCTGAACCCAGTCACCGGGGACCTGGTGGACGTAACCCGCTACCTGCTGCCGGACATCGACCGCATCGAGGTGATCAAGGGGAGCAACAGCGCCTCCTTCGGCAAGTCGGCCATGGGCGGGACGGTGAACATCGTGACCCGCGATCCCGCGGAGATGGACGAGGTCGACCTCACCGCCACCCAGGGTTCCTCCGGGATGGGTCTCTACCACGGCCGTGCAAGCATGAAGCTCGGCCGAACGGGCGTGCTCGCGACCATCACCCGTGCGTTCAGCGACAACGACTTCCGCTATGACCGGGATGACGGCACGCGCGCCACGAGGCAGAACAACGGTGTGGAGAACACCACTGGCCTGCTCAAGGCCACCTTCGACGTCCAGGGGTGGAAGACCTCGCTCATGGGAAGCTTCATCGACCAGTTCGCAGGGTCCCCGGGCAGCGAGGGATCGGCCGGGTATCTCACGCCCCACGACAAGGTGAGCTCCGTCCAGGCCACGTACCTGGCCCGGACCTCCCGGGAGCTGACCCCCGATCAGTCCATCGACCTGCGGGCCTGGATGCTCACCAGCAGGACACACACCGAAAGCATCCCCTTCGGGGACAGCAGGACCAGGCTCGTCCAGGAAAGTGGTGCAGTGTCCTATGAACGGAGGTTCGGGGTCTTCTCCATCGCGCCCCGGGCGGAGTACCTCCAGGAACGCATGAGCAGCGACGATTACGGCAGGCACACCAGGGGAACCCTGAGCGGCGTCATGTCCGCCGAGATGGATGCGCAGCCCTTCCTGGTACAGCTCACCGGCAGGTGCGACGACAGCTCCCGGTTCGGCAGCCGCCTGTCCTACCACGCCGGGGCCTCATGGAAGGCCCTCGACCACGTCCAGTTCAGGGCCAACGTAGGCACCGGGTATGTGGAACCCACCATGGGGCAGCTGTACGCCCCCTCGAGCTGGTACACCTTCATCCCGAACCCCGACCTCGAGCCGGAAAAATCCCTGGGCTTCGATGCGGGGCCCAGCCTCACCTTCACCAGCTTCGGGGCCGGGGTGAACTACTTCCATACCAGATACCGGGACCTCATCAAGATGGACTTCCCCGAGGCCGAAGCCTTCACCTATGTGAACGTTGACGAGGCCAGGTCCCACGGCATGGAGGCCAACGCGTGGCTCGCCCCCGCCGATCAGGTCATGCTCCAGGCGAACTACACCCTGACCCGCTCCACCTACGAGAGCGGCACCTACGAGGGCAACGAGATGAAGCAGAAGCCAAGACAGGTGCTGAACCTGCAGGCGGACTGGTTCCCCGAGATCGCGGGCAGGGCCGCCACGTTCAGCGTGGCGTACCAGATCAGGGGGGCAACCTATGCGGACGAGGCCAACACGGAGCGGACCCGCACCCGCTACCTCCTCCACACCGGGGTCATCTATGACGTGGGACCCAATGCAGACATCTCCTTCAAGGTGGACAACCTCCTGGACGACCAGTCGCCCGAATACGTGGACAAGACCCCCTGGGGAACCTTCTGGTATCCCGTGGCAGGCAGGACCTACCGCTTTGCCGCAAAGGTGGCCTTCTAGGCTGCATGCCCTTGTTGACAAAGCGTTGCCTGATCCGTGATAATCACGGCCCAGAAGAACCTGGAATGGAGGTCTCATGCTTGTCTTCAACACGGCCGGAGAATCGCACGGCCGCGGTGTCTTCGCCTTCCTGGACGGCCTGCCCGCAGGACTCGTGGTTGACAGGGAGCTCATTGACCGCGACCTGGCGCGCCGCCAGATGGGATACGGCAGGGGAGGCCGCATGGCCATCGAGAAGGACCGGGTGGACGTGCTCTGCGGCATCCGCGGCGGCCGCACCCTGGGCAGCCCCGTGCTTCTGGCCGTGTGGAACGCCGATTTCGAGAACTGGAAGGACCACATGGACCCCTGGTCCATCGCACCGGGCAGGGAACTCCACACACCCCGGCCCGGACACGCCGATCTGGCGGGCGCGGCCCGCTTCCGTCACCTTGACCTGCGCAACGTCCTGGAGCGCTCCAGCGCCCGCGAAACCGCGGGCCGGGTGGCAGCGGGGGGGCTGCTTCGGTCCTTCCTTGCAGCCCTGGGCGTGCATGTCCACTCCTGGGTGACGCGGATCGGACAGGCGGTCTTCGAGGGACCCTATTCCCGGGAGCTGCTCGATGCATCCAGCGTGTTCTGCCCTGACCCGCAGGCGACCAAGGCCATGGAACAGGCCATAGACCAGGCTTACGAGCAGGGCGACTCCCTGGGAGGCGACTTCACGGTGGTGGTGTCCGGGCTCCCCGCGGGCATCGGCTCGTACACCCAGTGGAACCAGCGCCTGGACGCCCTGCTCAGCATGCACCTCATGTCCATCCCGGCCATCAAGGCCGTGCAGATAGGAGCGGGCATCGCATGCGGGGGGTTGCCCGGATCCCGGGTCCACGACCCCATCCTGCCCACCAGGCCCAGGTCCAGGCCCACCAACAATGCAGGCGGGCTGGAGGGAGGCATGTCGAACGGCGAGCCCGTCGTCCTCAGGTGCACCATGAAGCCCATCCCCACGCTCACCAGAGGGCTGCCCACCTTCGACATGCGCACCGGCGAGGAGACCGCGGCACACTACGAGCGCTCGGACGTGTGCGCCGTGCCCGCGGCCTCTGTGGTTGGCGAGGCCATGACCATCATCGCAGTGACGGGGGCCATCCTGTCCGGGTTCTCCCAGCCGAGCATGGCCGCCCTCAGCCAGGCCTTTGCCGAGCAGAGACGGTTCTGGGAGGGTCTGTGATCTTTCTCACCGGCTTCATGGGCTCCGGCAAGAGCACGGTGGGCAGGAAGCTCGCCCAGCGGCTCGACGTGCCCTTCATAGACCTGGACGAGGTCATCAGCACCAGGGCAGGCAGCAGCATCCGGGACATCTTCGCCTGCGCCGGAGAGTCCGCCTTCCGTGCCCTGGAACGCCAGGCGCTCCTCGACGTGGCCCTGTCCGAACATGATGCCGTGGTGGCCACGGGCGGGGGGCTGCCCGTGGACCCTGCGAACCGCGCAGTCATGAAGGCATGCGGGTCCGTGGTGCACCTGAAGGCGTCCTTCGAAACACTGGCGGCACGCATCCCCGAAGACCGGGGAAGGCCCCTGTGGGACGGCAACGCCCGGGACCTGCTGGAGAGCAGGACCCCGGCATACGAAGACGCCGATTTCACCGTGCACACGGACGGCCTGGGGGTCCACGAGGCGGCGGAGGTCCTGGCTGACCAGGCCCGTTCCCTGCCCGCGCCCGTGCCGGTCCTGGTCCCCGCATCCCCGTACCCGGTGTATATCGGTCGCGGGATCTTCCCGGATATCCGGAAGTTAGTCCACCGCCACGTGCGGCCCGAGGGGATCTTCGTCATGGCGGACGAGAACGTGCTCGCGCACCACGGCACCACCATCCGTTCCAGCCTGTCCAGGACGAGGCACGCAGTCATGTCCGTCCCCTCGGGAGAGCAGTCAAAGTCGGCCCCCTTCCTCTTGAAGGTCCTGGACGAGATGTTCTCTGCCCAGGTGAACAGGCAGTGGATCTGCCTCGCCGTCGGCGGGGGCGTGACCGGTGACCTGGCCGCCTTCGCTGCCAGCATCTACATGCGCGGCATCCCGGTTGTCCAGGCTCCCACAACGCTCCTGGCCATGGTGGATTCCAGCATCGGCGGCAAGACCGGCATCGACGTGAGGCAGGGGAAGAACCTTGTGGGGACGTTCCACCAGCCGCTGCTGGTGCTCAGTGATCTGGACTTCCTCGCCACGCTGAATCCTGTGCTCACCAGGGACGCCATGGCCGAGGTGGTGAAGTACGGCATCATCATGGACAGGCACCTGTTCGAGCACCTTGAGACGGAGGACGATCTCGATTACCACAGGGTCGTCCACCTGTGCGTTTCTGACAAGGCAGCCGTGGTGAGCAGGGACGAACGGGAAGGGGGCCTGCGGAGGATCCTGAACTTCGGCCATACCATGGGCCACGCCATGGAGCTGGCGCTTCACTACGAAACGAGCCACGGCCGGGCGGTTTCCGCTGGCATGTACTTCGCGGTGTGGCTCTCCCGGATCATGGGGCTCCTGGATCCGCGGGAGGCAGAGAGGGCCTTCCGGGTCATCAGGAAGTGGTCGTACCCGGTGGAGGAGCTCTCCTTCCCCCACCCGGACCACGTGGGCGCGGCGCTCGCCACGGACAAGAAATCCACCTCCGAAGGCATCCACTTTGTGTTGACTCCAGGCATCGGTGATGTTACCGTGAAAAAGCTCACTGGTTCTCAAATATTAGGTGCATATGGCCGGTTCGTCAGAGAAAGTGCAGAAGGCCTTTGATGAGGGCAGGTTCCTGGATGTTCTCCGGGAGGCCAAGTCGCGGCGGAACCCGGAGGACAAGCTGCTCGCTGGAGTGTCCCTCTTCAGGCTCGGCAGGTACGGGGAGGCCCTCGAGGTCCTGGACAGGATCGCCCGGCAGGCCCAGAGCCTGACCAGGTCCCTGTACTACCTGGCCCTCATCCACCGGCAGCGGGGCGACGAGGAGACCGCCCGGGCGCTCCTGCAGAAGTACCTTGCCGTGTACCCCGAGGACGACGAGGCCAGGGACACCCTGGAAGGCAAACCGAGCGCCGGCGGGGAGCTCATGAAGGAGCCCTCCCTTGAGCTGGCCAAGGTGTACGCCCAGCAGGGGCATTACGAGCAGGCACTGGACATCTATGCGCAGGTGAACCACATGGGCGCCCTTGACGAGGCATCCCGTCAGGAGGCGCTCGGCGTGCAGAACCTCTACTTGAGGAAGACCCTGGAAGGTTGGCTGATGAGGCTGAAGAGATGAAGATACTGCTGCTGAACGGTCCCAATCTGAACCTGCTGGGTACCCGGGAGACCACTATCTACGGGGCAACGAGCCTGGGCGACATCGAGGCCAGGGTCAGGAACAAGGCACTCGCCGTTGGCTGCGAGGTGGAGTTCTTCCAGTCCAACCACGAGGGCGAGCTCATCGAAAAGGTGCAGGCCGCTTCACGGCAGGAGATCGACGTCATCATCATCAACCCCGGCGGGTACACCCACACCTCTGTGGCGCTCCGCGACGCCCTGCTGGCCGTGGGCATCCCCTTCATCGAGGTGCACCTGAGCAGGGTGGCGGCAAGGGAAGGCTTCCGCCAGGTCAACTACTTCTCCGACATCGCCTCAGGGACCATATCCGGACTCGGCCCGCTGGGCTACGAACTCGCCCTGGAAGCGGCCCGGACCCTCTATGGAAAGAAGGCTCAGTAGGGCCCGCGCCTATCTCAAGGGGTTGGACGCGATCCTTCTCCTGTCGCGCCCCAGCATCACCTACCTGAGCGGGTACACGGGCTCGGACGCCGTATACCTGTTCACCGAGGACCGGTCCTTCCTCTTCGTGGACTCGCGGAACACCCTCCAGGCCGGCCAGGAGAGCACCTGCGAGGTGCGCGAGATACGAAGGCGCTGGGAGGACATCCACGAGGTCCTCAAGGAGACCGGCATCAGGACCCTGGGCCTGGAGTCCAACATCCTGGACCTGGACAGCTTCATCAGGATGAAGGACCTGTACCGGGGCATCGAGATGACGCCCATGGGCGGCCAGCTCAGGAACCTCCGTTCCATCAAGGACGGCAACGAACACGCCGCCATGCGCCGGGCCGCCATCGTGTCCGAGCAGGCCCTTGAGGCTGTGCTCGGCAGGGGCATCGTGGGGCGCCGGGAGCAGGACGTGTCCCTTGACCTTGAGTGGGAAATGAGGACAAGGGGTGCCTCCGCCGCTTCCTTCGAGCTCATCGTGGCCTCGGGCCCACGCTCCGCCATGCCTCACGGCACTGCCTCGGCACGCGTGATCGGAGATGGCGAGGCCGTGATCATCGACTTCGGCTGCATCCTGGACGGGTACTGCTCGGACCAGACCGTGACCTTCCTCACCGGGCCCATGGAGGACGGCTTTTCCCAGGCGTACCGGGCCGTATGGGAGGCTCAGGACAAGGCCATCAGGGCCGTGGCCCCCGGGGTGAAGGCCTCCGAGGTGGACAGGGTCGCCCGGGATCACCTCGCCTCTGCAGGCCTGGCGTCGTACTTCGGACATGGCCTTGGACACGGCGTGGGCATTGAGGTGCACGAGGCTCCCACGGTCTCCTCTTTGTCCGAGGATGTCCTTGAGGAGGGCATGGTCATCACCATCGAGCCCGGCGTGTACCTCCCCGGGAAGTACGGCATCAGGCTCGAGGACATGGTGGTGGTGACAGATAATTCTTGCAACCGCCTCACAAATATTGCTAAGGAAACCATCAGAATCGTCAGCCAGAGGTGAGGTTCCATGCAGTACTCAACAGCGCAGTTCAGGAAGAACCTGAAGATCGAGATCGACGGTGAGCCGTTCACCATCGTCGACTTCCAGCACGTGAAGCCGGGCAAGGGCGGCGCCTTTGTACGCACCAAGATCAAGAGCCTGATCACCGGCAGGGTGAACGACATCACCTTCCGCTCCGGGGAGAAGGTGGACGTGCCCGACCTTGAAGAGAGGCGTATGTCGTACCTCTACCAGGACGAGTCCGGGTACTGCTTCATGGATACGCAGACCTACGAGCAGATGACCCTGACCAAGGACCAGATGGGGGACGCCCTGGGCTACCTGAAGGAGAACGTTGAGGTGGAGGTCCTGCTGCACAACGGATCGGCCATCGGCGTGGAACTCCCCATGTTCATGGAGCTCGAGGTGGTGGAGACCGACCCCGGGCTCAAGGGAAACACCGCATCCGGCGGATCGAAGCCCGCCAGGCTGGAGACCGGGGTCACCATCCAGGTTCCCCTGTTCATCAGCGTGGGCGAGATCGTGAAGGTGGATACCAGGACCGGGGACTACATCGAACGGGTGGGCTGATGAACATCAAGACCGTGCGGGACCTCATCGAGCTCATCAAGGAAACCGACGTGGTGGAGATCGAGTGGACCCCGGAGCGCATCCACATCGTGAGAAGACAGGGTGGCTATGAGCCCGCTCTCAAGGGTGCCCTGGAGAATGACCGGGCCCGGGTGAGCGTGAAGGAGAAGCACACGGTCACCGTGACATCCCCCCTCGTGGGTACCTTTTACCGCTCCCCCTCCCCGGAGACGCCGCCCTTCGTCAAGGTGGGTGACCGCGTCACCAAGAACCAGGTGCTGTGCGTCATCGAGGCCATGAAGCTCATGAACGAGATCGAGTCCCACGTGGACGGCGTCGTGGCGGCCATCCTCAAACAGGACGGCGAACGGGTGGGATACGGAGACCAGCTCTTCATCATAGAGGAGTTGTGAAGGTCTGGCTGTTCCTCCACGAGGCTCGGTGCCCTGCCGGCCTTGCCATGAAGAAGGACCTGGATCTGTTCGATGCCGTGCGCGGGGGAACCCTGCAGGGGGCATTTCGCATCTACAACTGGTCCGAGCCCGCCGTTACCATCGGCCACCACCAGAAATCCATCACCTTCTTCGACAGGGAAACGGTCCTCCCGGTACTGCGCAGGCCGACAGGGGGCGGGGCGGTCCTGCACGGGGACGACATCACCTTCAGCCTCTGCGCGCCGCTGGACGGCGCCCTGCCCTCGGGCATCCCCGAATGTGCCCGGACCGTGTCCGCCGTGTTCGCATCCGCACTCAGGCAATGCGGGATGGAGACCTCCGTCAGGGGCGGTTCGCACGCATTCTCTCCGGTCTGCTTCGAGAGGCCGTCGCCCCAGGAGCTCGTGGCATCGGGTTCCAAGATACTCGGGCTCGCCCTGGCACGCACAGGACGGTTCATGCTCGTCCAGGGCGTGCTGCCGCTCAGGGTGGACCGGGGTCTTGCGGGGCGGGTATTCGGCCCAGGACCTGGCGCAGGGCCCAGGGGCATCATGGACCTGTGCGGGGATTTCTGCGTGGAGGACTTCCTAGTCCACCTGAGACAGGCTTTTTCCCTTCAGCTGGGCGTTCTTCTTTCTGAACGCGGCGATGGTGATCACCATGGTGGCACAGAAGACCAGGGCAAAGTAGAACCTGGGTGAGAATACCGCTTCCAGCATCGCCTCCCCGATATAGGAGAACAGCACGATGCTTGGGATGATGCCGAAGGCGGTGGCCTTCATGAAATCGCGCCACCGTACTCCCGTGGCCGCAGCGGCTGAGTTGATCACCATGAAGGGGACGATGGCGATCAGCTGGAACACGAGCACCAGGGCATACCCGTTCCTGCGGATGGCGTTCCTCACCCGCAGGGACTTCCGGGTGCTGCCCCAGGACTCTTCTAGATGCAGGCCCCTGACCAGGAAATAGACCAGGTTCGCGTTCAGGATGCACCCTATGTAGGAGAGCACTATGCCCAGGGGTGCCCCGTAGGCTGATGAACCCGCCATGATGAGGAGGCTCAGGGGGGCTGCCAGCGGCATGGTGGCCACGCAGAGCACGTAGACGAACAGGCCGGAAAGACCGATATTCTGCAGTGCGATCCTCAGGGAGATCCAGTTCTTGAGGGGGTAGGGGTCGATGTAGTGGATGATGCCGAGGATGCTGGAAAATCCAAGGAACACCAGGAACGTTATGATGATGCCCCTCTGTATCTGATGCAGGTTCCCTGTCATGGCGGAAGTCGAGTGCATGGAGTTCTCCTGTCCTGCTCCGGTGCTGTCCTCCTCTCCTCATCGGCATGAACCGTGTTCCCTTGAGCTTATTATACGTTTTCATTGATATTTTCTGATGACAAGATCCGCCTTCCGGGATGCACGGCAGACACCCCCTGCTATCCCCCGCACCGTGCACACGGTGAAGAAGTTCGGTGGATTCCCGGAGGAAAGGTGTGGTATTCTCTCCAGGCAACTGTGACCGACGGATGGAATCTGTACTCCACGCACCATGAAAGGGGATGCTCCATGGTCGATAACCCTTTGGATAAAATGATGAATCCAGCCTCCATCGCCTTTGCTGGCGCAAGCAACACCTTCACCACCATGGGCACCATCCAGTGCATGAACCTCATCACCGGGGGGTTCCCCGGCGAGGTGCTGCCCATCCACCCCCGGGAGACGGTGGTCCTGGGGAGGAAGGCCTACCGGAACGTGGCAGAGCTCCCCCATGCCCCTGACATGGGGGTCCTGGTGGTGCCCACCAGGCTCGTGCCCGATATGGTGGAGGAGTTCGGGAAGATAGGTACCAGGAACCTGGTCATCATCACGGCCGGTTTCAGGGAAACCGGGGAGCATGGCGGGGAGCTGGAGAAGGACCTTGCAGAGCGGGCGCGTCGCTACGGGATCCGGTTTCTCGGCCCCAACTGCCTGGGCATCGTGAACACGCAGCTGCCCCTGAACCTCACCGTTGCCCCCATCCAGGACCTCGACGGATGCCTCGGGCTCGCCTCCCAGAGCGGCACCTACATCGCCCAGGTGGTCTCGTACCTCCACAGGAACGGCATCGCCCTGAGCAAGGCCATCAGCGTGGGGAACGAAACGGACATCAGCCTCATCGACTGCATCGAGTACCTGGGTGCCGACGAGCACACCAGGGCCATAGGACTCTACATCGAGGGTATCCGCGATGCACGGCGCTTCCTCGAGGTCGCTTCCCGGGTGAGCCGCATCAAACCCATCGTTGCCCAGTACGTGGGCGGCTCAGAGGCAGGGGCCCGCTCAGGCTCCAGTCACACCGGCGCCATGGCTGGGCCGGCCCACCTCTACGAGGCCCTCTTCGAGCAGGCGGGGGTCATCAGCGTGGACACCATCGAGGAGGTGTACAAGGTGGGGTGGGCGCTCGCCACCCAGCCGCCGCTTTCCGGCAGGCGCGTCGCGGTGCTCACCAATTCGGGAGGCCCCGGCACGGCCATCGCCCACACCTGCAGCCGGGAAGGCCTCGAGGTCCCGGAGTTTTCCGACGACATCCAGAAGCAGGTCGCCGGCCTGCTCCCCGGGCATGCGAGTGCCCGCAACCCCATCGACCTGACCTTCCACATCGGCATGGAAACCCTCACCGAGACCATCCCCAGGATCCTCTTCTCATCCGGCGAGGTGGACGCTGTCATCATCCACGGCATCATGGACACGGGCTTCATGGACCTGCTGCTGCCGGCGATCCAGAAATTCGTGCCCGTCTCGCGGGAAGACCTTGCAAAAACCATGATGATCGGCCTGGAGCCCCTGGTGGACATGCCTTTCCGGTATGGCAAGCCCCTCCTGATATCGTCCTTCTTCGGCACGGAGGACCACTGCATCCAGACCTTCCACGAGCACCGCATCCCCTGTTTCGACTCCCCGGAAAAGGCGGCCAGGGCCATGGGAGCCTTTCTCAGGCATCTGCGCTTCCGGCAGAGACCGCCTGCGAACCTGGATGGCGCCGGGACGCCACCGCCTGAAGCGGTCCGCATCGTGGAGCGTGCCCGGAAGGCGGGGTTCGACGAGTTCAGCGCCAAGGCTCTCCTGAGGGCGTACGGCATCCCCACGGCGCGGGAGGCAAGGGCCGCGACCCTGGAGGAGGCCAAGGCCTGCGCCAGTACCATCGGCTACCCCGTGGTGCTCAAGGCCTGCTCGCCTGACATCCTGCACAAGACCGAGCTGGGCCTGGTGCACCTGAACCTGGCGGATGAGGCCGCCCTGGAGGCGGCATACCGTGCGCTCCGGTCCCGGGACCAGGACACCCCGGTCCTCGTGGCCGAAATGCTCCGCGCAGACCGGGAACTCATGGCGGGCATGACTCGGCACCCGGGGTTCCCCCCCTGCGTGGTCTTCGGCCTGGGGGGCATCATGGCCGAGGCACTGGACGACATCGCGGTGCGCCTCGCCCCGCTGGGCATGCACGATGCCTGCGAGATGATGGAATCCATCGGCGCCGCAAACGTGCTGGACGGGTTCAGGGGTATGCAGGCACTGGATAGAAACCTCATGGCGCAGGTCCTCATGGGGCTCGGCAGGTTGGCGATCCATTTCCCTCTCATCAGCGAGATCGACCTGAACCCCATCATGGTGGTGGGGGGC
>Ga0116184_10003789_pt1 | contig 12242 bp, 10 predicted proteins | sample AD_JPNNA5_MetaG_FD_89886 | JGI IMG/M metagenome (GOLD analysis project Ga0116184, IMG submission 89886) | Active sludge microbial communities of municipal wastewater-treating anaerobic digesters from Japan - AD_JPNNA5_MetaG | ecosystem: Engineered > Bioreactor > Anaerobic > Digestate | place... | reverse complement strand
CAATGCTAAATAACCTGTTCGGTAATGACGTTCATTCGATAAATAAGCTATTAAGTTCGTGTTTTCATCGTCGGGATGAGCAGCTAAATATAATACTGACCCCGTTTCCTGAAGTTTTAGAATTTGATGTAAAATATCCGAACTGTTTTGCGACCACGCCTTAAATGAGAATAAGAGGAGAGAAGAAACGACTATTGTCTTGAATTTGCGAAAGTTCATATTGTCAAATTATCCCTCAAAAATAGTCGATTCATCGAATTAAAGTACTTAAATTTGAAAATCCTGTACTTGCATTTATGTTGAATATTTTGGTATTTTAGGTAGATGTCTATAAAATTTGACCATATATCAATTTTATTTGTCAACTTTGCAAACAGTTGTATTTGTAAACTGTTTATAATTTATGAGTTCAATTTGCATAAATAAGTTTCCTTTAGGCACCATTTTTACCCTAATTACTAAAAAGTATGTTTCATCACTTTATAGTGAATTGGAGGGAATGCCTATTGATCGCTATTTTTCGGTATTGATGCTTTTGGATAAAGAACAACGAGCTTTAAACCAACAATACATATCAGATGAACTTGGTTTCGATAAAACAGCCATGGTTCGTATGATGGATTATTTGATGGAAGAGGGAATGGTTGAGAAAGAATTAAATCCTGAGAATAGACGTGAATATTTAGTTTCTCTTACTGCAAAATCCAGAAAAGTTTTACCTGAAATCAAACAAGTTGTTTGTGATTTGAATAAAAAAGCATTTACAGGTGTAAGTGCTGCTGATACGAAGATGTTTTTTGATGTCCTTGAAAAGTTGAATGAGAATTTAAGTCACCATCAGGGTGATGAAGTTATAATTGAAGTTAAATCCCTTCGAAAAAAGAAAAAGAAATGAAGAATTACAAACCGGTTATTATAGTCGTTATTCTTGCTGTGGCCTTGTTTGCACTTAAAGCTATGTTTTTCCCGGCATTAAAGGAGGAAGCACCCGGCGGCCCCGGAAAACCCGGAGCAAGTGGAAAGCCATCAGCAAATGTTGAAGGGTATATTGCTAAAAAGTCTGTAGTCGATAATGATTTATATGTTACCGGTACAGTTGTGGCTAATGAAGCTGTTGAAGTGCGTTCAGAAATTTCAGGAAAAGTTATTGCTGTTTATTTTAAAGATGGACAACAAGTTAAAGAGGGAGAACTCTTACTTAAAATGGAGGATGCTGATTTAAAAGCTCAACTTCGAAAAGTTCAAGCTCAAATCGTTCTTGTAAAGGATAAGAAAGATCGTTACGAGAAATTATTTAAAATTCAAGGTGTGAGTAAAGAGGAGTTGGATGCTTCGCTTAATGAATTGGAGTCTCTTCAGGCTGATGCCGATGTTTTGAATGTTCAGTTAAAACGAACATCTCTTTATGCTCCTTTTAATGGTGTAATCGGATTAAAGAATATTAGTGTGGGTACTTATATTTCTCCTCAGCAAATTGTAGCATCTATACAGCAAATTAACAAGGTTAAGATTGATTTTGCTGTTCCTGAAAAATATTCGACACAGGTTGTTAAAGGTTCTAAGATTAATTTCTTTATAGACGGTAATGATAAGGTTTTTGCTGCAGATGTATTAGCCGCTGAGTCTTCTGTTGATGTTAATACTCGTACGCTTATGATTAGGGCTTTGGCAGATAATTCGAATGGATTATTAAAGCCCGGTGTATTTGTTAAGGTTACTATCAAGTTAGCTACAACAAAGGATGCTTTGATGGTTCCTAGTATTGCTATTGTTCCGATTTTAAAAGGACACCAAGTTTTTGTTGCTCACGACGGGGTAGCTACAGCAACAAAAGTAAAATTAGGTGTTCGTAACGATACCACGATTCAAGTAATTGAAGGTGTTAATCCCGATGATACAATTGTCACAGTAGGAGTAATGGGTGTTCGCGATGGTACTCCTTTGAAATTTACATCTGTCCAATAATTTTTCTATATGAGTTTATCAAGTATAAGTATCAAACGTCCGGTTCTCACTATTGTGATGAACTTGCTGATTATCTTATTCGGACTAATCGGCTATAAATATCTCGGGGTTAGGGAGTATCCTTCTATTGACCCTCCCGTAATTACTGTTCGTACAAACTACAGCGGAGCTAATGCTGATGTAATCGAGTCGCAAATTTCTGAACCACTTGAAAAAGCTATCAATGGAATTGCAGGTATTCGTTCAATTTCTTCCAGTAGTAACCAAGGATCAAGCGTTATTACTGTTGAGTTTGAATTGGGAGTTGATATGGAGGCTGCCGCCAACGATGTGAGGGATAAGGTTTCTCAAGCTGCAAAAATATTGCCTCAAGATATAGAAGGCTTACCCGTTGTGACGAAATCGGATGCAAATTCGGATGCAATCATATCAATGACTTTGCAGAGTAATACTCGTAGTCACTTAGATGTGAGTGATTATGCTGAAAATGTAATCGCAGAACGTTTACAAACAATTCCCGGAGTTAGTACTATTCAAATTTGGGGACAAAAGAAATATGCTATGCGCATATGGATGGATCCTGCAAAAATGGCGGCTTACCACGTAACTCCCATAGATATTAAGAATGCTTTAGATCGTGAGAATATTGAATTGCCTTCCGGGAAAATTGCAGGAAATGAAACTGAGCTAACTGTTAAGACTGTTGGAAGATTAAAGACTCCTGAGGAATTCAATAACCTTATTATTTCGGAGACCAACGGTACTGTTGTAAAGTTGAAAGATGTTGGCGATGCTCAGATTGGGGCAGAGAATGAAGAGACAATCTTGAAAGAAAGTGGAGTGCCTATGATTGGATTAGCATTAGTTCCTCAACCCGGTGCAAATTATATTGATATTGCTAATGAATTTTATCGTCGTTATGAAGAATTAAAGAAAGTACTACCTAAGGATTATAAGGTTGATATCGCTCTCGATAATACTAAATTTATTAAGCGTTCGATTTTTGAAGTTCAAGAGACATTGCTCATAGCAATTATATTGGTGGTTATAATTATTTACCTGTTTTTCCGTGATTGGGTAATTGCCTTCCGTCCTTTGATTGATATTCCCGTTTCTTTGATTGGTGCATTCTTTGTTATGTACATCATGGGTTACTCTATCAATGTACTTACACTACTTGCTATTGTATTGGCTACAGGTTTGGTGGTCGATGATGGGATTGTTGTTACTGAGAATATCTTCAAGAAAATTGAAACCGGAATGAAACCAATCGAGGCAGCTCGTAAAGGTTCTGAAGAGATTTTCTTTGCTGTAATATCTACCTCTATCACGTTAGCTGTTGTGTTCTTGCCTGTAATATTTATGCAGGGATTTGTCGGTAAGTTGTTTCAAGAGTTTGGTGTGGTCTTAGCCGGAGCAGTTTTGATATCGGCATTTGTGTCGCTAACGTTGACGCCAATGCTAAATGCATATTTAGTTAGAAAGAATGATCGCAAAAGCCGATTCTATACTGCAACAGAACCCTTCTTTGAATCGCTAAATTCAGGATACAGAAATAAGCTTTCGTCATTTATGGAAAGCAAAAGATGGTCGTTGGTAATGATTGGCTTATGTTTAGGAATGATCTGGTATTATGGTGGTAGTCTTAAGTCTGAATTGGCACCGCTCGAAGATCGGAGTTGGATGAGGATGGTGGTAACAGCTCCCGAGGGATCAACTTATGAATATACCGATGCATACATCGATAAGATGACCAAATTTGTAGCAGATTCTATTCCTGAAAAGCGCGTATGTCTTACTGTAACGTCTCCTTCGTTTGCCGGTACCGGTTCTGCGAATTCCGGATTTATTCGATTGGTATTAAATGATCCTTCAGAGAGAAAACGATCTCAGTCGGATATTGCTCAATATGTCACAAAACAAGCGAAGTCATATCCTGATGCAAAGGTTTTCGTTATTGAACAGCAAACCATTTCTACAGGTGGTTTCGGTGGATTACCGGTTCAGTTTGTTATTCAAGCTCCCGATTTTGAAAGTTTGAAAGCTAAGTTGCCTAAGTTTATTGAGGCTGCAAATAAGGATAAAACATTTCAAGTTGTTGATGTGAATTTGAAGTTCAATAAGCCCGAGATTAACCTTACTGTAAATCGCGAAAAAGCGCAGGAGTTAGGAGTGTCTGTTGCTGCAGTAGCTCAAACTCTTCAATTGGCTTTCAGTGCTCAGCGAATGGCTTATTTTACTCGAGCAGGAAAGCAATATCAGGTTATCGGTCAGTTTAACCGCGAATCAAGAGATGAACCTGTTGACTTAAAATCACTATATGTTAAAAGTAATACCGGTGCTTTAGTTCAACTTGACAATATCGTTTCAATGGAAGAGGAGAGCAGTCCGCCTCAGCTTTATCATTATAATAGATATATGTCGGCTACTGTTTCAGCAGGATTGGCTCCCGGTAAAACGATCGGTGATGGCATCGCTGCAATGGATAAAATCAGCAAGGAGACTTTGAACGATACTTTCTCTACTGCATTAACAGGTGCATCCCGCGACTTTGCGGATAGCAGCTCTAGTTTGAGTTTTGCATTTTTATTGGCATTGCTCTTAGTTTACTTGGTATTGGCTGCTCAGTTTGAGAGTTTCCGCGATCCTTTAATTATTATGATTACTGTGCCAATGGCATTGGCAGGTGCATTATTCTTCTTGTGGTATTTTAACCAGACATTAAATATTTTTAGTCAGATCGGAATTATTATGTTGATTGGATTGGTAACTAAAAATGGAATTTTAATTGTTGAATTTGCTAACCAGCTTAGAGAAAAAGGTATTGAAAAAGGAACGGCAATCGTTGATGCTGCTGTTGCACGTTTTCGTCCTATCTTAATGACAAGTCTTGCAACTGCATTGGGCGCACTGCCTATTGCCGCAGCTTTAGGGGCCGCGTCTCATAGTAGAACAGGTATGGGAATTGTTATTATTGGCGGATTGTTGTTTTCTCTCACGTTAACATTGTTTGTTATTCCTGCCATGTATTTATTTATTTCAAAACATCATCAAAAACATGAAAACTAAAAGTTTATCATTCTTGGTTGTACTATTTGTTATTTCAACCGGATCTACTTTTTCTCAAAATGTGCTTTCGATGAAATCGGCAGTTGATCTTGCATTGAAAAACAATTTAGGTATTGTTATAGCAAAGAACAATGCTCAAATAGATCAAAATAATGCAACAGTTGGAAATGCCGGAATGTTACCATCTGTTAATGTTCAAGGCGCTGCGACAAAGGGGGAGAGCGATATTCGCCAAGAATATAGTGATGGTAGAGTATTGTCAAAGTCGGGAGTAAGCAATACAAATTATTCCGCTTCAGCATCTTTAACTTGGACAATATTTGATGGATTTCAAATGTTTGCGGATTATAAGAGATTGCAATTAATTAGAGATGCAGGTGAAGTAAGAGTCAAGCAACAAGTTATTTCTACCGTTTCTGCGGTTTCATATGCATACACTGAATTGGTAATAGCAAAAGAGTTGGTTCGGAATATAAATTCTACTTTGTCATTGTATAAAGAAAGAGTTCAATTAGCTAATCAAAAATTGATGATGGGCAAATCTGATAAAACGGAATGGTTGCAAGCTAAAGTTGATTTGAATGCTCGTATGAGTGCTTTAATGAGCGCAGAGGCATCGGTTCGTGTTGCTAAGAGTAAGATGAATGCTTTGTTAATGTTAGCTCCTGAGGATTCTTCTTTTGATGTTTCTGATAGTCTAGAGTTGTCAATTGTTGAAAGCGATTTTTCTGCATTTGCGAAGGACTTTGAAAAATCTAATCCTGATATTTACGAAGCAGATTTGAATCGTAAAGTAATCGAACAAGAAATGAAGGCACTTAAATCAGGCTATTTGCCGGTCATTGATTTAAATGCGGGTTACAATTATTCGAATAGTGAATCTTCATCAGGTCTGTTTTTGGTAAATCGAAATTCAGGGCCGGTTGCCGGATTAACACTAAAATGGAATTTATTCAATGGATTGAATCAGCAGCGTCAAGTAAAAAATTATAAGCTTCAAGTTGAAAGTGCATCAAGTAATTTACAACAAACTACTTTGCAGGTTCAATCTGCTTTGTATAATGCTTGGCAGCAGTATGTTGCTGCTAAACAAATCCTAAATAATGCTCGCGAAGGTGTATTGTTAGCAGATGAAAATCTAACAATAGCAGCTGAACGTTTCCGTTTATCGGAAAGTACCATTGTTGAATTGAAAATGGCCCAGAATGCGAAGGAAGATGCATTATCTGACTTATTGAAAGCAGGCTTTGATGCAAAAATTGCAGAGGTTAATTTACTTAGCTTGTCTGGGAAAATTGTTCAGTAAATATTATTGTACGATCAATTTCAGGGCTTCTGTATTTCCGTTTTTATTAGTGGTAACAAAATAAATACCCGGACTTAATTCTGAAATATCCATTGTGTTATTTCCGGTGATTCCAAATTGTTGTTTTACTAATCGACCTGTTTGATCGAAGATTTTAATTTCTGCTTTGTCATTAAGATCTAAAGTAAAGGTGATGTAATCGTTTGCCGGATTCGGATAAAAAATCTTTTTTCCGATGATTGGTTGTTCTATGCCTGTTACTTGAGAGCAAGATGTAATAGTCAAATTCAAAACTTGGAAATCTGAGTAAATTGCTTGGTAGTATAAATTGGAAATCGTATCATCATGTATGATTAATACATTTTCGTCATTCTTAGTATCTGCTGATGCCGACCAATTATGAGAACCTGAAAATACCATCGGATCAGAGTTTACATCACATGGATCTATTAACATCATTTTATTATGATAGATGTAAGGAAGATTGAATATTTTTAAATTATTACCCATAACCGGTGTTAAGTTAGGATAAGGTGTGTAATTGACACTGAATTGATCCATGATACCTGCTACATAAATACTATCATGTTGAATCTTGTAAGTTAAAGCATCTGAAACATCTGTATCAGTGAAAGCATAAATCCCGAAATAAACTGAAGAGTTTGCCGCATTAATTTTCGAGATTAATTTTTGTGTTGTATTGTCACTTGGACTAAAATATAATTCTACCGATTTACCGTCTATAATGAATTGATGCGGTGTGTTATCGGTTTTGTATTGACCAAATTTCGAAACTGTTAGATTTGGAGTAGGAGTGCTGCTTCCCCACATTTCATTAAATTCTGTGATATATGCGAGAGCAAGATTCTTGTCTTGTACAATTACTATATTGTTATAATCACTGTTAATCTGCTGATCTGTCCAGTTTGTTGAACCTGTTAATACAATAGGATCGTTTATATCAGCTGAATTCCCATCAATTACCATGAATTTATTATGCATGATGCCATAATTAATTCCTGTAGGACTTCCTATTTTAGGGATGTTTGCATCTAAATCTGGTAAGGAATTGTTGGAAGAACTGGTGTTGTATATCCAACGAACAACAACTCCTCTATTGTAAGCATTGTTTACTGCACCGGCGATATTGGCCATTGTGGTTCCTAATCCAAAGTTATAAACTGCAATATCTAAGGTGTATTTAGCTCTGTCGATATATGCCTTTATGGTGTCATCAAATTGCTGATTTAAATAAATAGCATTCACTCCTGAAGACACGCTGTTGTTAACAGGATGATTGAAGTAAACTTTGATTTTTTGAGCACTTGCTTGGAAAGTGCTTAATAGTATTGTAAAAGCCAGCAAAATTATGCTTCTGATCATTTTGTAGTAGTTTGAACTACACGAATGTAGTAATAAAGAAGGAAACGTATAGTATAGCTAACGATTTAGCCATAGTAGTTTAAGTATAAATGAAAATTCACTGTTTTTTGACTTTTATTGTTTGTTAATTCGTAACAAGGAATTTTCGGAAGCGTAAAAATACGTAGAAAGTTGTTCTGGGCGAAATAAATTGTGGAGAGTTTCAGTGTCTTGCAAAGTTGGTAGGATTTATTGTTTGTTTGTTTGTTAGTCGCAAGATACTGTTGATATGGAACCCGGGCAATGAAAATTCCTTTAGTTAGAATCTCATAGTGTAAAATAAATAAAATGGAATTAAATTTTCTAAATCGAAAAAAGCTTGTGATGGTGATTGACGATACATTGATCGATCAATTTGTGGCAGAACGTATGATTAAGCTTTATGGCTTTTCAGAAAATGTAATTGTTTTTGATTCAGGAATAAAAGCGTTGGAGTATTTTTCACGCCAAGATTTGTTGGAAGAAGATATTCCTCAAGTAATTTTTCTTGATATCAGAATGCCGGAAATGGATGGATTTGAATTTTTGGAGGAATATGCAAATCTTTCTGATGAATTAAAGTCGAAAATGAAAGTGGTAATGCTAACTTCTTCGCTAGATAAGAATGATTATGATAGAGGATTGAAAAACCCTTATGTCATGCACTTTCTTAATAAACCACTCGATGAAGATCAATTAACTAAATTAAGTCATATGTAGTTTAACTTTTGTTTTATGAATAAATATTTCCGTTACCTTTTTGTGCTGATTGTTTGGTGTTGTACTACATATGTTGTTGCCGATGTCTTTATTTCATATGATATAAAGTACTCTATGCCTACGCCAATTCCTCTTGGATATAAATATAAAAGTACAGGTACCGATGTTAAAATAGGAGGGCTCCTATCTCAAATTTCCAATAATAAACCGATATTTATCCACTTTTATAACCCGGATTGTCCTTGTTCGCGTTTTAATGTTTATGCTTTTCAACGTCTTGAAAAGAAGTATCACGATAAAATTTGCTTCGTTGTAGTCGTCCTTTCAAATGGTGATTTAGATAAGTTAGAACATGCACGTCATGTTTTCTCAAACGATATTCCTGTTATGGCAGATAATAAATTAGCTGCTGAATGTGGTGTTTATTCCAGCCCTCAAGCTGTTTTAATTTCTACAGATAATAAACTCTTTTTTAGAGGTAATTATAATTCAAATCGATATTGCACCAATTCTTCTTCCTTCTTTCCGGAATTGGCAATTAAGAGTTATTTGAAAGGAGATGATCAAGCACTATTGCCCGACAATGCGTATGTCGCATATGGTTGTTCAATACCTGAAAACCGAAAATAAGTTCATGTGATGGAGACGGATAAAAAAAGAGAATTTAAGAAGGTTTACTACAGAAAAGTAAAAGATCGTTCCGATAAAATGATGAATCGTGCACTCATGATTTATTTTGCTGTAGGGATATTATTGGGTTTAAAATATGATACCGTCGATATTGCGTTGATGATTGGTGGTTCTACATTGCTTTGCTATTGGTTTACAAAGTTGTTTTTGTACGATACTGAAACATACCAATATTTAACCGGTGTCGTTTTGGGAATATTTATGGCGCAATTTATTTTTCAAATGCATGGGATGTTTGAAATGCACTTTGTGGCGTTCATTGGAAGTGTATTGATGATAACTTACCAAAATTGGAAAATGCAAATTTCACTTTTTCTATTCGTTCTCATACATCATACTGTGTTTGGATACTTGCAATTTTCGGGATTTCATGATATTTATTTTACTCAACAAGATTATATGGATCTTAATACATTTTTAATTCATATGATATTTGCTACAGTAATCTTCTCTTTAAGCGCTGTTAGAGCTCACAATTATCGTTTAATGAGTGATTCTTTCATAAATCAAAGTTTTGAAATAGGTAGATTACAAGCGAAAGAAATTGAAAATACAGAACTTAAAAAAGTTAATGAAGAACTTGATCGATTTGTATACAGTGTTTCACATGATTTACGCGCACCTTTAACTGGGATGTTAGGAGTTATTATGCTTGCAGAGAAAGATGAAAAAGATTCTAAGAACTCCGATTATTTTAGATTACTTAAATGTAGTGTTAAGCGTTTAGATTGCTTTATTTCCGATATCCTTGATTATAGCCGCAATTCTCGACTCGAAAGACGTCCTGAGGTGGTCGATTTTAAATCCATTTTAGATGATGTAAATGTCAGTTTACATGCTATGTTGGGAAAAGTTGAAGATGTCAAAATTTTAGCAAATATTAATTGTAATCATCAGTTTAAAACAGATAAAACGCGATTGACAATGGTGCTCAGTAATTTAATCTCTAATGCTGTTCGCTATCGTCGTATAGGTTGTGAGCCAAGTTTTGTTAAGATTGATATCAAAACTAATGAAGATGGTGCAGATATTTTAGTTGAAGATAATGGCATAGGGATTAAGGAAGATGTTCAAGGGAAAGTTTTCGATATGTTTTATCGAGGTTCAGATGCTTCTGTTGGTTCTGGATTGGGTCTTTACATAGTTAAGGAGGCTCTCGATAAGCTTAATGCTTCAATTAAACTGACTTCAGTTGTTGGAAAAGGGACAAAATTTGCAATTCATTTGCCGACTTTGTAGTTTGATGCGAAGGTTTCGATTCTACTAACTATCTTTGCTTTATAGTTGCAGATTATGAAAGACTTCAAAAAGTATTTTACAACCCCGGCAAGTCCTGAACTTGTATATAGCGCATTAACCAATCCCTTTACAATCGAATTATGGAGTGGTGACCCTGCTGTAATGTCAACTGAACCGGGATCAGAGTTTTCATTATGGGAGGGAAGTATTATTGGAAAAAATTTGGAGTTTGTCGAGAATAAATTAGTTAAGCAACAGTGGTATTTCGATGACCAAGAAGAAGAATCAATTGTTACTATTAAAATTCACGACAATGAAGACCATTCTTCTATTGAATTACGTCACGTCAATATCCCTGATGAGCACTATGAAAATATTGTTGAAGGTTGGCTCGAAGTTTATTTTGCTTCGATGCTTGAATTCTTAGCTGATCAGTAGTTAGTTTTCTTCTGATTTTACTTCTGTTGAGTCGATTTGTTTAGGCTTTTTCTTAGATCCATCATAAATATCGAATCTCAAATAGCGGCATTCAATCGGACCATTGTAAAGTTGAATTTTACGAGTGGTTCTGAGGCCAATAAATTTGGCTACTTCTAGATTTCCCGTAAAAATCCAACATGTCCATCCTTTGCATTGTTGTTTCATTGTATCACCCATGCGTTGATACATGTCCAATATATCTTTAGGCTCAATTCTTAATCCGTAGGGTGGATTGCAAATTAATGTTCCGGTGTCGGTTGGTCTTTTGAATTTTTCAAACGATCCTTTTTTGAGCTTGATTGAATATTCTAACCCCGCATTCATTATGTTCTCTCTGGCTTTATCAAGCACTACTCCGCTGATGTCGGAACCATAGATCATCGTATCTGATGCCGGTAACTCATTTTTTATTGCATCGGAATAGATTTTCTTCCATAAATCAGCGTCGTAATCTTTCCAGGTTTGAAATCCGAAGAATGATTTATACTTATTTGGCGCAATGTTTCGCATGATCATCGCTGCTTCAATCAGGATTGTGCCACTTCCGCACATGAAATCAGCTAAAGAACTTTTCTTATCCCAACCGCTTTTAATGACCAATGCGGCAGCTAATGCTTCATTGATGGGCGCTTGATTGGTATAGTCGCGATATCCTCTCTTATGCAACGATTCACCTGAACTATCGAATGATAATGTACATACATTTTGATATATGTGAAGGTGTATTCTTAGGTCCGGTTGGTCAATGTCAACATTCGGCCTGTCGTCGTATTTATCTCTAAATTGATCTACGATTGCATCTTTAGCTTTTAAAGAAACATATTGTGAGTGGGTGAGATTCGATAGGTTTAATGTGGTATTTATCGCAAATGTCTGGTCAAGAGTGAAAAGGGATGTCCAATCGATATTTTGAATTTCATTATAAAGCATTTCTTCGTCCGATGCTTCAAATGTTGCATAGGGTTTTAAGATACGAAGCGCTGTTCTGCAATGTAAATTAGCTTTGTACATTAAGGCTAAGTCGCCTTCAAATTCTACGGCACGGGTTAACGGACGAACATTTTCGGCACCTAATGCTTCCAGTTCGTCGCAAAGAATATCTTCGCAGCCGGCAAATGTTTTTGCAATTAGAATCAAATTAATTGTAGATAAATGGTTAATGAAGAGTGCAAAGATACCGTTTATTTGCGATATTGTTATAATTGTCAGAATGACTGTTAGTTGCGAAATTTTTGAGCCATGTAAGTTTGTTTGCTGTTCAATTGATTTAAAGTACATTTTCTTAGTTATCTATTATTGTTTTTTCATTTTTTAGTGTTTAGTTTATATCGTTTTAAGAAATTGCTCTGTTGTTTTGTTTTAACACTTTTTG
>Ga0116184_10003780_pt1 | contig 12255 bp, 10 predicted proteins | sample AD_JPNNA5_MetaG_FD_89886 | JGI IMG/M metagenome (GOLD analysis project Ga0116184, IMG submission 89886) | Active sludge microbial communities of municipal wastewater-treating anaerobic digesters from Japan - AD_JPNNA5_MetaG | ecosystem: Engineered > Bioreactor > Anaerobic > Digestate | place... | reverse complement strand
CACGGCTGCAAGATTAGTTCCAGATGCCATTCTGCTGCAAGGTGGTTTGGAGTCAATACTAAAGATTATAGTGTGACCCAGGTGGATTATAAAGTATTGCCGGAGAATGCGTAAGAAAGCTGGTAAACTCGCAGAAAGGACTTCCCAAGGTTCTGCGCTTGTGGTTCTTAGCACCCTACTATATACATAAGAGAGGTGTAGAATGACTACCAAGAAACGCTGCCAATCGGAAGTGCAGAATCGGGCAAGTAAGGGCAATGTCCAAGCGGGTACCCCTGTCCAAGCGGGGGTGGGAATGAGGCTTAACTCATTGATAACTATGATGAGAAGCCAAAATGTCCAAGCGCTTGAGCGCATTTTTCAGGATTCCAGACTGAAATGTCCAAGTGGGTCGCAGTTTTTGAAGGACTTGGACATGGACATGAAAGTCGATTTTATCTGGTTACCCATCGATAGGGTAGCCTTACTGATGAACAAGAACCTGAAGACAATCAGAAGAATGGTGGATGCCGGGAAGCTGACCGCGCTCAAGCATCAGATACCCACCAAGAACGGAGCCACGATCAAGACCTTTGTACTGGCAACCGAAGAGATCATTCAGGCTGAGTATGACAGATTCAGAGATAGCCTGCGTAAACCGGAACTCTACTTTGAGGAAGAGATCGAACTGGGGGTACACGTTTATCCCAGTGTGTTCCTGGTCTATTACGAGAATGGCAAGGATCTAGCCTCGAAGATCAGCGAGACTGCAGGAGGTTCAGATGTTTCCCTATAATGGCAGACCGACCGAGGAGTTTCTGAGAGAGTACCGCAATAAGCTGAATGAGCTGCAAGAACTGATGGAAAGCCAGGGACTGAAGCTGGAGATCAAGAGCGGTGGTAGATGCAAAGTAGCTCCAGAGGTGAGAGCTGGAATTGGCAAGGTTAGTGATGAAGGTGATACGCCTGTCGATTATAGCTTCCTGCTCGCTTACCGCCAGAAGTATAATGCTAAGGCAGATAGTTCAGAAGACGATCTGGAGTCTGAGACGGTCTATGAGACATACGATGACTATCTGGAGTTTGAACGTAAGCTCACTCTGATCCACGAAGCCAAGGAGAATGGTGTGGTGATCGACTTCGGCAGTGACTTTCTCGATCTGGCTCCGATAGAAGAGGAACGGCTGTTATACAAGGAAGAGGCTCAACTCTATGGCAGGTTCTGCCAGGAGGTGATTCGCAGGCTGTATGGAGCAGAATCCAAAGTATTAGCTTGGAAACGGATTACCAGTGACTATAACGGCAAGAGACTGGTTCCGGAGCTGTATAACCTCAAAGGACCCAGGAAAGAGAGAGCGCTGCGGGAGTGGCTGCGCGTCTATCACGAGACCAATCTCGATATGTATGCCCTGATCCACAAGAGCAAGGGCAAGTACAAAGAACGCAAGATCAGCTATCAGGAACAGCAATATCTGCTGCATCTGCTGCTCAATCCCAATCGCATCAAGATCGGCTCAGCTATCACTAACCTCAAACAGATGAGCAGAAACGGGATTATCGAATCCCAGGCCAATGAACGGACGCTTAGACGCTGGTGCGAGGAATGGGCAGCCAGACATCCGGCAGAATGGTATCAAGCCAGGGATGGCAGCAAGTTTGTTTCAGAGAATGTCATCAAGAGCATTAAGCGAGATGATAGCACTCTGGAGGTGGGACAGGTCTGGGTGGCAGATGGACATACCCTCTCCTTCGATATCCTCAATCCTCAGACTGGCAGAGCTCAACGCATGACGATGATCATGGTGATGGACTGGGCAAGCCGATATCCGGTGGGGGCCTCACTCGCCTTTACAGAAGATAGCCAGCATATCCTGACTGCCTTCCGCAATGGCTTCATCAACTGCGCTCAGATCGCCGATAACAATAGCGGAACGATGGCAGTGATACCAAAGTATGTCTATCTGGATAACGGCAAAGCCTTCCGAGCCAAGCTCTTTCATGAGCAGTGGGAAGAGCATGATCTAAACCAGGAACTGGGAGGTATCTTCCCCCGGCTCAATATTGGAGTGCGATTTGCCGAGAGCTACAATGCCAAGGCTAAGATCATCGAACGCTTCTTCAAGACCTTCCAGGAGCAGTTTGAGCGGTTCATCACCACTTTCAGAGGCGCATCGATTGACGATAAGCCCTCTGTCCTGCATCGCAATGAAGTCTGGGCTAAGAAGCTCTATACCGGTAAGCCACCCACCATTGAAGAGACGATGCAGATGATCGCCTTTTATGTAAGGTTCTGTTATGGCGAGACCCCGCATACCTCACTCAACAGACGCACACCCTATGAGGTCTTCAGTGCTGCCAGGATAGCGGAGAGCCGCCAGATCGAGATCTCCAGGCTCAACTTCCTGATGATGGCGATGGAACGCAAGAATATCCGCGCGGAAGGCATCAGGTTGGATAAGAAGGTCTACTGGCACCGGGAACTGGTTAACCATGTGGGTCAGCCCTGTATCATCAGGTTCGATTACAGCGATGCCAGGTGGATCGTGGTCTATGACAAGAACGATGTCTTCATCTGCCAGGCAGCACTCCGCAAGGCACAGCATCCCTTCATTGAGGTCTCGATGGATAAGGCAGTATCGCATAAGGAACTGAATAAGGAATATAAAGAGATCAAGGGCCTCAGACGGGAGAAAGAGCGCAGTGCCAAGAAGTGGGTGGTGAACTCACAGAAGGCTGTCGATAAGATACTGAGCAACTCCACATCTAAGCAGGAGAAGCTCGAAGATCAAGGTGCCAGAGCACTCTTCAATAGTCCACCCATGTTAGAAACGCCACCCAAGGATAGTGACGAGATTATTGAGGAGATGACCAGAAAGATGATGATGAGACTGCCGAAGCACCCGGATATGCTGAGCCCTGAAGAGCGGGAGAAGCTTGATGCGGATGAGAAAGAGAGACTGGCACGAGAAGAGATTGAACAGAAAATCGAACAGGAGATCAAAGAATCATTCGATAGAATCGGAATCGATTATCAAGGTAGCAATAAAGATACACCAATATCCTGGAAGACTTCCTTCAGTAAAACAGCAAGAGAGTATTACAAATCCGAGCCAATAGCCATAGAGGAACAAGAAGCACCAGATGAAGATGAAGCTACTACTGCCACCGCAACAACCGCTGATGCAGTTACAGAAGCTGAAGATCATAATCCAGCGGAAACGATCATCAACCCAGCAGAATCTCCTGATGATAAGCAAGCACAGGATGAGGCCAAGAATGGGCAGTCACCATTCGCACAACTCTCCAGAGCAGAACTCCTCAAACGCATCGGGATAAACTAATAGGAGGATAACATGAAACAGGGAACATTAGTCAGAACTCAGAACGTAATAGCTGCAGACAAATGCATCGAATACCTGCTAACCCGACCCAAGCTGGAGATGGTAGGGCTTGGCTTGCTCTATGGCAGACCAGGATTGGGAAAGACCACTTATGCCAGTCGGATAGCCTTCAGTCAGGGCTATCTCTATCTTAGGCTAGAGGCAACTACCACCCCCAAGGCCTTTGCCTCCAAGCTGCTCTTAGCCCTATACAAGAGATTTGGCATGGGTGATTACATACCCTACGGAACAGCTAACGACCTCTTCATGATGTGTATAACGGTTCTGGAGGATCACAAGGATACGATCATCGTGGTTGATGAGATAGACTATGCCTTTCGACATCCCCAGCTCTTGGGGGCGATCAGGGACATAGTGGATGTGACCACAGCGATAGTGATACTGGTTGGGATGCAGAATGCCAAAGACAGGCTCAATCAGATCAACGAGTATTACTTCGACAGATGCAACTTCTTCTATGAGTTCCAAGACCTTCCCAAGAAGGACATAGCACAGCTATGCAGTGAGATCATAGAGATCAAGTTCCATCCTGACATAGTCGACTATGTCCACTTCCACTCCTGCGGCAATGTCCGCAAAGCCATGAAGCTTATCCGATCAGTTGAAGAGATAGGCAGATACAAGAACCTGGAAATAGTCTCCCAAGCAGATCTGGATGATTGAGGTCAGGATGACGGACAAAGAACTCATCCTCAACTTCATCAATCAGTATGATCGCCTGTTCAATGCAGAACTTATCTCCAAGCTGACCTGTGTAAGCAGAGAAGCAATTGAGAATCTACTACCCGAACTGCTCCAAAGCCAGGCAATCAAGCAGATAGAAGATGACCCTCCCATCTACGTCCGAGCCAACCGTTACCAAGCCAGGATCGGTTACCAGCACTATAAAGGCTGGACTTTCAGTATAGCAGATGCCCACAAGCTATTAGACATCCTGGAACAAGGCAGATACAAGTCCATCCGAGAGATTGCTCTAGTTATCGGCAAATCCAGACAGTGGGTATTTATCTATCTGGAGGCACTGGCATCAATTGAAGTAGTTGATCTGAGGAGCTTTATATATGTGGTTATCTCCCGCCAAAACGTGCCCAAAATCGGCAGAAAAGTCCAGAAAGGTATCTTGGGTCAACTCAGGAGTTTGAATAGGATAGGGTGTTATAGATTACTTGCTAAATAGTTTGTACATGGGACAAATAACCATAAAGCACACTGGATAAACTACACAACAATATCCTGAGCTGTGCTGGCATACTTTCTTAAGCCATCGGCAATTCATAGCATTTTTTATGTGTATTGGGAACTTAGTGCATCTGTTGAAGTTAGGGCTGAACAATAACTTTAATCACTTAGCGTATGTCTACCACTTAACTCTATAGCATATTGTAAGATATCGATAGAATTATTTACTTGACCAAATTTAGGGGGCTGTAATTATTGGCACACGTGACCATTGACTGCTAATTTTGGGATTTCTGAAGGTCGAATGATCGCTTCGTCGATCTTAGCATTTAGCTAAGTGATTTAAATGGAAATATTGAGCTATAGGAGGTAGTATGGCTTTAACAATCGCAAGAAGAATTGAGAAAAGGGTTGAAATTGAGTTATGGGGGCGCGCAGCAGGACGATGTGAGTTCAATGGTTGTAATAGAGCATTGTATAAATCTTCTGTCACGCAAGAGCAAGGGAATTTTTCAGAAATGGCGCATATTTACTCATTCGCTGAGAAGGGACCACGTGGGAGAGATTTTACACAGGCAGGCGATAGCTATTTAAATGAAATAGATAATCTGATCTTGGTTTGTGAGCAATGTCATCACACGATCGATCAAAACAAAGGTGAGGGTTATCCAGTCAGTTTACTCAAGAAATGGAAACGAGAACATGAAGACAGAGTCTCTATAGTAACAGGAATTGAGACAAACAAGAAGTCTCACGTGGTTTTCTACGAAGGTAAAATCGGAGAACTTCCCACAAAGTTGCACAAAACTGAGGCTCGTTTAGCCATGTTTCCAGAGAGATACCCTGCTTCAGAAATGCCAATAATCCTTTCTATGCAATGCTCCGATGAAGATAAAAACCAAGAATTTTGGGCAACGGAGTCAAGGCATATTAAAAGAGAGTTTCAAAACAAAGTCCTAAGTCTTATTGAAACTACGCCTGATGTACACTTTTCTCTCTTCTCGCTCGCTCCCATGCCTCTCTTGATCGAGTTAGGATCACTATTTACTGACAAGATTAATGTTGATGTTTATCAACCAATTAGGGAGCCTAAGGGGTGGAAATGGCAAGAATATCCAGATGGTTTTGAGTTTATTGTCAAACCCCCATCGACATTCGAGGGGAAACCCGCTTTAGTAATATCGTTAAGTGACAAGATTCCACATGATCGCGTAAAATCAATTGTTGGAGACAGCGCTTCGATTTGGGAACTAACAGTTGACGACATATTCATAGGCAATGATAACATAAGATCAAAGGCACAATTGTCGTTGATGCGCAAGTGTATTAGGGATCTGATGATACAAATCAAAAACAAGCATGGTGCTGATACTGCTTTGAATGTTTTTCCAGCTATGGCTGTATCTACATCGATCGAAATGGGACGTGCAAGAATGCCAAAGGCAGACATGCCTTGGATTATCTACGACTATAATAGGAAACATGGTAGATTCATTAAAACATTAACAATTGGAGGCGAATCATGATAGATTCCAAATTACAAAATGTAATCCTGACAGAGATGATTGATAAATTAGATCTACCTGACTTCATTTATGAGAAAGCTGTTAATCGGTATAAAAACCTTGGAGAGTGGTTTGACAGAGACGATTCGTCTGTTCTCAATAATCAACCGCACATTTATTCCCAAGGATCTTTCTGCTTGGGAACAGCAATAAGGCCACTAAATGATACTGATGAGTACGACCTTGATCTCACTTGTGTCCTAAGAAGTGGAATTACTTGCGATAAATACTCGCAGCAACAACTACAAGAGATTGTCAAGAATGAGCTTGAGCAATATATTAAAGCTCGACATATAGAAAATAGTATTGAACCAAAACATCGCTGTCTAAGAATTTCTTATCTGGATGATGTTAGGTTCCATATGGACATTGTTCCGAGTATTCCTGCGGACAGTAATACACAACGTGTTATGATGGAGTCTATGATAAAATACGGAGTTAACGAGAGCTTTGCTCATGATGCGTCAGAATCAACAATTTTAATAACTGATGATAGGCACCCAAGATTTAAATCGCTATGCGACGATTGGAAAATAAGCAATCCTGAAGGATATGCAAATTGGTTCGCAAATAGGATGGAATTAGGTACAGAGCACATATTGTTAGAGAAGACAGCTAAAGTTGACAATGTTCCATATTACAAACGGAAAGTCCCCTTACAACGTGTTATTCAGTTACTCAAGAGACATCGTGATGTTATGTTCCAAAATCACAAAGATTCAAAGCCAATCTCAATTATAATCACAACTCTTGCCGCTCATGCCTACAATGGTGAGGTAGACTTAGTTACAGCACTTATGAACATAATTGATAGAATGGAAAGCTATGTTCGAAGTCAAACTCCTCGTGTTCCTAATCCAGTTGACCCAGGTGAAGATTTCGCAGATAAATGGCATATGCCAAAATACAGTCATTTGAGGTTGGAGACTAATTTCTGGCAATGGTTGTCTCAGGTGAAAATGGATTTCAAGTCCTTGTTAGCCAGTAATGACACATCTTTCATTGCATCTCTTGCTGAGCAAAAGTTCTCAACGGTAGTCAGTCATCAGATTCTGAATGAACAAGTAAAAATAAGCAAACTGGCTATCGAACAATATAAGCCCACAGAGCACTTAATTTCAGATACACCAGCAAAACCCTGGAAGAATGGTTAGTGGGAATGTGACTAAGAAACTGATAGAGGAGTTCCTCGAAGAATACCCTCTAATGTCGATCAAACCATCTGTCGATGATAACATTATCTTGGAGGGTAAATTTTGGTTTCTAGTTACAACTGATAAGCAAGAAACCGTAGAAGACGCATACCAACTACGTGTTTTAATACCCTTTTTATTCCCCAAAGTTTTACCCTCTGTATGGGAATTAGGAAAGAGAATTCCAAGGGATGGCAACCATCATGTTAATCCCGATGGGACCCTTTGTTTAGGATCACCTTTAAGATTGTTGTCTATCATCCATAATGATCCGACGGTTAAAGGGTTTGCAATAAACTGCTTAGAACCATTTCTATTAGCAGTAACAATGAGGCTCAGGGGCAGAGATCAGTTTGAGTTTGGTGAATTAGCTCATGGCAATGAAGGGATAATGGAGGATTATGCCGATCTCTTAAGATTAGATAACCAAACTAAAGTACTTGCTGCAATACACCTTCTTGGTATCAAAAAGAGGATTGCTAATAAGAAAATATGCCCCTGTGGATGCAAAAGAAGACTTGGTGCATGCCATTTCCATAACAGGTTAAACAAATTTCGAAATATGGCTTCTCCATCTTGGTTCAGAAAGCACTGCATATAGGTCTAAACATTGCGGTAAACCATGTGAGTCAATAAACAAAATTCCAATGCAGCTGATTACTAATAAATATGGTCATCTCCTGTTCAGAAGTGATTACCCATTGACACAAATTCCACTCCCAATATAGTCGGTTTTATTCGATTTTGTGGTAGTGTCTCAAAGGTTGGTGTAAAATAGGGTGAGCCTAATGAAGAAAAAGGTTGAGCCGGATCCCACTCTTTGTTTTGATGGTTTAAACCAAAAAACTACCAGACAAGGAGAAGATCATGACTCAACCAAAGCGAAAGAAAGATGGAAAGGCGGAATTGGTCAAGATAATTCAATCGGCCATCCCGGGAGATTTTGTCAAAGTGCTTGAACACAGCATCCAGAGCATCATAGAAACAGAGCTCAGTGCCATACTTGGAGCAGAGCCATATCAGCGAGTGGATGACAGAACGAACTACCGCAATGGCTACCGAGAACGCCAGGACTTAGCCACAGGTTTGGGACCGGTGCCAATAAAGATACCCAAACTTCGCAAAGGAAGCTTTTATCCTTCTATACTTGAACAATATCAGCGGGTAGACAGGGCCTTGATCAGTATCATCAGTGAGGCCTATTTCGCTGGTGTTTCTACCCGCAAGATGAACAAGTTGTTTGCCGATTTGGGTATATCCCATATAGATCGCAGCTTTGTAAGCCGCTGTGCCGCACAGATTGATAAAGAAGTGGAGATATGGAAGAACAGGCCACTTGATCAGCGTTACGCATACATCTGGCTGGATGCGATCTACACCAGGATCAGAATCGAGGGCAAGGTTAATTCTACTGCAGTATTGATAGCGATTGGACTTAGAGAAGATGGGCACCGAGATGTCCTTGGCATGCACCTAGGAAACCGTGAAAGCTATTACAACTGGAAGGGCTTTCTACAGAGTTTAAAGGCTCGGGGACTACAGAGATCGGAACTCTGGATTAGCGATGAACATGATGGATTGATCAAGTCAATAGAGGAGTGTTTTCCCGGCCAGCTAAGACAACGCTGTATCGTCCATTGGATGCGAAATGCCCAGAGCAAGGTATCCAAGACTGATCTGCTGTGGCTTCTGCCGCTGATAAAAGATCTGGTAGGCTCTAGGACAAAGGAGTCATTTGAATTGGCTTGGAAAGAGCTTAACAGGGTTGCCCAATCCAAGGGTAAGGATAATCTCTTGGATTGGCTGGATAGCACTTATCATGAGATATCAGTCTATCTTGATTTCCCAGCGGCACACTGGAGCAGGATAAAGTGTACCAATTCTCTGGAGCGCTTGAATGAAGAGCTTCGGCGCCGAGAGAAGTGTATCAGGATCTTCCCAGATGAGAAGAGTTGCCTGCGGTTGTTTGGCGCAATCTTGCAAGGCTATTCAGAGGACTGGATCAGCGGAAAACTATATCTTTCAGAACCTATGGAGAAGATCAGAGAAACCATGAAAAAGCTTATACCATTTGATTCGAGGCGCGACGGGCTGGAGCCCTGCTCCGTCGGCTACGCCTCCTCCGCAGGGCTCCAGCCCGTCGCAGCGAGGTAGCTTATCATGAAAAAGAACTTGACTGAAATACGAAGATGAAAAACAATGCAATTGGTCGTTTGGCCTTACATAGATAGTGAGTAACGAGGGATATCAGATGCCCTCAAACAACCAGAGAAACAATGAGTTGGAATTTACACCAACATTGGGGACTCAACAGATTTTGTCCCATTTAATCACAAGAGTGAATGTGGGCTAATCTCATGTATATCAGATATATAGGACAAGGAGTTGGAGATTGGAAGACAGGTGGTTATCCGTTGAAGATGTGAGTATCTACCTCGGGGTAAATAGGGAGACTGTGTACAAATGGGTCAGTGATAAAGGATTACCCGCACATAAAATCGGCAGATTGTGGAAATTCCGCAAAGCTGATGTGGAGAAATGGGTAGAGCAGTTTTCCAACGCAAAATCAAAGCCATCCAAGTAATCAAACATTGAACTCCAAACTTATTGAAACAATAATGGAAAAGCACATCTAAGGCACGGTATAACATTGCTAAAGAGAAGAAATAGAAAAAGGTATTGAATGAAACATAGAAAGCCGAAATTCTCCGGGCACCAGACATTTGTGACACGCTACGGATGGATCGAGAAGGGATACAGATTTGTTAGAGACGGCAGAAGCTTTAGCAGCCAGGACGCCATTGTAGACCTGGGTGTTGGCAAGAACATGGTGGAGAGCATTCGCTATTGGGTTGAGTTAACCGGAGTCACTAAGTCTGGAGCTACAAGCGATTTTGGGACTAAACTGCTGGACGAAAATGACGGCTGGGACCCATATTTGGAGGATAACAACTCCTACTGGCTTCTGCACTGGAAGTTAAACACTCATCCAGACTACATACATTCAGGAATGATTTTGTATTCGCATTTGCGGAAACCTGAGTTCAATAAAAGAGACGTTATAGATGCCGCCATCAGGCTACTATATGCACATGGCAAAAAAAGCCCCGCAGACAGCATACTGGCCAAAGATATTGATTGCTATCTGAGATTGTACGCCGGGACAAGAAGGTCTGTGAGTAAGCAGAGGGATGAGCAGATAGGCAGCCCCTTTCAGGAGTTGAACCTGATCCAGTCAGTCAATGACAGCGATCTGTACAGCTTCAATATCGGCAGCAGAAGTAACCTTGCTCCTGAGATCATTGGTTACGCGCTCTGGGACTACATGAGTAGGCAGAAAAAGATCGCTATCACCATTAACGAAGCCATGTACCGTGAGTACAGTCCGGGGCAGATATTCATGCTGGATGAGAATTCGATCGTGGAAGCCGTGGAACAGCTAAGTAACGAACCCAAATGGTCAGAGGCCTTTGGTTTCAGCGAGGCGGCCGGGGTTGCCCTGATCCACTGCAATCTTGTGGAAGGGAATGATATCCTGGATCACTATTACAAAAAGGCTGTGGAAATATGAAGACGCTGGTCAATGAATATGTTGGCGTAGCTTCACGCTTTACCCGGTCTGTTAACCTTAATGCCGACTACAGCAGGGAAACCCAGGATTACGGATACATAGTCACCGGCAATGTGCTCTCTTCTTTAACCCAAATCATCTCCGGACTGATCAAGAAGGGTGGACAGAAGTCGTATTGCCTGTTTGGCTTATACGGATCTGGTAAATCAGCTTTTGCGGTATACTTGGCTCAGCTTCTCTCGATGGATAACGGGCAGGGGCAGAAAGCACGGGAACTGCTAAGAGGCAAAGCCATTGATCCCAAGATTGAGAACTTCCTGACTGATAGAAACAAGTCCTCTTATCTTCCGGTCTTGGTAACCGGCAGACGCAGACCAATAAACCAACTGGTCATGGAGAGCGTAATCGAGGCCCTGCGGCAGCTGCCAGAGGGAAAAGACAAGCTGGAACTGCTCAGTGAGCTTCAGGAGCGGTTGAACAATGAACTCTGGCATGATTCCAAGATTGTGCTGCAAGCCCTGGATAAACTGGGCATCGCAGCCAAAAAGGCAGGTTTGGCCGGTATCCTGCTGATTGTTGATGAAGCTGGCAAATCATTCGAGTACGCACTCAGTGACCGGGAGGGTGGAGACGTGTTCATCCTGCAGGAACTGGCTGAACATGCGGAAAGGCTAAGCAAATACTCCATGCTGTTCGTTATCACCCTGCACCAGCAAATGGACAGCTACAGCGAACTGCTTTCCCGGACTAACAGGGCAGAGTGGGCAAAAATTCAGGAACGCTTCGTAAACATCCGTTTCGCAGAACCTGCAAGCAGTACGATACAGATGCTGGCCGAGGCGATAAAACCTCTAAAAAGTGCCCCAAAGGACGTTAAACAGACTCTTGAGCGGGTGATCAAGAGCCTGCTGAAAATAGAGAGCATCATTCCACCTGGCCTTACTCACGAATCTTTCACCAAATCCGTTCACAAAGCCTGGCCGATACACCCCACACTGCTAATTGCCCTACCCTATATATTCAAGCGCTTCGCTCAGAATGAGCGTTCGATCTTCTCATACTTAGCCAGCGAGGAGTATGCCGGGTTCCAGAACTCGATACGGGATAATGTAGTTGAAGACGATCATGGTTTCATCCGGATCAAAGACATTTACGATTATCTGCTATCAAACTACGAGATAGGGCTATCCCGAAACCCGCATTCCAAGAAGATGCTGGAAGCCAATGACGTGATCAACAGCAGATCCCGGTTAACGGAGACCCAAACCTGTGCCTTGAAAACCATCGCGGTATTAAACTCACTGTCAGAAATCAGCCCACTCAGAGCTACCAAGGATATGCTGGAACTCTGCCTACCGCAGAGTGCT
>Ga0116184_10003771_pt1 | contig 12279 bp, 8 predicted proteins | sample AD_JPNNA5_MetaG_FD_89886 | JGI IMG/M metagenome (GOLD analysis project Ga0116184, IMG submission 89886) | Active sludge microbial communities of municipal wastewater-treating anaerobic digesters from Japan - AD_JPNNA5_MetaG | ecosystem: Engineered > Bioreactor > Anaerobic > Digestate | place... | reverse complement strand
CATCCCATTAATACTTCTACCCTGATTGAGGTCTTAAGGTTAGGTTTTGATCCGTTATATATTCCTTATGAAAGGCCCCAAAATATTTATCGTAAATCTCGTTGGACTTTCAAAAAGAAATATCGCCTTTTTAAGGATACTTTCTATGCATCGTCCAATTTTCCCATAAAACTTATTTCTGTGATGAGTATTCTTTCTTTTATGTTATCTATAATAGTTATTATAGTTTCAGTAATTTTAAAACTTGCGGGTCAAGAAAAATTAGGTGGTTTTAAAATACCGAGCTGGACTACAACCCTCATTATTATTTCCTTTTTCTGCGGATTAATTCTATTATCTATAAGTATTATAGCTGAATACCTGCGGAGGGTCTTTGATGAGGTAAAGAACAGACCAGGGTACATAATAAAAAGATCACAAAATAAATGAACATTAACGAACTATATAATAATAAATTCCAGGCATCTTTAATAATTTTTGTTATTGCACTAATTTTAAGAATTAGTATAATATCTTTTTATAAAGTTAATTTCATTCCAAGTGATGGGGTAAATTACCATAATATTGCTGTGAATGTCGCCTTAGGAAGAGGTTATAGCAATTCTATAACTCCTCCGTATAATGCTTATTTCTTTAGAGAACCTGTATACCCTTTATTTATATCGTTTATTTACCTTATATACAATAAATTGGGAGGGGAATTAGCATATATTCCATATTCTGATAATTATGCTGTGCGCAATGAGTTTGTTTATGTGAAAATATTTCAAGCCATTATAGATGCACTTTCATGTATATTTATATTTCTTATATTTTCAAAAATTTTAACTAACAAGTATGCAATAATTCTCGGAATAATATATGCACTTTATTTTCCTGTTGCTGTTCAATGTTCATTTTACCTTCGTGAGACACTCCAAATGTTCATAATATTATTAGCTAATATAGTACTATTAAATTATTTAACACATGCAAAATATGTATATATTATTATATTATCTATTTTATATGCAACATTAATATTAACATTTCAGATTCATATTCTTATGTTTCCTTATATTATTTTGTTTTTATACACGAAAGAAAAAAATATTCACTTAACATTAAAGAAGTCATTAATAGGTTTTATTATAGTGATTACAGTGTTGAGCCCTTGGTTGTACAGGTCCTATAAATATTATCCTGATATTAAAATTTTCAAGAATGTTGGACTAAGTTTTACTTCTGAACAAATGGCTTGGGTTTCAAGTATGAGGAAAGCACTTAGATATAATCTTATATCGCGAGATGAATTTTATACTTATATGCAATGGTGGTATAGTACACCAGAAGACCTAAAATTTAAGTATTCATTTGATGGTACATATAAACAATGCTCTGATTCAATAAAAACTCTCATTATTCCTTTAAAAAAAAAGGAGCCATTTAGTACTAAAGTTATGTATCAAACTAATATTTTTATTCAACGCGTTAAAAATACTTTTTTCCGAAAACTATCACTTTCAAAAAGTAGTATCTCGGATTGTTTAATAAGTCATAACATATTATGCTATATACCTTACATTTTAGGCATTATAATTGGAATAGGTGGAATCTATTCTTTTGCTAGATATTTCAAAAGATTATGGGTAATATGCATGCCCTATTTCTTTTATTTATCTATATTTTACTATGTCGCAGACGAAGCAAGACGGATGATAGTTGTACATGGTTATCTTTTTATGTTCTTCTTGATCTTAATGACTAAAATATTATTAAGACAAGAGAATAGAGATATATTTAAAGATAAATAAATATAGATCACTATAAAGTATAAAATAAGTATTAATTTATGGGACTCAAAAGTTTAACGCTTAATGGACTAAAATGGAGTTTTGCCGATAGCTTTGTTAATAAGGCGATACAGTTTATTGTTGGCATTATTCTTGCTAGATTATTAAGTCCTGAAGAATTCGGTCTTATTGGAATGATTACTGTATTCATATCTTTATCTGAAATAATAATTGATAGTGGTTTATCTCAATCATTAATTCGGAAAAAAGTTTGTACTCAGATCGATTATAATACTATGTTTTATATTAATATTACATTAGGTATACTAATGTTTGCTATTCTATTTTTGGTTTCTCCGCATATTGCTATTTTTTACAAGAAACCAGAACTTGAAACTATCTTGAAAACGATGTCAATAGTTTTAGTGATAAACTCTATAGGATTAGTCGAACAAACACAATTAATTAGAGAAATTAATTTTAAGGTAATCACAAAAATATCTTTAATATCTTCAATTTGTTCTGGCCTTGTCGGAATAGTTTTAGCTTTGCTTGGTTTTAGTTATTGGAGTTTAGTTTGGAAAAGCATTATTCAACAAACAGTAAGGATAATACTATTATACTGTGTTTCTCATTGGCATCCTAAACTACAGTTTAGTATTAATTCGTTTAAAGAGATGTTTGGTTTTGGCTCAAGATTACTTATATCTCAATTTATAGGGAAAATGTACATAAACTTGTATTATTTTCTTATAGGAAAGTTTTTTTCTGCTAATATACTTGGTTTATACACAAAAGCGGAGCAATTGAAAAATTTCCCAACAGACAATTTAATTTTCACAGTCCAAAGAGTAACTTACCCTGTTTTATCAAAATTAAATGATCAACCTGAAAAACAAATAGTAGCATACCGAAAGTTAATAAAAAATTTATTTTTCTTAACATCTATCTTAATTATTGGGATGATTTCTTTTGCTTATGAAATAGTATATATCTTATTGGGAGATAGATGGATTGGGGTTGTATTTTATTTACAGATATTATCCTTTTCAGCAATACCAATGCCATTAATATATATAAATATGAACATATTAAAAGCAAAAAATAGAGCTGATTTATATTTGAGACTAGAAATGGCAAAAAAAATTATATTTATTCCTATTTTGTATTTTGGGGTAATAAAAGGTATCCGAACATTTTTATTTATAATTGTTGTAATTTCATTCTTAGATTATTTGATTAATACTGTTGTGATTGCACCGTTAATCAACTATGGATTGTGGAACCAAATTAAAGATGTTATGCCAACAATATTTTATTGTATTTTTATAATTTCATTGATCTTCCTTATAAGCATATTAATTAAGGGGTATTTCGTAATTGCTGCGATTTTAAAATTTATTGTTTATATGTGTTCAATATTGTTTATAGGAGAGGTGTTCCATATACAAGAATATGTAGAAATAAAATCGATTATAAATATTATGATACGACATTTATACAATACTTTACATGATAAGTTATTATACATATCAAAAAACAATACATAATGTATATTCATAACGGTAGGATATAATTTGAGCTCCTTTCTTATATTAATATTTACATCGATCGTTTTACTAATAATTTCAATTAAATATCCTGAAATACTGTTGGTTTATGTAATTTTCTTTTTCCCTTTTACAGAGATTTTATTAGATAATTTTGGCCTAGATATAAGCAGACTAATGGTGAAATTTATTATTATATTTATAGCTATATTAGTTAATAAAAATTCATTCAACCATATTAAAATCAACATAAAACGATTTACTACAAGTAAATTTATTCGTGGTTATTCACTAATTATTGTTACTGCATTAGTACAAATTTTATTTCTACAAGGCAATAAGGATCAATACACCACATTATTAAGAGATGTTGTCATATATAATGCAATACCCTGTATTCTGTTTGTTGTATATTGCAATAATGATAGGATACTTTATCAAATAAATCAACAAATAATATTAATGAGTGTATTTAGCATAATTATCGTATATTATTATTTTGATACTTCTCAAATTATAATAGGTCAAAGATCAACTATAGGTCAATCAGGAATTGATAATATAAGTTTATCACAGTTTGGGGTTTTATGTTTCTTTATATGCATAATAACTATCTATTACAATAGATATAAAATAATGAGATTTATATCTGTTATGGTAGCAACCGTATCATTATTTATAATGTTAATTGCTGCTGAAAGAGGCCCTGTAGTTGGTCTATTAGTTGCATTAATCTCATTTGTGATTACTAAAACCAAAATAGGTAAATCTTACAAACCCTTAATTATTTTATTTACTTTCATTATTTTGACATATATTATGAAACCTGAGAGATTTGGTATAATAGATAGATTTTATGATTTAGAGAACTACCAGAGTTATGAACGCTATGATTACATTTTGATTAGCATTGATATGTTTTTCAAGAAACCCATTTTGGGTTATGGCATATTAGGCTTTAGTTCACAAACAGGTATGCAATATCCTCATAACATAATTTTAGAATTTATGGTTGAATATGGTATTATTGGTTTATTAGCTTTATATTTAATGTTATCTGATTGTATAAAAGTGGTATATAAATGCTTAAGGAATCAAAATGCCAATTATTATGAAATTGCTTTATCTCTTTGTTGGATTGCTTTATTTATATCTTCTTTATTTTCGGGAAATATCTCTGGTAATAGATACTTCTATGCAGTATCTGGTATAATATCTGCAATTGCTGTAAATAAAAAGATGACGATTACAGTTCCAAATAGTATAGCAATAAAGGTTTGAAATATATGATAAAAGAAAACAATACTTATACTGGGGATAACTATCCCTATGTATCTATAATAATTATTGGACAAAACGAAAGTAAAAATTTGAAAAACAGCTTATTAGCTGTGAAGAATATGGATTATCCTCTTGAAAAAATAGAATTGTTATTTGTTGATTCAAACTCAACTGATAACAGCATAGAGATTGCTATTCCTTTAGTTAATAAATGTATATCAATAAGAAGTGATTTGCCATCAGCAGGAGAGGCATTCAATATTGGTATTAAAGAATCTTCATACGAATATGTATGGTTATCCGGAGGTGATATAATTTTAGATAAGTATTTTCTAAAAAAAGCTATAGAGTTAATGGAAGAAAATAATAATATTCATGCAGTAACCGGTTATTGGGAAGAAAATGAAAAGCAAGGATGGAACAAAATATTAGCATATTCATTTCGAAAATATACTCCAAAGGATCATTTTGTAGAAACATCAGGTGGAGGAATTTTTCGCAAACAATGCCTTTTTAAACTTGATGGTTTTGATGAGCGTATTAAGAAAGGGCAAGAAACGGAATTAGGAGTACGGATGAAAGATTATAACTATAATATATTCTATATACATCATCAACAAGGTGTTCATGATTATGATATTAATAATATAGCTAAATTGATTCATAGACAATTTATTGAAGGCATATCTGCTAGTAGAGTATTTTTTTTATCATATTATGGGAATAATAATAACAGATTTTTCTATGAGATGAAGAAAATATATATAAAAAGAATACTATATAATATAGGAAAGCTACTTATATTAATATTATTTATAATTAACAACAACTTTATAGAAGGTTTAATGATAATCATTTTTATCAATATAATACGAGCAATATATGGGTTCATAAAAATAATGTTACATGGTGAAGATATAAAATATGGCTTATTAATAATATTGAATATTTTATTTGATCCAATTAGGTTTATTGGATCGCTTTGGTTCATACCATATTGGATTAGAATGCATAAGAAAGGAGTTTGTTTATTTGGTCCAAAACTGGGTATATCTGGACAGAAAGACTATAGAATTCTATGAATATATTATTGTTCTGTGCGTAGCCTGTAAATCTTTATATGATACTAATGAATTAGATGTAACAAATAATACCTGCTTATTGAAATGATTTGATTATTAAGATTCTCAAAGTGATGTAATCACTTGCAAATATTTTAATAACATTTAGAGATTGTATTAGTCAGGATGAATGTGGTTTACCTGAAAATTGTGATAAAATATATCATATATAAACAATGTTAAGTATAGCTCATAGTTATTCAAGGATCTGCAAAACATTAAATGTAATTTTTGATGGACAATAACAATTCTTAAATAATTACCAATAGATTATAATATATTTTACAACTAACTACGAAGATGTATTATAATAGGTCCATAAGGTAGCGAGGGAATTATTTTTTCTCTTCTAAAAGTCAAGAAAATACAATTATAACTCTCATTTAGTACTAAAAGGAAAAGAAAATTGATGAGTAAATTATACATTAATCAAATATGGAACCCTTTGCGGGATAGGTCTATTTTAAATTTGAGTAAAATATATAATAGAATATCCCTAATATCAGAAATAATTTACAAACAGCTATTATTGGCAAAGTATAATTTTTCCTGCATATATAATTCAACGATATTTATTAAACCGAATTGGGTTTGCCACAATGTTAAAGAAAACGATCTTTATTGTTTAACTACTCATCCAAACTTTATCTTAGCAGTTCTTGATATTATCCTGGAAAATAAGCCCAAAGAAGTTATTATTGCTGATGCCCCTATTCAAGGATGTGTTTGGGATAAATTACTACCAACAGAATTTTATGAATATATAAATAATAGAGAACGTGAAACAGGCATTCCTATAAAAGTTTTGGACCTACGAAGAAAAGAATTTCATGGGCAAGAACTTATAGATAATAAAAGAGACATCTCCAATTATGTTATCTTTGATCTTAAAGAAAACAGCTATCTTGAACCGATAACAACAGTAGAAAACAAATTCCGAGTTACGGATTATAATCCTGAAAGATTGAAAGAATTCCATTCTAAGGGTAAACATCAGTATTGTATTGCCAAGGAAGTATTTGAAGCGGACTATATTATTGCTTTACCTAAGGCAAAAACACATCAAAAGACGGGAGTTACCAATGGATTAAAACTTTTAGTGGGTATTAATGGCGATAAGGACTTTTTACCACATCACAGAATCGGTGGAACAGGTTTTGGAGGTGATTGCTATCCAGGGAAGAATTATATACTTAGATTGTCCGAACATTTCTTAGATCAAGCTAATAAGAGGATAGGAGAAAGGGGTTATAAAGAATATAAATTTCTGTCTAAATTGCTTTGGAAGTCAATAAAAAAAGGAGATGAATACAGTTTGGGTGCAGCTTGGTATGGTAATGATACAACTTGGAGAATGGCTATGGATTTGAATTTAATTGCTAAATATGGAACCATAAATGGTACTCTTGAAGATAAACCTCAAAGATCTATTACTTATATTTGTGATGGTATTATTGGGGGTCAGGGGGATGGTCCTCTTCATCCTGAACCAATTCCCCTAGGTGTTATTATGCTTTCTGATAATCCTGCAGAAATGGATTACGCTTTAGCTCTGCTTATGGGCTTTGATCCTGAAAAGTTACCTTTAATTAAAAATGCTCTTGAACTTTTTCCTAAAAACGAAACGGTTATATTAGACGGTAAAGAAATTAGTTGGGAAAAGCTTAAAGATTCTTCTATTAAAGCTATTCCACCCCCTGGGTGGAGAAAGTATATAGGATAAAATATGATATATATCCATAAATTTCATCCTCAATATTTACATCCCTTTCAGAATAAATATATGAAAATATTAGAGGAAAATGCTATTGATTATAAACTGGTTGATTCTCAATCGCCTGCATTTTGGGAAGAGATTATTGATTGCTCCTTGTTTATTATGTTTCTTGGACAAACTCCAATGCATCTTCAACGACAACTTTCTCTTATAAGTGTTTTAGATAATGTGGTAGGAATAAGATGTTTTCCCAATTGGAACACCTCTTGGCATTTTGATGATAAAATATCTCAATATTATTTATTAAAGTCACAGGGGTTTCCAATAGTTTCAAGTCATATTTTTTGGGATAAGGAGTCAGCTATTGAGTGGGCAAAATCTGCTAATTATCCTCAGATCTTCAAACTTAAAGGGGGAGCAGGATCATTAAATGTAATAAAAGTATATAATAACAAACAAGCTATGAAACTCATCAGTAAAATGTTTGGTAAAGGAATAACCAATGGCAATATTCCGGGAGTAAAATTATTTAAAGTTTATCGTAATAATATAGAGACCTGGATAAAAAGTAAAATAAAATATAGATTATATACTTTGGGATTACGGTATGGAATAACCGAAAACTGGTCTAAACATCAAGGTTATGCTTTTTTCCAGGACTTTTTACCAAATAATGATTATGATACAAGAGTAACAATTATAGGTAAAAGAGGTTTTGCGTTTCAAAGAAAAAATAGACCTGCCGATTTCAGATCATCAGGAAGTGGTATAATAGATTTTTCTCCTAATAATATTGATCATCGTTGTTTGAAAATTGCATTCAGTATTTCACAAAAGTTTAATTTCCAATGTATGTCCTACGATTTTCTCTATGATTTGGATAAACAAATGATAATTAACGAATTAAGTTGTCAATTTGTTGATTCAGCCATTTATTCCTGTCCGGGTTATTGGGATGAAAATTTAAAATGGTACGAGGGTCATTTTTGGCCCCAATACTGTCAACTGCAAGATTTACTGGATAAACCGAATTTAATTCAACCGGCATTTCCCGAGAAAAGTAAACCTATTCTTATTAAAATATGAAAATGTTAGAAAATTCCAAAAGAGGACTTATGGAAAGAATATTCTTATATACTTGTAACCTTAATTTCAATACAGTAAAGAATTGTTTTCCCAATGACAATATTAACAATCTATCGGATAAAGATAATGAGCTGTTAGTAATTAAGAATATAGAATTTGATTTAAGATTAAATGATTCTTTTTTAATAGGATATGCTGTTACCGAAAACAATATATTTACGGATTGTGCTATGTCTAATCAAAGAGATAGACATATATATAATAATTTTAAGAATGGTGCGTACATATATTTTGAATATTTTAAAGGTAATATCCTAATTTTGAATGATTTTATGGGATTAATTCCATTATACTATTATCAAATAAGCGATATAACTATAATAAGCAATAGTTTTAAAATAATATCAAAATTAGTTGCCAAGATAATAAATAAAGATGCCATTTATGAATATTTGTTAACAGGGGCGAATTTCTCACATAATACTATATTAAAAAATGTAAATCAGTTAACACCGGCTTCAAAATTAATGTTTAATTCTCAAACGGGATTACTAAAAGTTTCAATAAGAGATTGTTTTGCCAGCGATTTTGAAAATAATGCTGGATTTGAATCTATTAAAGAATCATTTAAAATAACTTTAACTAAGGCAGTTCAGAGATTATATAAAAAAGATTATAAATATTCAATGAGTATAACTGGAGGGATGGATTCCAGATTAATCTTTCTTGAATGGCCAGACAAGATGAATTTACTTACCGAAACAGCAGGAGAAGGAACATCCGATCTTTTTAAAGCTATAGATATAATAAAAGAAATAGGGAATCCTGCTTTGCATTCAATTGAAGACCTAAAATTGGAACATTATACCGAAGGTTTAGATAACTATTATAAAAATTGTGACAATCCTATGACTGTTTTTGATCAACAAAATAGCTATCATATTGATTGGAAATTATCTCGGGGCTCTAGATTTCATATTTCTGGAGGAGGGGGTGAATTATTTGATGGTGAAAACTTGTATCTTTCCAGAGCTAAAAATTATGTTATTAAGGAAGCTATTCTACCATATAATTATCATCCAATTGAAGAAATAAGCAAAGAAGAAATGCTTAAAAATATATTAGGAGTTAGCAACAAAATAAATAATCTTCAATTTCTGGATGATGGTAAAATATATGATAGTTTATTTACAAAAATAGTGAGTATATTAGATCCATTTATTGGGAAAACAAAACATTCTGAATGCTGGACTGAGCGTTTTAGAACTTACAAATTAGCTTTATCTGGATATAGATTAGTTGGTTCACAATTGCTTTCTTTCTATGATATAATGATGCCTTATAATGATATAGATTTAATAAAAAATATATGTAATTCTCATCCTAAGCATAGAGAATTAAGAAAATTAACTATTAGTGTTCTAAAAGATTATGAGCAATTAAAAAATATTCCTTTAGATACAACACATTTACCTATCTCTTCACCCTATTTTTTACACAAATTTTTCAGAGTTTTAAGGATGGTTTTTAATATTGGTTTTCATAAGAAAATTCCCTTTATTCAAAAAGGTAATCCTCCTATATTCAGAAAATTTCCTTACTTTGATGAAAGGTTTAATGATTTTAGAAATTTAGTAAACGAATTAATTCTTAAGTGTGATTATTTAGATAGAGATAATGTTAGAAAATATTTAAATATTGTAACTAGTGAACGTAAATATAATTATTATATACACCATAGTACAGAAACTAATATTTTACTTCTTTTGCGTCTTGCATACACTCAAAAAATAATCAATGAAGACTAATAAATTCCCAGAAATAATCTTTGTTACCGATTATAGTTTAATTATTGGAGGGAAAGAACGACAATTGATTGAAATGGTGAAATATTTAAACGATTATAATATAGCATGGCGTATAATTATGCTCTCAGAAATAGGTTTACTATATCAGGAATTCAAAACTAAATATCCCACTCAAATTATTTTAATAGATAGAAAACAAAATAGTATTCTTTATACTATCAGGCATTTACGTAAATGTATATATGAAAATATAAATATACCATTAATACATGCTTATGATACTTTATCTGTAATGTTTTTAATAATAGCTACTTTAGGGAGAAAAAGAATACTAATTAATGGTGCAATTAGACATGCAGGAGCAGCAAGAGGTTTTGATTATTTAGTGGAATATTTTATTTTAAAGATATCAGATATAGTTATTTCTAACAGTATGGCCGGTTTAAAAAAATTTCATCTACAAAGAAGTGGTTATGTTGTATATAATTTTATTGATTTAAATAGGTTTATATACTGTAATAAAAATTTACGAAATATTGTTATGACAGCCAATTTTAGCATAATGAAAGATCATAATACATTCATTACTGTATGTTTAAAACTTTTATGCGAAGGGAGGATAGATAAAGTGGGAATGATTGGCGAAGGTCCCGAAAAACCTAAAATCCAATATATTACTTCAAAAACAAAATTTAGCGACAATTTTATATATTATGGACAAGGAGAAAAGGTTGAAGATATACTTGTAAACTATGGGATAGGGGTTTTATGTTCTACAAAGAAATATAAAGAGGGTGTATCAAACTCAGTTCTTGAGTATATGGGTGCTGGTTTAATAGCTATAGCCAGTAATATTGGAGGAACATCTGAAATAATTGAAAATGGTTTCAATGGTTTTCTTTTCGAAACTGAAAATGTAGATTCATTATATCAGCAAATAATATATATTCAGGATCATATAGACGATTGTGACAAAATCCGAGCTAATGCGTTATCTACATTAAAGCAAAAATTTGATGCAGAAAAGAATTGTAAATTACTGCTAAATATATACGAATTAGGTTATAATAATAAATATTGAATAGCAATTCATTAAAAACATATTTAAGCAAGCTTAAATTTTCTTTGGGTTTAAATCCTAAAGTAGAAAAGAATGGTGAAAATCATGAGCAGTTTATACCTAATCCATATAAAGCTGTCTGTTTAATTTCTGCTGATTTGGAAATGGCTTGGGCTTTCAGATGGTCTAAATCAGCAAATAATCCAATTGAATTAGCTACAAAAAATAGTATTCTAACAAGAAACAATGTTCCATTAATCCTGAAGCTAAGTGAACAATATAATATACCTATAACTTGGGCAACAGTAGGGCACCTTTTTCTGGAAAGTTGTGAGAGAATTACTAATGTTGCTCATCCCGATGTAAAGAGATTACCTTATTTTGAGAATACGAATTGGAAATATGAATCTGGTGATTGGTTTGATTCAGACCCCTGTACTAATCATTATCAAGATCCTGCTTGGTATGCTCCGGATTTATTAAAAATGATTATTGAAAATCCTGTAAAGCATGAAATTGGCTGTCATACTTTTTCTCATATTGATTGTAGTGATAGTATATGTTCAAAAGAGGTTTTTGATTCTGAGATTGACAAATGTAGAAAATTAGCGAATGAATATGATATTGAATTAAAATCATTTGTTCATCCAGGTTTTTATATTGGACATCTTGAGGATTTGTCTGAATTTGGATTTACTTCATATAGAACAAATTATGCTAATGAATTAACTTTTCCGAGGAAGAATACTTCAGGTTTATGGGAATTTAGAAATACGATGGAATTTTCCTGGAGGGATGGTTGGAGCGTTAATTATCATATTAAACGGTATAAAACAATTATAGATAGAGCTATTAAATATCATAAAGTATGTGTATTTTGGTTT
>Ga0116184_10003768_pt1 | contig 12284 bp, 12 predicted proteins | sample AD_JPNNA5_MetaG_FD_89886 | JGI IMG/M metagenome (GOLD analysis project Ga0116184, IMG submission 89886) | Active sludge microbial communities of municipal wastewater-treating anaerobic digesters from Japan - AD_JPNNA5_MetaG | ecosystem: Engineered > Bioreactor > Anaerobic > Digestate | place... | reverse complement strand
GCGATAGCTTTCGCGATCAGATGATACCGAGATACATTCTGGAGCGGTAAAAAGAGAAAACGACCTGGAGTGAACCGGCATCCTCAGCTTGAACGGGTAAAATGAGAGTTCTTAGCTATTCTCCATAGCATTGTCGGCGAGGATCTTCTGCACGGTGACACGACTGACCCGAATCTGTCAGGCGCCAGGAGATTCGAGATCCGATTCCACCCCCTGGCGGGATGATCCAGGCCCATTGTTGGGATCCGATCCACGACCACAGGTGCCGTGGTCTGAGGATGGGTATGGTGCACAGTCGACAGGTCCTTTCAATCGGGAAAACCGTGCGTCTGAAACCGACGTTTCCACGCGTAGAAACTGTTCCGGTCCATCCCCGTTCGACGACACGCTTCCGTGACATTCCCCGGCGCTTCGGCCAGCTGCAGGACCGACAGGCGGTGACGAGCGACTGTCTCATCCGGGTCTTTCGTCGTGACACGAGCCATACGGACCACCCTTCATGAGTTGGGACGGCGTGAGGGATCAGGGGTAACGTACATATGGTGGCTGCCGTACAGAGGGCCATGCCAGATGGACATTCTGCCTGATGAGATGGCTTTTCCGGAGATTTTACGATAAAATGGGATAGTGTATGCCTGGAGATTGCCCATACTTTTATGTCAGATCTTTATGACACTGGTGCATGTTTAACGTCCTGGTTGTCGATGGTGATCACCAGTTCCTGTCTCTATTCCGCCAGAATGCAGACACCTGGCCAGGAGTAAAGGTCGACACTGCTTCAACAATCAGGGAGGCAGAAGATGTTCTCAAGGACGCCCGCTGCGATATGGTTGTTTCCGAATACGCGCTGGCTGAAAATAACGGCATCGACCTGCTGCGGTATGTCCGTTCACGCCTTGGCGATACCCCGTTCATCCTGCTCACCGGTTCCAGCGATGGTGAAATTGCTGCCGAGGCATCGCGTTTCGGGATCAGTGCCTATTTTATAAAAAAGGCGGATTTGATGCCATTCTTCTCGGAAATCTATGGGAAAGTCCGGCAGGAGATGGGAAAAAAGGAATTCGTCGAGAACCTCAGGGAACGGGAGTCCCGGTGCCGGACCATCCTCGAATCCCAACCGGGTCTCATCTGCCGGTTCGGGCCGGATCTCATCCTGACCTTCGTGAACCGTGCATTCACCCAACTCGTGGGTGGAACACCGGAAAGTCCCGGAAAAATGTGCATCACGGATTATATACATCCGGAAGACCGCGATACGTTCAATGATGCAATCAGGGCTCTTTCTCCCGACAACCAATCAGTGATGCTTGATCTCCGGATCCATGCACCCAACCAGGGCACCAATAAGACACACCTGGTTGCATGGACATTCACCGCTGCATTTGGCGACGGACAGATCCCGGTTCTCATCCAGGGGACGGGAATGGACGTCTCCATGGAAAGGGAACATGCCGAGGAGCAGGCTCGACAGCTGGAAAACCTTGCCTTTCTCTCGCGGACAGCGATGGAATTCGTGGATATGGATGATTCGGACGATATTTTCCGTTTTATTGCCGAGAATCTGTACTCACTTCTCCCGCACTCTGCCGTTGCCGTCTCGGTCCATGATCCTGTTGCAAGGACCTTCACGGTGCGGAGCGTAGTCGGGGATGAAGATATCCTTTCAGCATTGAAGGAAAATTTCAAAATGGACATAGAGGGAATGGTGCTGTCGACTGACACGCATTCATTCGTGCAAGTAGGTCTTTTCCAAAAGGGTCTTACTGAAGCTCCCTCGCTTTACCACGTGTTCATGCATATTTTTCCCGAGGAAGCATGCAAACGGATCGAGGAAGTCTGTTCTTTTGGGAAAATTTACACCCTGGGTTTTTCCAGCCAGGGAGAGCTGTTTGGTCATGTCACATTCGTCCTCCGGAAAGGGGATACGATCCCGAATCCCGGGCTGATTGAAGCATTTGCGAACCAGGCATCCGTTGCCCTCCTCCGGTGGAAGGCCCGGAAGGTTGCCGAGGATGAGATCGCAAAGGTCCATGCGGGCCTTGAACAGGCCGTTGCCGAAAGGACTGCCGCACTCCGGGCAGCAAACGAAAACCTCGAATCGTTCTCCTACTCGGTATCCCATGATCTGCGTGCCCCGCTCAGGTACATCGATGGATTTTCAGGCATCCTAGAGACTGAACACGCAAAGGACTTGTCACCGGAGGGCAGACGGCTGGTTGAAAAGATCCGGCAGAACACCGTTCAGATGGCGGCTCTCATCGAAGCACTCCTTGAATTTTCACGGGCAGGGCGGAAAGCAATCCAGCGGGAACGCATTGATATGCGGGCACTTGCCCGTGACGTCCTTGGCGAACTGGCTGCATCCCGGCATGGACAGCAGGTTGAGACCGTTATCGGTGATCTTCCCGCCTGCATGGCAGATCCCCTGTTGATACGCCAGGTGATGCAGAACCTTCTCTCGAATGCCCTCAAGTTCTCCCGGTGCAGGGACATCTCCCGGATCGAGGTCGGGTCATACGACGATGAGGGTCAACCGGTGTATTTCGTCCGTGATAACGGTATCGGGGTTGACATGAAGTATGCAGACCGGCTCTTCAAGGTGTTCGAACGCCTGCACGACGGAGGGGAATACGAGGGGACGGGGATCGGGCTTGCGATCGTCGAGAGTATCATCAAGCGGCATGGGGGGAGGGTCTGGATAGAGTCAGGGATTGACAAGGGTTTTTCATGCCATTTTACGATCGGCGGATGAAAGCAGCCGGGAAACCATTGATCCCACATTCCGCAGGTCCCTTTTCACGCATAGTATATGGTGATAAGCCAGTTACTGCCACCCGAGCATATTCCCCAAGCGTTTCGATTAGTTGATCAAAGAGAGGAACGTCCCGGTAATTATACCTGAACTCCAGTTCCTTGAGATAAAATGGAACCCTCGCCGGATAGACTTGATGATATTTCATAAGCCGCTCCTTGGCATTGGATCAGAAGCCTTCGATACCGTTGATGTAGACCTTCCCGTTAGCGAATCGTTTGCCGTGGTCGATCCGTTGGTGCCGAAAGCCATAGGAGACCAGGCCGTTGTACCTTTGAAAGCGATCGGTATGCACCAGGCTCCCTCGCTTAACCTACTGGATGGTGAGGTCGAGCAGAGTCTCTCCTTTTAGATTCTGGATGACCTCGACCCGGACCCTGCCGTCTCGTTCAAGGATGCCGAAGACGGGTACCTTACCTGCAGCACCTTGCTCCCGTTTTCCTATTCTCCGGCCTCTGAAATATGATTCACCGGGTTCAATCTCTCCTTTCAGGGAAACAGCATACTTGGCGACGCTCAGGATCGCCGTTCGAAAGAGGTGGTGAAGACGATAGACGGTGTTATACGCCAGGCCAAGCTGACGGGCAGCTTCCCGGGTCGACAGGTCCAGTTTGAATAACTTGATCGCCAGCAAGAGGGTCGAAAAGGGAACCTGAGATCATTCGAAGATGCTGCCTTTCCGAACGCCCCACTCCCACCGACAGCCATAGCACTTCAACCGCTGACGTCGGATGCGACTAAGACGAATGCCCCCACAGTACGGACAATGTGAGTACGAGATCAGGAGACCGTGATCCCGAAGATAGGTCTCTGCGGTCTCTTCGTCGTGAGTGTATCGACCAAGGTCGAGCAGGGTTACCATCTTCCCACCTTCTCTCTCGCTATTTGAAGGTGGCACGAATCAAGAAATCACCATAATTTATATACTCGAATATTTACAATACAAAAAAATATGGGAATGGACCAATCTGAATCAAATACCCGATATTACGCGCATACAACGTCTGATCCATCGAAAATTGATTGGCAACCCCTCCAGGAACATCTTCAGAATGTTGCAGCTCTCGCAGCTGAATATGCTTCTGCTTTCGGAGCCGGTGAGTGGGGGGCTGTGGCAGGCCTCCTCCATGACCTCGGAAAATATTCAAGCGATTTTCAGCGGAGACTCGAAGGATGTCGGGATCCTGTTGATCATTCGACCGCGGGCGCTCTCGAAGCACGGAAGCGGCTCGGCGGACAGAGCCGTCCGCTGGAATACGTGGTGGCAGGCCATCACGGAGGTCTTCATGACTTCTATGGATTCCAACCTCCCGGGCTCGATGAGAAACTGCAGAACGGCGGAAAACTACCCGATTATTCCGCCTACCACGCGGAGATCGAGATTCCATCACGGTTGCCGGTCTCGTCGGCATTGAGAACGATCCTATCGGATTCTCCCTTCTCAAGGGCGTTCTTCATCCGCATGCTCTATTCGTGCCTCGTTGACGCCGATTCGCTCGATACGGAGCGGTTCGCCGACCCCGGCCGAGCTGCGATCCGGGGAACCTACGACCCGGTCGATCGTCTTGCGGACACCTTCTTCCGCGATATGGATGCGCTCACCGGATCGGCAGCGCCAACCCCCATCAATTCTCTGCGCCAGCGGATCTTCGAAGAATGCCTCAAGATGGCGGAGCGTCCCCCCGGCCTCTTCACCCTGACCGTGCCCACCGGCGGGGGCAAGACCCGTGCCTCACTGGCGTTCGCTCTGCGCCACATGCAACGGTATAACCTCCGGCAAATCGTCTATGTCCTGCCCTATACGAGCATCATCGAACAGAACGCAAAGGTCTTCCGGGGTATCCTCGGCGCCGGTAACGTCCTCGAGCACCACAGCAACTTCGATCCCCGGACCGAGGGAGAGGTCGATGATTCGGCCAGGGACCTGAACATGATCGTCGCCGAGAACTGGGATATTCCCGTCACCGTGACGACGAACGTGCAGTTCTTCGAGTCACTGTTTTCCAATAAAAGGTCCCGGTGCAGAAAGATCCACCGTCTCGCACGGAGTGTGATCATCCTCGATGAGGCGCAGATGCTGCCAACCCCGTTTCTCCGGCCCTGCGTGGAAGCCATCGTGGAACTCGTCCGGCATTACGGTGCCACCGTGGTATTCTGCACGGCAACACAACCGAGGATCGCGGGGTTGATCAGGGGTCCGGTTGCGGCGACGGAGATCATGAGTTCGCCGTCGAGGCTCTACGAACAGTTCCGCCGCGTCCGGACGACCAACCTCGGCTCCCTGTCCGACGGCCCGCTCGCCCACCGGCTCTCCCGGCACCCCCAGGTACTCTGCATCGTCAACCGGAAGGCACACGCGAGCCTCCTTGTTGATGCGCTGGCCGCACGCTGTCACGCAAGACAGAGGAGGAGATCGAGGAAGTTCCGCCGTCGTGGATGGCGGACAAAATCGCGGCGCACGGTGGTCTTCCACCTGACGGCGAACATGTGCCCGGTCCACCGGCGGCGGGTTCTTTCTCTCATTCGGCGCCGGCTTGACCGGGGCAGTCCCTGCAGGGTGGTCTCAACCCAGCTGATCGAGGCAGGGGTAGACATCGACTTCCCGGTTGTCTATCGTTCGATGACCGGCATTGACTCCATTGCCCAGGCGGCTGGACGCTGCAACCGGGAGGGAAGGCTCCCGGAACCCGGACGGGTGTATGTCTTCACCTCAACCGAGGTGCACGGGAAGGCATCCGGGTGGTTGAGCCGGACGGCGGAGATCGGCTCGATGGTGATGAGCCGCCACGATGATCCGCTCTCTCTCGAGGCGGTCGCAGATTACTTTGAGACGCTCTACGCGATCGAGCAGGCTGACCCGCGAGGCCTTGACAAGGAGGGGATCATGAAGAAGCTTCACGGCTCCCGGCAGGATTCGCTTGCCTTTCCCTTTAAGGAGGTGGGGGATAGCTTCCGCCTGATCGAGGGTACCCGGGACGTGATCATACCGTACGACGATGAGGCGCGGAGTGCTATCGCGCAGCTCGAATCGGGGTTCATTTCGCAGGGCATCCTCCGACGTCTGCAGGGATACGCCGTTTCGGTCTACCCCCACACGCTCAAGCGGCTCGAAGAAGCAGGGGCTGTCCATTATATTAACAACAGGTTTATCGTCCTGAACAATCTGAGAGCATATTCGGAAGAGAAAGGATTAGAGGTGAAAAATGAGCAGTTTGATGGACTGCTCCTGGTCGATGACTGGGAGTGAGTAAGGCATGGGTTTTGGTGTCGTACTCAGGGTCCGTGGCAATTATGCCTGTTTTACCCGACCCGAGATGAAGGCCGAACGGGTGAGTTACGATGTGATCACTCCTTCGGCAGCACGGGGCATTCTCGAGGCGATCTTCTGGAAGCCGGCGATTGCCTGGCGGATCGACCGTCTCCATGTGCTGAATCCTATCCGGTTCGATTCGGTTCGCCGAAACGAGGTCTCGAACAAGGTTTCCACGAGGAATGTCCTGCAGGCCATGAGCGGAAAAAAAGTCGCCCTCGGGATCGATGCGAGCGATACGAAAGAACGGGTTCAGAGGGCGTCATATCTCCTGCGCGACGTGGATTACGTGATCGAGGCGCACTTCGACCTGACCGATCGGGCCGGCCCCGGGGACACGAAGGAGAAGCATTACAATATGGCCCTTCGCCGTATCCGCAAGGGCCAGTGTTATCACCAGCCGTATCTCGGCTGCCGAGAGTTCCCGCTCCGGTTCGAGCTGGTTGAAGGCGATATCCCGACATCCTATTATACGGGCACGACCGTCGACCTCGGGTTCATGCTCCACGACATTGACTTCGCGGACGGGAAGAAGGCGGTCTTCTACCGTGCGGTGATGCGCGACGGCGTGATCGACTGCGCCGATTGCCTGCAGGCGGGGGCGGCGGCGTGATCCTGCAGTCGCTCTGCAACGTTTACGATGTCCTGAAAAACGAGGACGAACAGGCCCCGGCGCCGTTCGGGTTCAGCCGGGTTGGAGTCTCGTTCGCCCTCGTGCTCTCTCCCGATGGGAGGCTGACGAACATCATCGACCTCCGATCCGGCGAGAGCCGGCGACCACAGGAACAGCTGGTCCCGTTTCAGAGGTCACGCACGAGCGGGTTGTTTCCATTCTTCCTCTGCGACAAGGCGGAGTACGTCTTTGGAATCGAACAGGTCAAGGCCAGGGATCGGGACCGCCGCTCATCGAAGAAAGTCGGGGACGACACGATCCTCTTTGAAGATGAGAAGGGGCTCATCGTCGTCTCCCGCCGCTCCCGGGAGTCGTTTGCCGCGTTCCGCAGCCTGCAGCACGCACTCCTGGACAGCTGCGATGAAGCGGGGGTGCGGGCGTTCCTGGCGTTCCTCGACTCGTGGGACCCCGAACGGGCACTGGATCACCCGAAGGTCCGCGAATACCGGGACGATCTGCTGTCCGGCGGGCGCTGCGTCTTCCGGATCGGGGATGCCTATCTTCACGATATTCCCGGGGTCCAGCAGATCTGGACTGCGTCGCTGACACGGGATTCCGCGGAGACGTGCACTGCCCAGTGCCTGATCAGCGGCGCGGTCGCTCCGATCTCCCGGACCCACCAGATGATTAAGGGCGTTACGGGGGCCAAGCCATCGGGGGCCTCGCTGGTCAGCTTCAACGAGCCGTCCTTCTGTTCGTACGACAAGGAGCAGAGTTACAACGCGCCCGTCAGCGAGGAGTGCGAGTTCAAGTACACGACGGCACTCAACCAGCTGATCGCGTCGCCGGATCATCGCATCCGGATCGGCGATGCGACCACGGTCTTCTGGGCGCAGACCGGCGACCGGGCGACCGAGACGATCATCGCCAACCTGCTCGATCCCCCCTATGAAGATGCTGGCGAGGCCGAGCCGGATGATCCGGGGAAGACACCGGAGCCCGCCAGGCAGGTCATCGACGACCGGGCCCTGGCACGCATCCGTGATGTCCTTCGCCTGGTCCGGCAGGGTTCGGGGATCCGGCAGGGCGATCTCGGCGTCAACCCCGAGACCAGGTGCTTTATTCTCGGCCTTGCGCCCAATAACGCACGCCTCGCCGTGCGGTTCTGGCACCAGGACCCCTTCGGGAACCTGGTGACCAACCTCGCCCGGCACCATCTCGACCTCGAGGTCGTCCGGAGTGATCTCGAACCCGAGATCCTCCCCGTCCGTCGGATCCTGTTCGAGACCGTACCGAGGAATGCAGAACGAAAGGAGCCGCCGCCTGGGATGTCCGGCCAGCTGATGCGGGCGGTGCTCTTCAACACCACCTACCCGGTTCAGCTGTACACCGCGATTCTGAACCGGATCCGGGCGGACCAGTACCTCAACCGCGTCCGTGCCGGCGTTATCAAGGCATACCTGCTCCGTCTGGCGAGGGCACGGCCAGGCGTTGCAGGCATTCAGGAGGAGATGATCACCGTGAGTCTGAATGAAACCAGTCAGAACGTCCCGTACCGGCTCGGCCGGCTGTTTGCCGTGCTCGAAAAGGCGCAGGGCGATGCCAACCGCGACCGAGAGGTCGGAAGTACGATCCGGAACAGGTACTTTTCGAGCGCATCGGCGACGCCCGCCGTGGTCTTCCCGCCGCTGATCAAGCTCGCCCAGCACCACATCGCGAAGTCCGAATGGGGATGGAAGACCATCCAGCAGATGGAGGAGATCCTGTCGGGTGTCGATACATTCCCCACATGGCTCGGTCTCGAGGAGCAGGGGATGTTCATGCTCGGGTACTATCACCAGCGTCGCGCGCTGTTCACGAAGAGGGATGAGAAGAAGGAAGAGGTGAATGCGGATGAGTGAGCCAATCAAGAACCGTTACGAGTTTGTATTGCTGTTCGACGTCGAGAACGGGAACCCGAACGGGGACCCGGACATGGGCAACATGCCCCGGATCGATCCGCAGACGGGTCACGGGATCGTGACCGACGTCTGCCTGAAGCGGAAGGTCCGGGACTATGTCGAGCTGGTCAAGGAGGACCAGGAGGGGTACGAGATCTACGTGAAGTCGGGCGCGGTGCTCAACGCACAGCACCGGCGTGCCTACGACGCGCTCAAGGTGGATCAGGTCGACAAGAAGCTCACGGATCCTGCGGTCACGAAGTGGATGACCGATCATTTCTACGATATCCGGGCATTCGGGGCCGTGATGACGACCGGCGTGAACTGCGGGCAGGTCCGGGGACCCGTACAGCTCTCTTTTGCCCGAAGCATCGACCCGATCTTCCAGAACGAGGTGACCCTGACCCGGTGTGCGGTGACCAAGGAGGGCGAGAACAAGGACCGGGAGATGGGCAAGAAACAGGTGGTCCCCTATGCCCTCTACCGTGCCGACGGCTATGTGTCGGCGAACCTGGCCCGCAAGGTGACCGGCTTCTCAGAGGACGATCTCGAACTGTTCTGGGAGTCGCTGGTCAACATGTTCGAGCACGACCACTCGGCCGCCCGGGGCAAGATGTCAGCCCGGAAACTCCTGGTCTTCAAGCACGCTACCGAGCTCGGTTGCTGCCAGGCACATGTTCTTTTCGACAAAGTAAGGGTGAAATCTCTCGCCGGCGACCGGCCTGCTCGCTCGTTCGATGACTACGAGGTGACGATCGACCGGGAGATGCCACAGGGGGTAGAGCTGATCGAAAGGGTATGAACGGGGAGGCAGGGTACGCGGACGACGAGCTCCTGCCACTGTCCGGTATCCAGCACTTCCATTTTTGTCCAAGGCAGTGGGCGTTGATCCACGTCGAGCGGCAGTGGGCCGATGATCGGCGGACGGCGGAAGGGCACCTGATCCACGAGCGTGCGGATGACCCGTTCATCACAGAATCCCGGGGAGAGGTTGTTGTGACGCGGGCGGTGCCGCTGATCTCCCGTTCGCTCGGATTGCAGGGAGTCGCCGATGTCGTCGAGTACACCCGGTCCGCCGACGGTGTCCTGCTGCATGGTCGGGAAGGACGCTGGGCGGTCAGGCCGGTAGAGTATAAACGAGGAAAGCCCAAACCGGACGAACGGGATGAGGTGCAGGTCTGCGCCCAGGCGATCTGTCTCGAGGAGCAGCTCGGCTGCGTCATCGAGACGGCGGATCTGTATTACTTCGAACCGCGTCGACGGTATTCAGTTGCACTGACTGAAGGACTCCGGGCGACTGTGGTCTCTCTCGCCCAGCAGATGCACGCGCTTCATAGGGCGGGGATCACGCCGCCGGCGACCGGTGACGCCCGGCGGTGCACGCACTGCTCCCTGAGGGATCTCTGTATGCCCGGGCTGACGCGGAAGAAGGCGTCGGTTCGGGGGTATATCAGGCATCACGTCAAGAGCACGATCGAGGAGACAGGATAGGCCGCCGCTGTGCCGGGCATCATGAGGGGGAGTTCGTGAGGAGACTGCTCAATACGCTGTATGTTGTGACGCCGGATTCATACCTCAGACGTGAGGGCGAGAACGTGGTCGTGTCCGTCCGCGATACGGAGAAGGCCCGGATCCCGATCCACACCCTCGAGGGGATCGTCTGTTTCGGTTATCACGGGGCGAGCCCGGAGGTTATGCGGCTCTGCACCGAGAACGGTGTCGGTCTCTCCTTCGTGACGCCCACCGGGCGGTTCCTCGCACGGGTGCAGGGCCGGGTCATGGGGAACGTGCTGTTGAGGCGGGAGCAGTTTCGGATGACCGATGATGAAGAACGGGCACTTCCGATCGCCCGCTCGTTCATCACGGGTAAGATTGTAAACTGCATAACGGTGCTCCGCCGGGGGATTCGGGACCACGATGACACAGTCGACAGCGAGGGGCTCCGGTCCACTGAACAATGGCTTGTCGGGGCGCTTGAGGCCTTGGACGCGTGCACCGATCTCGGAGCGTTACGCGGGCTCGAAGGTAGCTGCGCGCAGCGCTACTTTCGAGCGTTCGATGACCTGATCCTGCACCAGAAGGATGTGTTCTTTCTCCGTGATCGAAACAGGCGGCCCCCGCTGGACCCGATGAACGCCATGCTCTCGTTTCTCTACACGCTGCTCGCCCACGATGTCGGGTCCGCGCTCGAGACGGTCGGACTCGATCCCTATGTCGGATTCTTCCATGCGGACCGCCCGGGCCGGCCGAGCCTGGCACTCGACCTGATGGAGGAGCTGCGGCCGTATCTTGCGGATCGGCTCACGCTGAGCCTGGTGAACCTGCGGCAGGTGAACGTGCGGGACTTCGAATTCAGGGAGAACGGAAGTGTGATGTTGAACGAGAAAGGAAGGAAAAAGGTACTGACAGCGTGGCAGAACCGGAAGCGGGAGGAGATTGTGCACCCATTCCTGCGGGAGAAGATACCGGTCGGTCTACTACCCTTCGCCCAGGCACTGCTCCTGGCACGGTACATCAGGGGCGATCTCGATGGATATCCCCCGTACTTTATGAATTAACGGTATCGACATGATGGTGCTGGTCACGTACGATGTGAACACCGAGACCGTGGAAGGGAAGCGGCGGCTCCGGACCGTTGCGAGGATCTGCACCAACTACGGCCAGCGGGTCCAGAACTCGGTATTTGAATGTCTCGTGGAGCCGGCGCAGTTCGTTCATTTACGGGACAGGCTGCTGGAGGTGATCGACCCGGAGTATGATAGCATCCGGTTTTATTTCCTTGGGAAAAACTGGAAACGGCGCGTCGAACATGTCGGAGCGAAGGAGGGTTATGACCCGGAAGGTATATTAATCACCTGATCGCGCGAACCGTGAGCGATCATGAATTCATCAGGAGGTTCGCAGTCAACGACAAATAGGTCATAATAAAACTGTACGACCTCCTCCACAAGAACACATGGTATTGCCGTTGAAATACCGAATAATTTATAATACCTTCAATTTGCAAGAAATAAAGGTTGCAGTCGCGCCCTTCACGGGCGCGTGGATTGAAACATCCTGCCGGTAGACATACGCGCGCAGCTCGGCGATGTCGCGCCCTTCACGGGCGCGTGGATTGAAACATTTTAATTCACCCTGTAATACCGAATCGCATCATAACCATTCCTGATGGATAGCATATCCATTACCATACAGTTTGTTCGCAAGGTTGTAGACAATTGCAAATCCCATATCCATCCCACAACCTCCAATCTTAACTCCTCCATTTGTGGTGTCAAGTTTCATATCAAGCACAGTCTTTACGAGATATGAGATGTTGTAGACCTCTCCATCTTCCGAGATAGAGATCACATCGATACTCCTCGACATGCCTGATCGCGCCACATGCCGGATGATGGTATAGAGGACGGGGACCATCTTAGATTCTCCATTTCTCCACACCTCTCGCTTCTTAGTAGTCTTCAGTATTTCCTTTAGTTTATCAATCGCTTCTCGCTTCTCTTCTTCTTTCTGCTGTTTCTTAGTTGCCATTTTTAATCTCTCCTCTGAATCCCTCACTTGAGGGATAATCCCCTCTCACGGTTCGACCCATGAAAAGAGAATACTAAT
>Ga0116184_10003766_pt1 | contig 12290 bp, 17 predicted proteins | sample AD_JPNNA5_MetaG_FD_89886 | JGI IMG/M metagenome (GOLD analysis project Ga0116184, IMG submission 89886) | Active sludge microbial communities of municipal wastewater-treating anaerobic digesters from Japan - AD_JPNNA5_MetaG | ecosystem: Engineered > Bioreactor > Anaerobic > Digestate | place... | reverse complement strand
TGGATGGGAATGGATATCCGGAGGCGCTTAAGGGTGAAGGCATTCATTTTTTTGTAAAAGTCTGTTCAATCCTGGATGCCTTCGAAGCCATGGTATCTCAGAGGACCTATAGGCGTGCCTTCTCGACAACAGAGGCTTTGAAAATCATCAAACAAAGGGTCCCTCAAGGATATGACCCCGTCGTCTTCTCAAAGCTTGCAGCTGTTTTTTTCCAATAACGAGTTGATGAGATCGAGAATCTCCGAACCTGAGCGATAGACGGCAGAGAACTAAGCTATCTCTTCCAGGCTGGATATGACTACATCCATGTGTTCCGCCAGTTCCATCTCGGAAACAATTCCGCTTACACCGACAGTGAGCATTACGCCGGAGTTTTTTCCCAGCAACGCATCCATGGTCGTATCTCCGATCAATATTGATTTCCTCGGATCCTTACCCAGGGAAGAGCAAATTTTTTCAACCATGTCGGGACACGGCTTTGAACGCTCCACACTGTCTGCTCCGATTACGAGATCGAGGTAAGGCAAGGCCCCGATATATTCCATATCGATAAGAGCGTCCGACTCCTTATCGTTTGTAGCCACGGCAGAATGAACGCCACGGGATTTCAGTTTCTTAAGGAGTTCGATTGCTCCCTGTGCGGGCTGCACATGCTTTTTCCGCACCTCTGAGCTGAAAGCCTGCTTGCCTACTTCCTTCACGATGCCCTGGGCTATGTCCCACCGGACGCCCTCTCTGTAGATGCTGTAAGTCAAGAGCGTATTGCATTCGGTGAAAGTTCCCATGGCCAACGCTCCCTTGCCGTCAATCATTTTCTCATCCACATAAATGCCCAGGGCGTTCTCGATTCTCCCCTTGAGAATCTGCGTAACAGGCATACGTTTTTCTAGCGTGAGTAGAAATTCTTTAATGATACCGGTCCACGTTTCCTTGAAATCAAGGAGTGTGCCATCCTTATCAAAAATGACGAGATCCGCATCGTAGGAATGTCCCTGAATAGTGATGCAAGACATTGGTTTCAGCCCCTTTCTGAAATGTACCGCCGAGTTTAAGGAGAGATTGAATATCACATAATGCTTGCATATGTCATTTGTTTTATCATCATAAACGTCGGCATGTTCCTTTAGAGTACCCGGTAAGATGCGTGAAGGGATGGGTTTACAGGAATACTTGATATAAGTAAATACATATAGCCGTGATACAGCTTGGCCGTCAGTGTATCCAGAGGGATTTTATATAGGACGCAGCTTCTACACAATTCAGATGAGGCCTTCACAGTTCCATATCGGGGTTATGCGGAAGGATACAACACCCTGACCTTAAATCTTGGCACTGATGCTCTGGCTCAAGAGCCTGTCGGCTATTGCATTGTAATCCGGCTTGTAGGTGCCGCTGGAGATCTTCTGTTCAACATCTTTGACCTTATCATCTCGGATATCAGGAGCATCAAGAGCAGCCTGCCTTATATCCTGGAACATTTTCACCTTGGAAGATATGTTGATTTTGTCTTTTATGGATACGGAATCCTGGAGTCTTCCCCCGGATTCTTTCGTAAGCTGCGTCTGTTCTACTGAGCTTGCTCCATATGCTTTAAGAGCTTCAAGATTATTACTGTTGATTTTCATCTGTGCGAACCCCACTCAACCCTTTCTTTAAGCTATGTTCCATGAGTTCACCGAATAATCGTTTGCTTGCTTGAGGAGAAATGGAGATGGTATCGAGGGCCGGCTCCCTTTCTCCGGTACCCTGGAGCGCACGAGTTAATTTCTCGGAACCATGCTTCTCATAGTTTTTCATTATGAGATTTACAAAGATGCTTTTAACCTCCATACACGCTCCTTCGTTCACTCTTGCTCAACATACTATTTTATCGGTATGTACCTAATAATCTTTAATGTATTTTCCTCAACAAGAAATCAATCATTTTCATATTCCTAGGGATAAAAGAGAAGATAAATCCAAGTGAATTAGGAAAAATATTCCTACCATTCTTTGAACGCATGCTGGAAAAGCCTATCTGCAGTCTTGGCATCTTCCTTGCTCTCCTGGTTCCGGAAAGGAGATGATATGGACCAGGGAATATACATAGCCGCATCCGGTGCAATTGCAATGGAACAGAGGCTGGAGATTATTGCGAACAATCTTGCCAACGTCAACACGACCGGTTTTAAAAAGGACTCCATATCGTTCGAAGATTTCCAGAAGTCACTTGATACATCAAGGCTCTGTCCCGGGCAATACCGCTCTACTCCTGTCGATGTCGTCATTGGCAAACAATATATCGATACTACCCAGGGAGGCTTCAGGAATACCGGAAATCCGCTTGATGTGACCATAGCCGGAGAGGGATTCTTCGTAGTTAATACCCCTGACGGTACCAGATATACGAGAGCTGGCTCTTTTACTCTGTCTCCCGAAGGCCTCCTCGTTACTCCACAGGGATATGCAGTCCAGGGAGAAGGTGGAGACATCACGATAGACCAGGGAGCAGTGATCATCGATTCTGATGGGACCGTCTCTGTTGACGGGAATGTCGTTGATAAGCTGCAGATAAGATCCATAGAAGAAGATGCACTCGTACGTCAGGGTAATGCCACCTTCTCTGTACGGCAGGGATATGCCCCAGGGACTGTGGAATCGCCGGATATTCGACAGATGTGCCTGGAGGCATCCAATGTAGATCCTATTGGCGAAATGGTGGACCTTATCAGCACGCAAAGGGCCTATGAGTCATATCAGAAGATTATGAAGGCTTTCACGGATACCTACGCACAATCAATGCACAACGTAGGTACGGTAGCTTAACGAAGGGAGGATGGTGGAATGATCCGCGCAATGTGGTCTGCGGCGACCGGCATGAATGCACAAGAGTTGGTTATTGATACAGTGGGAAATAACCTTGCAAACGTAAGCACAACCGGATTCAAGAAGAGCAGGGCGAACTTCGAGGATCTTTTTTATGCCACCTACCGTGATAAGGGTACCGCAACATCAACCGGTGGTACAGTTCCGGTCGGAATCCAGGTAGGATTGGGAACCGCCCCCACCTCGGTGCAGAAGATATTCCTACAGGGCGACTATATCGAGACAAAGAACGAACTCGACCTTACCATCGAGGGTAACGGCTTTTTCCAGCTCATGACAGACGATGGACAGGAGGTCTATACAAGGGACGGCTCCTTCAACAAGGACAGCGACGGATATATCGTGAACTCACGGGGAGAAAGGCTGCAGCCCGATTTTGCAATCCCTGCGGATACCGCCTCGATAACCATTGCCAAGAATGGTGACATCACCTGTCTTTCGTCTGGGGGAGATACACTCGCCACCGGCCAGATACCTATCTATATATTTACAAATCCGGCCGGTCTGAAATCAATAGGTAAGAACGAATACGTAGCCACACCTTCATCCGGAGATGCTATTCAGGGTGTGGCAGGAACTCAGAATTACGGGACTATCGCCCAAGGATATCTCGAGAATTCCAATGTGGATGCCATCGAGGAGATGATCAATATGATCGTGGGGCAACGGGCATATGAAATGAACTCTAAGACCATTCAAACAGCGTCTGCCATGCTGCAGGTTGTCAGCAATCTTGCTCGGTAGGGAACGGCCATGAGATACACGTTGCCAGCGATTTTTATTGTCCTTTTGACCTTTTCTTCTGCTATGCCAGTTAGTGCTGACACAGTGGTGCTTAACGAAAAAGCGTACGTTTCATGTGACCGGATTTATCTCAGGGACATCGGGGTGGTGCAGGGCCCGAATAAACAAGAACTCTCCTCGCTGTGCCTTCTGAGGTCAACGTCGATAGCCGAAGGGATCAATCTTTCTTCAGACTATGTGGAGAAAAAGATCCGTGAAAGCCATCCGGAGATGCAGGTCACGATGAAGGGCTCTCCCAATGTGTACGTATGCCAAAAGCTTGTGAAAATATCGGCAGAGGAACTCGAAACGATCTACCGGAATGCGGTGATGAGGAGCAGCCAATGGAAAGACAAAGGAAAGATCATAATCGAGGACGTAAAGATCCCCGCGAATGTATCGATTCCCGAAGGGGCAAAGGATCTCATCCAGGCAAAATTTTCCCCCCAGGAGGACTTCTTGGGTCTGACGACGGCAGCCATTATCCTTGGGTCCGATGCGTTAACACCGGTCTGCCGCATAAGCGCAAAGATCAAGGTTATCGCCGAAGTGCCTGTGCCTAAGGCGAAGATTCCCAGAAGGGCGATTATCTCTGATGCCTCCCTCGTGATGAGAGCAACGGACATATCGGCTTATCCCAATGCATTGGTGGACAAAAAAGAATGTCTCGGGATGCGCGCAAAGACCGTATTGCAGGAAGGAAAGCCTATCCTCAAGTCAAACGTCGAGCAGCCCCCGCTGGTGAATAGAGGCGATTTTGTATTTATCGAAGCCCGGTCTGATGTGCTGATGATCCAGGACAGGGGGATCGCGTTAAAGGACGGATATATCCATGAACGTATTCCTGTGAGGAATGTGACCTCGGGAAGACAGATATATGGCACTGTTATTGCTCCATTACAGGTAGAGGTCACATTTTAGGAGGAATGGATGAGGCTGCATCAACTCGTTATATTATGTGTCGTAGTCGTAGCTCTTGCCGGCTGCTCGCTCATGAAACCGAGACCCGGCTTCCGGGAAGACGAGTTTGCGATTCCCGTAGAGGATCCGTCCGAGAAGGTAGTTTCTCCCGGGTCCCTCTGGAGCCCGAGCGCCAAATTTGTGGACATGTATGCCGATCCACGGGCTAGGAGAGTGGGTGATATCGTTGTGGTTCAGATCGTTGAAAGCTCATCTGCGAACAAAGAGGCGAAGACAGAATCCGACAAGACATATACTGCGGACAATTCGATTACCAGCCTGCTCGGCCTTCCTCTGAACAAGTCGTCCATATTTGGCAACAAACTTTCTCCAACAGTCAGTGCATCTACCGATACGGAGTTCGATGCAGATGGCAAGACATCCCGCAAGGGTATGATTTCAGGTACGGTCTCAGCACGGGTTGAGCGCATACTGCCATCTGGTAATATGGTGATAAAAGGCAAGAAGCAGACGCGAGTGAACAGCGAGCTCCAGTACATCATTCTGTCAGGGATCATCAGGCCGGAAGACATCAGCCCTGTGAATACCATACAATCCACCTACATAGCAGATATGCAGCTTGACTATTACGGCACCGGCATCATCGGGGATCAGCAGAATAAGGGCTTCATCGCACGGGCTCTCGACAAGATTTGGCCGTTTTAGAGGTGCATGATGAAGAGATTGATTTGTGCAGGTATTATTCTTTTCCTCTTTGCCGCGGATGCACTTGCCGTGAGAGTCAAAGACCTCGTGCAGATCCAGGGCGTCAGAGAAAACAGGCTTGCAGGCTATGGGCTCATAGTGGGACTGAACGGAACGGGTGACAGTTCCGGATCGCAGTTCACCATCCGCTCCCTGGTTAATGCGCTCAGGAATATGGGGATCACGGTAGATCCCAACGCCCTCAAGGTTAAGAACGTGGCTGCAGTCATGGTAACGGCCAATCTGCCCCCGTTTGCAAAGAGCTCCCAGAGGCTCGACTGTACGATTTCCTCGGTGGGAGACGCATCCTCTCTCGCCGGCGGCACCCTTATCTCTGCCCCTTTGTACGGGCCTGACGGCAAGGTATATGCCCTGGCTCAGGGTCCTGTATCCGTAGGCGGGTTTGCCGTAAGCGGAGACACCGGGACGGGTGTTATCAAGAATTTCCCTACAGCTGGGATGATCCCCAATGGTGCTGTCGTCGAACGATCGATGGATCTCAACCTGGGACAACAGATGATTCTCGTGATGAATAATCCGACTTCACGACTGTTCACCGGATGGTGGAATCGATAAACTCCCGGGCAGGGTCCAAGATTGCCGTTGCACAAGACCTTTCGACTATACAGGTCGATGTGCCGGAGGGGTATCGGAACAGGGTCGTGGATTTTATCGCCATGGTCGAGTCGGTCGATGTCAAACCGGACAACCGGGCAAGGGTGATTGTCAACGAAAGGACGGGGACTGTCGTCATGGGAAGCGGTGTGAGGATATCTGCTGTCGCCATCGCCCATGGGAACTTGAATGTCAAGATCATGGAGCAGCCGCTCGTATCTCAGCCCATGCCTCTGTCCCAGGGAGTCGCAACCGCGACGCCCCACACCGATGTATCTGTTGAGGAGGGAGGCAAACAGCTTGTCATGCTGCCGACCGGTACAACGATAGGAGAGCTCGTGGCTGCATTGAATGCCATTGGCGTCTCTCCGCGGGATCTTGTGATCATTCTCGAGTGCATCAAGCGAACGGGCGCGCTGTATGCAGACCTGGAGGTCATATGATTCGTGGAATAAACGAGCTGTACCATCTCAAGCAGACGAATCCGGATAAGGCCCTCGAGATCGCCTGCAAAGAATTTGAATCGGTGTTCGCGCATGAGCTGATGAAGGTCATGGGGGAATCAGTGCCGGAAGGGCTGTTTGAAGGTAGCCTGGGCTCGGATATCTATAAGGATATGCTTTATCAGGCAATTGGGGATAAGCTTGCGGAAACAGGAGCCCTGGGGATCAGCGAGATTCTCAGGCAGCGTATGCAGTCTTTAGACAGGAGGAATGGAGATTCAAGCGGTACCGGAGACGGAACCGATAAGAACGTAGGTATACCCGGTAGGCGTGAGTCAGAGAAGGAGGCTCCAGATGATAAGTGAACCCGGAAATGGCGTCTATACCGATATCGTACAGAGGCTTAAGAAGGAAAAAGAGCTCGTAGGGCGCCTGACTGAACTCCTCCAGGAAGAAATCACGTTCATATCGAATCTGGATGCCGAAGCGCTTGAGAACTCATTGCCCGAAAAGATGCAAGTTTTATACGCCATCAAAGAAAACAGGCAAGGTTCAGAGATGACGGAAGAGGATCCCGTTAAACAGTTTGCAGCACAGATACGGGGTCTTCAGCAGGAACTCATCGTTCTCTGGAAAAAGGCATCGGGCCTCAACGAATTGTCCAAATCAATGGTCACCGGCAGACTTACCGAGATCGAGCGGCAATTGGAGCCGTTCTTCACCGGCACGAAAAGCGGCTATAACCGGGATGGGAAGAGATCCAGGGGGTTTTCCCGGACAGTAAACACAGGGGTGTAACATGCCAGGCATAGGTGGAGCACTGGATATCGCCAGGTGGACGTTGTATTCTACGCAGTTGGCCTTTGAGGTTACAGCGCATAACATCGCAAATGCTAATACCGAGGGGTACTCAAGACAGAAAGTTGAAATCGAACCTAATACCCCTCTCAAAATGGGGCCGGGCGAGATAGGCACCGGAGCTCGGGCCACCCAGGTGATACGGCAGTATGACGACTTCATCAGCGAACAGATAAATACCAAGAATTCACAATATTACTACTGGCAGTCACAATACGAAGCCCTGGGACAAATCGAGGCCATATTCAATGAGAGTGATGAGTATGGTCTCAATAAGATTATGGGGGACTTCTGGAATGCATGGAGCGATCTCTCCAACAACCCTGACGGAATACCGGAAAGGGAAGCACTTCTTGAAACAAGTCAAAAACTGGTTCAGTTCATTGGGGATCTCGATTACAATCTCAGGGAATGCCAGAGGCATATTGATACCGTCACCCAGGGATCCATCGAGCAAATAAATTCCATCACCAGCCAGATAGCCGAACTCAATAAGCAGATATCAAGTGTTGAGATAAAGGGCTTTATTAATGCGAATGACCTGCGAGATCAGAGAGATAAGCTCTTGAGCCAGCTCTCTGAATACGTGGATATATCGTACTATGAGGAAAAATCCTCCGGACAGGTGATGGTGTTCGTTCTGGGAGGAACGCCGCTTGTCCTGGGAAAAGATTCCTTAAACATTGAAGCTCAACGCAACGCGACCACCGGACTCACAGACCTGATATGGAAGGACGACTCCGGGAGGACAGTCAATATCACAAACAAGCTCGAGGGAGGAAAGGTAGCCGGTTGGGTAAATGTTCGGGATAACAAGATAGGCTCGTACATCGACTCCCTGAATACCTTGACACAAGCACTTACCTGGCAGGTGAACTCTCTGCAGTCCGAAGGAGTAGGATTGAAGTCGGTGAGCTCCATGGTGGGGACCGTTGACATAGCATCGCTGTCCGATGACCTGAGCACGGATTTCATGTTCTCCGATGGCTACAATGCAGGCGGGCAGTTCGACATTGTCGCCTATGACTCGTCAGGCAATGTGTCTCATATCTACACCATCAATCCTGCCGGCAGCACGGTGAATGACTTGATTACGGAAATCAATGCAGAGGCGGCTGCAGGAGGCAGTGAGTTTACCGCGTCTCTCACCAATGGAACAGATGGGAATTTCCAGATCCAGGCCAACGGAAACTATACCTTCGCACTAAAAGCCCATGGCGACAGCGAGTCGAACCACGCCCTTGCCATCATGGGAGTGAATACGTTCTTCAGCTGGACTGAAGACACAGGTGAGCCCCCGGATGACCTAACCGAGACCCTTGATGTCAACTCTGCCATAAAGGCCGACTCGGAATTGATCGCTGCGGGGACCCTCGACAATAACAACAAAGTGGCGCCGGGGAGCAACGATGTTGCCCTCGCCATAGCTTCCCTTCAGGATAAGGTGATACCGGATCTTGGGGGGACAGGAGTGGATACCACCCTGGATTCTTACTACAGCTCATTCATTGCCTGCGTCGGCATAGACGTACAGAATGCAGAGATGAACGAGAAGTTCAATGATTCCCTCTTGAATCAATATATCCAGAAGAAGGAGAGCATCACCGGCGTCAACCTCGATGAAGAGATGACGGAGATCCTGAAAAACCAGCATCTCTATCAGGCTGCGGCCAAGCTCATTTCCATATGCGACGAGATGATGCAGACATTGCTTTCAACCAAATAATCATGTAATATCCTCCTAAAATAGCCTTTTCCTTTTTAGGAGGCAGTTTGCTGATACTAACCCGAAAAGTCGGAGAAGCTGTATCTATCGGCGATGATATTCAGATCTCGGTGGTGGAGATTAAAGGGACTCAGGTTAAGTTGGGTATCCGGGCACCAAAAGATGTCGAGGTTCATAGGGAAGAGATCTATCTCAAGATACAGGAAGAGAACAGGCGAGCTGCTCTCGTTTCAAAGGATTCTCTCGGGGCTGCACAAGATTTAATGTTAAAGAAAAATTCTTGATGCCTGTCTGGTGAAATACTATATAACTTTTGAAAGCACAGTGAATAGGAGGTATTGTCATGGGTTTTATCCTCGGCCTGATTAAATGGACTTTTCTCGCCCCGTTCAAGGTCATCAAATTTATCGTTGCTGATATCATTGTCATAGGAATAATCGGTGGAACCTTCTCGCTTATCAAAACCATAATAAAAATACTCTTCAAGCCTCTCTCTATTGCCGCCGTCGCTGGCGGGGTTATCGTTTTCCTCTTCTCTGATGAAGAAAAGAGGAACAAGATCAAAGCGTTCGTAGGCATGTAATTCCATGGCGCCATTGGTACGACCGCGGGTTCTTTGAGATATTTCCATCCGGGGGTGGTTGAAAAGGGGCAGGAGAATAGCCGCGTGGTGTAACCTGCAGGAAATGGATACCCAGAGGACTTGATTCAGAGAACCTTACGGGTATCCAGGAGAAGGGGATACTCCTCAACAGAATATAAACCGGAACAGCCACTTGATACCGACAAGGCAAAAAGGTACTACCCTCATTCTATCCAGAAAGACAAATTCCTTCTAAAAGACGTTGATACAGAGACTGAATTGTATGGAACGGAACAGGGCATCCATGCACGAAAGGATGAAGCCTGCTCTGTGCAGGATTGCCCTGTTATAAGCGCGTTTGCTACCCGACGATATACTTGAGGAAGGGGTTTGCGTAGAGAAGAATGAGCTGGATAACGAGTGCATAGATGGCCAAGGATTCAATCATGGCCAGACCGAGGATGAGGGCCGTCAATATTTTGCCGGATGCCTCGGGATTGCGCGCGATCCCATCGCATGCGCCCTGGACGCCATGTCCCTGACCAATACCTGTACCCACTGCTGCCACACCCATGCCGATACCTGTGGCCACGGCAACCCAGGAGAAGAAACTGATAGCCTCAGGGCTTGCAGCGGCGAAGGCGCTGGTCGCACAGACCAGTAAGAAGAATGTTGAAACCCCTAGCGAATAATAAAACTTTTTCATTGAATCCTCCTATGTATTTAATTTTCAGCTTGGTACTAAAAAGCTGGTGAAGATGCTCCGCCATCTCACCAGCTTTTATGTTCACATTATCTCAAGGATGTAAAATCGAATGTAAATAATTCACGATAAAATATCCACTATTTTAATGATGAGCCTCTTCCATTGCCCCGCTGATGTACATCATGGCAAGGAGCGTGAAAACGAACGCCTGGAGAAGCGATGTAAAGATCATGAGTATAAGCATCGGGATCGGCATCAGGAAAGGAACCAGGAGAAGGAGAACGACGAGAACCAGATCCTCTCCGAAGATGTTCCCGAAGAGCCGCATGGTCAGCGAAAGGGGCCGTGCGATATGGCCGATGAGCTCCACCGGGATCATGATCGGAGCCATCCACCACACGGGTCCCATGAACTGTTTGATGTATTTGATCCCGTGAATTTTTACCCCCACGATATGAGTGAGGAGAAATACCGTCAATGCCATGGAGCAGTTGGTATTCAGGTTTGCCGTAGGCGAGTAGAAGCCGGGAATGATGCCTCCCATGTTGCACGTCAGGATGAACAGGAAGATCGTTGCCATCAACGGGAAAAAGATCAGCCCCTTTTCGCCCATGGTATCCACGAGCAGGCCTTTTAATCCGCCGACGACCACCTCAAGGAAGTTCTGCATTCTTCCGGGCACCAGCTTGATGCTCCGTGCCACCAAGAAAGAGACGAGAATCAATACGAGCATGTAGAGCCATGTGTAGGTGACCTGCAGGAAATGATTCCCGTCATTGAGACCGAAAGTCTCATGTAAAAATTCATAAATATGATGATTGATAAAGCCCAAGACCATAAATCCATGTTCCATGTTACTCTCCTCCTGCGAATATGTAGATGAAGCATGCGTATGTCGTAATTCCTAGAATAACGACGGAAAGCCCGAGCAGAAGCCCTATGACATCCACCTTTACATAGGCTATCAGTCCATAGAGGATAACCGCCATGATAGCCAGTCTGAGGATGTATCGCTTTGCCATGAACGCCTTTCCCTTACTCGTCGTCAGGGATACGGCAGCCTTTGCATGCCGGTAGAGCCACTGGAAATTGATGAGACAGAGAATGCCTCCGGCGACGACACCTAAGGCAAATTGCGACCCCATGAGAAGATAGCTCAGCGCACACATGATAACCCATAAAGAAAGGGAGATGATCTCGATGCGCTTTTGTGCCGGCTCTTTAGGTATCGGTTCCATCGGATTTGCCTTCACTGAAGAATCTCATGTATGCCTTGTACATAATTCTGAAACCTGCAAGGATCCCGCCGAAGATGAATATGAGCGTGAAAATGGGATCAGTGCCTAACCATTTATCAAGGAAGAAGCCTGCAAACAGTCCGAGAACGATGCAGAGCACCATAGCGATTCCCATGGTACTCAGGTCTGCAACTGTAAGATAAATCTTTTTCTTTTCCTTGTCCTCTGTTCCCATGCACCTGATCCTCCATTGCAGATGACATATTACTGAATAGTCATTCATATTGCAAGTAGGTTTTTTTATAGGGAACTTTAAGGGCAACTTCATAATGGTGTATTTAACTAAATAAAATCATTGATGAATATTATTAAGGGTTGATTTAATTAATTTATTTTGTTAACTACAACCTTTTGTAAAGAAATGGGAGTAATTTTGAGTAAGTACAAATATTACAACATCTGGAAGGGCATAATGTCACCGGAGATTGCATCACTGAAGATCCTTATCTCTATGCTTATCATCGCAGCCCTTGTGGCCGTTCCCTCGAGATCTCCGTATCAGATCGAGGAGAATGTGGATAAAACAGTTGACTTTACTCAGTGCACCTCATTGCCAAAGGAATTTAGGGAAATACAGGACCTCGATCAGCGCAAGAGGGTCCTGATCGATACCCTTCTCCCTCTCGTTCTCAAGGAGAATGAAGAAATCAAATCTCTGCGTGCAGAACTCCTGAGGATCAAGAAGACCTCGTTTTACCTGACCACGAAGGAAATGAGATTCATCGAGGACCTTGCAGGGCATTACAAG
>Ga0116184_10003764_pt1 | contig 12293 bp, 9 predicted proteins | sample AD_JPNNA5_MetaG_FD_89886 | JGI IMG/M metagenome (GOLD analysis project Ga0116184, IMG submission 89886) | Active sludge microbial communities of municipal wastewater-treating anaerobic digesters from Japan - AD_JPNNA5_MetaG | ecosystem: Engineered > Bioreactor > Anaerobic > Digestate | place... | reverse complement strand
TGATCGAGGTTCACAATAGCCGGACTGTCATTCAGCTCAATTTTAATCCCTTCGCGCCCTTCAGTATTCACTGCAGAAACCGAAATATAATAAAGGGAATCTGTTGTTAAACCGGAAAGGTTAAGTGAAGTGTCGGCGGTAGCATAAACAGTGTCGTAAGTTAATGGCGAGGTCCCAATGTACACCCTGTACCCTGCAATGTTATTTTCCGGATTCGGCCTCCATCTTGGAACCAACGAATGCCCGTCGCCCGGATTGGAAATTTCAAAATCCACCAATGTGGGAATTAAGGATGAGTTCATAAGCATAGCACAAGCCAATCGGGCTATCTCCCTGCAATAAAGCCCATTGATAGTGCTGTCTACATCAGCCAAGGTATGATAATAAGGGCTGAAATAATCTTCCTGCAGAAATATGGCTGGTAAGCCTGCAAGAAAGAAAGGGTCGCTGTCGGAACCAATCGGTTCATTAAAAAATAGATTAAAAGTGCCCAACTGCGTATATTCGGCAGCAATTTCCGCCCCCATACCGCAAATCCATTCATTACCCAAATAATTATTAAACTGAAGCAGCCAGGCCGTATCGGCAGGTTCGTGACCGACCATATCCAGATTGAACATAATTTCCAGTTTTTCATTACCCGCCACAATGTCCTCAACAAAATGATGGCTGCCGAATGTTCCCAACTCTTCCGCATCAAAAAAGACAAACCTCATAGTGGCCGGCGAAGAAAAATTCTTTTCTTTCAGCACTCTTGCTATTTCCAGAACTGCAGCAGTTCCGGAGGCATTATCATCAGCACCGGGACAAACAAGATAGGGATCGTAACCTCCAAATTGCAGGATATCATCATAATGGGCCCCGATAACATAATGCACTTCAGGGCTGATCAGCCCACTGAGTTCCGCAATAACGTTATATTGCGTGTTTGTGATCATGGTACCGCTTCCCACCGGCCATTCTACAGTTATTTCAAACGAATCAAGCACTGCATTGGCATAACCGAACGAGATCAATTTGTGCTGCAGCCAGAGAGAAATATCTTTATGGCCGGGAGCAAGCAAAAAACGAGTACCATATGCCTGCAGATGCTGGATGTGGCTCATTATAGAATCGGCATTCAGATCCGTAAGCACATCACCGATCAGGGAATCATGCACTGCTATTTTTATGACACTTGAATCAATGTTTTCAATGGATGCCGGCAAGGAAAGAAATGCATTTGTCGTGTTTGTTTGGGGTAAAGCAATGTGTTGACTCCCGGGGCAAATATGCATACTGAGGCATAAAAACAAAATGGTGAATATTTTTTTCATAGATATTCATTTATTTATTATAAAATAAAAATAAAAATTCTGAACACCGTATGGAATAATAAATCAGTTTAGGGTAAATATTCTCAAGTTAACGGTAAAAAATCGATGAAAATCAAAACCAAACCTTAAGAAAAACCAGAGGTCTTGAATAAAAATAAACAAATCAAATCAGAGTATTACAATTTTAGATGCTGATAACCCTCCAAAAAATACTTTGCAGTTTTTGATAATTCAACCGGAAAATGGTTGTTTTGCAGTTTTCAGCATTTGGGGCGTTCACTCTTGTACCGGAGTGTTTTGACAGGTAATAGCAGATTCAATGCTAACGGTCAATTTTTACATTAAAAGCATTCAGGCCTTTAACTCCTTTTTCTACTTCAAAAATTACCTTATTGTTTTCTTTAACAGGTTCCAGTAATCCTCTCATATGGAAAAAAATGCTTTCCTGAGTGTCAATATCTTTAATAAAACCAAAACCCTTTGACTCATTAAAAAATGTAACGATCCCTGTACGAATTTTGTTTTGCGGCTCTGCATCATTTTTTCGTTGAGTTTTTATTTCGATGTCTTCGGGATTTAATTCTTCTCTTTTTGACAAATCCTGAGGTTCAGAAGTAATGTTTCCATATGCGTCCACATAAGCAATCATATCATCTAAACCACCACCCTGCCTGCTGCTTTCTTTTCTTTCCAGTCGTTTTTTTTCTTTTTCCTGTCTCTTTTTCGCTTTGTTTTGTTGAATTTCCTTTTTATTACCTGCTGAGTACATTCTGCCCATGTCGTAGAATTTATATGTTTAAAAAAATTAATAATATCCAAAATATCCGGCAAACCACTGGCAAGTATAACAAATACGCCGATTTAATAATCGCAGGATGGAATAACTAAAAACAAATAGTTCGCCCCGGTTGTTATCGAGCCCAAAGATAACAAAAAAACAATTATAAAATCAATAATCCTGAAGTTGGCGAAGTTCTGCAAAAATGAAATATTACCCGAAGGCGATAATCCTTAGCGAACCCGGGTGCTCATTAAAAAAGTATCCTACAGATTTACAAATTCAAATTCACCATTTTTCAGACGCAATTCCACCTCGCTATCTTTCTGTATGCTGCCGGCAATTATTTGGGTAGCCAGTTTATTCATTACTTCCTGCTGAATTACCCGTTTAACAGGCCGTGCGCCATAGTTGGGATCATAACCCATAACGGCAATTTTAGCAAGCGCGGCTTCGGTGATAGTGAGTCTGATACCATTTTGTTCGAGCATCTTCTGTACACCGCTCAACTGCAGACTTACGATTTGTTTTATTTCATCCCTGCTCAGTGGTCTGAACATTATAATCTCATCGATACGGTTAAGAAATTCAGGTCTGATAGTTTGCTTCAGCAAAGTGATGATTTCGGAACGGGTTTCGTTAATTATCCTATCGCGGTTTTCATCGTTGATGTCTGCAAATTTTTCCTGGATTATGTGCGAGCCGATGTTGGAAGTCATAATAATGATGGTATTCCTGAAGTCGGCAGTACGGCCTTTGTTGTCGGTCAATCGGCCATCGTCGAGCACCTGAAGCAAGATATTAAACACATCGGGATGGGCTTTTTCAATTTCGTCGAGCAACACCACCGAAAAAGGTTTCCGGCGCACGGCTTCAGTCAGTTGGCCGCTTTCTTCGTATCCCACATAACCCGGAGGCGCGCCCACAAGACGCGACACCGTATGCCGTTCCTGGTATTCTGACATATCGATACGCACGAGGGCATTTTCGTCGCTGAAAAGGTATTCGGCCAGGGTTTTAGCCAGTTCTGTTTTGCCTACGCCGGTGGTACCCATAAACAAAAAGGATCCGATAGGTTTTTTAGGGTCCTGCAAGCCGGCACGGCTGCGACGAATGGCATCCGACACGGCGGCAATAGCTTCCTCCTGCCCAACCACTCTTTTGTGGAGTTCACTTTCGAGATGCAGTAATTTTTCTTTTTCGCTTTCGAGCATTTTACTCACGGGAATGCCTGTCCATTTTGAAACTATCTCGGCTATTTGCTCGGCATCCACTTCTTCGTTTATCAATGATGAACCGGCTTTCTGTTCTTTAAGTTTTTCCAGGGCGGCCTCAGCTTCCTTTATTTTGCCGTACCTCAGTTCGGCCACGAGGCCGTAATTACCCTCGCGTTCTGCAGCTTCGGCCTCAAACTTATAGTTTTCTATATCTTTTTTCCGCTGCTGAATATTTTCCACCACTTCTTTTTCCTGCTGCCATTTGGCCTTCATGCCACTGTGCTCATCTTTCAGCACGGCAATCTCATTATTTAGCATTTCGAGTTTTTCCTTATCGTTTTCTCTCTTGATGGCTTCACGTTCTATCTCCAGTTGACGTATCCGGCGATCCACCTCATCCAGTTCTTCAGGTACCGAATTAATTTCAAGCCGCAACCTTGCCGCCGCTTCATCAATGAGGTCGATTGCCTTATCAGGCAAAAAACGTTCGCTGATATAGCGCTGCGAAAGTTCCACGGCAGCAATAATAGCTTCATCTTTGATACGCACCTGATGATAGGTCTCGTACCTGGATTTCAGTCCACGAAGTATTGAAATAGAATCCGCAGCAGAAGGCTCATCGATCATTACCATCTGAAAACGCCTTTCCAGGGCTTTATCTTTTTCAAAATATTTCTGATATTCTTTAAGTGTGGTCGCCCCGACAGCCCTTAATTCGCCTCTGGCGAGGGCAGGTTTCAGTATATTGGCAGCATCCATGGCGCCTTCCCCGGCGCCGGCACCCACCAGGGTATGTATCTCATCGATAAATAAAATAATCTCGCCTTCGGAAGAAATAACCTCTTTGATGACACTTTTGAGCCGTTCTTCAAACTCGCCTTTATACTTGGCACCGGCAATAAGGGAACCCATATCGAGGGAGTACAACTGTTTGCTTTTAAGGTTTTCGGGAATGTCGCCGCTGATAATACGATGGGCAATACCTTCGGCAATGGCGGTCTTACCCACACCGGGTTCTCCAATCAAGATAGGATTATTTTTTGTTCGCCTCGACAATATCTGCAGCACTCTTCGTATTTCATCATCACGCCCTATTACCGGATCCAGCTTTCCAGAACGGGCCAGGTCGTTAAGGTTCCTGGCATACTTATTCAACGCGTTATAGGTATCTTCGGCCGACTGGCTGTTGACTTTTGATCCCCTTCGCAGTTCCGTAATGGCTGAACGCAGGTCCTTCGCATTAATCCCACTATCTTTCAGCAAACGAGCCGCTGTGTCATCACAGGACAACATCGCTAGAAGCAAATGTTCGATGGCGACAAACTCGTCCCCCATTTCGTTTGCGATATCGGCTGCCTTAGAAACTGCTTTGTTCGCATCACGCGAAAGGTATTGTTCTCCTCCAGAAACCTTTGGAAAAGACGCAATGATCTGATCCAGCGCTTTTTTGAATACGGGCACGTTAACGTTAAGTTTTTGTAAGAGATATGGTACCACATTCTCATCCACATGGAGCATCCCCTTGAGCAAATGGGCATTTTCAATTTGCTGATGCTGAAAAGCGGTGGCTATCTCCTGAGCTTTTTGAACAGCCTCCTGCGATTTTATTGTAAAATTGTTAAAGTTCATTTTAATACTCCTTATTAATACCGGAAACGAACTATCAAAAGCAGTGCCGATAGAGGAAAGCCTGTTGTTATCTGCCAAAATTGCATCTAAAACGACAAACTTGCAGAACCCCAGAACATTAATTCTTATAAGTTTTTGTGTGTTAGAAATGAAAAAATTGCAAAAAGTAATTATCAACCACGTGTTTCACTATTGAAATCTATTAGTAAAACACTAACTGTATTCAGTCTCTAACTGATTTATTAAAGAGGTTGGTGCTGTATCTTTATTATTTACGAAGCACAAAGATGAAAAAATCAAATAAATAAGGCCATGTATATGATAATCAATTAATTAAAAATATGAAAAAAATATATACTTTATTGACAATTGCCGCTTTTTTATTCCCGATAAAAGGCTTCGGTAATTATATCATTTCACCATATAATTATGAATGGTGCGGCACATCTTTTCCTACATATTATGTTTCGGCGAATTTTTCGATTACCGAAACGTATATTTATGGAAATTCCGGATTTACGAAAAACCAGACAAGTGAAACACTTATTATTACTTTACCGGCCGGTTTAGAATTTAAAACATCAGGAACGACGGCAAGTGTAACGGCAAACGTTATGAGTTCGCCTGAAGTTATCATTGATTCTTTTAAATTTAATAGTTCCACTCAATTTACCGTCTGGATTACAACCACTTCAAATAATTTTGATTACAACACCATTTACTTTAATAAATTTGAAATCAGAGCAATCGCCCCCATTGAAAATGGAATAATTCGCCGGGGCGCTTCTCCAAACAATGGGACTTTCAAAATAGACAATTCCGCGTCCATACCTGGGGCACAGGCTTTTGGAACATTTTCGGCCAGAACTCCGTACAGTTATTCATCCAGTATTGTCGATCAATTGTTGACGACAACAACAATTAATCAATTTTCCATTAATAACCCCATCTTAAGAATAACCATCAACGGAACCGGATACTGCGGCTCAAAAATAACACAGTTTAGATTTTCCGCTACCGGATCTGATGGCACCGACTCATTACGAAACATTTCCAAAGCAAAAGTTTATTATAGCACATCGCCAACATTTAATAACTCAACGGCTTCTTTGTTTGGCACAGCAGACAATCCTGTTTCCACTAACTTCATTATTAATGGTGTTTATTTAACGAATGTTCCGACAATATATTTTTTTCTTTGCTATGATGTCCCCGGCGATGCATATACAGATGAAGATGGAAACAGGCTTGATGCTTCACTGACCTCATTTGTAATAAATGGCGTAACCATTACAAATATGTCCACACCATCTCCAGCGGAGTGCCGGAGAATTGTTCCTTCAGCTTTTTATTATTCCATTAGTTCCGGAAACTGGACAGATAATTTATGGTCGGTGACACAAGGGGGCCGTCGTGTAATTGCCAGCCCAACGGGGCCGGCATTGTCAATATTGATTCCGGCACCATAGTTTCAGTAAACAAATCCAGAAAGGTAGATGTGGTAAATATTATGAAAGACGGATCAATGCAAGGTGGAAATTCAAATATGAATTTTTACATTACGAATGAGATTAACGTGGATAAGGTCATCAAAATATCCAGTGCGCGCCGAACCAAATTGACCACCTCACGCCGGTCCAAATTGACCACCCGCGCCGGGGGAAGTTGACCACCCTGCGCCGATCCAAATTGACCACCCCGAAAGTACGAAAATTCCTTGCTGATTGATAGACATAAATGATTAAGTTGAGCTTAATCAAAATAATTATTAATGTCTAATAAACTAATCATTATGAGCAAGGTAAGAAACATTATCAAGCTATACACTGAAGGTGTAAGTAAAACGTCCATAGGGGAACGGACAGGTCTTCCCCGCAATAGTGTCAAGAAATACATCAGGCTGTTTCTGGCCTCGGGCAAGACAACCTCGGAGATCGAGGAAATGAGCGACAGGGAGTTAGAACAAATGTTTATGGATATGGTTCCTCGCAATCATATCGAAGATGATCCCCGTTATGTGGCATTGATCGAGTTTTTTCCGGGTATGCATAAAGCACTAAAATCCCGTGAGAACACTAAGGAGAAACTGTGGCTGCAGTATTATACAGAACATCCTGATGGTTATCGGCTTTCACAATTTAAGCGTCATTATCTTGAATGGCTCAAGGTGCGTAATCCTGTGATGCATATTGAACATAAGGCTGGCGAAAAGATGTATGTAGATTATGCCGGAAAGAAGCTTCAGATTCTTGAGGCGGAAACCGGCGAAGTCATTCCCGTAGAAGTCTTCGTTGCGATTCTGGGAGCAAGCCAACTGACCTATGTTGAGGCCAGTTATAGTCAAAAGAAAGAGGACTTTATAACTTCATGTGAGAATGCCTTGTATTACTTTAATGGCGTACCCAATGCCATTGTAACAGATAACCTGAAATCGGCAGTAATCAAGGGAAATCGTTACGAACCAACGCTTAATGCTGCATTCCGGGACTTTGTGAGTTATTATTCCATGGCTGCGCTTCCTGCGGCTCCCTATAAGCCCACACACAAGGCCCTTGTTGAAGGTGCTGTAAAAATCATTTATCGCACCATATACGGCACGGTAAATGAAATGGTCTACTCCAGCCTTGAACTGCTAAACCAGGCCATTAGAAGCGCCCTGGAAGAGCACAATAACCGCTTGCTAAATAACAGACCTTTCAGTCGTCGCCAGTTGTTCGAAGATACAGAGCGATCAACACTTAATGCTTTGCCGGAGAAAAGGTATGAGTTGAAGCACCGATATATAGCGTCTGTAATGAAAAACAACTTCGTCTGCCTTGCAGAGGATAAGCACTATTACACGGTTCCTTACCGCTTCATTGGCAAAAAGGTGACTTTGCTTTACAGCCAGTCTCAGGTTGAGATCTTTCATCGGTACGAACGTATTGCCGTGCATCAAAGAAACAGACATCCTTTTGGGCACACCATCGTAAATGACCATCTGGCCTCTCAACATCGATTCATGAGCGACTGGAACCCGGATAAATTTGTTGAACGCGCTGCAGAAGTTGGTCCGGAAACGAAAGAATATATTATCCAATTACTCAGTACACGGCAACATCCGGAACAGACCTACCGGTCATGCCAGGGCGTTCTGAGTTTTGCTGCACGTGTTGGAAAAGATCGGCTCAACAATGCATGTCGCAGGGCACATCAATATGGCGATTACAGTTATCAAACCATTCGTGCTATTCTTGAAAGAAGGCTTGATGATCTTGATGGGATCGATGAACCGGGTGTCGATCCATTAATGCCGCAGCATGATAATATCCGTGGCAAAAATTATTACCGGTAAAATCATCCCGGGTGGAACACTGGTACCAGCGTTCCACCCGGGCTTTTATTAATTTAAAACTTATAAAAATGAATGAGCAAACTTTACAAAAAATGAGACAAATGAAGTTCTTCGGCATGGTGCGGGCGTTCCGTGCGAGCATAGAAAACGGCGCTATGGCAAAAATGACCGGCGATGAAACGGTATCCATGCTTGTTGACTCTGAGTGGGATGACCGTAACAACCGCCGCATCGAAAGGCAAATGCGCAATGCCCGCTTCCGTTACAAGGCCAATATGGAACAGATGCACTTCGATATTGAACGCAACCTGGACAAGAACCAGTTGATGCGTATGGCTGAGTGCACTTTCATTCAACGCAAAGAAAACCTGTTAATCACCGGCAGTACCGGAATCGGCAAAAGTTACATCGCATCAGCTTTAGGGAACCAGGCCTGTACACTCGGGTATAAAGTACTATATGCTAATGCTGCCAAACTGTTCTCAAAGCTTAAAATGGCCAAGGCAGACGGTTCATACATTAGGGATCTTGCTAAAATAGAACGGCAGGATCTTCTGATCCTTGATGACTTCGGCCTACAGCCGCTTGATGCATACAGTCGCTCTGTGTTAATGGAAATTATTGAGGACCGTCATGGGAGCCGCTCTACCATTATCACATCTCAATTACCAGTATCCCAATGGTACGAAGTAATAGGAGAGCAAACAATAGCAGATGCAATCCTTGATCGTATTGTTCATGATGCACACCGTATGGATCTTGTTGGAGAGTCATTGAGAAAAAGAAAAAACGGTAAAATCACAGAAAATATCGAAACTGATGAAAATTAATTAAATTTGTATAACAAAAATCAGCAAGAAAATGCTCGTTTTAAGGAAGTCAGAGGGGGGTGGTCAAGCACATCGGCGTGAGGTGGTCAAATTAAAACGGCGTAGACTGGTCAATTTAGTCGGCGTATGCACAAAGGCAGATGATTCTGTACTGGTTTCATTGTATTGGGAAAATCCCGTAAGGTCTGGAATCGTAGAATACTCTGATGATTTAGTTGTTGGAGGATATATCGAACCATGGCTCAACAGAGACCAAAGTGATATCTTGCCATCTGATCATGGGAATGTCACCTCAAATATGGTATATGAATTCGGCGCATTCACTTTCGGTTCAAAATTCAATTTTAACCCTTTAAAAGAAGACCATGACCCATTACCTGTTTCACTATTAAGTTTTGATGCAATCCGTGATGGGGAAAATGTTAAGATAACATGGGCCACAGCAACCGAAATCAACAACGACTATTTCACTGTGGAAAAAAGCAGGGATGCAATAAATTTCGAACGAGTCGAAATCGTTGAAGGCGCCGGCAACAGCAATCAAATACTTCATTATAGTTGCAATGACAACAATCCTTTACCCGGAATATCCTATTATCGCCTGAAACAAACTGATTTTGACGGAAAATTCTCCTACTCAAAAATCGTAGCCGTTGTATTTGGGGATTCATATTCAACTAATGTTTATCCAAATCCATTCAGCGCCAGTCTATACATCGAATTAGATGAAGCTCCGCTGCCAAACAACAATACGGTATTCAAAATCTACAACCTTCTCGGAACACAGATTATGAATATGCCATTAAAAAATCAGAGTGCCACAATTGAGGTTGATGATATTCCGGCAGGTGCTTATTATTACAAGATTGAAGTTAATGGCCAACCTATTCAATCAGGAAAGCTTGTTTCACAGAATAAATAATGCGTGAGTAAACGGGAAAATAACTTTATTACTTATGCTCAATAATTTCCCCCGCTTTCTTCTTTAATCCTGCCGATAACTTATTTTTTTCCAACCAATAACTTCAATGCCATTCCAATTTTTAGGAATCAGCAATAATTTCGTAATTGGATAAATAAAACCAATTTACTATGAAGAAAAAAAATCTTATCGGTAGTCTTTCCAAAACAAAGACACTTTTATTGTCAACACTGGCAGCCGCAGTGTTTATGACATTTTCATGCAGCAACAGCGCTGAAAAAATGGATTCACTGACCACCTCAGATTTTCAGGAAACTGCAAAACGGGATACCGTGATTGACAAAATGCCTGAATTCCCTGGCGGCGAAGCAGCCATGACAAAATTCATTATTGACAACGTAAAGTATCCTGAAGCAGCAAAAAAAAGCGGAACACAGGGTAAAGTTTTTGTAGACTTTCTGGTAACAAAAACCGGCAAGCTCGACAGCGTAAGGGTTAAAGAAAAAGGCAATGAATTGCTTGATAAAGAAGCATTACGGGTGATAACCTCTATGCCCGACTGGATCCCCGGTGTGAACAAAGGAGTTGCCGTGGATGTTGAAATGACTTTGCCCATAGCATTCAAGCTGGAATAAAACTTCGGCAATGCTGATTTTGCTTTTTATAATGCCCAGGCAAGCCTCGGAAAAAATAATGATCGGGCACTCTCAAATAATGCTTTAAGCCTATGAATGTCATATATTTTTTCTCATTTATGTACAAGTTAAGTTGTTAAACTGTATTTTTGCTAATGAAGATCAACAGCAAAAATCATGAGAAAAAAAATTATTGCAGGCAACTGGAAAATGAACACCACCCTTTCCGAAGCCAGAACGCTGGTGGAAGGCATCCTAAACGGCGTAGCAGATAACCCCGACATAGTGAACCGCGAATTTCTGGACATTATTCTGGCGCCGCCATTTCCTTTTCTGACTATCTGTAAGGATCTCATCGGAAAGCACCCTGGAATATTTACCGCAGCACAAAACTGTTACTCCGAAGAAAAAGGAGCCTATACCGGAGAAGTTTCGGCAGCTATGATATATTCGACAGGCGCCAAATATGTCATTATAGGGCACTCGGAACGCCGCAATTATTTCCGGGAGAACAGTGCCATGCTGATGAAAAAAGTTGAACTTGCCTTACAGAACAATTTAAAACCAATTTTCTGTATTGGCGAACTTTTGGCTGAACGGAAGTCGGAAAGACATTTCAAAGTTGTCAGACAGCAACTGACCGAATCGGTGTTTACATTGAAAGAAAGCGATTTTCGCAGGATAATCATTGCTTATGAGCCGGTTTGGGCTATAGGCACCGGCCTCACAGCCACACCCGAGCAGGCACAGGAAATGCATGCGTTTATCCGGCAGTTGATAAGTGTGAAGTTTGGCAGAAAAACTGTCAACAATATACCACTGTTGTATGGCGGAAGTTGCAATGCACAAAATGCCGCTTCGTTATTTGCCATGCCCGATGTGGATGGCGGCCTTATTGGCGGCGCCTCCCTTAAGTCAAATGATTTTGTTTCGATGATAACCACGCTTTCACAAATCAACAAATGAACTACCTCGAACTAAATTGCGAAATTTTTCCTCCCCGGCATACCGAAATTGTGATGGCAGCCTTGTCGGAATATGGTTTTGAAAGTTTTGAAGAAACCGCCAGAGGTTTTCGGGCCTATATTCCCGAACATCTTTTCGATGAAAAAACCTTCAACAGCCTGGAAATTTTCAGCCATAAAGAAATAAAAATCAACTATGCACTGGAAATCATTCCCGATCAAAATTGGAATGCCGTTTGGGAAAGCAATTTCGAACCGGTTGAAATCGGCAAACTATGTTATATCAGAGCACCTTTTCATCCTGCCAGACCGGGCATCCAATATGAAATCATCATTGAGCCCAAAATGTCGTTTGGTACCGGCCACCACGAAACCACCCACCAAATGGTCAGCCTGTTGCTTGAACAGGATGTTCGCGACAAAGAAGTACTTGATATGGGCTGTGGAACAGCCGTACTGGCAATACTTGCAAAAAAAATGGGAGCCTCCGCTGTTTTGGCAATAGATAACGAAGAATGGGCCTATAATAACTCTCTGGAAAATATTAAAAAAAATCACACTCCTGAAATAGAAGTGACGCATGGAGATGCCTCCGCATTAGGCAGCCGCCAATTCGACCTGATACTTGCCAATATTAACCGCAATGTATTACTGAAAGACATTCCCG
>Ga0116184_10003762_pt1 | contig 12296 bp, 9 predicted proteins | sample AD_JPNNA5_MetaG_FD_89886 | JGI IMG/M metagenome (GOLD analysis project Ga0116184, IMG submission 89886) | Active sludge microbial communities of municipal wastewater-treating anaerobic digesters from Japan - AD_JPNNA5_MetaG | ecosystem: Engineered > Bioreactor > Anaerobic > Digestate | place... | reverse complement strand
GATGACGTCTCCCTTGTGGGCATCTGCGACCTGGATGTGAGCCGGCTCAATGCCACGGCCGATCGCTACGGTGTCGAGGGGCGCTACACGAACTACCAGGCCATGATCGAGGATCTGGCTCCCGATGCCGTCTATGCCATCGGGCAACCCCACATCCTGTTCGATGTCTGGATGTGGTGTCTCTCGCATGGCCTGAACTTGTACATCGAGAAGCCCATGGGTCTGTCATTACACCAAGCCCGGGCTCTGGCCCACGTCGCGGAGCGTAATGGCTGCATCACTCAAGTGAGTTTCCAGCGCCGCACGTGTCCCATGGTGGTGCAACTGAGGGAGGCATGCCTCAAGCGCGGACCAATCACCCATGGGGTCTGCCAGTTCTACAAGTGGGCCCCCGAGCCGTTCCTCGGTGCCCGAGATCACATGATGGACGACGGTGTGCACGCCATCGATACACTCCGGTGGATGTGCGGCGGCGAAGTGGCCGACATTCAGTGTGTCACGCGCCGTGTGGGTACCCCCGACATCAACTTCATCGTGGCAACACTCGGGTTCGACAACGGCGCCACCGGTGTTCTGATGAACAGCTGGACGAGCGGCCGGCGCGTGTTTCGCGTCGAGATGCACGCCCCGGGCATCTGTGCGGAGGCCGAGCACGAGGGCACAGGCCGGCTGTTCGCCGACGGCGATGCCGCCGGGACCGAGTATGATACGCGCGAGGTAGCGGGAAGCGGTGAGTTTCACGTCTACGCCGGCTTCTCCGCCAAGCACCGTGAGTTCATCGACGCACTGAAGACGGGCACCCAGCCCGGTTCGCATTTCGGCGATGCCCTGAAGACCATGGAGGTCGCGGAGCGGATCCTGGCGCGGTCGCTGCTCGGACGCGAGTGCTAGATCCCGGATCGAGGAAGCCGCAACCGGCCCGGCGCCAGTGCGTCTCTACTGACATCCACACAGCGCGGCGGGGGTGACTCCTGTCCCTGCCGCGTCAGCGTTCCCGGGAGTGCCATGGAACCGGTCATCGAGTGCCAGGGGCTCACCAAGCGCTACGGCAGCTTGCTGGCCGTCGATCACGTGGACCTGGCCGTCGGTCGCGGCGAGGTGTTTGGGTTCCTGGGCCCAAACGGCGCGGGCAAGAGCACCACCATCCGCATGCTCCTCGGCCTGATCCGCCCCGATGCCGGTCGTGCACTGCTGTTCGGGCAGTCGGTGGCCGCCGGCCAGAGGCGGGTACTCAAGCGTGTGGGGGCTCTGGTGGAGTCTCCGGCCCTGTACGACTACCTGTCCGGCCGGAAGAACCTCGAGATCCTCTCCGACATGTCGGGCGGCTGCCCGCGCAAGCGAATCGACGAAGTGCTCGAGCTCGTGGGCCTGTCGGGCCGCCAGAAGGACCGCGTCGGGACCTACTCCCATGGCATGAGGCAGCGCCTGGGACTGGCCCAGGCGCTGCTGCCCAAGCCGGAGCTTCTGGTACTCGACGAGCCCGCAACGGGGCTGGACCCTGAGGGCATCGTCGAGATCCGCAACCTTCTACGGTACTTGGGAGAGTCCGAGCAGATGACGATCTTCGTGTCGAGCCACCTGCTCCACGAGGTCCAGGCGACATGCACCGATGTGGGGCTGCTGTCCCGCGGGCGACTGGTGACTCGGGGTCGCGTGGCCGACCTGCTGCGGCAGGGACACCTGGAGGCGACGATCGGCATCGACGACGCGGCCCGCGGCCGCGAGGTGCTCCGCTCGCTGCCGTTCGTCCTCGCGGTCGAGAGTGAAGACTCGGCGCTGCGCGTACGCGTCGAGGCCGAGCGGCTGGCAGACGCGAACCGGGCGCTAGTGGCAGCCGGCCTGGCCGTGTCGGCCCTGGTACCTCGCCAGGGCAACCTCGAGGAGCTCTACATGTCTGTGATGACGGAAGCGGGCCATGCTTGCTCTAGTGCGGATTGAGCTCAGCAAGCTCTATCGCCGACGCGGGACCTACGTCAGCTTCGCGTGCCTGGCTGCGCTCGTGCTGCTGGTGGCAGTTCCGATCTCGTGCTACAAGGAGAAGGTCGACCACAGTCTGCGCGACGAGCTCTCAAGCGGCATGGGCGACGACTGGGTGGTCGGGGGCAAGGTCCTGGCCGGGCCGTTCGTGCCGCGCGTCATGCTGTTTTGGCCCATGCGGAAGCTCGTGGTGAACATCCTCCTGGCACTGTTCGCCGCCATGGCCGGCGGCAGCGCCATTGCGGGGGAGTACTCAGCCGGAACGCTCCGGACGATCCTGACCCGTCCTCCGGCGCGATGGAAGGTGTTCGTCGCCAAGTTTGTGGTGATGGCCATCTACGCGGCGTCCCTGGCCATCTTCTTCGGGCTGTTCGCCTTCATCGTGGGCTATGCCCTGTTCGGGCGAGGAGCCCTCGTCTTTGCCGACATGCCGGCAGACATGGGTTCGGGGCCTCGGCCGATGGGCGCACCCATCATCCAGGAGGGTGCCGCCGTGCAGATGCTGGGGCAGGCCTATCTGCTGATGGGAGTCTCCATCATTGCCGCCATGTCACTGGCGCTGTTCGTCTCGTCCTTCACATCGCACCCCCTGACTGCCGCCGGCGCCGCCCTTGGGATCCTCCTGCTCAGCACGATCGTCGGCACCCTCGGTAGTGCGCCCAAGGAGATCGAGTTCCTGGCCTTCTTCAGGACCATCCGGCCCTACTTGCTGACGACGCACATGAACCTCTACGAGATCCCGCTCGCCCGAGGACTGGACCAGGCGGCTCGGGTGGCTCTCACCAGCTCGGCCGGCTGGCTTGCGGGCTACTGCGCGGCCTTCTTCGCCGGCGGGTTGCTCGTGTTCCGGAGGAGGGACATCCTGTGCTAGCACGACCCCGGTATGGTGTCACCCTGGCGACGCTACTGGCCATCTGGGCGGCCGTTCCGGCGCTCGGCGCAGAGCCGTCGGCGTCGCAGATCCTCAAACGGGCCCTCGACCTGAACAGCGGCATCGTGGACTACACGGCCAGAGCGCGCGCCGAGTTCCACGCCCCCGAGGGGGCCGACGTCCCGGAAGGCCAGCGTTCGATGGTCTTCGACTTCCGTGTCTTGTTCAAGCGGCCCAACCAGGTGAAGATCGAGGCCAACCAGCCCGTGATGCTCCCCAGACAGCTCTTCGCGTTTGGGAACCTGGGGACCACCATCGCCAGGGAGGGCAGGGTCTCCCTGGTCGGCAAGCGTGTGGTCGATGGCGTGCCGATCTACAATGTGCAGGTAGCGCCCCCCGAAGGCACTGAGGGCGCTAAGATGCTGTTCTGGATCCACGGCGCCAAGTGGACCGTGTTGCGCATGAAGATGCCCGCTTCGGGAGGGAACCAGCAGAGCTTCGAACTCGACATCGCGTGGACGTACGCACGGGTTCAGGGCTACTACGTCCCGACGCGCATCTCGGTGAGCCTCCCTGGCATGATGTTCGGCCCCAACGTGTGGGGCCAGGGCCGGGCCAGCCTGACCATGACCGACTGGCGGATCAACGTGGGGCTCAAGGACTCGGTGTTCGCGAGGTAGGGAGGACCAAGGAGGCGGTCAGCTCCAGCCCCCTCCCCGGGGATCTGCACGGTTCCCACCCCGCGGCGAGGGACTGGATGGCCGAATGGGCAGAATAGCGGTCCTCCCGGAGGACGTCGCCAACAAGATCGCGGCCGGCGAGGTCGTCGAGCGGCCGGCTTCGGTGGTCAAGGAGCTCGTCGAGAACTCACTCGATGCCGGCGCCACCCGGGTGACCGTGTACCTCGAGGATGGCGGGAAGAGCCTGATCCGCGTCGTCGATGATGGTCACGGCATGCCGCCGGACGACGCATACCTGGCCGTCCAGCCCCATGCCACCAGCAAGATCGCATCGGCGGCCGATCTGGCGGCCATCGAGACCCTCGGTTTCCGCGGCGAGGCTCTGCCCAGCATCGCCTCCGTCTCCGACTTCCTCATGACCACCCGCCCCTGGGACGCGGATCTGGGCACCGCGGTCTCGATCGAGGGCGGCCGGCCGCCTCGGGTCTATGAGGTCGGATGCGCACCCGGGACCACCATCACCGTCGAGCGGCTGTTCTGCAACGTGCCCGCCCGCCTCAAGTTCATGCGGACCACGGCCACCGAGCTCGCGCGGATCGTCGATCTCGTCGGACGCCTGGCTCTGGCTCACCCGCACATCGGCTTCACGGTCATCCACGAGGGCCGCGAGGTGCTCAGGTCCGACCCATCCGACGATCTGCTGCCGAAGCTGGCCGACGTGCTCGGGCGCGCCGTGGCCGACGAGATGATCCCGATCGAGCACCACACGCCTCTGCTCGCGATCACCGGCTTCGTCAGCCGTCCGACGGTCACCAAGGCCACCCGAGCAGGCCACTACCTGTTTGTGAACCGGCGGACGATCCGGTCGGCGGCACTGAGCCACGCGATCGAACAGGGCTATGGCACCCTGGTCCCTCCTCAAAGGCACCCGGTTGGCGTACTCATGATCGCCATGGACGCGCGGCTTGTGGACCCGAACGTCCATCCAACCAAGGCCGAGGTTCGCTTCGCACGCGAGTCCGAGGTGTTCCGGACCGTCCTGGCATCCGTGATGCAAGCCCTGGTGGAACACGACCTGGCACCCGAGGCCGCCCCCCAGGTGGCTCCGGAACTGACCTTGTCCTCTCCCGCTATCGCCTCGCGGCCCCCCACACCCAAGCAACTCACCGCAACCGGGCTCCTCCTGCCGTCCGCGCCTCGTGCCGTGCCGGCACCCGAGGAGATGGGGCCATTCCACGAGGTGCTGCGGCAGCGGATCGAGGCCGACGACGCGCCCATTCCGCCGGAGAGCACACCAGCGCCATCCGCTCGGGCCGATGCCTCACAGTCCGACGCCGGTACCTCGACCATGCCCGCGCCGGGGGCCCCCAGGGTCCGGCTGGTGGGCCAGGCCCTGTCCTCCTATGTGGTGGCCGAGATCGACGGCGCGCTGTGCATCATCGACCAACACGCGGCCCACGAACGGGTCCTGTTCGCCCAGGCGCTGGACGCTCTCATGGGTCGAGCACTGCCGTCCCAGGGGCTTCTGGTGCCCCTGACACTCCACCTGCCCGCGCCCGAGGCGACCGCACTCCGAGAGCACCAGACCCTCCTCGAACAGCTCGGATTCCGCGTCGAGCCCTTTGGGGGCAACTCCGTCGTGGTGCGCTCGGTGCCGGCCGCCCTCGGCCGGCGCAGCCCACACGCAGTGCTGACCGATATGGCCGAAGCCCTCTCGGGGCAGGGCGAGTTCGGACGGCTGCCTGATCCGCGGGAGAGGGCTGCAGCCTCCATGGCCTGCAAGGCTGCCGTCAAGGCGGACGACCCACTGACTCCCGAGGAGATGGCCGCACTGCTGCGTGATCTGGTGGCGGCCCCAGACCACGCGACATGCCCCCACGGCCGTCCGACCATCCTGCGCTTGCCGCCCGAAGCCCTGGCCCGCCAGTTCCGTCGGACGTAGAAGCCCCAGGCCAGAGGCGCCAACTCCGGGCCGCTGGACGCCACCTCGCCGGGCGGGGTTGGGCCTCCAGGACTGTCACATCAGCTCGCCCGAATCGGGCGCTGCGCTCGCCCACGCATCAGCGTAAGGCCGGTGCGATGCCCGATTGACATTCATTTTGGCAAGGGCTATCCTTTTTTCGCCTAGAGGAGGCGCATCGAGCCGTCACGCCAAGAGAACGAGGTACTGCTGATGAAGGTCGGGACGCTCACGGCGCTCTGGCTCGCCCTCGTCGTTCCCACCACACTCGCCGATGCACCGGCCGCCCCCGCCCCCACGCTGCCCGAAGGGATCCACATCGAGGCAGGTGAACCAGCGCCGGCCCCTCCATCCCTCGCGACCGAACCGCTCGCCGCATACGCGACACTCAAACAGCCGTTCTGGACGGACGACTTCATCGAGCAATGGGTGCCATCGGATGTGCCTCGCAGTCACTGGAGCTACGAGTGGCTGAGCTGGATGTCTGAGGAGGGCCTGTTCCGCGAGATCTTCCCCGTCGAGGAGTACTCGCACCCAGATGCTCCGGAGGTCTATGCCGACGCCGCCCGGCTCGCTCAGGTCCCTGAGGTGATGGATGCCGTGGTCCGGCTGACGCGCGACGGCTTGGTGATCGGGCACCCCGATGGCACCTTCGCACCCGACGCCCCCGCCCGCCGGATCGAGCTCGGACTGGTCGCCTGCCGGGCGACGCTGCTGATCCGCGAGGCCCACGCGCGCTTTGTGGTCGTGCATCCGCCCGCGGCGTCGTCGGCGCCTCGGGTCAACCTGGCCGCACCCGCCCATCGGTATGAGCTCGCCGAGACACTCGCGAGGGTCATGCGGTGTCTCGGTCCCCTCGATGCGCGCATCGAGGAAGCTCTCCGAGAGCCCCCGAGCACGTGGAGGCTCCCCCCCGATGTGCCTCGGAACCACCGGTTCGCGCCTGCCGTTCAGGTGGCGGTCACGATGGGACTGCTGCAAGGGCAGGAGGGCGGTGCCTTTGGCGGCGACCAGCCCGTGGCCCGCATGCAGGTTGCACTGGCCTTCACACGGCTGCTGGACCTCCTCGAAGCTTGGCCCTCTGACATCGGCAGGTCCGAGCGGCGCTAACGGCCGCCCGTGGGGGGAGACACCGGCCCATCATCATCGGCCAGGGATTCGTGGATCGCCTCGATTCGACCGCGCGCGCGTAGAAACGCCTCAACACCGGCGGGGTCGAAATGCGAACCACTGTCACTGCGGATAATGCCCACCGACTCGTCGACGCTCTTCGGCTCTTTGTAGACCCGCCGCGACGAGATGCAGTCGAAAGCGTCGGCCAGCGCCACAATCCGCCCCAAAGAAGGGATCGCGTCGCCCGACAGGCCTGACGGATAGCCCCGGCCGTCCCAGCGCTCGTGGTGGGCCAACGCCACTTCGGCAGACGCCCGGATCACTTCGGCATCTGAGTCCTTGAGGATGTCGTAGCCGATGCGCGTGTGCTCCTGCATGACCTGACGCTCGGCTGGAGTCAGCGCTCCGGGCTTGAGCAGGATTGCATCGGGGATTCCGAGCTTGCCGATATCGTGCATGGGAGCCGCGAATCGCACCAACTCCGCCTGCTCGGCCGTCATGCCGCACTCCAGAGCGATGGCCTCGGCGTAGAGACTCACCCGCCTGACGTGACGCGACGTGTCGGTATCACGGTACTCGGCAGCTACCGAGAGCCGCAGGATCGTGTCAAAGTAAGCCGCCTTCAGCTTCTCATCGAGCTGTGCGTTGCGGATGGCCACCGCGGCCTGCGATGCCAGTGACCGCATGAGGGGCTCGATGGCGGCCGGGAACGCCACCACGCGACCTGCACGGTCCATCGCGTTGACCAACTGCAGCGCGCCCACATTGTCCCCGGTCGCGTCGTTCATCGGCACGCACAGCATGGACCGGGTGTGGTAGTCGTTCTCCCTATCGAAGTTGGGGTCGAACGCGAAAGGACTACCAGGCGGCAGGCAATAGACATCGGGCAGGTTGAGCACCTGTCCCTCAGACGCGACATAGCCGGCGATCCACCGGCTCGAGATGGGCAGCAGCCGTCCCTCGCGGACCACCTCGGCCTGGCGCCCCGACCGGCGAGCCAGTGCCGCATTCCGCCACACAGCCAGCCGCAGGCACTCGCCCTCGCGGATGTAGACAGTCCCACCATCACAAGAAGCGAAGTCGCATGCCTGCACGACGATGTGCTCCAGGAGGCGGTCCAGGCTGCGAATGCTGGTCAAGGCAATGCCAATATCGGCCAACCGCCCCACAAGGCTGGTCGCGTCCAAGACGACCCCTCCTCCGGAAGCCGACACCCATGGGCATTCCCGGATGTCCCCCTTGCGTCCTCCGGCTGCGTCAGGATGCGGCGTGGCGCTAGACTGAAACCGGACTGGCGCGCCACCGTCCTCTCTCCGTAGCTCACACACCTGGGGCGCCACCGTCGGCGCCAGAAGGGACCCACGGATGACACAGAGACTGCCCATCCCACTTGCCCTCGCCGCGACACTACTGATGACCTTGAGCGCACTCGCGCAAGCCACCATCGACGCCACGCGAATCGAGACTCCACCCACCATCGATGGAATCATGCACGAGGGTGAGTGGGCCGATGTCCCCAGAGTCGAGACCAAGACCGCCCTGTTCCCGCTGTCCCAGATCGAGGCTGCGCTTCAGGGGGTGGCCGAAGGCGAGCCACTCGTGTGTGAAGCTTACTTCGCCAACGACTCGGAGAACCTTTATATCGCGCTCGTCATCAAGGACGTGACCTTCAACGGCACCGTCGACATGGCCATGGGTCTAGTCGACACCGATGCGTGCTGGATCGACTTCGACTCGGATGGCATCCCCGGTCCGTCAATCGGCGATGACCGCAAGGCCGTGATGCCAACCGCCACAGGTCTCTACCTCGACCAGCACCGCGTCAAGGAGACCGGCGATGAGGATCACAAGGACGACGCTCAGGTCGACGGCGAGGCCCGCATGATGCACTCGACCGGGCAGGGGAAGGGCGACTATACCGCCGAGTTCCGCATACCCCTCAACTCGGGCGATGCCGACGACCTGGCGGCGGAGCCGGGCGACGTGATCGGCCTCAACTCCATATTCATCGACGGGTTCAGCTCGGCGGGTCCGGCGAATGTCCGTCTCGCCATCCTGATCGGCCCCAAGCTGGCCGACATGGCCATGGGGGGCTCGCAGTTCGTCAAGCTCGCGCTCGCCAAGTGACCGTACTCACAGACAACGCTCCGAGCTGCTCGCGCGGGGAAGCCGATCGGGCAGCCCGGAGCGTCGGTGGGCAACCCGAACTGGGGTCCATAGACCGTCGCGGGGCAAGACGCGCCTCTCCACCAGGGCGGCGCTGTAGGCTCAGGGCCACCCTCTCACGGCACGTACTCGGGCTCGGGCCTGCCCCAGAATGTGCCCTTGAGTAGAGGCCGTATCTGGCCCCGCTTCACGATCAGGTCGTAGTGGACATCCAGGAACTCGGCGACACGCGCCGCCTGGTCATCGTTGGCCGCGCCCGCGTAGACGGCGTAAGCCGAGCCCCACACGTAGGGCTGGGGCCAATGACGGCTCGCCCCGACGAAGGCCCCGGCAGCGGCGTCCCATAGACTGCCAAGCGCCGCCCTGACCCTTGCGCCCTCGGCACGCCACTCCGCGGCCGCGGCCCCATCACCCAGAGCCGAATACAGCTCGGCCAGCTTGCCGCACGCATCCCAGAACAGCACCGAGCTGAACAGATCATCGCCCTCGAGCGGGATCATGTCCTGAAAGCTCCAGGGCCGGAACAGCCTCGAGTCGGTGATCGTGACGAGACCGTTCTCCGTGTTACGCGGGGTGAAACGCATCGCGCGGTCGAGCGCGCCGGCCGTAGCCCGGAAGGGCTCCAGATCACCGTGCAACTCCCAGTACTTGTGGCAGAGAAGTACCATCATCGGCGACTGGTCCGTCGAGCCGTTAGCCGACAGAGGGGTCTCCTCGCCGCCAGGGGAGTAAACCCCCTTGCCGTCGGGCCGGACGCGGTCCGGCATGCAGCCATCCGCGCGTTGGGCCGCGGCCAGGAAGAGGTAACCGTCCCGGACCTCCTCGCGTGCAAACGCATCGGGCAGCCCCTCGATCATGTAGTACCAGTCGCGGACCCAGAACTGACCATACTGGCCCGTGGCGTCCGGTGTGAACATGCGAACACCGTTGTCCGCGAGACGGCTGCCGCGTCGGACGATCTCTCTCGCACGGCCCTCAAGCCACGCGGCATCCTCCGCGAGCTGCCGGTCGAGATCGGCCGGCAGCGACTTGCCGGCTGCCTCCAGGTGAGCCCGAAGGAGCCGCACTCCCTCGAGCGGCATCGTGGCACTCGCACAGTACTCGGGGACTCCCCGGCCATGGTCGTTGATCCACTCATTGATGTCGCCGGTGGAGCGGAAATCCGCCACCGCGTCACAGAAGGTCCGCGCAGCCTTGACCTCATCGCGGCGCATGAGCGCCACCATGAACCAGGGCAAGGGCGTGGCCCAGTAGCCACCATCGTGGTACGAGCCGTCATCGCGAAGCTGGGCCGCGGCGGCCGCGTCGGTACCCGGGGCGCCAACCGCAAGCGCGAAGAGCGAGACCAGTCTCAGCATGGGAGAACCTCCGGCCAGCCGCCGAGGCGATGCCAGGGAGCGCACGTGCGCACCCTAACGCTGGGCCTCGTCAATCATCGTGAGGTAGTTCTCGACCGGCACATAGCTCGGTATGCTGTTGCCCGATCCCACGGCATAGCGGCCCCCAGGCGCACACGTGTCGATGATGCGCCGCACATACGCTCGCAGGTCTTCGGGGGCGAGGGACGCCAACTTGTCTACATCGACGCCACCCAACACGCCGATTCGATCCCCGTAGCGTGCCTGGAAGTCGGTCACGGGCATGATGGCATCCTCAAAGGAGTGCTTGGCATCGATACCGACCTCGTCGATGAGGTCATCCATGATGCTCGACAGGTTGCCACACGAGTGCAGGAAGTAGGGCTTCCCGGCGTCATGGGCCTTCCGCGCCAGGCGTCTCTGCCACGGCAGCGTGAACTCGCGAAGATGATCGGGGCTGAGCAACGTGCCACTGCGGAAACCCATATCATCGCCCTGGAAGATACAGATCAGGTTCGGCAGTGTCAGCAACCGATCGTAGTAGTCCGCCATGCACTGCCCAATGCGATCGGCCACGGCCCGGACGAGATCTGGCTGGTCATGAACCGCCAGGCACAGCCCCTCGTAGGACATGATGGCCGACAGATGCTCGTACGGCCCGCCACCGTGGCAGGTGATGAACCCCATGCCATCCGGTAGATGAGTCGCGATGTACTCGAGCACTGAGATGTCCGTCTGATCTGCCTGCGGCCAGGGGTAGCGCTCGAGATCATCCCAGGTCTCGATGGTGCCGTGATGTTGGTCGACCCAGCCTCGCCGCCGCTGAGTGCCGGGATCCTCGCCCAGTATCTGCCTGGTGGGAAAGCCCATGCCAATCTCGACCCGGACGAAGTCATACCCCATGCGATACCAGAACTGGATCAGGCCATCGAGGTGAAGCTCCCACGACCGCCGGTCACCAGGCACCGCATCGGCCCACCCAATGCCGAGGAAGTCCACAAGCACCGGCTTCATGACCATCGGGTCGACGATGTACTCAACCATTGGCGGCCGGCCGACATGGCGACGGCCCAGGATCACGTCGATAAACGCACGGGCGTCAGGATGAGGCGCGTTCTTGGGGATGTGCGGGAATGGGCCCATCGACGCTCCTCGGTCTAGTTCGCTGCCCGGTCGGAGCAGGACTGGTCGGTGACGGCTGCGTGGCAGTCAATGCGTCCGTAGCCGAAGGCTTGGTCGCGGCCCAGCGCCCCCAGATCGATGGCCGTGTCGCGCAAGTGCTGCCGGACACGCTCCGCCGACGAGTAGCGCCCCGTCGAGAGGACTAGTGCCGCCGCCCCCGCCACATGGGGCGCGGAGAAGCTCGTGCCATCCTCCTCGGCGTAGGTTCCACCAAGGTTCGTCGTCAGGATCGCCTTGCCCGGCGCGGCGAGTTCGACGGCGGCGCCCTGCATCGAGAACGAGCAGCGGTTGTCCGCCGCGTCGGTCCCGGCCACGGAGATGACGCTGGCGAAGTTGCCGGGCCACGCCGTGTACGTATCCTGCCCGGCATTGCCGGCGGCACCCACGACGATCGCGCCCTGGCCGTCATCGTAGGCCCGGTCGCAGGCATCCTTGAGCACCGATTCGTATGTCGTAACCCCGAGGCTCATGTTGATAACTTGCATGCCATTGTTGATGCACCACTCGATGCCCTCGACAACATCGGCCACCGACCCACTACCCGACATGTCCAGTACCTTCACCGCGTAGAGCTCGCACTCGGGCGCCACACCGACCACGCCCACGTTGTTGTCTCGCGCCCCGATGATTCCCGCCACGCGAGTGCCGTGGCCGTTATCATCCTGCCAGGCCGGCGACGCCGCGTCGGGATTGAGGATATTCACACCACCAGCTACCACAAGGTCCGGGTGCGTGGCGTCGATGCCGGTATCGATGACCGCGACCTTCACACCCTTCCCCGTGACTCCCGTGGCCACGACGTGAGATGCATTCTCGGATCCGCCCCAGGCCCTCTCCGCGTCAATCTGGTCAATCCCCCAGGGGGTGTCCTGGTCACGAACGCTCACCTTGGAGTTGAGACTGACATAGCGCACGGCCCGGTCGTTCTCGATGGTCGAGACGGCGCTCGCCGGCACGGTAGCCACCACGCCGTCGATCAGCCCAAGCTC
>Ga0116184_10003761_pt1 | contig 12301 bp, 6 predicted proteins | sample AD_JPNNA5_MetaG_FD_89886 | JGI IMG/M metagenome (GOLD analysis project Ga0116184, IMG submission 89886) | Active sludge microbial communities of municipal wastewater-treating anaerobic digesters from Japan - AD_JPNNA5_MetaG | ecosystem: Engineered > Bioreactor > Anaerobic > Digestate | place... | reverse complement strand
CGGCGACTGCTGAACTGATGCATATCAGCGAACTGGTCGCTTTGGCCGGCCGGACAGGCGCGCTGCTTTGTTACTCCTATCTCGGCGACGTCGGCGAATCGGTGACCGGAGACAAAAAATCGCAGGCTTTTGAAGACAGTTACCTGGACCTTTTGTTCGACGTTATCGCTCGGCTGGGCATCCGCGCGGTGACTTATATGCCCTCGCGCAACAACGCCGCGCAACTGGAGCGCCTGCAGCGGCTTTGCCGCGAAATGGGGATGATTGAAATCTCCGGCGAGGACATCAATTCGCCCCGCCAGAGTTATATATGCCCGCAACTGGCGCAACCGCGGTTTTCCCATCTGATTGCCGCCACGTGGAACCTGATTGAAAGGGAAAAAGCAGAAACGCTCAGGCAGCTCGGCGCTAAGCGAAAAACAGACGGATAAATTCCCCGGCGCTGACGCCGTTGATATACCGCTCGAGGCCGGCTTGTTCAGCCGCCTGCATCAGGGCATCTTCCTCATGGCGCACTCCTGTCAGACAGCTCTCCAATTGTGCAATTTCGCCGCTGCCGAAAAAGTCGCCGTATATTTTCAAGCCGGTAATTATTCCATCTCTGACATCGAAATGCACGCTGACCGAGCCGACCCCGGCAAAATAGCCGCTTGCGTCTGCTGAAAAGGCCGGGGCATGCCCGATATTCCAGGTCCAGGTTGAGTACTTTTCGTCCGCCAGCTTTTGAATCGCCGCGTTTTCGGACGCGGTGATTTCTTTCGGAACGCACTGAGATATGCCGCCGAACCAGTTCTTCAGCCCGGCGATGAATTCGTCGATGGTCATCGGCTCGGGCAGAAGGTTTTTGATGTTGGCGACGCGCGAGGCAACCGACGCGATGCCCTTGTTGCTCAGTTTCATCGGATGCGGCTTCAGGGCGCGGGTCAGGCTTTCGAGTTTAACGTCGAAAAGCAGTGTGCCGTGGATCAGCGAACGGTTTTTATGGTGAGCCTGGGCATTGCCCGATACCTTAAAACCGTCGACCAGAATATCGTTGCGCCCGGACAACTCAGCGGACAGGCCAAGCGAACGCAGATAAGCGGCCACCGGTTCCAGAAAAGGGGCGAAAGCGGCGAAGCCGCCGCTGCCTGCGGTAATGAAAGTGTAATTCAGGTTGCTCAGGTCGTGATAAACGGCGCCGCCGCCCGTAAGCCGCCGGATGACCGGAATATGATGTTCGGCGATATACTGCATATCCAGTTCGGCATAGGCGTTCTGGTTCCTGCCGATGATGACCGAAGGGGCGTTGCGCCACAGCATGATGATGTTGCGTTCGCTTTGGCACAGGTAATACTCCTCGCACGCAAGATTATAGGCGGGATCATGGCTGTTGTGGACGAGAAGATCGACCTCCCCGGAAGGGTTAAAAATCATGTTGCTTTCTCCATTTCCCGCAGATTGCAGTTTACGGTTTATCATAACATAACGGGAACAACGTGTTCAATATTCGTTCCTTGCGGCTTACAATCAATAAAAATACCGCGCCCGCTTGCGCGGACGCGGCAGGGCAGGGCAGGGAAAGCGTTCAGACAACCGGCAGGCCGTCGAAACCCTTCTGAAGGTCTTCCTCGGTTGGGATGTAGTCAGTCATTTTGCCGGAAAGATACGCGTCGTAGGCAGCCATGTCAAAATAGCCGGTACCCGTCAGGCCGAACAGGATGGTTTTCTCCTCTCCGGTTTCTTTGCATTTAAGCGCTTCCTGCACGGCGGTATAAATCGCGTGGGAAGACTCCGGAGCGGGCAGAAGGCCTTCGCAGCGCGAAAAACGCACCGCTGTTTCGAATACGGCTGTCTGTTCGACCGCCTCCGCCTCCACGATACCGTCGACGTGAAGCTTGCTCAAAACAGAGTTCATTCCGTGATAGCGCAGGCCGCCGGCGTGGTTGGGCGAGGGGAGAAAATCGCTGCCGAGCGTACACATTTTGATCAACGGCGTCATTTTGCCGGTGTCGCCGAAATCATAGGCGTATCTGCCGCGGGTGAAGGAAGGGCAGGATGCCGGTTCGACGGCGATGAAACGCGTGTCGCGCTTGCCTTCGATGCGGTCTCTGAGGAAGGGCGCGATAAGGCCGCCGAAGTTTGAGCCGCCGCCGGCGCAGCCGATAACCATATCCGGGTATTCGCCGTACATCTCCATCGCTTCTTTGGCTTCGAGTCCGACGACCGACTGGTGCAGCAGAACATGGTTGAGCACAGAGCCGAGTACGTAGCGGGTATTGGGCGTCGTGACGGCGGTCTCGACCGCTTCGGAAATCGCGCAGCCCAGCGAGCCGCCGGTGCCCGGGAAACGCTCTAAAATCGCGCGTCCGGCGTTTGTCGTGTCGCTCGGGCTCGGGATAATCTTTGCGCCGAAAGTTTCGATGATGTTTTTGCGGTAAGGCTTTTGCTGATAACTGGTTTTGACCATATACACGGTCAGCGGCATGTGGTAGTAAGCGCAGGCCATTGCCAGCGCGGTGCCCCACTGGCCGGCGCCCGTCTCAGTCGTCAGAGCGGTGATGCCCTGTTCCTTGGCGAAGTAGACCTGGGGGATGGCCGAGTTGAGTTTGTGGCTGCCGGAGGTATTGTTGCCTTCGAATTTGTAATAAATCTTCGCAGGGGTATCGAGTTCCTGTTCCAGGCAATAGGCGCGAATCAGCGGAGAAGGGCGGTACATCCTGTAAAAATCCAGAATCCCTTGCGGGATGTCGATGTAGCGGTCGGTGTCGTTCATTTCCTGCTTGGCCAGTTTCTCGCAGAAAACGGGATAGAGTTCCTCCTCCTTCAACGGCTGGAGCGTGCCGGGGTTGAGCATCGGTGCTGGCTGCTCTTTGAGGTCGGCGCGGATATTGTACCATTGCTTCGGAATCCTGTGCTCGGGCAGGTAGATGCGGTACGGGACATTTTTATGATTGGACATGCTGACAACTCCTTTTGTTATATTGACTTATTTATTTCCGGGACGGTTTGCGGACTGCGGCGCCATCGAAAAACCGCGCGCTGATTGACAAAACGATTGATTCTCATAGCAACTCACCTCATGGTAAAACAAAAAACTCTTGTCCCATATAAGGGACAAGAGTTCACTCCTGCGGTACCACCCAAATTGACAGCATTGACGGCGCAATGTCTGCCCGCTCGTTTCGCGCACTTGCATACGCGCTTCCCTGATAACGGGTGAAGTCCCCGTCAGATACTACTCACGTGCCCCGCACGTTTTCGGCCTGCCCTCGTAAGCCCATTCGATTCGGTCCTGCCTGCCGCAATCCCACCGCCTGCGGCTCTCTGTGAAACGGTATCCGGATGTACTACTCTTACTCAACGGTTTATCTGTTTGCGTCATTATATTCCCGACTTGCCGGATTTGTCAACAGTTTTGAAAAAAGTTTTTCCGGCTCCCGCCGGGCCTCTTCTTGTGTTTTTCGCCTGCCGCTTATATAATACTTTGGTAATTTGCGGCAGCCGGCCTTGCAAGGCGCTGGCGGCTGCCGGGTCGGAGGGCCTTTTTCAAGTATGCTCGGGAGATATGTTCGTGTTCAAATCACCCACCCCGTCGACTCCGCTTTTGAGGGCGGAACGGGCGTTTACCTGTTGAATTTCGGCAGAGTCGAAGGAGCCAAATCGTTTTCCGGCAATATTGATGGCGCGTTTGTGCTCGGTGTCGGCAAAGCGGTCAGGAACTTTGACGGCCGTGTGGTGGCTGTCCTGCGCCGCAAGGGGAGCGACGCGATGCTTCTGGCTGTGGCGGCCAAGGGAGAAGTATTCATCGATAATCAAATCGCAAAGGCCGTTTCTTTTGCGCTGAACCCGGCGGATTACACCATGGAGTGCCTGTATGAAAATTCCTGCGGCGCCATTGTTTTCAGGCGCATCAACGACGAAATCCGTTTTCTGCTGATTAAAAACCGCCGCAGCGCGCATTGGGGCTTCCCCAAAGGGCATATGGAAGCAGGCGAAACCGAGGAACAGACGGCCCGGCGCGAGGTTTTGGAGGAAACCGGCGTCACCATCCGTATTATCCCGGAATTTTCCGCCACATCGGAGTATACGATTCAAAACCGCGTTGAAAAGCGCGTGACGATATTCCTTGCCGCCGCCACAAATACCAGCACTTCCATTCAGCGCGAGGAAATCGAGGATTATGCCTGGCAGAACTATGATAAAGCGATGGAAAGCCTCCGCTTTGACAATGACCGTGAGATTTTACGCAAAGCCTATGATTTCCTGAGCAAAAATCCAAAATGGATCGGAGAAACCTGATGGCAGAAACAATCGCCCGTTACTTCGTCGAACTTTTTCAAGGGAGAATCCCCAAAGAGCTTATCGTATTTATCATTTCGCTGTTTCCGATACTGGAACTCAGAGGCGGGATGATCGCCGCCAAATTGCTTCAAATGGATTTTCTGCCCGCGATTGTCATCTGTTTTATCGGCAATATTCTGCCGATTCCCTTTATCCTGCTGTTTATCCGTAAAATATTCGATTTTCTGCGGGATAAGAGGGGATTCTCGAAACTCATTAGGAAACTGGAGGAGCGCTCTCTCAAACAGAGCGGCAAAGTCAAACGCTGGCGGGATCTCGGCCTGGTTCTTTTCGTTGCCATCCCCCTGCCCGGGACGGGCGGCTGGACCGGAGCCCTGATCGCGGCGCTTTTGGAAATGAAAATCAAAAAAGCCCTGCCGCTGATTGCGCTGGGCATTTTCATCGCCGGCGTCATCATGTCGACCGTGACCTATCTGATACCCGGCTATTTCGGGTATTGATTCTTCAACCGAGGCTGATACCGAACAGACGGCAGGCGTTTTCCGTCGTGATGTCAATCAAAGTCTGCGCGCCGATGCCTTTGGCATCGGCGATTTTTTGCGCCGCGTAGGGTATCATTGCCGAGTCGCAGCGTTTTCCCCTCAGCGGTTCGGGGGCCATATAAGGGCAGTCCGTTTCCAGCAGCAGCCGTTCCAGGGGCGTCGCCCGCGCCGCCTCGAGTGGCTTTTTTGCGTTTCGGAAGGTGACGGCTCCGCCAAGGCCGATATACATACCCAAGCGGAGTACCTCGGCGGCGAACTCGGCGCTGCCGGAAAAACAATGCATCACACCGGCAGGTTTGTATTTCTTCAGCAGATTCAGCGTGCCCGCGTGCGCTTCGCGGTCATGGATAATGACCGGTTTCCTCAGTTCGCGGGCCAGCGCCAGTTGCTCTTCAAAAAAAACAAGCTGGACGTCCCTGCCGCTGTATTGGTAATGGTAATCCAGGCCGATTTCGCCGATAGCCGCGCATTTGCCGTCGGCGGCCAGTTCAAGCATCGCGGCGTTTTTTTTTAAGGGAACGGCCTGCCCCGCGTCATGGGGATGAATGCCGCATGCAAAATAAACAAAGCCGAAAAGGCGGCTGAGCTGCGCGCTTTCCCGGCTTGATTGTTCGTTGGTCCCGCAGTTGATGACGGCGCGTATTCCCTGCCCGGGCAGGGAATCCAGCAGCGTCAGGCGGTCCGCGTCAAAGGCGCGGTCGTCATAATGGGCGTGAGTGTCGAAAATATTGTCCATTCCGCTAACGGATGCGCGCTCCGGCGGGCAGATCGTCGGCAAACAAGACCTTGACCGTGCCGTCGGGGCAGTCGGCGGCAAGAATCATGCCTCGGCTTTCCACGGAACAAATCACCGCCGGCTTGAGATTGGCCACCAGAATGATTTTTCGGCCGGTCAGCTCCTCGGGTTGATACCACGGCGCGATGCCGGACACGACGGTTCTCGGCGAGCCGCTTGCGTCGTCGAGTGTCAGCTTTAAGAGTTTCTTCGCGCGCGGCACCGGTTCGCAGGCAATGACTTCCGCAACCGTCAGGCTGATCTTCGCAAAGTCTTCGATATCGACGAGGGCGGCTGTTCCTTCAAGACGCTCGGGGACGGGCTCCGGCTTGGGCGCCGCGGCTTCACCGAGCGCCTCGAGTTCTTTCAGCGCGTCAATCCGCGGAAAGATGATGTCGCCTTTGTTCATTTTCGTGCCGCCGGGATATAGCCCCCAGACGCCGGCTTCGTCCCAGGTATCGGGGGAGGCGCCCAAACCCAGCTGGCGGCGTATTTTGCCTGCCGTTTCAGGCATGAAGGGGCTCAGGAGCACGGAGATAATGCGCAGGCTTTCGCAAAGGCAGTACAGGACGCCTGCGAGCCGCGGCATCGCGTCCTTTTTTTTCGCCAGTTGCCACGGCGCCGTTTCATCGATGAACTTATTGGTTCGCGAGATGAGTTTCCACAGTTCGGTCAATGCGTTGGAAAACTGCAGATTTTCAAGGTATTCCTCAACCGACGCTTTGGTGGAGACGCAAAGCTGCCCCAGCGAATCGTCGATATCCTCAAAGGCGCGCTCGGCCGGTACCGTTCCGCCAAAGTAGCGGTCCGCCATGGCGACCGTGCGGGATAACAGGTTGCCAAGATCGTTGGCAAGGTCCGCGTTGATGCGGTTGATGAGCGCTTCGTTGGAGAACACGCCGTCTGAACCGAAAGGAATCTCGCGCAGCAGGAAATAACGGACCGCGTCGACGCCGTAGCGCCCGCAAAGGATGACAGGGTCGACGACATTGCCTTTCGACTTGCTCATCTTGCCGCCTTCCAGCAGCAGCCAGCCGTGGCCGAACACCTTTTTGGGCAGCGGCTCGCCGAGCGCCATAAGCATCGCCGGCCAGATAATGGTATGAAACCGTACGATTTCCTTTCCCACGAGATGCACGTCGGCCGGCCAGTATTTTTTATAGAGGCTGTCGTCTTCCCCGCCGTAACCCAGCGCGGTGATATAGTTGGAAAGAGCGTCAATCCATACGTAGACGACGTGTTTCTTGTCGAAACTGACCGGGACGCCCCACTTGAAAGAAGTCCGGGAAACGCAAAGGTCCTCGAGGCCGGGCCGGATGAAGTTGTTGACCATCTCGTTGAGCCTGCTCCCGGGTTCGATAAACTCCGGGTGCTTTTCGTAATATTTCATCAGCTTGCCCGCGTAAGAGGAAAGCCTGAAAAAGTACGCATCCTCCTGCGCTTTTGCGACATCCGCGCCGCATTCGGGGCACTTGTCCCCGTCAAGCTGCGTTTCCGTCCAGAAAGCTTCGCAGGTTTTGCAGTACATGCCGCTGTATTTGCCGAGGTAGATATCGCCTTTTTCATACAATTTGGCAAATATCATCTGGACCGCTTTCTCGTGCGCCGGGTCCGTTGTGCGGATGAACTTGTCGTTGCTGATGTTCATCAGTTTCCATAATTCGATAATGCCGGCGACGATATCGTCGACATACTGCTTCGGAGTTTTGCCCGCTTCGCGGGCTTTATCCTCGATTTTCTGGCCGTGTTCGTCGGTACCCGTCAGGAACATGACGTCGAAGCCCTGCAGACGTTTGAACCTCGCCATCGTATCGGCCGCCACCGTCGTGTAACTGTGGCCGATATGCAGTTTGCCCGAAGGGTAGTAAATCGGCGTTGTAATGTAGAATGTCTTCTCTTTCATCGGTGTTCCTTTCGGCGGTCTTCGTGCCCGCAGGCCTTCCAACGCGCATATCATTCAAGGAATATATTATAGCACCGCGCGCGAATATTACAAGGCGGGCAAAGCACTGCACAACGACCTTACAGCCTGCCGCGCGTTTGACAGTATCCTGCTCCTGTGTTAGTATGAACCTGACATTTAGCGGATAAATATATGATTTCTTTTTAACGAACGGAGGCATAACATGAGGCAAATCAGAAAACTGCTCAGTGTACTCATGGTTACGGCGCTTGTTTTGGCAAGTGTCGGCATGGGGGTCGGCTCGTCGGCGCAAGAGGCCGCGCAGCCCCAGGCTCTCACGCCTTTCAGCACATCCGCTTTCCGGAGGCCGGCCCCGGATGTTACCCTTGATGTTACAGATGTTACGCGTGTCGGCGCGGCGGGCGACGACACCATGGGCAGCGGAAATACCATTAAAAAAGCAACCCAGTCCGGGGTACCGTATGTTACGGGAACCTATGGCTCCCAGGCTCTTGCGGGCGAAACGCCCTATTGGCCAACCATCAGTTTTGCTTCTTCTGTTGCGGTCAGCAATGTTACCGTGACCCTGACCGGTACGGGCGTCAGCGCGTCTGCGACGCTGGTTTCCGGCAGTACGACCAACACGACCGCGGCCGTTTGGGAGATTCAGGGCGGTACGGCGACCGCGGGTTCCGTTATCCGGGTGGCGGTGCAGTATACCTATACATGGAACAACCCCTACACCGGCGTCGCGGTTACGGATACCTATACCACCTACGGTTTTTCTTATGTCGAGAACATTATTTTTCCGGCCGGCGTCTGGGCATTCGCCTCGGCATACACGCAGGTAGCCAACGCCGCCGACGTGCAGTATGTCTCGCGCTTTCTCGGAAAAGGTGTATACGGCAACACCATCGGCAGGGAGGCCAACGCCGGCAACGAGTACAGTTCCGGTTACTTCAATTTCGCTTCCAACTCGCACAATGACGACGGGGATACCACTGTCCCGAGAAAAACAATGCTTATTGCCGACCCGGCGCATTTGGCGTGGGGCGACCAGTATCTTGCTAACGGGACCGGTACTTACGGCGGCGGGGATACCGACCGCGCGAAAGCGACCGTTTATCTCGACACCAGTGTGCAGACCTTGCAGGAGAATAATTTCCGCATTCACTTCTTTATTCACGGGACCATGCGCTCAACGGATACCAACCGGGACCTTACCTATGAAACCATCCATGTCAGGCAGGGCGACGCTGCCTATTCGGGCGGCACCGGCAATGTGCTCGGCACAAGCAACTCCGTTGCGCTCAGCGCCCTCAACCCGTCGGGTCCCGTAGACGGCACAACCTCGACGGGGGGCGGTTTCATCACCGCCGGGATGCAGACCGCCTCGACGCTCTACGGTTCCGGCGCGGCGGGCACCTACACCGTCATAACACAATGGACGGCCAGGGGAGACAAACCCGGAACCCTGGATCCCAACTGGATGCAGTATTACCACGGGGTTACCGTCGACATTGTCAACGTCAACAAAGGCTCTTTGCGCAGTCTCCTCAACACCTGCAACGGAGTGACGACCAAAGCATTCGCAGGTTCCGACAACGTGACGACGATTGTAACCGCGAACGGTGCGGATCCGGCCTCCGGAGGCATTGACAACACCAATAAAGGCAAAAACCCCCAAAGCTGGTATTTTGCTTCCGGCTGGACACTTTTCAATTCATATTCCGAAGCCGCTTGGACGCAGTTGACCAAACCCAACGCGCCCCAGACAGCCGTTGATACCGCCGCAACCAACCTGACCGGCGCCCACGCGAGCCTGGTGCTTCGCAGCGCGAACTATTCTGACGGTACGTCGCAAACGGTCGTTTCAGGCCTTGGAAACACCTATTACGGCTCGCAGATCAGCCCGCTGGATATACTCATTACAGCATGCAACACCGCGGACGCTTCCTTTAACCCCAAACTTGCCCACTGGAAGACGGGGACTTATTCCTATTATACCGAGGGTTCCCGCGCAGCCCTTGACGAGGCTTATGCGGCGGCAACAGCGGCGAAATCATACAACTACAATGTCATTTACCAACCGTATGTCGATTACTGCGCGCAGCAGCTGCAGTTGGCGATTCAGAATCTCGCCTTTAATCAGAACACGGTGACCTTTGACGGCAACGGCGCGACGACCGGGTCTATGGCGGCCCAAACCATCGCTTCGGGCGCGACGGCCGCTCTGACCATCAACGGTTTCTCGAGAATCGGATATACCTTCGGGGGCTGGGCGGCCACCGCCGGCGGAGCCGCCGAATACCCGGACGGCGGCAATTACACCATGGGCGCCGTTAGTGTGACGCTTTATGCCAAATGGATACCGATCACCTATACCGTGGCATACAACGGAAACGGCGCGACGAGCGGCACGACCGTCAGTTCGACCCATACCTATGACGTGGCAAGAGCGCTCAACAACAACGGCTTTTCCAGAAGCGGCTACTCCTTCCTGGGGTGGAGCGCCACCGCAGGAGCGACGTCGCCGACGTATATCAACCAGCAGAGCGTTATGAACCTGACATCGACAGCGGGGGCTACCATCACGCTGTACGCGGTCTGGTCCGCAAATGTATACAACATCGTATTCAACCCGAACGGCGGTTCGGGAACCATGGCCAATCAAGGCATCGTGTATCTCCAAAGCGCCTCGCTATCTTTGAACACCTATACGCTGACCGGGCGTACATTCATCGGCTGGGCGACTTCACAGGAGAACGCCGACGCCGGGACAGTGGCCTATACCAACGGCGCAACCTATACAATGACAACACCCGAGAGCAAAATACTTTACGCGGTTTGGTCGGCCAACTCCTATAACCTCAATTTCAACGCAAACGCGCCAGGGGTCACCGGTTCCATGCCGCCGCAGCTGATGCTTTTCGGCCAGGTGTATGCCCTCAATTCCAACACCTTTTCACGTACCGGCTACCGTTTCGCCGGCTGGGCGACGACCTCGGGCGGAGCGAAGGCGTATGACGACGGCGCGAACTATACCATGAACTCGGAAGGCGCAACGCTTTACGCCAAGTGGGACGCCAACGCCTATACGGTGGTTTATAACGCCAACGGAGGCTCTTCGGCTCCTGCGCCGACCGCTGCGCTGTACGGCACCGCGTTCGACCTGAGCACGGATCTGCCCGTCAGGGCAGGGTATTCATTCGCCGGCTGGGCTAACAGCGCGGGTGCGGTATCGCCCGATTACACTGCCGGGCAAAGCGTCTCCAACCTCACGGCTGTCAACGGGGGCACGGTGATTCTCTATGCCGTTTGGACACCGAATACCGACACCCCGTATAATGTCAACCATTACCTTGAAACGGCAACCGGAACATATGAGCTATTCGAAACGACCACACAGACCGGAACCACCGGGCAAACAGGAAACGGTACATATAAAACCTATGCCAACTTCGCCAGCAATCCTTCCCATCCGTCCACGGTCGCGTCGGGCATCATAGCCGGCAACGGCAGCCTCACGCTGATGCTGTTCTATGACAGGGTCTTCTATACCATCAGTTTCAACACCGCGGGCGGCAGCTCCATCAGCCCCATCAGCGGGAAATTCGGCACGGCATATACGCCTCCACCCAATCCGACACGACCCGGTTATCAGTTTGCCGGCTGGACGCCCGAGCTTCCGCCGGTCATTCCCACCGGCAATCTCAGCGTTACGGCGACATGGACCGCGCAAACGTATCAGGTCGTTTTTAACGGCAACGGCGCGACGGGCGGCAGTATGGCGCCTCAGAATATCGCCTATTTGTCCACGGCGGCCCTGACACCCAATGTATTTGTCAGAACCGGTTATTCCTTTGCCGGCTGGGCGACTTCTGCGGGCGGCGGCGTTGTCTATGCCGACGGGGCCAACTATACCATGAACGCAATGGGCGCGACCTTGTATGCTGTCTGGTCGCCATCCGCCGCAACCTTTACCGTTCAGCATTATCTGCAGGATATCGGCGCCCAGACCTATTCACTCGGGCTTTCCACCACCCAGTCCGGCACCACCGGCCAGGTCGGCATCGCGCAGTGGGAGACCATCGCCGGGTTCACGGCGAACTATGGATACGCCGGCAATGTCACGGCAGGTGTTATCGAAGGCGGCGGCGGTCTGGTACTGAAACTGCATTATACGCGCAACAGCTACACATTGTCTTTCAGCGGCGCGGACGGGATGGCGCCGATTAATGCGCAGTTCGGCCAGGAGATTGCCCAGCCCGCCGCTCCGGATAAACCCGGTTTCAATTTTGCCGGCTGGTACCTTGACGAGGGCTTGACTCAGCCTGTTGTCTGGCCTTATACCATGGGCACGGCGAACAAGACCCTTTATGCAAAATGGGTACTGGGTACCTACACGGTGGCATTCGACCCCGCCGGAGGCAAAATCAACGGAACAACCGGTATCAAATACTCGACGGTTACGTATGCAGCGACCTATGCCGAAGGCACACTCGGTTTCCCGACACCCGAAAAAACGGGTTACACCTTCGCCGGCTGGTTTGACGGCGCAACCCGGTATTTCGGCTCCACCGTCGTCGCGCTGACCGCCAATCAAACGCTTACGGCTGCGTGGACGGTCAATCAGGGTTCGGTCTCCTACAACCTCAACGGCGCCGAGGGCACCCCGCCCGGCGATTACACGGGGGACTACGGCAGTCCTGTGCCTCTGCCTACGGCGGAATATGCCAACCTGCGCACCGGCTATTCGCTGCTGGGCTGGAATACCAGCCAGTATGCCACGACCGCGCT
>Ga0116184_10003756_pt1 | contig 12317 bp, 8 predicted proteins | sample AD_JPNNA5_MetaG_FD_89886 | JGI IMG/M metagenome (GOLD analysis project Ga0116184, IMG submission 89886) | Active sludge microbial communities of municipal wastewater-treating anaerobic digesters from Japan - AD_JPNNA5_MetaG | ecosystem: Engineered > Bioreactor > Anaerobic > Digestate | place... | reverse complement strand
TAGAACTACCCCGTAGTTGCTCGAGCACTCGACGCCATCCACTGGGAACTCCAGTCCCACGAAGTAGGCGAACTGGTCGGAGCGAAGCACGGCCGAGTAGGTGTGGTACCCGGGCAGTTCTGAAGTCACCTCGGACCATTCGAGGGACACTCGGGCCGCCGGCAGCGTTACCGACTTCAGCTCCTCGAAGAACCACACGGTGGTCTCGAATGGCTCACCGCCGATGTGCTCGGCCGCCAGACACTCGGTCGCCGGCGACGTGACGCCGAGGTCCGCCGCCGAGAACCGCCCGAAAGGTCTCGACGAGTTGGCGCCCGCCGCTCCATCCAGGATGATCTGGCGCACGGGGGTCGCATCGCCGACTCGCCGGACTGTCAGCCGGATCCGGGTCTCGACCGGCTTCCAGGTGTCGTTCGTCAACCACACCGACACTCCATCGCTCTCGGGCTGGAACGAGACGAGCACGGGCGCACAGGCTCTCTTGACGTAGTAGTAGCCGGCTTTGGGGTTGAGGTAGTAGTCGATGACACTCCACGAGATCCCCGGCCAGCAGTCGTTGAGCTGCCAGAGCAGGGCGCCGCCGCACAGGAACATCCGCCTGCGGTAGTGCTCGATGCCGAACTTCAGCCCTTCGGCCTGCACGAGCATCGAGTACGTCGCGTACTCATCCAGGTCGCGCGGCTGCCCGATGTGCGCCTCCATCATCCGCACCTTGCGCGTCCCGTCCGGGTCCTTGATGCGGTACAGGAACGCCGGCGAATCGTACTCGAGAACACCGTCCTTGACGTGACGCTGCAGCGTTCGCAGCATGGGCGAGGCGTGGATGCCGAACTCGCTGCAGAACCGGCACTCGTCCTCGGCGTAGTGGCGGAAGGAGACACCCTCGGGCGTGTTGTTGCCTTCCGCTGGCTCCCCGAAGCGCCTCGGGTAGACCTGGCCTGCCCATACTTGCCAGTTGTGCCGGTCCCCCTCGCGCTCGGAGTTGTGGTCATTGCCGCCATAGGGGCTCCCCGGCCAGTAGGGTCGCGTGGGATCGAGGCGCGCCACGACACCGGGCAGCACCTCGTCGTAGAGACGCTGACCGAAGAGGGGTACCTGAGGATCGTGGGTGTGACACATGTCGTCGATCCACTGGTTCTCGTTGTTGCCGCACCACAGGGCGACGCAAGCCCGGTTGCGCAAGCGCTTCACGACGAGCTCGGCCTCCCGGGCTACTTCGGCAACGAATGCCTCGTCGAAATCGGGGTAAGACGCGCAACTGAACATGAAGTCCTGCCACACGAGGATGCCCATGTCGTCGCAGGCCTCGTAGAACGCGTCGTGCTCATAGACGCCACCGCCCCACACGCGCAGCATGTTCATGTGGGCGTCGCGAGCCAGCCGCACCAGGGCTCGATAGCGCTCCGGAGGTGCCGAGCCGATGAAGGAGTCCACCGGGATCCAGTCGGCCCCCTTGCAGAACACCTTCCGCCCGTTGAGGACGAATGTGAAGCCGCTGCCGAGGCCGTCGCCGTCCGGCTCCTGTAGCAGGCGGATCGTGCGTAGCCCCACCTTGTCCGCCCGCGAGTCGGCCACGGCTCCCTCCTGCACGAGATCGATGCGCACGTCGTGCCGGAACGGCTCGCCAAGTCCGTTGGACCACCACAGTCTCGGCTGCGGGACCACCAGGCGGACTTCCGCGCGGTTCCCGGAGACCTCCGCATAGCCGGAGAAGGTGCGGTCGCCGTCCGAGAGTGACACGCTCAGGCCCAGCGGTTCCGCTGCGGGCTCGCGATCCTCCACCCGGGCACCGACCAGCACCACGGCACCCTCTTCGTCGATGGCATGGGTGCGCACGTAGTGTGATTCGATCCGCGCGGGGCCACGCCGTGTGAGCCGCGCCCCTCGCCAGATCCCGACCGTCACCAGCCGGGGGCCCCAGTCCCAGCCGAAGTTCATCTGCGCCTTCCGGACCCACACCCGCGGCGTGTAGAAAGCGGACCAGAACCGGGAGTTGTCTCGCTGCTCGATGGTGGCGACCGTGGGGCTGAAGCAGATCGCGAGCGTGTTCGCGGCGCCCGGATGCAGCGCATCGGTGACATCAAACTCGCTCTCGACCAGCATGTTGGCGCTCCGTCCCACCTCCTGGCCATTGACATAGACGGTGGCGAAGGTGTCCAGCCCGTCGAACTCCGCGACGATGCGCTCGCCCCCGGCGGTAACGGGCGATGTGAACACCGTGCGGTACCACCACTCGCGCCGCTCGACCCATTCGCATGCCTCGATGTTCTGGTCATCGAACGGCTCGGCGAGTCTTCCTGAAGCCACCAGGGCGCGGTGCACGTCGCCGGGCACCGCCACATCGATCCACGTCGCCGTATCGGTCTCGGGCCGCTGGGCGCCCTGGGCCAGTCCCTGCCCCGGGTCGAAGTCCTTGAGTTTCCATGTGCCATTCAGGTTCAGCATCGCGCGGTTCTCCGCTCTGTGTCTGGGGGAGGCCAGACTCCCCCCGGCGTCACCCGTCACGCCACGCCGTGCTAACGCCTCAGCATTTGGAGGGCGGCCGTGTGGAGCCGGCCGTTCGTGGCGATGATGCCGGCGTCCTTGGTCACCGACGCTCCGCCGTAGATGAGGGCACCGCCTTGGCCGTCCGATACGGTGCCTCCGGCTTCCTCCACCAGCAGGTGCCCAGCGCACAGGTCCCAGTCCGAGTAGGCGTGGGCCGAAGACAGGTAGAAGTCCGCCTCGCCGCGCGCCACCATGGCCATCTTCGTGCCGCAGGAGAAGCTGAACAATGCGTTCCGTACGCCGTACTGCTCCTGGGGCGACGGCGGTCGCCCCTGTCTCCCACGGCTCACCACCACCGTGGCCTGCGCCGCCACCGCCGTGGACGACACGCGAACCCGCCGTGGGGCCTCCTCGCTGACCATCTTGCAGAGGCAGCCCCCGCCGCGCACTGCCCAGGTCGTGCGCCCGGGAACGGGCTCGTGAACCACGCCGACCACGGGCACCCCGTCCACGGCCAATGCCACCATGGTGCAGAAGTCGTCAGTCTTGCGTGCGAAACCGCGCGTTCCGTCGATCGGGTCGATCACCCACAGCCGACGGCCTTCGCGCCGGAGCTGCCCCAGGGCCTCCGTGGGCTCCTCGGCCAGAAACGCGTCGTCGGGGAACTCCTCGGCGATGAGTTCGAGGATCAGGTCCTGCGCCTGGCGGTCGGCGTCGGTTGTGATAGTGGCCGGCGCATCGGGAACCGGCGTGAAACGGGCATACTGGCGCAAAATCGCCTCCCCCGCCAGCAGCGCGACGCGCCGGGCGGTCGCCAGTTCGTCCATCCAGTCCATCGTGCTGACGCCCCCCCGCCGAAGGCCCTCAGGCCGGTCAGACCACCAAGGCCTGAGCCTGCACCTCGGCGAAGTATACCTCGGAAGGGGGAACGGGCTGTGGTCGCAGCGAGGTTCCTGTGGATCTGTGCCGCGGCGCTGGCCGTGGCCACCGCCCTGGATGCGGACGAGCCCAGTCTCGAAGCGGGCAAGGCCGCGTTCGAGGCGGGGGACTATGTGACGGCCATGGGTGTGTTCGAGGCACTGATCGGGGCCGATCCGGGGAACGCCGAGGCATTGAGCTGGTTGGGGTGTGCGCAGCTCCGGGCCGGACGCCCTCAAGACGCCGTGGTCTCACTCCGCGAGGCCGCCCACTTGGCCCCTCGCGATGCCGTGATCCGCAGCAACCTGGGAAACGCGTTGGCGGCCACGGGCGACACCGATGGGGCGATCGCCAGCTACCGCGCCGCTCTGGTCGCCGACCCCACACTCGATGACGCTCGCTACAACCTGGCCCTCACTCTGGTCGAAGCCGGGCAGATCGATGCGGCCACGACCGAGATGGGTCCCCTCCTGAACGATCCCGCCAAGAGCGGTCCGGCCCACCAGAGGCTCGCCGGACTGCTCGTGTCTGCCGGCAAGCACCGAGCCGCGGCCTCGCATTACCAGGCGGCTCGCTCTTCGCCCGAGCTCGCGGGCGAAGCGACGGTGGGGCTGGCTCGGTGCCTCATCGCCATGGGGGAGACGGAGCGCGCCATCCAGACCCTCGAGGAGGAGACCGGACACGGTCGGGCTACTCCGCCGGTGCGCGAACTCCTTGGCGTGCTGTACGAGAGTACCGGTCAGCCCGCCAAGTGCATCGAGGTGCTCCAGTCGCTTCGTGCTGAAGGCCAGGATACCTTTGAGCTCCACCGCGCGCTCGGATCGGCTCAAGCGCAGGCCGGAGACTATGCCGAGGCTGCCGCGTCGTTCCAGCGTGCCCTCGCGCATCGCCCACGCGATGCCGAGACGGAGAACAACCTAGGCTGGGCGTATGCCCAACAGCTTGCGGATGACAAGGCTGAGCAGCACCTGGTGGCCGCGCTGGAGATCGAGCCGGCGCTCGTGGAGGCCCGCCGCACCCTCGTGATGGTCTACCGGCGGCAGGGCCGGACTGCTGAGGTCGTGGCCCAACTCGAGGCTATCCTGGCCGCACAGACCGGGGACGACCAGGATCTGCGCGCGCTCATTCGCGCCAGCCTGAGCAGCCCGGATCGCAAGCTCTCGGACACGACCGTGAAGCGGGTGACGGAGATCCAGACCACCGACCCCGTTCTGCTGGGCGCCGCGGGTGCTCTTCTGATCCAGCAGGCGCGTTACAGCGAGGCCGTGCAGCTTCTTCGGCGAGCCCTCGAGAGGAGCAACTCCGACGCGTCGCTCCACAATAACCTGGGCGTGGCGCTCGAACGTCTGGGGCAGCTCAAGGACGCCATGGTCGAGTACCGGACCGCGCACCACCTGAGGCCAGACATGGTGGAAGCGGAACGAAACCGCCAGCGGGTTGAGGACATGCTGGCCCGGGAGGCCGCACCATGACGCCGGGCAGCCCAGGACACGAAGTGCGGCCCGGGTTCCCGATCGCCTCGGTCGGGCTGCTCGTGTCGCCGCACAAGGAACGCGCCCTGCCGTGCGCTCAGCGGCTGGCCGCCGATCTGCGGGACCGAGGGGTGGCGGTCCGGGTGGGCCCTGAGCTGGCCGCCGCCATCGAGGGCTCCGACGTGGGCGACCATGCGTTCGTGCATGGGGCCGACCTGCTCATCGTCGCGGGGGGCGATGGCACCATCTTGGGCGCCGCGCGGCGCGCGGCCCCGGTCGGGACCCCGATCCTCGGCGTGTACGTCTCGGGCTTCGGGTTCCTCACCGAGACCGACAGCGACCAGCTACCTCATGTGCTCGATGATGTCATCGCGGGACGATTCACCATCGATGAGCGCACGATGGTCCAGGTGCACGGGCCCGGAGGGAACGGCATCACGGCCCTCAACGATGTCGTCATTCGGCGGGAGCGAGCCCCGGGGATGATCGACTGCGACATCTCAGTGGGAGGGACGCTGGTGGGCCGGTACCGTGGCGACGGCGTTCTGGTCTCGACCCCCACCGGCTCGACATGCTACTCACTGGCCGCATCGGGACCCGTGCTCTCCCCCTGGCTCAATGCCCTCGTCATCGTGCCCGTGTGCGTGTTCACCCTGAACATCCGGCCACTGGTCATCGCCGACGATGAGGACATCGCGGTTCAGGTGCAGTACAAAGGCATCGAGAGCCCAGGGGTATCCTATAGCGCGGATGGCCTGCCCGGTGTCGAGCTGCGGCCCGGCGACGTCATCCATGTGAGCCGGGCAGCCCATCCTGCGCGGTTCGTGCGGCTCGAGACCGGCACGTTCTACACGCGTCTGCGGCAGCGCCTCCGGTGGGGCGCCGAGATCTAGCGCGAGAGGAGGGTGCTCCGTATCTCCTTCGCTCGGCTAAGTATCGAATCGGCGTATGCGAGCGAGCGCCCTCCGTAGCCGCCTCCCCCGTTGTACTGCGCCAGCGCCTGCCGCTCGTTACCGCCGGCCGCAGCCAGGCACCCCGCCAGATGGCAGCATCCGGCCTGGATGTTCTCGTCGATCGAGTAGATCCGCTTGGCATGCAGCTGCATCAGGCCATGATCGTTCGTCGCGCTGACGGCCGACGGGTTGAACCGGCTTTCGCGTTCGATGAGGGCCGCAACGATCTCAGGGCGGATCCCGTAGTTGCGCGACCACCGCGCGATGCACAACGAGATGTCGTACGCATCCGGGTCGCACAGCTGGGGCCGCTGGCGGATCACGAGCGTCACCAGCTGGGCCGCGGTCTTGGCGTCGCCCTCGATGCAGGCCGCGATACGCTCCGGACGAGTGCGGAGTGTGGCCGCGTTCACGGCCGGCGCCGTGTTGGCGGTCACGGATCCCTCAGCCGGATGGTTGGGTCTCACGTAGTCGGGGATAGCCCCCTCGGCCCAGGACCGCTCTGGTTGCAGGGCACGGAACGGGCCGCCGATCGAGGCAAGGAATAACATGCTCACGGCAACTCCGCCCAAGCTTCGAGGACAGAGAAGCGCTCTCAGGAATCTCGCTTGACCATATGTGGCACAACTCATGGACGGTCTCCTCATTTGCCTGCCAGCCACACGGCGGGGCTTGCCGCAGCACGCAGCAGCGCCCCTGCAGGGGTGACGGGCGGGTATCGGTGCCGGCAGGCGAGGATGCACTGAGGTGCCGCCGAAACCGAGCGGCCTCGCCCTGCCGGTCTCCCGTGCCGATGGCAGCCACAGTGGCCCCGCTGGCGGGATGCATGCGCCGGAATCAGTGCGCTTCACTTCGTGAGAACGGGACCAACGGCGACCCTGGAGAGCGAAGCACGGTAACGGCTACGGGAGATGGTGCACGTAGGTATCAGTGTGTGTCAGTGCCTGTCCTTTCGCGCATGGATTCTCTTATACCATGGAACAGCCCCGCTCGTCGATCCCCCGTCTGGCCCGTCCGAAGTCATCCCCTCTGGCCCCCTGGCCCAATGGGGAGGGCCCGCGAAGCGGGAAGAGTGTGCTTCAGCCTGCACCCGAGAACGAAGTCGCCCTGCCGGCGCGCTGCGCAGGACGCCCGTCGCGCGGGTCCGAACAGACTGAGGCACCGGGGGGTCGCGGGACCCCCTGGATCGGCAAACGGGAGCAACCACGCATGCTGGTGCGGCTCTGGATTGAGGACTTCGCGATCGTCGATCGGCTGGACGTCACCTTCGGCGGCGGACTCAACGTGCTGACGGGGGAGACCGGGGCCGGCAAGTCCATTCTGCTCGACGCCCTGAACACCGTCCTGGGCGAGCGCGCCGATGTGGCGCTCGTCCGGTCGGGCGCCCCGGGACTGCGTGTCTGTGCGGAGTTCGAGGCCCCCAGCAGCCCCGAGGTTCGCGAAGCGGCGCACGAGCTTGGGGCCGATACCACGGAATCGTTGATCCTGGACCGTTCGATCTCGGCAGCCGGCCGCAGCACTTGCCGCGTGAACGGGCGCCCCGCAAACGTGTCGATGGTGCGCCGTCTGGGGGAAGCCCTCGTGGACCTCCATGGCCAACACGAGCATCAGTCGCTGCTGCGTGTTGCTACGCATCTCGAGTACCTTGACGCCTACGGGGCCGATGCGATCGGCAGCCTCCGTGCGGGATTCGCCGCGCGTTACGCCGAGTGGACCGCGCTCCGCGATCAGCGCGAGCGGTTGCTCGTGAGCGAACGCGAGCGGCGTCAGCGAGCCGACCTGCTGCGGTTCCAGGTGCAGGAGATCGAGAGCGCTCAGGTCTCGGCCGACGAGGAGACGGAGCTCCTGGCTCGGCGCGACCGACTGGCCCATGCCGAGAGGCTTCAGCAGGCGGCGGCCGCGGCTCACGCTGCCCTCACGGGAGATGAGGCCACGCCGGGCGCGGAGGCGGACCTCGGAAGGGCCGCGGCCCAGCTTCGCGCCGTGTGTGCCCATGACCCGAGCCTCCAGGAGTGGGCGGTGGCCCTCGAGCAGGCTTTGATCCAGGTCGAAGAAGCGGCTCGCGCGATCGCCGACTACCGGGACCGGCTGGAGTTTGACCCGGAGGGCCTGGATGCATGTGAAGCCCGTCTTCGCCGACTGGCAGATCTCCGGCGGAAGTACGGTGACTCGCTAGCTGATGTCATCGCCTTCGGCGAGAGCGCTGCGGAGGAGCTGCGCCAGATCGAGAACGCCGATGAGGCACGGGGTGAGATCGAGTCTCGCATCGAGGAACTCCGTGAGCGCATGGCGGCCGACGCGGCTGAGCTCTCGGCGGCGAGGGAGTGCGCGGCGCGGCGCCTCGAAGCAGCGGTCGTTGCGAATCTGAATGCTCTCGGGATGGCCCATGCGGATTTCCGGGTGGCCGTCGAGCAGGTAGGTGATCCCGAGGGGCTGCCCGGCGCGACAGGGCCTCTCGCGTTCGGGCCCACGGGAACTGATCGCGTGCAGTTCCTGATCAGCAACACGCCCGGCGAACCTCCGCGCCCCTTGGCTCGGATTGCCTCTGGGGGTGAGATCTCGCGGACCATGCTGGCGCTCAAGTGCGCCGCCGCCTGCGTCGACCAGGTCCCCGTGGTGGTCTTCGACGAGGTGGACGCCGGCCTCGGCGGGCGAGCGGCTCAGGCGGTGGGTGAGCACCTGCTCCGTCTGGCCGAGCGCTGCCAGGTCATCTGTGTGACCCACTCGCCCCTGATTGCCGCGGTTGCGCACACTCACCTGTCCATCGAGAAGACCGAGACGGAGGGACGAGCTTCGGTGCGTGTGCGGGTCTTGAGCCCTGCCGGCCGCGTGTCGGAGCTCGAGCGCATGCTTGGAGGAACTGGCGACCGAGCGGCGGCGGAGCACGCCCGCGAGCTGGCCAAGCGCGGCGCGGCACTCCGGCGTTGAGCGGGCGGGAAGGATTGCGGCAACCAAGGGTGAAGCACTCACGGGTGAGTTCCATGGCTCGGGTTGTGGGAGGGCAGTTGCCGACCGCATATGGATACGTATGCACCCATCGCGGGAACGATTCTCATCGGATTCGTCTGCGGCGTTCTGGGCCTCGTGTGGACGCTGCGGGTCCTGCGTGACTGGCGTGTGACGTGCCGCCGGCCGGACGGTCGCCGAGTGGTGACGGGTGCCGGCCTGGGTCTGGCGGTTTCCGCCGTCCTCGCCGCGCTCGTCGCGCAGATCCTCCAGTTCGATCCGCTCATCGGCGGGGCGTCTTGGGTCTGCGTCCTGACGGTGGCAATCATGGCCGTGGCAGGTCTCCTGGCCGACTCGGCCCATCCGGCCGTGCGCCCGGGTGTGGTCGCTCCTCTGCGCGGCAGAGGTAGAGGCACGGGCACCACGGGGGCCCTCAAGAGCCTGGGCGCCCTGGCGGCCGCTCTCCTCGGTGCGCGGCTGCTGGCACCCGCCTCGACCACCGAGCTGGTGGTGAATGCCGCGCTGATCTTGGTGTGGGCACACTTGCTGGATTCGGTCGCCACGGGTCCAGGCCGGGCGCTCAAGGTGTACTGGGTGTGCTGGTTTGCCTTGCTGCTGTTTGTGAGCCCGGCGGCCAGCCTCCGCACGATCCCGCTGGCCATTGCCTCGATGCTCATCGGTCCCTACGATCTGTCCGGGCGGGCACGCGTCGGGTCAGCCGGTGCCCTGGCCCTTGGCGCGTCGTTGGGGCTCTCGGCATGCACGGGCATCGCCTCGCTGGGGGCACGAGTGCTGCTCGTGGCGGGCGGGCTCTGCGTCTCGGTCTATCTGGCGTGGCGTCCTCTGCGCGCGGTCACCCGAGAGCATCCGGCGCTGGCGGTCATCGATGCCTGGGGCACGCCCTCGGCTGCCACACCGGAAGCCGAAGACGAGTGAGCCGGGGTGAGTGGCGATCTTCTGGCCCAACGGTTCTCGGGGCGGCTTACGGTTCTCTGCGGCCCGTTCGGGGTGGGCAAGAGCGAGATTGCCATCAGTCTCTCCGAGTGCCTGGCGTCCACCGGCCGCGATGTTTTCCTGGTGGATCTTGACGTGGTGACCCCCTACTTCCGGCCTCGTGATGTCAGCGAGAGGCTGGCCGAGAGTGGTGTACGGCTCGTGAGTCCGCCGGGTGAGGCGGCATTCCTCGACCTCCCCGCGGTGCCCGGTGGGGTCTGTGAGGTGCTGTCGCGCGGTGCGCGAGGTGAGGCGTCGGTTGTGGTGGATCTGGGTGGGCGAGCCGATGGCGCTCAGGTCTTCGCCTCCGTACGCGACGCCTTGACGCAAGGACCCCATTGGGACATGCTGTTCGTGCTCAATCCGTACCGCCCCGACAGCGCCACGGCGGAGGTCGCGGGCTCGGTGCTCAGGGGAGTGGAGGAGGCGTCGCGAGCCCGAGTGACGGGCCTGGTGGCCAATCCCCACCTGAAGCAGGCGACGACCGCGGATGACCTGGTGAGGGGCTTCGCACGAGTTGAGGGCGCCGCCCGAGCCCTGGACCTGCCCGTCCGTCTGCGATGCGCGCCCGACGGCATGGCGGCACTGGTCGAGACCGGTCCCGTCCTGCCGCTCCGTTTGGCTTTGCTGTTGCCGTTCGAATCGGCTCCCGCCGGCGCGCCGGGCCGTGTGTGGCCGGGGATGCAAGGAGCGCCATAGCCCATGAGGGGCATCGATGTTCGGCCGGATCGTTGCCGTGCGTGTGGCTTGTGCATCGCGGTATGCCCGCGCCAGGCCATCGAGTACGACGACACGCTCAACACCGACGGCTACCACCCCATTCGGGTTCGTGATGCGGGCCTGTGCTCCGGCTGCGCGCTTTGCGCGCTTATGTGCCCCCACGTGGCCATCACAAAGGTGTATCGTCCGTGAGGTTCGTGCACGAGGGGGATCCCCGCTATGGGGAGCCCGAGCTGCTCAAGGGGAACGAAGCGATCTGTGAAGGAGCCATCTGGGCGGGCTGCCGGTTCTTCTTCGGTTACCCCATCACCCCCCAGAACCAGATCCCCGAGATGATGTCGCGGCGCATGCCCGAGGTGGGCGGGACATTTCTCCAGGGGGAGAGCGAGCTGGCGTCGATCAGCATGGTCTTCGGTGCCGCCGCCGCCGGGGCCCGCGCCATGACCTCTTCCTCGAGCCCCGGGATCAGTCTGATGCAGGAGGGGATCTCGTACCTGGCCGGCGCCGAACTGCCCTGCGTCGTCGTGAACGTTCAGCGCGGCGGCCCGGGACTGGGGAACATCGCTGGGGCCCAATCCGACTACCTCCAGGCGGTGCAGAGCGGTCATGGCGACATGCGTATCCCCGTCTACGCACCCGGGTCGGTCCAGGAGATGTACGATCTCATGGGCGAGGCCTTTGAGACGGCCGACCGGGCACGCAGTCCGGTCATCGTTCTTGCGGACGCCATGCTCGGGCAGATGGCCGAGCCGATGCAGAGACGCATCGACGAGCCGCCCCCCCCGCCGCCCAAGCCGTGGGCGCTCACGGGGGCCCGGGGGCGGCCCCGGAATCTGCTCACATCGCTCTATACGATTCCCGACGACCTCGAAGCCCACAATCGAGAGATAGACGCCCGCTATCAGGCGCTGGCGACCGAGATATGCCGGGCCGCCGAGTACCGCACCGAGGACGCAGATGTCCTCCTCGTCGCGTACGGTGTTGCGTCCCGCATGTGCCAGACGGCATGTGACTTGCTCCGTGATCGAGGGTACGCGGCCGGCCTGCTTCGGCCCATCACGCTGCGGCCGTTCCCGGCTGAGCGCGTGGTGCAGCTCGCCGAGAGGGCGCGGCTCGTGCTTGCCGTAGAGATGAGCATGGGGCAGCTCGTTCAGGACGTTCGTCTGGCGGTGCTGGGCCGCTGCCCCGTCGAGTTGCTGGGGCGCCCGGGCGGCAACTACTCCACGGCCCCCGATGTCGTGGCACAGGTCATCCATCTGCTGGGCGGATGAGGGGCGGGCCCGGGGGCCGCAGTCCCATATCCCAGCATCATTCAGTCCGGGAGTTGGCCGCATGGCGGAGTCAGTGAAAGTGGCATACGCAGCGCCCGAGTGCATGATCGACCAGACCATGCACTACTGCCCAGGGTGCACGCATGGCATCGCCGCCCGGCTCGTGGCCGAGACCATTGACGAGCTGGGCATCCGCGACCGCGCTATCGGCATATCGCCGGTGGGCTGTAGCGTCTATCTGTACGACTACATCGACTGCGACTTCGCCCAAGCCGCCCACGGTCGGGCGCCGGCGGTGGCGACCGGGCTGTCGAGAGCGCTTCCGGACTGCGTGGTGTTCACGTATCAGGGTGACGGTGATCTCGCCTCCATCGGCACCGCCGAGATCGTGCACGCGGCGTCGCGCAACGAGCGCATGACCGTGGTCTTCATCAACAACGCGGTGTTCGGCATGACCCAGGGCCAGTCGGCGCCCACGACGCTTCTCGGCCAGAGGACTTCGACCAGCCCGCGCGGGCGCCAGGCCAAGGGCGAGGGTTACCCGTTGCGCGTGAGCG
>Ga0116184_10003755_pt1 | contig 12319 bp, 10 predicted proteins | sample AD_JPNNA5_MetaG_FD_89886 | JGI IMG/M metagenome (GOLD analysis project Ga0116184, IMG submission 89886) | Active sludge microbial communities of municipal wastewater-treating anaerobic digesters from Japan - AD_JPNNA5_MetaG | ecosystem: Engineered > Bioreactor > Anaerobic > Digestate | place... | reverse complement strand
GGCGTCAGTCGATGCTTCTGCCTCTGGCAGTGATGCTGGGCTTTGCGGCTCTGGGACTGTACGATGACTGGACCGGGCTGCACGACCGGACCGGAGTTGGCATGCTGGCCAGGCTCAAGTTCCCGTGGCAGGTGCTCATCGGTGTGGCGGCGGCCATTACTCTGCGGGTCTACCTGGGAATTGGCCTCACTGCAGTTCCGGGGCTGGACAGGGCGGTGGACATCGGCTGGCTATACATCCCCGTAGCAGTTTTTCTGATTGTGGGTGTGGCCAATGCGGTCAATCTGACCGATGGGCTGGACGGCCTGGCGGGCGGAACGAGCGCCGTGGCGTTTCTTGCCTATGGGGTGATTGCGCTGGCGCAACAGCAGAGCTACGTGGCTGCGTTTTGCTTCACCGTGGCCGGGGCAGTGCTGGGGTTTCTCTGGTACAACGTGAATCCGGCGCAGGTGTTTATGGGCGATGTTGGGGCGCTTGGCCTAGGCGCGGCTCTGGCCACAGTGGCATTGATGACTGGACAGTGGCCGGTGTTACTGGTCATCGGAGGGCTGTTCGCGCTCGAGACTGTGTCGGTCATGCTGCAGGTGGGCTACTTCAAGGCGACCCGTGGGCGCAGGCTGTTCAAGATGGCGCCGTTCCACCACCACCTTGAACTGTCGGGCTGGAAGGAAGTGCAGATCACGCAGCGGTTCTGGGTGCTGGCGGTGGTTCTAGCGATGGCCGGGGTGGCCCTCGCCCTGTGGTGAGGTGAGCCGGTTGACAGGGCAGGAATGCACCGCGCAAGGTGCGGAGCTGAAAAGAAAACGCGTTTCCGTTCTTGGGCTAGCCCGAGAAGGGATTGCCGTGACGCGCTTTGCCGCCGAACACGGGGCAATGGTTACCGTCTCTGACGAAAAGGACAGTGCGCAGCTCCAGTCTGCTCTGGCTGAATTGGCCGGCCTACCGATACGCTACGAGCTGGGCGGGCACCCGCTGACCTTGCTTGACTGCGATGTGCTGTTTGTGAGCCCTGGCATCCCACTGGATGCGCCGATTATGATTGCCGCGCGGCAGAGGCATCTGCCTCTGTCGAGCGAAGCGCGACTCTTCACGCGGCTGTGCCCGGCGACGGTCGCTGGCATCACCGGATCGAGCGGCAAGACCACGACCTGCACCGTGTTGGCACGGATGCTGGAGGCGGACGGCAGGACAGTGCATCTCGGCGGAAATATTGGCTATCCGCTCCTGAGCAAGGTAAGCGCGATTCGACCGACGGACATGGTGGTGATGGAGCTGTCCAGTTTTCAGTTGGATTTCTTTGCCGACGTTCTCGACGCGGAACCGGCGGGCGAGTACGTCAGCCCGCTGTTTCCGGCTGGCGGGTGGAGCCCGCCGGTGGCGGCCGTGCTCAATGTGACACCGAATCACCTGGATCGTCACCCGACCATGGAGTCGTACACTGCGGCCAAGCGCAAGATCCTGCAGTGCCAGCGACCGACTGACGTGGCGATTCTGGGATGGGATGATCCTGTAGCTAGGGGGCTTGGGCGGAGCTGCCGGGGGCGTGTGGCGTACTTTGGCCTGAACGATGCAGTGCCGGCCGGAGCCTGTCTGCGGGGCCAGGACCTGGTGCTGGCCCAGCGGGGTGGCGCGGAAAGGATCTGCGGACAGCACGAGCTGGTCTTGCGTGGAAGACATAACGTGGCCAATGTCTTGGCGGCCTGCGCCATGGCCTCGGAGCTGGGAGTGGGGGTCAAGGCCATGGCGGACGTGGCGCGAACGTTCGCCGGCGTACCTCACCGCCTGGAGCTGGTCAGGGAGCTGAGGGGAGTGCGCTATTACAACGACTCGATCGCTACATCTCCAGAGCGGGCGATGGCTGCGCTGCAGTCTTTTGACGAACCCATCGTCTTGCTGGCTGGCGGACGAGATAAGCACCTGCCCTGGGAAGCATGGGCAACTGTCGTCCAGCGCAAGGTGGCTCTGGTCATCACCTTTGGCGAGGCGGCACCACTGGTTGAGGGCGTGTTGAAGCGGCTCGGCCAGGGCAGCCCGCCCGTGCAGAGTGCCGGTAGTCTAACCAAGGCCGTGCAGATGGCGCACGCGGCGGCCACACCAGGTCAGGTCGTGTTGCTCTCGCCTGGGGGCACATCGTTCGATGCGTTTCGTGACTATGTTGAGCGTGGTGATGTGTTCAGAGAGCTAGTTTCGCATTTAGGGTCGGCAGGTGGATAGGATGACGACGAGCAAGGTGAACGTGCCGGTCGGGCGCAAGGCTACGGGACACGTCGATTATGGGCTCTTGCTGGCAGTTGTCGGGCTAGTCATCTTTGGACTGATGATGATCGTTAGCGCCACGTTCACCATGGCCAAATCGGCCAAAGTGGTGCGGGACCAGGCCATATACGCGGTGGTGGGCTTGGGAGCGTTGGTGGTGGTCTTGCGAATCGATCAGAAGCTGCTCAAGCGCTGGGCAATCCCGATCATGGGGGTCTGCATTCTGTCACTGGTTGTCGTGTTGATCCTCGGCGCACACAGAGAGGGTGCGGCAAGCTGGGTGACTGGCAAGTCGGGCCAGCCGTCCGAATTCGTCAAGCTTGGCTTCATCATCTACATGGCGGCCTGGCTGGCGCCGCAAGGCGGAAGGATTCGAGACGTCACCTATGGTTTGTTCCCTTTTGTCGTTCTGCTGGGTGTGGTGTGTGGCCTGATTGTGCTGCAGCCCGACATAGGGACAGCGGCCTTGGTTGCTGGCCCAGCCCTGGCCATGTTCTATTTTGCTGGAGCGGAGGTGAAGCAACTCCTGGTCAGCCTGGTAGGTGGTTCGGGCGTGCTGGCGTTGCTGGTTCTTGCCTGGCCCCACGCAATGGCTCGTCTGCGCACCTTTGTCGATCCGGCCAGTGATCCACTGGACGCAGGCTGGCAAATCCAGAGAATATTCGAAGCTATGCGCGCAGGGGGGCTGTTCGGTCGCGGACTGGGCAATGGAGAGCTAAAGTTGCTGCTTCCCCTCCGGCACACCGATTGCATCTTTGCAGTGATCGGCGAAGAGTTGGGTTTGATCGGGTGTGTGGCAGTGATTGCCGTCTATGTCTTTATCATCTGGCGTGGGATGAGCATTTCTCGACGCGCACCCGATACCTTTAGTTCGCTGCTGGCGGCCGGTATATCGTTTTCGCTAGCACTGCAGACGTTGGTGCACATCGCTGGAAACACGGGAACGCTGCCATTGACGGGAGTGACACTGCCCCTGGTGAGCTACGGTGGTTCGTCGCTGGTAGCGACTCTGGCATCAGCCGGAGTGTTGCTGGGGGTTTCACGCGTCGCTGTGGAGAGGCCAAGTGGAGGAGATTCGACTCTTGCTGTCGGGTGGCGGAACAGGCGGGCACGTTTATCCAGCACTGGCCGTCGTCGAAGAATGGAAGACCACGGCGCCCGCTGAGTCGGGGCTGCCCAAGCTGGCCGATGTCCTGTATGTGGGTGTCGCCGGTGGCCTGGAGACAAGCATCGTGCCGCGAACCGGCATTCGGCTGCGCACCGTAGCGGGAGGAGCGCTGCGCGGCATGGGGCCGCTCCGTGCCAGCGCGAGCACGCTGGCGCTGCTGCGCGGCTGTGTGAGCGCGGTGCGTATCGTCCGTGAGTTTCGACCAGATGTGTTGCTGGCGACGGGAGGATATGCCTCCGCCCCGGCGGCTATCGCGGCCAAAGTCGTAGGCTGTCCAATCCTGATTTACCTTCCGGACATCTATCCAGGGTTGGCAGTCAAGTTCCTTTCGCGATTGGCGGACAAGACCGCTGTATCCTTTGAAGAGGCAGCGCGGTACTTTCCGGCGAGCAAGGTGGTCATGACTGGCTACCCGGTACGGCCAGCGCTGTTCGGGCGAGACAGGCTTTCGGCACGGCAGCGGCTTGGGCTGGATCCCGGACGCAAGACGCTGCTGGTGCTTGGTGGAAGCAGGGGCGCCCACAGCATCAATGCCGCTGTTGCTGATGGGCTGGAGCAGCTTCTGACCATGGCTCAGGTGATTCACATGACCGGAGAGAACGAGTACGCCGCAGCAATGGAGGCCAAGTCGAGATTGCCCGCCAGGCTGGGCTGCGGATATCACGTGTTTGCCTATTTGCATGACGAGCTGGTACCAGCACTCTTGTCCGCCGACCTGGCGGTGGCCAGGGCCGGCGCCGCGACGATGGGTGAGTTCGCCGCGGCAGGCCTGCCGAGCATTTTGGTGCCTTATCCTCACTCCGGGCAGCACCAGGAGGCCAATGCAGTCTTTATGCAGGAGCAGGGAGCGGGCCGCCACCTTCCGGACGCCGAGCTGTCCGGGGAGGTGCTGGCCAGGGCGGTTGGTGAGCTACTGAAAGACGAGGCGAGGCTTCGCCAGATGTCAGACAACGTGAGCCATTTGGCACGACGCTATGCGGCGCGAGATATCGCCCGCCAGCTCGCTGCGCTTGCCGGAGGTCGGCAATGACTTCACCGTTCACGGTAATCATCTCCTATGATCAGATGGTGCTGTTGATCATGGCATTGTTCATGTTCGTGGGTGCCATGCGCGGGTTCTCGCGCGAGGTCGTCACTTCGGTTGGGCTGGTGGTTTTGCTGGCTCTGCTGGCGCAGCCGGCGTTGGCCGGTCCGGTGGTGGACTATCTGTCACGCCTGGTGCGTCTGGTGCTGGCGTTCTTCCAGTCGCACTTTTCAGTGGATCCAGACGTGTTGCTCAAGTACTATCAGAACGCGAAGGTGCCGTTCAGCTCGGAGAATCCTTATGCGGTCTTGATCTGCGCGCTGGTGGCCTTTGTTCTTCTCTCGTACGGCACTCGCGGCCACGAGAAAGAAGCCTCCGCCCTCGGGCGGCTGCTGGGCGGCGTCTTTGGGTTACTGAATGGGTTTCTGGTCATCACGTTGTTCAAGGAATATGTGATTCAGTACCTGCTGCAGCGCTCACCGACGGTTGCTGCGGCTGGCAGACCGGCCGGCTTTTCAGTCGCCGTACAGGGAGTGCCGACTCACGGGGGAATCTCGGGCGGGGATTCGCGGCTTCTTCTCGGCGTCGTCGTCGCGCTAATGGTGATTGTGCTGGCACGCAATCTGATGAAGCACACGGGGAATGCCAAGAAGGGCAGTGCGTGAGAGCGAACAGGCTTTTGGCACAGGCAAAGCACATCCATTTCGTGGGCATCGGTGGAATCGGCCTGAGCGCCATCGCGCGAGTGCTTGCTGCTGATGGCTACACCATCTCTGGCTCTGATATGCAGAGCGGCTCCAACATGGAGGCTCTTGCTGGGCTCGGCATTACCGTCTACAAGGGGCATCGCGCGGAGAACGTCTCTGGGGCGGACCTGGTGGTCGTCTCGTCGGCCATCGCAGCGGACAACCCTGAGGTTCTGGCAGCACGCGCAGCCGGAATCCCGGTGGTCAAGCGCGACGCGATCCTGGGCGAGATGACAGAGGACAAGACGACCATTGCGGTGGCAGGTACGCATGGCAAGACCACCACGGCCGCGTGGATCGCGTTTGTGCTGGAAAAGATGGGTTTGGATCCGACATTCATCGTGGGCGGGATCCTGCAGGATCTGGGTACCAACGCCAGGCGCGGTCGCGGGGACTTGATGGTGATCGAGGCCGATGAGTATGACTACATGTTCCTGGGCCTGCGGCCAAAGATCGAGGTAGTGACGGTCATTGAGATGGATCACCCGGACTGCTACCAGAACGTCGACACGTTGCAGGACGCCTTCCGGCGCTTTGCGCGATTGCTGCCGAAGGGGGGAACCCTGGTCGGCTGTGCGGACCAACCGCGAGTGCGGCAACTGATGGTCGAGAGCGGTCTACCTGCCAGCGTGAACAGGGTGACCTTTGGTCTGGAGCGGGGTGACTGGCAAGCGGTGGATGTCCGTCCTAACGACCTTGGAGGCAGCGACTTTCGGGTGATGACGCAAGGCAGGACGGCGGGGGAGTGTCGCATCGCGATTCCGGGAACTCAAAACGTCTCCAACTGCCTGGCTGTGCTGGCTGTAGCACAGTCTGTGGGTCTGGATATGGAGCAAGTCCTGCCGTGCCTGCCGCATTTTCACGGCGTCAAGCGACGCTTCGAGGTCAAAGGGGATGCTGGTGGTGTGACCGTGGTGGACGACTATGCGCATCATCCAACTCAGGTCAGGGCCACGCTGGCCGCCGCCAGACAGAGATTCGGCACCAGGAGGATATGGGCTTTTTTCCAGCCACACACCTATAGTCGAACCAGGGCGCTGCTCGGCGAACTGGCAGCCAGCTTTGATGCCGCGGACCACGTGCTTGTCGCGGAGATCTATGCGGCCAGGGAAAAGGATACGCTGGGAGTGTCTGGTCGCGATATCGTCGGGCAGATGGTGCACCGAGATGCGCGATTCGTCTCTTCCCTCGAAGAGGCTACGGTCTTGCTCTGCGAGGAGTTGAGACCAGGTGATGTGCTGGTGACCCTTGGCGCGGGTGATGGCTACCTGGTTGGGGAGCGGGTGCTGACTCGCCTCTCGGCACAGGGTGCACTCTCGCAGAGAGAGTCGTAGGGGGCACAATGAGGTGCTGGATTGGCACGAGGCTGTTAGGGTGGATTGGCTTACGGACGCAGGAATCTGCTAGACACGGCGATGAGCGGAAGCCAAAGGCGGCGGATGGCCGGTCGGGCACGACGGAGGTTGGCTGGCTGAGGCTGCTCGGTGCTGTGGCTGCATCGCGGGGTGACAGGCGAACGGTGCTATGAGAGATCAGCGGGTGGGATGCGGCAAATCCGGGACAACGGTGAGAAAGGCGTGCCAGCGCAGCGGGCACGCAGAGGCGGCGCGTGGAATCGCTGCGCTGGCGGCAAGGATAGGCACTGGGGCCGTTGTTGGAGAGTGCCTGGCCAAGCACACCACCTTTGGCATCGGCGGGCCGGCCGACTTGTACGCAGAAGCGGCAAGCCGCGACGAGCTGATGGACCTGCTACGACTGGCACACGAAGTGGCCGTGCCCTGTTTGATGATTGGGAGCGGAGCCAATCTACTGGTAGCGGACAAGGGTGTGCGCGGCCTGGTCGTTCGCAACGTGAGCCGGAGCATCGAGTTCAAGACGAACGGCGATGAGAAAGAGGTCCTGATAGAGGCTGACTCGGGGTGCCGGCTGGCAGAGGTCGCCCAAATAGCAGTAGACCGCCACCTGACTGGCTTGGAGTGGGCGGTTGATGTGCCGGGGACTGTCGGCGGTGCTGTTGTGGGCAACGCCGGCGCCTTTGGCGGGTATATCAGTGATGTTCTGATGCGCGCCCTGGTGTTTGACCTGGACTCGGGGGCCAGGTGGTGGCCGAAGGCCGAGCTGCAGATGGGCTATCGCACCAGTTGCTTCAAGGAGCGTTACGCCAGAGGCCTGCCGTCGCCTATCGTGCTTGCCGGCGAGTTCCTGGTGCACTCGGGAGAGCCGGCGGAGATAAGCGCGGCAGTGGACAGGAACAGACAGCGCCGCCACGAAACGCAACCGGTGGGTCTGAGCGCAGGCAGTGTGTTCAAGAGGACTCGCGAGCACCCTGCCGGGTACCTGATAGAACAGGCAGGGTTGAAGGGGACTCGAGTAGGGGATGCGGTGGTCTGTGCTCAGCACGCCAACTTTATCCTGAACCTGGGCGGAGCGAGTGCAGAGGATGTGCGGCGCCTGATCGAACTGGTGAGGAACACGGTGCACGAGTGTTTTGGAGTCTGGCTCGAGCTGGAGATACAACTGGTGGGTGAATGGTGAAGATTCGCGTAGGCGTGCTCTTTGGCGGACGTTCGGGTGAGCATGAAGTGTCCCTGCTGTCGGCCGAGTCCGTGATGCGGGCTCTCGACCGCGGCAAGTACGAGGTTGTGCCCATTGGCATTACCAGGGAAGGCCGATGGCTGACCGACGGAAATCCGATGGAAGAGCTCAAGCTCCTGGCGAGTGGGACCGACCAGACACCGCTCCGGCTTGGCCAGGCCGAACAAGGCCCGGTGGCCGCGTCAGTCAATGAGCGCCGCGAACTGGTGCCTGGAGCTCGCGAGGGCCTGCCGAGGGTCGATGTGGTCTTTCCCGTGCTCCATGGGACGTACGGCGAGGACGGCACTGTTCAGGGTTTGCTCGAGCTGGCGAACATCCCTTATGTGGGCTCTGGCGTTCTTGGTTCGGCTCTGGCCATGGACAAGGCGGCGATGAAGGCGGTGTTCAGTGCCGCCGGCTTTCCCATGGCAGCCTCGATACTGGTGATGCGCTGGGAGTGGCGGAGACACCCGGATCAGATTCGGCGTAAGGTGGAGGAGGAACTTGGCTATCCCTGCTTTGTCAAGCCGGTGAACCTGGGCTCCAGCGTGGGCATCAGCAAGGTCCACGCAAGAGAGGAGCTGGCTCCGGCTCTCGATCTGGCGTCGCGATACGACCGACGGTTGCTGGTGGAGCAGGCCATCAACGCCCGCGAAATCGAGTGCAGCGTTCTGGGGAACGATGCGCCCATCGCCTCAGTGCCGGCGGAGATCATTCCCAGGCGAGAGTTCTACGACTATGAGGCCAAGTACCTGGATGACCGGACGGAGCTGATTGTGCCGGCTGACCTGCCGCCAGCAACCATAGCCGTGGTGCAAGATCTGGCGGTCCGCGCGTTTATGGCCCTCGATTGCGCAGGAATGGCGCGGGCCGATTTCTTTGTTGACAAGGTTACGGGCAGCGTCTACATCAACGAGCTCAACACCATTCCCGGATTCACCAGTGTGAGTATGTATCCAAGGATGTGGGAGGCAAGCGGCATTCCCTATCCAGAGCTGCTGAATCGACTCATTGAGCTGGCCTTTGAGCGCCACAAGGAGCGCAGCAGCATGTCTACATCCTACAGGTGACGGCTATGAAAAACCAACCCAACCTTGGCTCGAGGCGCATCGTCCGCAACCCGCGGCGCACGCGCCGGACCTCCTATCGGCCGATGAAGTACGCGGCGACGAGCGCCGTTGGCAATGCCTGGCTGAGTGCTGTGGCCACGCATCCGAGCCGCATTGTGGCGCTGATCCTGGCCTGTCTGATGGTGAGTCTCATGATCTGGTTTGCTGCTGACCTGCGCTTTTACGTGTTTGCCGCTCAGGTTCAGGGAGCATCGGTGACGAGTGCCGACGAGGTTTTTCGGGTAGCCGGCCTCAATGGGATGAGTGTGTTCCATATTCGGCCAGCCAAGGTCGCGGCCGACGTGAAGGCAGGCGTACCGGGCATCGAGGACGTAAGCATTAGCGTGGGCCTGCCATCGTCGGTGACGGTACGTATTCGCGAAGGAGACGTACGCTTCATCTGGCGCAGCCAGGAGAGCTCCTATCTCGTTGATGGGGAAGGGCGGGTAGTGGGGCAGGTCGGTGCGGCGGCGGACAGCCGTGTGGTCATCAACGACGCGGACGGCCACCCGGTACTGCCTGGAGGGACAGTGCAGGTCGATGCCTGCCGTGCAGCCAGCCAGCTGCAGGAGTTGATTCCGGGCGTGCAGAGCTTTGACTACTCCGAGTCCGAGGGCATCAGCCTGCTCGATGCCCGTGGGTGGAAGGTGCTTTTCGGGGACTCGCGGGATCTGCGCACCAAGGTGGCCGTGCTCCAGGCCATTGAGAAGAGGCTGGCTGATGAAGGGCAGCAGGCTATGTTGATCGATGTGCGGTACCCGAATGGAGCCTACTACCGGTAGAAGCGGCTCGGCCTCTGGTTTGTCCAGGGCGGGGCACGACTCCGATGGCGGAGGTAAGGGTTGGAACGAACCATAGTCGGCATTGACGTAGGTACAACCAAGGTCTGCACTTTGATTGGCGAGGTGGACAAAGACGGGCAGATCTGTGTGGTGGGCGTGGGCGTGGCCCCATCGCGCGGACTCACCAAAGGGGTGGTGGTGAATGTCGAGGAGGCCTCCAAGTCCATCGCCTCGTCGATTGACAAGGCAGAGCGCATCTCCGGGTACCGCATCGAGGCAGCGTATCTGGGTCTGGCAGGGAAGCATATCCTGTCAGTAAACAGCAAAGGGACCGTTGCGGTCGGGCGAGGCGAGCGATACATCACCGAAGATGACGTAGCCCGTGCCATCGAGGCGGCACAGGATTTGGCGGTTCAGCACGGTCGAGAGATCATCCACGTGCTGCCGCGCTGCTATATCCTCGATGGTCAGGAGGGCGTGCGCGACCCCGTCGGCATGATGGGCTTTCGGCTGGAGGCGGCGGTGCACATCGTGACCGGGGCTGTTCCTTCCATCCGCAACCTGGTGCAGTGTGTGGAGAGCTCTCAGGTGACGGTCAATGAGCTGGTACTGCAGCCTCTGGCCTCGGCAGAGGCGGTGCTGACGCTCGAAGAGAGGGAGACAGGCGTAGCTCTGGTTGACGCCGGAGGTGGCACCACCGACGTTGCGATTCTGGCCGAGGGGGCCATCTGCCACAGTGCGGTCCTTCCCGTCGGCGGAAACAACCTCACCAACGACATCGCGGTGGGGCTCAAAACGCCCTTTGAGGTTGCCGAGAAGCTCAAGCTGCAATATGGACACGCCTTGCCAGAAATGATTGATCCGGCGGAGATGATCGACGTTGCCGCGTTTGGCGAGGCAGAGGTGACCACGGTTCCCCGGCGTGACCTGGTTGCGGTGCTCGAGGCTCGCTGTGAGGAGTTGTGCGCGCTGGTTCAGGAGGAGATCAGACGCTCTGGCTACGACGGTCTGCTTCCAGCTGGCCTGGTCCTGACCGGAGGGACGGCGGAGCTTCCTGGTTTCAAGGAGCTGGCCAGCGAGGTACTGCAGATGCCGGTTCGTGTGGGCAGGGCCCGCAATGTTGGCGGACTGGCCGATGCGGTGAGCAACCCCTCTTACGCCACGGCGGTGGGCCTGCTGCAATGGGGCTTGAAATACGGCGGACCGGAGAAGCGTACCCCGAAGAGAGAGGACGGCCGCTTCTCAGAGCTTTTCCGCAGGTTCAAAGAAGCATTCAGAGCGCTTCTGCCAGGGTAGACGGTAATGGGGCAGAATGCCGGCTCCCACGACGCTAGACAGCACTGAAAGGAGTCATTCGATGAAGGAACGTGAACTGCAGAAATACGCACCGACCTTTGCCCGCATTCTGGTTGTCGGAGTTGGCGGGGGCGGCGGAAACGCGGTTAACCGCATGATTGATGCGGGGCTGCGAGGAATTGAGTTTGTGGCGGTTAACACCGATGCCCAATCCTTGCTGCTGTCCAAGGCTCCCACGCGTCTGAGGATCGGCGACAAACTCACGAGGGGGCTCGGCTCTGGCGGTAATCCAGTGGTTGGAGCCAAAGCCGCCGAAGAGTCGCACGAGGAATTGCATCAGATCCTCGAGGGCGCTGATATGGTCTTTGTGACGGCCGGCATGGGTGGCGGCACAGGGACCGGCGCCAGCCCAATCATTGCAGCGCAGGCCAAAGAGGCGGGAGCGCTGACGGTCGGCGTCGTAACCAGGCCATTCAGCTTTGAGGGCACACGGCGAGCCAAGACCGCTGATGACGGCATCGTGCAACTGAAGGAAAAGGCCCATACGGTGATTGTGGTACCCAACGACCGCCTGCTTCAGATTGTGGACAAGAAAGCGACCATCGAAGATTCCTTTCGCATGGCGGATGATGTGCTGCGACAGGGCGTACAGGGAGTGTCCGAGGTGATCACCGAGCCGGGCCTGATCAACGTTGATTTCGCGGATGTGCGCAACGTGATGTCCGAAGGGGGTTCGGCACTGATGGGCATCGGACGGGCCAGTGGCGAAAACCGCGCCGCCGAAGCGGCCAAGCAAGCTATCTCCAGCCCGCTGCTCGATGTCACGATCGACGGGGCACGCGGTGTCTTGTTCAACATCTCGGGGGGATCGAGCCTGACGCTGCACGAGGCCAACGAAGCTGCCGGGATTATCCGCGAGAGGGTGGACGCCGACGCGAACATCCGCTTTGGGGCCGTTCTGAACGAGGAGATGGGCGACGAGGTCCAGATCACCGTAATTGCCACCGGGTTCAATGCCGACGGCCGCATCCAGAGTCGACCGTTCGTGGTTACCCCCAGAAAGACCCTGGACTTTCCGGTGCGCTCGACGGATGGCGAGGATCTCGACATTCCCTCCTTCCTTCGGCGCAAGCGGCATCCACAGCAGTGAGCCTGTTCTTCTAGTCCGAAAGGGTTCGTTGCGATGAGCTCAGAGGCCAGGCTCCCGGTGGGGACTGGCCTCTGGATGTTTTGACAGAACGAAACTTAAAATTAGGGCTGATTGAGCGGGGCGGGCCCGTGTCCAATCAAATGATAATGTCACTGGGCGGTGATCGTTCGGTCAAATGATAATGTCACCGGGGGCGCCGCTCCTTTCTGATGAG
>Ga0116184_10003752_pt1 | contig 12323 bp, 9 predicted proteins | sample AD_JPNNA5_MetaG_FD_89886 | JGI IMG/M metagenome (GOLD analysis project Ga0116184, IMG submission 89886) | Active sludge microbial communities of municipal wastewater-treating anaerobic digesters from Japan - AD_JPNNA5_MetaG | ecosystem: Engineered > Bioreactor > Anaerobic > Digestate | place... | reverse complement strand
TTTTAGCCATATGTTAGGCAATAAACAATTTGAATTAAGCAACCTCCCGATAGCTATCGGGATAGGGAATGTACTTACAACAGTGAGCGACCGCAAAATACCCCATACAAGCGATAATATAACGATTGACTATTATACTTCCGATATTACCAGTGCACAGGATTATTACGCATTTGGCATGCTAATGCCCGGCAGAAACTTTAGTAGCGATAACTATAAGTTTGGCTTTAATGGACAAGAGAAAGATGATGAAATTAGTGGTAGTGGAAATATATATACAGCAGAATATTGGGAGTATGATTCAAGATTAGGGAGAAGATGGAACTGTGACCCGAAGCCAAATGCATCTATAAGTGATTACGCTTGTTTCGCTAATAATCCGATTTGGTTTAATGATCCATTAGGTGATACGGTGAAAGTTCAAGGGGATGTTAATATTGGACCACCAACGGAATTTGTATATAATACTAAAAATGCATTAAATGATATTAGCAAAAAAAGTTTCGGAAAGGCAAGTTTAGATGAACTACAAAATTCACCAAATTTATTTACAATTAAAGAAACGGATGCAAGCCATCCAAACAGTAGTTTTGTACCTTCGAATGTGCTTAAGGCATACGCACAAGAGAATAAAGAGCAAGGAAACAATATTCCAGATGATATGTTAAAAGGTGGCTCTGGTGGGACAATTTATTGGAATCCTATTGAAGGAGCAGAAAAAACATTTGAATCTCCAGGCTTACAAACAAGTCGTCCAAAAATAAATTTAGGTCATGAATTATTTGGTCATGCCTTAGATGCTAATAGAGGAACAATGAATGATATTATATACAAAGGGCTTTCAACTAATGAATGGCAGGCATCCCATAAAGAAAACCAACTTAGATCAGAATTAGGTTTTCCTTTGAGAAAATACTATGGAACAGCAATATTGAAAAATTTAACTTCAGGTGAAGTTATTTCAGAACAAGGAATATATAAATTGATAAGAGGAACAAGAAGTACTTTTGTAAAAAACTATGATTATAAAATTAACAATTCATCATTTAAATAATAAATAATATGATTAAGTTTTTATTAACTTTATTTATGTTAAATACTTGTACTCTTTTTGCCCAAGATAATAAAGTATTTGATGCTATTTCAAAAGATCAAAAAAAGTATTTTAAAAAACACATTATAAAAGAGGTAAAGAAAAATTATAGAAACATAATTAATGTTGCTGATTACGTGAGAACTAAAGTTTATAATGAAATTTCAAAAGAAAATTTATCTGATGTTAATATTTTAGAAGGGTATGATTTAGCATATGGTAATTTATATGGTTTAATATGGAATAGTTCATTTATTTATACTTATCAGTTAACCAGTGGGGCAACTAAATTTACAATTAAAAAAGTTGCAATCAGCGAAGTAGGAAATAGTAATGAGAATTATATTAGATTATTTAAAGAGTGGAATAATGATTTAATGTCAAAAACACAAAGTTGTGGAAGGGAAAATATCAATGGTAAATATTACATTGGTTCAAAAGCAGAGAAAGTTAATGATGTTTGGGAAGTCAAAACAATTGCCTTTTGTGATTAATACACAACTGAAGATTTTACTCTGATGGCGCTCGTTGCAGTCGTTAGCGCTCGTTTTCAACGAGTGCAAAATAAAATACAAAAACAGAAAGCTTGGTTTTCCCAGGCTTTTTGTTTATACCGACTATGTTTTTTTGTATTTTTGAAATCAAAGCTCTAAAGAAAAAATGCGATTTTTTTCATCTACGACACTGGAAAATGAGGTATGCCGGACAAAAACAGGCATAAACTTAAACGCATTTGGACAATTAATGCCCGGACGTAACGTGAGTAGTAATGAGTATAAGTTTGGCTTTAATGGGCAGGAAAAAGATGATGAGATTGGCGGTAGTGGAAATTATAATACTGCTTTGTACTGGGAATATGATACCAGAACTGGGAGAAGATGGAACACTGACCCTATTATGAAAGATTGGGAAAGCCCATATGCTTGTTTCTCAAATAATCCAATATGGCTTATTGATATAAATGGTACTGATACCAGTTTTGCTGATAAGGAAACTAAAGCAGAGTTTGATAAAACATATTTAGAGATAACTTCAAAAATAAAAATATATTCAGAGGATATTAATAATTTATCAAAAAATTGGGCAAAAAGTAATTATGAAGATGAAGAAATAAGAACTCAAATTACAACTCTTAATACTGAAAGAGCTAAATTGTTGGATATAAAAGAATCATTTGACGATGTAATAAGTTCTACTGATAAAATGTTTTATTATACTGCAAAACCAAATGATGGATCATTTATAGCAGGAGGTAAAACAGAGTGGGATAAAGATAAGTCAACAAAATCTATAGCATTTTATAATATTACTTATTATTCTGGAAATCAATCTACTATAGTGCATGAAACGAAACATGGACAACAAAAAACCAATGGAGACTTAAAAATATACGACTATAAAGATGAATACGATGCTATTATTAATTCGAATAATTATAATACAATAATTTGGGGAAAAACTGGAAAAACAGAATTAGAAATTAAAAATTACATTGAAAGTTATTACGAAAAAAAGGTATCAGTTCAAAGCTTTGAACAACATTGTATTGAAAAATGATACTAAAATAATAATTATGAAATATCCATAAATCAATAAAGGCTATCCAAACCATTAATGATTAAATATTTTATTCTTTTTTATAACAGCATAATAATTAACAACTAAGTATATTTATAAAATAATTATTAAAATTTAAACACATGAAATTACATAAGTTTTTGTTTATCTTACTTATAATAATAAATTTTTCATCCTGTTCAAATAATTATTATAACTCATATGAGATAAAAAATATTACATTTAAAATAACCCAAATAAATTTATTAGGGTTTACAGAATATTTTTATGTTATAAATAATAAACAGATAACAATAGATTCAATAATAAATGAAACTGATTTTAAAAGAGTTTATACAAAAAAGATTAATATAAATGAATATAAAAAGATTGCAGTTATTTTGCCAGAATTAATAAAATTAGATAGTGTATATATAAATGATTCTGTTATAGATGGAATTGATGATGAAATTTGTATTTATAACAAAAACAAAGAAATAAAAAAAATAACAATTAGTAATAGTAAAATATCGATAATAGATTCTTTGTATTTTAATATAAATAAATTAATAATAAATAAATCATTAATGTTGTTATCTCTTTGAAGGAGATCGTTTAACGCATTGTGTCCCTCAGTTCCCTCCGTTCGCGCGCGTTTTAGCGTAGCGTAACGCGTGCAGAAATAATAAAATTAAAGCGCCAAATAATACCGAAAGCATATATTTAATGGTCCAATAAATGAACTCTAGATGGCGCTCGTTGCAGCCGTTAGCACTTCAGATGGCGCTCGTTGCAGTCGTTCGCGCGCGTTTAACGCAGTGTAACGCGCCTGCCTTGCCGCCTGCATACCGATAGGCATGGTAGGCAGGTGCAAAATAGACGATTAAAGCGCCATCATAACAATCATAGCAAATATTTTTTTCAAATAAAAAAATAATTTATCTTCGTTTTGTTATGTCAGAAAAATACAAAACAGCAGATTATACCAATTGTTAATTTAAAATAATCCAACGGATATTTTAAATTTTACAATGGTAATACCGATGACATAGATTTTATAGTACAATTTATTGGACTATTATATCTATGCAATCGGTAAAAGGAAAAAGCGTATTTTGTAACGTTTACAATTATTGAATGGCTAAAAGTATTGCAAGATGATTCAAATAAAATGATTATCGTTGATGCAATAAAATTTTATCAACAGCACCGGGGCTTGATTATATATGCATATTGTATAATGCCAAATCATGTGCATTTAATGGCTCAATCGAATGGAAAAGAAACACTTTCGGCAGTGTTACGCGATTTGAAAAAATACACATCGAAAGCGATGATAAAAAAATTAGAAAAAGAAAACAATGTTGAAACAAATAACGCATTAACTATTTTTAAAGAAGCCGGAGAAAAACTTAAACGAATAAAAAATTACAAAGTGTGGCAAGATGGAAATCGCCCCATGGTATTATATACGAACAAGTTTATTTGGCAAAAAATAAATTATATACATAACAACGCAGTGGAAGCAGGATTAGTATCAATACCAGAGGATTATATGTTTAGTTCAGCCCGGAACTATGCAGAATTGAATAGTTTGCTTGAAATTGATTTGATTTCAAGAGAGTTAATAACAGTAAAATAAAAAAATAATTAATAAGGCACGCGTTACAAACGCGCGCGAACGGAGTCTTTAAGTTTTCTTAATCGGCTTAAATAGATTTCTCGTTGTATCATTTGTTTTTTATACAAAGCTATAACTTATTGACGAAAAATCAAATAAATGTCATTTTTAGTCAATATAAATTGTTTTTACTTGCAAATGAAGTAATTAAAAAAAGTACCTTTTAAAGAAATATCGTTCGTGGGCAAAGCTTACCTCAAATGGCGCCCGTTGCAGCCGTTAGCGCCTACCTAACGCCTGCCTTCCCTTTAGGCGGGCTACAAAGCAGGTGCAGAAAACAATAAAATATCTTGTCCTGATTTTTTAAACAAATCTTTAAAATCACAATTTGTGACCTTAAAATATATATATTAAATTTGTAAAAAAGTCACGATGAATTTAGTACGAAATCCGGAAGATATATTTAATGACCTGGTTAAACAGATCAGGTCTATTATATTAACATCACGCAAGAAGGTTTACGAAGTAATCAATAACGAATCATTAAAAACATATTGGGATATTGGCAAACAAATAATAGAAAAAGAACAAGAAGGCAATCTCAGGGCGAAGTATGGCTCACAACTATTAATAAAATTATCCAAACAACTTACCAAGGATTTAGGTAAAGGGTTTTCCCGCTCCAATCTTCAAAATATGAGAAATTTTTATGTAGCTTATCCAAATTGCCAGACAGTGTCTGGCAATTTAAAATGGTCTCATTACTGCGAATTATTATCATTGGAAGATAAGGATAAACGCTCATTTTATGAACAGGAAAGCATAAACTCAAGCTGGAGTGTACGAGAACTGCAAAGGCAAATTGACACATCTTTATTTGAAAGGCTATTGCTATCGGATGGGAAAGCCAATAAACAAACTGTTTTGAAGCTATCACAACAAGGGCAGATTTTAGAAACTGCAACAGATATTATTAAAGATCCATATGTATTTGAGTTCTTAGGAATACCTGAAAAGAAACCCATATTAGAAAAGGAACTTGAAGAAAAGTTAATCCGGCATATAGAAAATTTTTTATTAGAACTTGGAAAGGGGTTTATGTTTGTAGGATCGCAGCAACGTATAACCCTTGGTAATAGGCACGATTATGTTGATATGGTGTTTTACAACAAAATAATTAAAGCGTATGTATTGATTGATTTAAAATCTAGAAAGATGAAACATGCTGATGTCGGACAAATGAACACTTATCTGAATTATTATAAAACCGAAATAAACGAAGAAACCGACAATGCTCCAATAGGAATAATATTATGTACATCGAAAGATAAAATCGAAGCTGAATACGCTTTAGGAGGTTTGAGTAATCAGATTTTTGCATCTACTTATGTTTTATATTTACCCGACAAAGAAATGTTATTAAAAGAAGTAGAAGATTTGTTACGTGAAGAAGCAGAAGAATAAAAGCCCTGCTGTCTCGTCCTAAATAAATTTACAGTTTAATACTTAAATTCTTATATAAATTTACCCTTTTTTGTTTAAACTTATTTCAGGACAAGACATAAACAGATTTATTTTATAATTTTACACTAAATAAAGATTTTATATAAGATGAATTATATTATTAATATTCTTTCATTAGCAGGGTGTATCGGTTTATTCCTCTACGGTATGAAACTGATGAGCGAAAGCCTTCAACGCATAAGCGGGAATAAATTACGGTCGTTTACCAAATATATTGCTTCTTCCCGAATAAAAGCCGTTTTTTCGGGTTTATTTATTACTGCTCTATTACAAGCTTCTGCCGTTGTTAGCGTTATTACCCTTAGTTTTGTTAATGTCGGCATGCTCTCTCTTTCCGAATCTATCGGTATTTTATTGGGCGCCAATATTGGGACTACCATTAAAATATGGTTGCTATCGTTCATCGGGTTTAATTCGGAAATGGGATTAATTGCCTTACCCATAATGGGTATTGCATTGCCTTTTTTATTTTCCAAAAAAGAAATTAGAAAAAATTGGAGTGAGTTTGTTTTTGGCTTTGCCCTCTTATTTTTTAGCTTAGACTTACTTAACTATTTTTTCGATCAAACAAACGCAAATTCAGCATTAATGAGCCTGCTCGACGGTTTTTATTCGAATAGTTTTAGTGCTATTTTAATTTTTTTGTTGGCCGGAATTATTATTACTGCCTTGGTTCGCTCATCGAGTGCTATCATTGCGCTTACATTGGTTATGTGCGCCAATCAATGGATTTCGTTCGAATTAGGAGTAGCTACAATACTCGGTGCAAATATAGGAACCAGCATTACAGCAAATATAGCGGCCTTAGGAGCCAATGTTCATAGCAAACGGATGGCTATTTCGCATACGCTGATAAAAGTAATCGGAGTAATATGGGTATTACTTATTTTTCAATGGTTTATTCAAGCAACAGATTATTTAACCCGACAAATTATAAATGAATCGCCACTTTCCAATGCTTCGGCAGCTCCTTTAGGACTTGCTGTATTTCATACTTTTTTTAATATTGCCAATACCATTCTTTTAATAGGGGCTATTCCTTGGCTGGCAAAAATAGCCGAGAAGTTAATTCCGGCAAAAAATAAAAAAGATGAGCTCTTTGGTTTAAAATATATTAATTCTCCGTTTTCTTCTTCCGAAATTGTTTTACAAGAAGCCGAAAAAGAAATTGTAAACTTAGCAAAGAGCTGTCGCAAACAATTTAGTCGTATTCCCGATTTGCTTAACGAAAAAGATGAAAATACATATGAAAATCTTTTTAAAACTATTAAAGAACAGGAAGAAATAATAGATAAAATTGAAGATGAAATTAATGCCTATTTAAATCAAACGTACCGTGGCAAATACAGCGAGAAAGGCTTAAAGCGGGTAAAATCGATGCAGCGTATTATTAAAGAACTCGAGAATGTAGGCGATTTGGTTTATCACATGGCTAAAAGCATAAACCGAAAAAATGTTCAACGGGCATGGTTTACAAACGAACAACGCGATAATTTAAAAGGAATGTATGCCTTGTTGTATTCCAGCTTTGAAGTTCTTATTGAAAACCTGGAAAAAGATTACGATAAGGTTGCTATTGATAAAGCGCAAATGCTCGAACTACAAATTAATAAGCTTAGAAGCGATTTAGTAAAGGAGCAGTTCGAAATACCCAATACTCCCGATACAAACTATAAAGGGATGATTATTTATGCCGACTTAATTTATGCTTCCGAGAAATTGGCCGATCACATATTTAATATCAATGAAGCCATAATGGGCTTAAAATAAACCTTTTTTAATTTTACTAAAAATAAGGAAACGGAAATATTATTGTTTTTTTACAATAATTTCGGGTGTTCTAATGGTATTGCTTTTGTTTAAAGCCCTGTCAATTATAAAAACATCAAAACAAATGGTATCGAAAGGCGAAGGGGGTTTTGGATTATTAATAAAAAGCTCCACATTAATATCTCCTTTTATGGCTTTATTTTTTCCTTCGGGGGTAATTACCATAATACGACCGTTATTGGTCATAGGGAGTGAATCAGCCAAAAATATTCCGTTATGCTTACGATAATAGGTAATATATAAATTATAATAATATTCACTTTCAATATTATAAGGGGGTAAGGTATCCGATTCTGCCAAGCCTATATCTCCGTTGCCATCGGTAAAAGAAAAAGCAAGAATTCCTTTTTGGTCTATCCCTAAATCGTTTTCAATTTTGTAAAAACTTAGAAATTCAATAATAGGCGTTTCGGGATAGGTCACTTTTTCCCTACAGGCCGTTTGCAAAAAAATTGCTGCAAAAAACAGAATTAACAGTATATTTGATTGTTTTTTCATCATATTCTATTGCAAATATAATAAAATAGAACGTAATAACCTTAACAATATTATGTTACCTCCTTTCAAAAATAGCATATTTGAAATTAATAACGAAAACGATTTTAATGAATTAGCCATTCGTGTTTTTCAATATCAATATCAACATATTGAAATTTATACCCGTTATGTTAATCAAATTTGTAAGGATATACGTAATATTACGCATTATTCACAAATTCCTTTTCTTCCTATTTCTTTTTTCAGAACTCACCCTATTCTTGCAACAAATAAACCTGCCGAAGCCGTATTTGAAAGCAGTGGTACTACGGGTTCTATAAAAAGCCATCATTACGTTAGCGACCTTAGTATATATAAAAAAAGTGCCCTCCTTTCGTTCGAAAGATGCTATGGCGCTGTTTCCGATTATATTTTTTTAGCTCTATTGCCTTCTTATTTAGAAAGAAATAATTCTTCGTTAGTGTGGATGGCTCGTCTTTTTATGCAGGAAAGTAAATATAGTTCCGACTGCGGATTTTACTTAAATAATTACGATGAATTGCTTGAAAAACTTAAAAAATTATCGGAAAATAATTCCCCAAAAATAATTTTATTAGGCGTTTCTTATGCCTTGTTAGATTTAGCAGAAAAAATGAAATCCCCTTTAAATAACGTTATTGTTATGGAAACCGGCGGTATGAAAGGGCAAAGAAAGGAAATAATAAGGGAAGAATTACATGAAATTTTATGTCAAAAAATGGGTGTTAATTTTATTCATTCCGAATATGGCATGACCGAGCTTTTATCACAAGCGTATTCCAACGGCAAAGGCATTTACAAAGCACCTCCATGGATGAAAGTATTGATTCGCGAATTAAATGATCCTTTCTCGTATGTAGCAAGCGGCCGACAAGGAGGAATTAATATAATTGATTTGGCGAATATCAATTCCTGTTCTTTTATTTCTACAGAAGATATAGGGAAAACAACCTCCGATGGCTGTTTTGACGTATTAGGGCGTTTTGATTATAGCGATACCCGAGGATGTAATTTAATGATACCCGATTAGGCTATTTTCAGAAATTCCTTATTTCGTTTTTATTTTCTGAATTTTCTAATAAAATCTTCCACTTCGGGAACACCTCCTTGGTATACTAGGTAACCATTATAAGGTTCGCGAGGGGTAATTTCATCGTTAATAGGAGTAAGCATAATTTCTCTCACCTTTTCCAGATCGTTGGTTTGGCCTAATGCCCATCCTAATTTAATATAGGCTGTTTCGGGTAACATATTTTCGGCAGGAATAATTCCTTTTGCCATAAGGTCGCGACCGGTATCATATACAAACATATGCACGTATCCCCAAAGGGTTTGTAAGGTCATATAGATAGCAACTCCTTTTTTTGTTGCTCTTTCAATAGCCGGATAAATAGGTTTGTTAACATGCCCTAAGCCGGTTCCAATAATAATAATTCCTTTATATCCATTGTCTACCATAGAATCGATCATGTCGGGATTCATATTGGTATAATAATAAAGCATGCCCACTTTTTCTTCGAAATAAGGTAGAATCTTTACATTACGGTCTTTCCGACGAGGATTATATAAGCTTTTAATTGGTTTAACCCCTTCTCTAGTAACCGTAGCTAAAGGAGTATCACCAATAGTACGGAATGTTGAACGATACGAAGAATGCATTTTTCTTACACGGGTACCTCTGTGAAGAAACCCATATTCATCGGATGTTGGACCATACATACAAACCATTACTTCTGCAATATCGCCGTGTCCGGCAGCGGTTGTTGCATGCATAAGATTAAGGGCCGCATCGGAAGAAGGTCTATCTGATGATCGTTGCGAACCTACCAAAACAATGGGAATAGGTGAATTCTGAACCATAAATGTTAAGGCAGCAGAAGTATAATGCAAGGTATCGGTACCATGACCTATTACAATGCCGTCAATACCATTTTCTATTTCTTTTCCAATAGCAATGGCTAATTTCTTATATTGTTCCGGACCCATATTTTCGCTAAAAACAGCAAAAACTTTTTCGGTAGTCAAATTACAAATATCGGCTAATTCAGGAACGGCACCATACAGTTCTCCCGGACTAAAAGCGGGAATAACGGCACCTGTTCTGTAATCGAGGCGCGAAGCAATAGTTCCACCGGTTCCTATGAGCTTTACTTTAGGTAAGCCTTCGGTATAGGGGAATTCTTTTTCAGGAATTTTATAATTGGCTTTTTTATAACCAGTTTCTTTCATGTTGATAACGGTACTTGTGTCAATTCCAATATTATAACCAGTAGGAATTTTCAGTACGATATGCGTATCGTCATCATTTTCGGAACGAGGTAAAATAGTACCAATAAAACCCCCTCTCTTTGTTTCTATTTCTGCTTGTCCCCAAACTCGAACATTGAATTTTTTCAGCATTTCTAATGCTGTTCCTTTATATCCTTGAAAAAAATCTTCTAACATGCTATAATTTTTAATTTGCTGCAATAACTTTGCTTAATTCATTTAACGCTATATTTCCGATAGCACTTTTTCTAAGTTCTCCCATTATCCAGTGTTTCTCCACTTCTACTTCTTTTTTTCTTCTAATCGTATTGAATTTATCTTTCAATAAAGAGATAGTTGAAATAATTTCTTTTTTATCGATTCTTTTAAATTGAATGGTAACCAATGCCGATTCAAAATCTATTTGAGGGTGCTCATAAATAACCGGAAGTATTCGTTTTGCTATTTGAATATCTAATTTTTCATCTTTTATAAACTTAAAAAGATCGTAAATTTTTTCGTAATTAAATTTAGAGGCAGGAACATAATGACCTTCTACAAATTTTAATTTATGTCCGAAGAAAGTACCTATAAATTTAGGGTCATACCCTAATTCTGTACAAATTTTTTCAATTAGCGGGAAGTGATTTCGTTTAAAAATAAAGGTATATGTATCTTCCGGCACATTCCATTTTTTCAACTGATTATATCGTTCAATAATATCGTGAGGAAGATTTTTGCTAAGTTTATCTAAATAATCGTTTGGTAAAGGAATCGGCTTCGAGTCGGTATCTGGATACATTCGGTCGGCACCGGGAAGTACTCTTTCAAAAATAGTAGTTCCGTCTTTAAACGATTTTCTGGTTTCGGGAGGAACGCCGGCAAATGCCATTTTACAACGTTCTTCAATGGTTTCTAAGGCAGTGGGAATATCTTCTTCGGGACCCCAGAAAATAAGTTGAGCATCCTCGTCGGCACTTTTTAGCAGTTTTTTTATTTTAATAAAATCGGCTTCATTTACAATAGGGGTAAATTCTTCCGAATGAGTCATATTAGGCTTTTCGAGACAAGCAATTACTTTTAGTCGATCGCTAATTTCGTGGGCAAACATTTTATCGGGTTGTGTAAAATGAGAAAGAATTCCTTGAAAATGGGGAAGGTTAACAGCTACTAAAATATTTTTTTCTTTTTTAGCTTCTTTCAAAGGAGCATAAGAACCTTTAACCATGGTATATGGAATTACTACCTGGTTTATTTTCCAGTTTTTAGGTTCTGAATATCTGTTGTTTAATATTTTTTTAATGTTTAACAATGCCCACTGACGGAAACATTCATTATGGGTTAATTCGGGAATCCATTTGGTGTGAGCCACCCCTTTTATTTCTACGCGGGTTCCTCCTTTACAGCTCACATTAACATCTTCTCTGCCGGCGCCAATACCAACTCTTACCAATCCGGTACTTCTATTTAAAAAACGAATATAATCGCAGGCTTCTTTTACCTCATTGGGGTTGGCCATATCGGGATAAGTAACTGTTTCTATGAGAGGCATTCCCAATCGATCCGTTTTATATATGCGGGTATGTTTAATATCGCTAACTTCACGACAAGAGTCTTCTTCTAAACTTAATTGGATTAAACGTACTTTTTTATTTTTTAATGGTATTTCACCTTCTACTCCAATAATCGCGGTACGTTGAAAACCGGCAGGAATACTGCCATCGAGATACTGTTTACGGGTTATATGAACTTCTCCAACAATTTTAAGTTTAGATAAAAAAGATATTTTAATTGCATTTTCCAACGCTTCTCTGTTGAGCGGGAAAGGGGGTGTATCATCTACATCGTAAGTACACGTTGTTTCATTTTTTATCCGATACACAATATTTTTACGGGTTTTAAATTCCATTAAAGCGGTCCCGTCGTATTCGCCTA
>Ga0116184_10003751_pt1 | contig 12324 bp, 9 predicted proteins | sample AD_JPNNA5_MetaG_FD_89886 | JGI IMG/M metagenome (GOLD analysis project Ga0116184, IMG submission 89886) | Active sludge microbial communities of municipal wastewater-treating anaerobic digesters from Japan - AD_JPNNA5_MetaG | ecosystem: Engineered > Bioreactor > Anaerobic > Digestate | place... | reverse complement strand
TCACGCCCAGGATGAAGAACAAAGTGCCCAGCGTCCATAGCGTGCCGCATGACACGGACAGCGCTGTGTCGATGGCCTGCGCACGGGGCGTCTGGCCCGTCGCAGCGAAGACCGCGGAGAGCGTGATCACGACTCCCACAACCATCGTGAGCAGGAACTGCATGCTGCTCATGGTGCACATCTTGCGTGGGGCCATGTACAGCCCGAACAGCACCGAGCAGCCCAGAGCCAGACCCAGCCCAGCCGCATCGCTTGGCGTTGACATCGCGCACCGCTTTCGGTTACTGCTGGATGGCACTGCCTCGAACAGGAGCGCCGCACTGCCGTTGGAACATACGTTGGATCCCCTCCCAGTCGACGCCGACGGTGGCGCACGCGCGGGGCGGGGGCTGAGTCAGCGCCGCGTTGGCCGATGCGTGGGCGCACTGGGGGGTTGGAGTAGGCAGTGAGTGTGGAGAGGCTTTACGGCGTTGGGTCGCGACACGTCTGCGTCCTGCTTTCGCTCGTGGTGGTCTGGACCGCTGTAGTCCCTGCTCAGGCCTATGTCGGCAATTATATGGCGCTTTACTGGAGCGCGCGACGGAAGCTCGTGCAGGGCCACTTCGGCGCCGCCGAGCGCTACACCAAAGCGGGCATGAGCGAGGAGAAACGCTGGTGGAGCCGGCTGGACAGCCACACCCGAATGGTGGAGCGCCACGGGCTGTCCGCCACCGGCCGCCGACGGAGCCTCGTGAACATGGAACTGGCGTTTCTGAAGCTCCGCAGCGACTTCCATGCCGACCTGATGGCCCAGGCGGAAGCCCAACTCCGCGAGCTGCGGGAGCCCGGGTACGGCGTCATCGGCGCTACCTTCGAGGACCAACAGCTCGTCTACCGGCTCGACAAGGCGCTCATGATCGCCGAGGTTGCTGCCGCCCGGGCCGAGCAAGAGCAGCATGACTACGCCCGTGGACGTCAGCTGTGGGACGAGGCTCTTCGGCTCCGCGAACGATCACTAGCTGAGCTCAGAGCGCGACGTGAGTCCGTGGCTCAAGTCCCGGGCTCAGCGGCCCGCCTCGAGTACCTGGACGCGCAGATTGCCCGCTACGATGACATGCTCACCCGACTCCGGGCCGAATATGAGTGGGCCACCGACCCGTTCCGAGTCGCAGGCCGGATGCGCTTCAATGAGCTCAAGTCCGAGCTCTACACGGGCATGTACCGCAGCGTGTATGCGAAGCTCGGCCGCCATTACCGCGACAAGGCCATATACGCGTGCCTGCTCGCGACGGAGAAGGACGCGAGCCGCAAGGATCAGATGGACAAGCTGGCCGCCGAGCTCGCGGGCGGCGGTGACATTGGCGCCGACCCCGAAGCGCCAACCTGGTACTATTCGGTGGAGTTTGAGCTCCCGCTCTTCGAGTTCCCGCCGGGGGGCGACGAAAGATTCGACGAGGGGCTGGCCCGGCTCGCCGGCCGCGTCCCCGAAGACGATACCACGGACGCCGATGCCGACGCGCCTCCGGCCGGGGGCGAGCTCGTGCCGTTGGGCAACTAGCCCGCGGGCTTCGCGTCGCCCGGCTCGAGACGCTTCACCACCATGATCGCCACGTCGTCAGGGTGGCTGGTATCGTTCGCGTGCTGCCGGGCCGCGGCCAGCAAGCTCTGGGCGATGTGCTCGGCTGATTCCGCGACCCGTTCGCGGACGATGGACGCGATCGCCTCGAGCCCAAGTTCGCCGCCGGCGCCGTCTGAGGCGGTGGTGACGCCATCGGAGGCCAGCACCAGCACGTCCCCCGGGCCCATACCGCACTCGCCTTCCCGGTAGACGGCATCGGCCTGAATCCCGAGGGCGGGTCCGCCGAGCTCGAGCCACTCCACCTGACCACCGCGCCGAACGATTAGGGGGGGAACCTGGCCCGCGGTCGTATAGGTCAGGCGCCCCGTATCCGGTTCGAGCCGCGCCAGCGATGCCGCGATGAACGAGTCCTCCTCGATCGTTGAGCACATCACCTCGTTGAGGCATCGTGCGATGGCACCGGGTGTTTCGAGCATCTGGCTGGCCACGGCCAGACCGGCCCGGATCAGCGGGAGTTTCGCCACGCCGGAGATCGTCTTTCCGGCGATATCGGCCACGCAGAGCACGAAGGCGCCATCGGGACCCACCCGGATGTCGTAGTAGTCCCCGCCCCCGACGGCGTAGTCGGCGATATCGAAGGCTTTCGCGACATCGTACCCGGCGATGACGGGCAGCGTGGTGGGCAGGGAGAACTCCTGGACCGAACGGGCCAGTTCCACGCGCTGGTGGTACTCGACCATCACGCGCTCCTGCGCGAAACGCGCCTCGCGCTCCTGGTCCCGCACCCGTGCCATCGCCCCTGTGATGGCCGCCACGATCAGTAGCGGCACGAAGTGGCTCGACCCCATCCGCTGGCACGTAGCGGCGATGCCGTCCGCGTCGCCAACCTGCCACAGGTACAGCCCAATGGCCGCCACGGCCGACACCATGCTTCCCACCAGCCCGTACCGCATGGCCGCCATGAGCACCGTCAGGTAGAACAGCGTGAAGAGCACCGGCGCGTAACTGGGCGTCTCGCGCATCCATGCGCAGAAGACCAGCAACTCGATGCCCATGACGGCAGGACGCAGTCGGTCGGCCTTCATGTGCCGCGCCGACGACCACAGCACCACCGCCTGTAGACACAGGAACAGCAGGGTGATCGCGTAGAGGTTCCCGCGCGCCATCTGGCCCGACTGGACGGCGAAGGCCAGCGCGACGCACACGAATGTCACGCGGAACATGGCGGACATGGCGTCGAGGTCCGCCACCTCGACGCGTTGCAGCGCTCTGGGTCTGCGCTCGGAATCGGCCACGAGCCCCTCCGGCAGCCCGCGCATCGACTTCACCTACCCGGTGCGCTCCAGACGCCGCACCCAGCGATGCGCAGCGCGACCGCCAGTCCGAAGTATGCCACCACACCGCCCATCACCGCTACGTCCCGCCAGCCCAGTTCGGAGGCCATCAGCCAGGTACGTCGACGCCGGGCGCCAAAAGCCCGGCACTCGAGAGCCATGGAGAGCTGGTCGGCGCCGCGCAGTGTCGAGAGCAACATGGGAGCCAAGAGCGGCACATGGGCACGGGCTCGCCGAATCAGGCCGCCCGACTCCAGATCCAGCCCGCGAGATCTCTGGGCATCGATGATGTCGAGTGCCGTCGACACCACGGTGGGCACCAGGCGCAACGCCATGGCGATCACGAAGGCGAACCGGAACGGCACTCCGAGCCCCACCAGCCCCCGCGACATCTCTTCGGCTGTGGTGCATGATAGGAAGACCAGTCCCACGCACATGCCGGCAACCACCTTGAGCCCGGCGCCGAGACCGAACCATACTCCTTCGGCCCCGGATGCGCCCCGACCCGGTAGCACCACGGCCCAGACGAGCACTGTGAGGGCCACGAACAGAACGTACAGCCACCACAGCCGCAACAGGTTGCGGCCCGCCCCGGCGGTCACCGCCACCGCGACCGATGCCGCCAGGGCTGAGCCGGTGTACCGCGGATCGGCCAGCAGGAACGGTGCCGTGGCCCCCAGTGAGAAGAAGACCCACTTGGTCCGGGCATCCACGGCATGGAGCCAGCCCGGCTCCTCCACATATAGCCCCCACCTCATGGCGTCACCGCCGGCGTGAGCGCCGACACGAGCTCGTCAACCGATAGAGCGCTGATCCCGAGCTCGGATGCGATCCGGACCACGGTCGGCGCTCGGAGTCCCGCATCCTCCAGAACGCGTTCCCGGCCCAGGATCTCCCGAACCGTGCCGTCGGCCTGAACCCGGCCCTGGGCCAGTACCACCGCCCGGTGGGCATACTCCGCAACAACCCACATGGCATGGGTGACGATAACAACCGCCACGCCGCTCCGGCTCAGCCTCCGCAGCAACTCCATGGTCGCTCGGACTTCGATCGGGTCCAGCCCTGTAGTGGGCTCGTCGAGGACGAGAACCTCAGGCCGCTGGGCCAACGCCCCCGCGAGTGCGACCCGCTGCCGGTCCCCCTTACTCAACGTGATCGGGTCTTCGCGCTCTCGACCCACCAGGCCCACCGCCTCCAGGGCCTCGTGCACATGCCTCGCCGTGTCATCCGCGTTGCGCCCGAGCGCACGAGGACCAAACGCCACGTCATCGAACACCGTCTCAGCGAAGAGCTGGTGGTCCGGGTTCTGGGCCACGTAGGCCACCTTCGAGCAGATCTCACGGGTCGGAGCCAGTGCCACATCCAAGCCGCACACGCACACCCGCCCGGGTGCCGGCCGAATCAGACCGTTCAGGTGCCGCAGCAGCGTGGACTTCCCTCCACCGTTTCGGCCGACGACGGCAACAACCTCGCCACGACCTACGACCAGGTGGGCGTCCTCCAAAGCACGGACCGGCCCGTATGAGTGCGAGAGTCCCTGGACGGTCACCACGGGCTCCCCGCACGCAGGCGGGGAGGGAGGCGGGTCGACCCGCCGCACGACATAACCGGCATCCCTGATCGCCGACGCGACACGGGCGGGATCCATGTCCGCGCCGCCGGTCTTCAGACGCAACAGCGAAGCGATCCGCGCCATGGGTCCCGGCTCGAGCCCCATGCGGCACAACACCTCGGCGGGGGCGGGCTCGGCCGAGCTCCACGCCACATGACCCCGCGCGAGGAGCACCGTCTGGTCGTGCCCACCAGCTGACTCCGCCTGGTGGTCGGCCACAACGACCGCTCGACCGTCCCGCGCCAGGTTCTCCGCCGCACACGCAAGGCGGTCCCGCCCATCGGCATCCAGGTCGCTCGAAGCCTCGTCGAGGCACAGCAGGGCCGGACGCAGAGCCAGTACCGCCGCCACGGCAAGCCGCTGTTTCTGCCCGCCCGACAGGGCGTGAATGGACCGAGAGGCGAGAGCTCCGAGCTCCAGCGTGTCCAGGGCGTCGCGGACGCGGCGCCGAATCTCATCGCGTGGCAGCCCCAAGTTCTCGGGACCGAAAGCCACCTCGAGCTCGACGGTGGGGCAGAAGAGCTGCGCCTCGAAATCCTGGAACACGAGCCCGGCGTGCTCGGCAAGCTCCGCGACTTTGCGCGAGCGGGTGTCCACGCCGTCGACAACCATGCGGCCCGCCAACTCGCCTCGGACCGCATGGGGGATGAGCCCGTTGAAGCACCGGCACAGGGTGGACTTCCCGGCACCCGACGGCCCCAGGAGTGCGACCCGTTCGCCACGCCCGACGGCCAGATCGACGCCATCCAGAGCCCACTCGCGGCCATGTGCCTGATGGCTGCTAGTCGCGTAGCGGAAACCGAGACCCTCGGCCTGGGCGACGCAAGGGGCGCCGAGGCTCATGCAAGCGCCAGCCCGATCAGGGCCAATGCCAGGAATGGGGCCTGAACGGGCCAGACCCCGGCAGCCGGTAGCCCCGCCCGGTCCGGCAGTGCCGCGAACTCACCCGAGTAGAGACCCAGCCCGACGGCGTACAGACCAACGAGTCCGATCCACATCAGACACCGCCCCATGCGCGGCGCCCGAGGGACGCTAATGTCATCGGGCGGAAGAACATCCGCCACCAGGAGCCCCCATCGCTTCGCGCGCGGCAGAACCGCGGGCAGGAGCAACGGGAGCAACAAGGCGATCGCCACCGTGTTGTTGATGGCGATGATGGACGCCAGGAAGCCGAACGGCTGGCTACCCAGCACCTCGGTGCCGAAGCCGATGATCCCGCCGCACATCATTGAACTCGCAACGGCCGTGGGCAGCACGGGGAGCATGCTCTCCCCCCAGCGCCGCAGGGTGGCCGTGGCGACCAGGCCGGCCCCGGCCAACAGGAGCGCCACTCGTCCGGCATAGTGCGTCCACCCGGCCTGACTCCCCTCGCCTGGCGACCACGTCACCACGGCCGCCACAGCCACGAGGGCGCCGAGCACGCCGAGGATCAGTCGGCCAAGCCAGGTGGGGGCCGGACCTCTTCCCGTCGCGCCCATCTCATTCGGGACCTCTGCGAGGGCCAGCTCGCGAGACACCGGCCCCCGATACAGCTTGTACGCGGTGTACGCGAATCCCAGGTTGCCGATGAATCCGAAGGCAGACGATGGGCCCTGGGTCCCCCCGAGGATGTCTCCGATCAGGTTGCCGATGGCGGCCCCCCACGCCCCCGCCGGGCCCGCGATGATCCCCATCAGTACCGGGATCACCACTGTCGGCCGGATCTCCGTGAATCCCGGAAGGATGACCAGCGCCTTGAAGGGCACCGTCAGTCCGCCATACAGCGCCGCGGTCAGAGCGGCAAGCACGACCATCTTCGTGCTCTGCCACATCGTCAACAGCTCGCGCACCGGGAACCTCCATCTCGTGGCGGAATCTGTTTCGTGTTGCGCCGGGAACCCTCCTGCCGATGCCGTGGCGGTGCGCCGCCCTCGGAAGGAGGCCTGGCGACCATAGAGAACCTACTTGCAGTCTCATTCGGGGACTGTGGAGGGCTTCATGGGGATCTGCCAGGCTGTGTTGCGCGCCGCCATCGTTTTGGTGCCCACGATCCTCGCCGGGTGCAATCCGGTAGGCTGGATCACGGACCAGCTCGAGACGGGTGACATTCTCGACAAGCTGGCGGGGGAGACCCGGATTCAGTACACGGTTCAGATGTCCGGGGGCGCGGCCATCGCGGGGGCTACGATGAGCTTCTATGCCCTGACCACCGGGGGCGACTTCACCAACATCGATGACTGGGAGACGGTGGCCGACGCCTCGGTGACCACGGGCAGCGATGGCACGGTCATTGTGCGCGTGCTGTCGTCGCCCAACGAGGCCGGTGACGCCATCGTGCGTCCGGAGACCCACTATCGCATCGTCTATGAAGCTCCGGGTTTCCGGCGGTCGGTCGCGTCCCAGGCCCCCTATGACCTCAACACGGGGCTCAAGTCAAAGACGCTCGAGCTCACGCCTGAGACACTCAGCCGCTAGCTCGCTGGGCCTCTGCCGAACCCTGGGGGGCCGCCTGCACCACGTTGCCGAACTGCAGCTCGTGTAGTTGCCAGTAGGCCCCGCGCGCGGCCATCAGCTCGGCGTGGCTACCTTGCTCAACGACGCGGCCGCCGTCAATCACCAGAATGCAGTCGGCTTGCCGTACTGTCGCCAGTCGATGGGCGATCACGAACGCCGTGCGCCCGCGCATGAGTCGTCGCATGGCTTCCTGGATGTGAATCTCGGTCCGCGTGTCGACGCTGCTCGTGGCCTCATCGAGGATCAGGATCGCCGGGTCCGCCAGCACGGCACGCGCGATGGCTAGCAGCTGGCGTTGCCCCTGGCTCAGACTGCCGCCGGCCTCCGAGAGCGGCGTATCCAGCCCGTGCGGCAGATGGCGGATGAACCCGTCCGCATTGGCCAGCCGCGCCGCTTCCTCGATCTCCTCATCGGTCGCGTCGAGCCGGCCATAGCGGATGTTGCCCCGCACGGTGTCGGCGAAGACAAAGGTGTCCTGCAGCACGACCCCCAGGGCCCGGCGGAGTTCATCGCGCCGCACATGCCGGATGTCGCACCCGTCGATCAGAATCGATCCCGAGCCCACATCATAGAAGCGCGTGAGCAGGTTGATGATGGTCGTCTTGCCCGCGCCCGTGGGGCCGACCAGCGCGATGGTCTGTCCGGCCTGGGCGTGAAAGGTGACGTCGCGCAGCACCGGCTGCTCTGGGAGATACCCGAAGTCCACGTGGTCGAAGGTCACATCGCCGCGCACTGGCACCAGCGCCGCCGCGTCGGGCGGGTCCTCCGGCTCCGGAGGTTCATCCATGATGGCGAACACGCGCTCGGCCCCCGCGATGGCGAACTGGACCGAGGCCCACAGGCTCGCCAGCGCGTTGATCGGACGAGAGAACTGCTCCGCGTAGCTCAGGAAAGCCGCCACCGTCCCCACCGTCACCCACTGGCGAAGTACCATCCACCCTCCCGCACACGCGAGTATGGCGAAGGCGATGTTCCGCGAGAGGTTCATGAAAGGCCCCATGGCGCCGGCCACGATGGCCGCGCGCGTCGCGCTCCGCCTCAGGCGCGAGTTAGCGCCCTCGAAGTCGGCGATGGCCCGCCGCTCTCCCCGAAACGCCCGCACCACCCGTTGGCCGGTGATGGTCTCCTCGATCAGCCCGTTCAGGACACCCAAGTCCTCCTGCCGTTGACGGAACTCCTCGCGACTCGCCTTGGCGATCCACCGTGTCAGCGCGAACACCAGCGGCGTCGTCGCCACCGCCACGATGGCGAATCGCCAGTTCATCGCCACCATCGCGGCGCCCGCGCCCACGATTCCCAGCACGCACCCCACCAGCTGGATCACCGTGTTCGCCAACGCGCTGTTAATGGCTTCGGTGTCGTTGGTGATACGGCTCATGACCTCGCCATGAGGATGGCTGTCGAAGAACCGGAGCGGCAGGGCCTGCAATCGGCGGAACAGGTCGCGGCGGATATCGAGGAGTGTCTCCTGTGAGACACGCACCATGATGATGGTTTGCATCCACGCGAAAGCCGCTGAGAGGATGCTGCACGCAATCATCAGCCCCACGACCGTGGCCAGGCCCTCCATGCGACCCGGCGCGATGCATCCGTCGATGGCGCGACGGGTCAGGGCCGGACCAAGCAGTCCCAAGCCCGTGCTTCCCGCGACCAGCAGAGACACGATGACCAGCCGAGACCAGTACCGGCCCAGATACGACCACATGCGGAACAGCACTGCACGCACGTTTTCGGGTTTGGCAGCGTCGACCATGTGCGCGAAAGGACCACGCCCCGGGCCGGGGCCGGGCATGGGGCCGGGATGTCCTGCCGGTCGCTCTGGTGTGCGAGAGGAGCTAGCCACGGCCCACTTCCACCTCGCCCAACTGCGACCGCGCGATCTCCTGGTAGACGGGGCTCCGTTCGAGCAGCTCGCCATGCGTCCCCGCCGCCGCGATCACCCCATTCTCGAGCACCAGAATCTGGTCCGCATCAACCACCGAGCCAATCCTCTGGGCCACGATCAGCCGGGTGCACGGGTGCGACGTCTCCCCGAGGGCGCGCATGATGTGGGCCTCGGTCGCTGCGTCGACCGCGCTCGTGCAGTCATCGAGTATCAGTATCGATGGGTGGCACAACAGGGCCCGAGCGATGGCCAATCGCTGCTTCTGGCCCCCGGAAAGGTTCACGCCCCGCTGTCCGAGCACGGTCTCATAGCCGTTAGGAAAAGCCATGATGAAGTCGTGGGCTTGTGCCTGCCGGGCGGCCTCCTCCACCTCCTCGTCGGTGGCATCCGGCCTGCCGTAGCGGATGTTGTCGCGGATGGTGCCCGAGAACAAGACCGTATCCTGGAGAACCACACCGATCCTCGCTCGGAGGTCCTCCTGTCGCATGTCCCGGACGTCCACGCCATCGACGAGGACGCGCCCGCCCGTGACGTCGTAGAACCGAGGTACGAGATGGGCGAGACTCGACTTCCCTGATCCCGTGGCCCCCATGATGGCCACCCTCTGACCCGGTTCTGCAACGAACGACACGCCACGAAGTACCGGGTCGGCCTGCTGGCCGTCATAGCTGAATTCGACCCGCTCAAACTCGAGACGGCCCCGCCGCTCGGGACTCTCGGCGACCGATGCCGCGTCCCGCACCTCAGGCTCGGCGTCCAACACCTCGCGGATCCTCTGGGCTGAGGCCTCGGCCTGCGCAAGGCGGATGATGAGCATGCCGACCATCATCAATGAAGAGAGCATCTGCAGCAGGTAGCTCACGAATGCCAGGAGCTGGCCCACTTTGGTCGTTCCCGCCTGGACCTGCCACCCCCCGAACCAGATGACACCGGCTACCCCCAGGCTCACCAGTGTCATCATGATGGGCATGGCGATAGCCATCAGGCACGCGGCGCGGACACCCCACTCCATGAGATCCACGTTGGCCCGCTCGAAACGCTGGCACTCATACTCGGCCCGCACGAATGCCTTGACGACTCGCACACCGGCCAGATTCTCCTGGAGGGTGACATTGAGCCGATCCAGTCTCTCCTGAACCGCAAGGAAGAGCGTCTGACCCTTGCGACTGATAGCCACCAGAGCAAGAAGCACGAGGGGACCGACAGCGGCCAGCAGCCAAGAGAGCTGTGGACTCGTCAGCACCGCCATGATGAGGCTACCCACGACCAGCAGGGGCGCTCGGACCAGGATGCGGAGGAGCATGGCCACCGCTTCCTGGACCTGGTCGACGTCGCTCGTGAGCCGAGTGATGAGCCGACCGGTCTCCAGACGGTCCAGGTTCGCAAAGGAGAGCTCATGGATGCGCCGGAAGAGGGCCCCGCGAACGTCGGTCCCGAAGCCATACGCGGCGATGGCCGTGAACACCGAGCACCCCATACCGCCAATGAGGCCCACCACGCCCGCCGCCAGCATGAGGCCACCGATGCGGACCACCATCTGCGTGTCATGCCGCGCGATGGCCTGGTCGATGATGGTCTGAAGCAGACGAGGCTGGACCAGGTCCATCGCGACCTCGAGTGCCATGAGAAGGGGGGCCAACAGCGCGGAAGCCCAATAGGGCCTCAGGTAGCTGAGGAGGCTCCGAAACAACCTCACCGAACGCGGTCCCCCTATCCCTATGCCGCAGGTCCCCCAATGCGTGCCCCGCGGCTCCCACACAATTAGTTGCACATGCAAGTATACCAGCTAGCGGCACCGCGAACAGCTGGTTCCCTCCAGGCACCGCCTCGCACGCATCGCCCCGAGTGGTCCCGGCGCAGGGCGCGTCGCCGTTTGGCAGGCCGAGCATGGAGACGCCCCCGAGGTGACGTCGCGCTGCCGCTCTGCAGGTCACCCCGCCGCTCCAATGCGACCGGGAGCGACTCGCCGTGTGCGCGCGGGCTAGCTTGCGCGCTGGGGCTTCTGTGGGCGGTCTCGGCATGGGGTCAGGGGCCCAACCTCGTCCCAGACCCCGGCGTAGGAGACGATGGCGTTCCGGTGATGCACACTCTGACACGGTCCAAACCCTGGGCACTGTCCGCGGGCTCTCCATAAGGACCCAAGAAAGCGAGGTGGCCTATGTGCTCGCCGAGACCGGCACCAACACGCCCGCGAAGCGTCCATCTTTCATCGGCGCTATGGTTACCAGCTGGACCTCAATACTGGCCTGGGCCGCCGATCTCGCCACGCGCATGGCTCCGGACTACGAGGGAGTCAGCGCCGCCGACCTGGCGGCGCTCTACCATCAGGCGCCCGATGGGCGCGGGGCTAGTCCCTGAGGCCGGCTCTCTCGCAGGTCTGTCGACCCGGACACCTTGGTGCCCGGGCAACGAACGCACGTCCCGCGCGAGAGTCAGCCGCCGCCCTACTCCTCGAAATCGCCGACCACCAGGTTGTCCCGGTGGACGACCACATCCCCCCGCCCCGCACCGATGAGAGCCGCGATGTCCTGGCTGTGGTGCCCCTTGACACGCTGGACCTCAGCCGACGAGAAGGCGGACAACCCCCGGCCGATCTCCCACCCGCTCTCGTCAGCGATGGCCACGAGGTCGCCGGCGGAGAACTCGCCCTCGACGCGCACCACTCCCACAGGTAGCAGGCTTGCGTTGCGTCGCGTCAGGCTCTCCTTGGCCCCGGCGTTCACGACAATGGTGCCCACCGCCACCGGGGCGAAGGCGACCCACCTCTTGCGGCTGCGGAGCCCGTTCGGATCCGGCTGAAAACGCGTGCCGAGGCACTCGCCCGCCACAACGCGCGGGATCACGTCGGGCTCCTTGCCATGCGCGATGATCACGGCGGCGCCCGCCCGGGTGGCTCGCTGCGCCGCGTGCAGCTTGCTGACCATGCCGCCAGTTCCAGCCAGCGTCGTGCTGTCCTTGCCGTGCCGTAGGACCTCGGGCGTGAGAACAGGCACCTCGCGGATTAGCCGGTCGGTGATGGCCCCGCTGTCGGCATCGACCTCGTGCAGACCATCGACATCGGACAGGATCAACAGCAGGTCGGCCGAGACCACACAGGTGACCAGGGCGGCCAACATGTCGTTGTCGCCGAATCGGATATCCTCGATCGCTACGGTGTCGTTCTCGTTGACGATGGGCACGACGCCGTAATCGAATAGTGCGGAAAAGGCGCGACACGCGTTGAGGTAACCCGAGCGCTGGGCCAGCCCCTCGCGCGTCAGCAGGACTTGAGCCACCGTCATCCCATGCCAGTAGAATGCCTGATGGTAGACCTGCATGAGCAGTCCCTGCCCGACCGCTGCATTGGCCTGGAGGCTGGCGATGCTCTTGGGCCGTCGCTTGAGCCCCAGGCGCTCCATGCCCGCCCGGATGGCGCCCGATGTGACCAGCACTACATCACGGT
>Ga0116184_10003750_pt1 | contig 12325 bp, 12 predicted proteins | sample AD_JPNNA5_MetaG_FD_89886 | JGI IMG/M metagenome (GOLD analysis project Ga0116184, IMG submission 89886) | Active sludge microbial communities of municipal wastewater-treating anaerobic digesters from Japan - AD_JPNNA5_MetaG | ecosystem: Engineered > Bioreactor > Anaerobic > Digestate | place... | reverse complement strand
CCGTACTGTTTGAGCCTCACGAAGTGAGGCGAGTTTACGGGTCCGGCCTTAAGACGCAGGTCTCGGCTGCATCAAAAGGCGATCCCCGGTGAAGGAAGGGCCGCCCCTGCCTCCTCGCCTCCGAACGAGTGAGGCAAGTTTACAGCTGCATTAAAAGGCAATCCCCGGTGACGGAAGAGTCGTCCCTGCTTCCTCTCCCCAGAACAATCCATTTGACACCTCTTCACATCAAAGGATAAGCTATCGTGAATCCTTTATATTAGGTACGCATATGAAGCTGATCTATGGTTTGGGAAATCCGGGGAAAAGGTACGAGTACACCCGCCACAATATCGGCTTTCTCGTTGCGGATTTCCTGGCCGACAAATGGCGCATTCCCATGAAGCCCGCAGGCGGTGAGCTCGTCTGCGGCAAAGGGCAAATCATGAAGGTCCCGGTCGTGCTCGCCAAGCCGCAGACCTACATGAACCTGAGCGGGGAGCCCCTCCGGGGCAGGAAGATCGCGGCCGAAGACCTCATCGTGATCCATGACGACCTCGATCTCCCGGCAGGCACGGTGCGCGTGAAGCAGGGCGGAGGGACCGGAGGCCACAAGGGCCTGGAGTCTGTCTTCAGTGCGCTCGGAGACAACGGGTTCGTCCGGATACGGTGCGGCATCGGCAGGCCCTTTGATGGCTGCGACGCAAGCGACTATGTGCTCGGACTTTTCCCCAAGGAAGACATCGATCTCGTGAAAGAGCAGATCTTCGATGCGGCGTCTGCCGTAGAGATGTGCCTGAAGGAAGGGGTCGTCAAGGCGATGAACACCTTCAACAGGCGTGACAAGACAACCCCGGAGGAATGAGCGGAGAGGCCCGCTGCGTCAGCGGACGTCCAAGAAAGCGCGAGATCTCCTGGATTCCCGCCTTCGTGGGAATGACGGAACATTCAAAATCGATGCCGACAAAATATCAGCCTGCCTTTTTCGCAAAGGGGTCCTGGCATCCCTGCCTGCTCGACTTGTACCAGAGAGAGCCCCCGACCGCGGCAGCCGCAATGAGGAGCTTGTGCCGCCAGATGAGAGAGAAGACCCCCCGGGAGATCCAGAGCCCGAATTTAAGGCCGATGAGGCCGGCAAAAACGAGGACCACCGGCTTTGCTTTCTGTTTGATGAGATCGAGCCTGGTCTGAAGCTCAGACTTTACCTCCACGAGCTCCTGGACGACGGCACCCGGTTCTTTGTTCAGCTCTTTTTCAGCCATCTCATATCCTCCGCAATCCTGCCGAATCTGGTGCGTGCCTCACCGAAATCCTTCTTCGCCTTGAGCAGGGCAACGAGGCCCATGACCAGACCGACGAGAAAGAGGAAGGCGGTCACGATCAGGGCAGAGGCCCAGGGCGCAAACCAGATGTTGAGCACCAGCACCAGGGTTACCAAAAGAAAGATGCCTGAAAGCGCCATGAACACAAGGCATGCCACCCCCAGGATGACTATGGGCAGACTGCTTTTGACAATGCCCTGCACGGTCTCTTTCACATAGGCCTTCTCGAGCGTCGCAAAGCTCTTGACCAGCTTTATGAAACGTACAATCAAACCGAACGTCGATTCCCCATCATACTTCCCCATTGCCATTCCCTCCTCGAACGTACGAGAGACTCTTTGCATCTGCTCAAAGCTCGCCGGGTATACCGGCTGTCTGCCCATGGCAAATTCAAGCGTCAATCTTTAAAATGCATTGTTCTTCAAGAGGTTGCAACAAAAATCTTTTCAACCCGGATAATTCTCATCAGAAATGTCAAAAATATATTTCCCGGTGTGCCGAGACAGAGGTTTCACAGCCTCCCCGTTTCACTCCGGGACCATAGAGTACATTGTATCCTCAAGCCTCTCCGGCTCAAGTCCGGTGGGATCTCAATCGTGAGCTTATGCCAGGAAAAGCCACGAGCCGCTTTAGTTAAGCGGCTCGTGGTGGAGCGGATACAGCGGGCTTAAAGCGATGATGTTCAGGCCTGGTATCTGTACTTCCCAAGATGCTCTTTGGTCCTGATGTAGTCGGTGTACATTCTCCCGATGCACAGGCCTATGCCCAAGATGAACAGCCCGATCATGAAGGCAGGCTCCGTGCCTATCTTCACATCGATCCATCTGCCAACAGAGAGGAACAGAAACGAGGAGACAACAATGGTAAATCCCCAGGCGCTCATCATCATGATGTGATGGAAGTCCTTCGCATCGTTCCTGGGTCTTCTCTTCTGCTTTACCATGGCTCTCTCCTCCTTTCTTTATGCCCGCCCTCCTCATGAAAGAGGAGGGCAGGTCATCGAGGCTCCTTTACGCCGTAAGATCAGCTTACCAGGTTCTTCACGGCCCCGATGAAGGGAGCGGTGAACATCGCAACGAGCATGGCATACAGGGCGAACGACCCTACTGCCTCGCTCAGGTACATTCTCGGATAGCGGTGCTTCAAGGAGACGATGGTGAGGCCTCCCATGATCAGGCAGCCCAGGTGGAAGTAGGGGAAGTTCCCGCCTGCTGCAGTGGCATTGGCGGCAAAGGCGAAGGTTCCGGTAATGAGAACGACGAAGAGCGCTACGATTGCTGTCTGGAATGTTCTTTTCATGGTAAGGACCCTCCTTTTGTCTTAGCTTTGTGTTTGCTTGTCTGCCTTCTCTTTAGGAAGAAGCGTGCCAACGGGGATCATTCATGGGATATTTCTTGTAACGCACTGATCTTGCTCATGAAAAGAGAGACGCTCCCTCTGCCGTGCCCTGCAGACTCTCCAGAAGATTCCCCGGCAAATTAAAAAGAACGTTCATCCCGTTCTATGAAACGTCGAATAGAGGGGGGTATCAGTCGGCACATACATTCGTTCAATTGATCATCTCTTTTATGCGGGAGAAGAAGGACTCTTATCTGTGAGGCGAAACGGGGGAGAGTTCTTGAAGAGGGGGTCTTGGATACATCTATTGAGTATAAAATATTTAAGTCAGCTCAGTCGCGCTCGAAGGGGATGTTGTACTTCTCGAGCTTGCGCTCGAAGGTGGGGCGAGAGATGCCCAGGATGTCGCAGATCTCCCCCTTGTTCTTCTTGGTGTCCTTGAGCACTCTCCGGATGTGCCGCTCCTCGACCTCGTCGAGGGTGAGGATCCTTCCCGAGGCGTCGCGGAAGAAATCTTCCTCCTGTCTGGCAGGCTTGTGCTGGCCGGGCGCATCGTTCAGCTCCGGAAAGTCGGACCTCACGAGGACCTGCCCCTTGGCCACCACGGCTGCACGCACGAGGAGGTTTTCGAGCTCGCGGATGTTTCCGGGCCAGCTGTAGTGGTTGAAGATCTCGATCATCTCGTCGGAGACGCCCACGATGTGCTTGTGGAGCTCCACGTTGATCTTCGCCAGAAGGTAGTCGATGAGCGGCTTCAGGTCTTCCCTGCGCTCCCGGAGAGGGGGGATGGTTATGGTGACGATATTGAGCCGGTAGTACAGGTCGTCCCTGAAGAGTCCTTCCCGTATGAGCTCCTTGAGGTTCTTGTTGGTGGCTGCAACGATCCTGGCGTTGACTTTGATCCGGTCTTTTCCTCCGACGCGCTCGAACTCCTTTTCCTGGAGCACGCGCAGGAGCTTTGCCTGGAGGTTCAGAGACATTTCGCTGATCTCGTCGAGGAAAACCGTCCCGTACCGGGCGAGCTCGAATTTTCCGGGCTTGCGGTTTATGGCGCCGGTGAACGAGCCCTTTTCATGGCCGAAGAGCTCGGACTCGAGCAGGGTCTCCACGATCGCAGAGCAGTTTATCCCGATATACGGCTCGTCCGCCGCGGTGTTGTTGTGGATGACCTTGGCGATGAGCTCTTTTCCCGTTCCGCTCTCGCCCTGGATGAGCACGGGAGTCCTGCTCTGGGAGACCACGCCGATCGTCTTGAAGATCTCCCTCATCTGGGGGCCGATGCCGATGATGTCGCCGACCTTGTAGTCCCTCGAGGATTCCACGAGAAGGCCCTTGATCTTTTTTTCCATCTCCAGGGCGTGAACCGCCTTCTTGATGGCGATGTCGAGCTCGTTGACGTCGACCGGCTTGTGGATATAATCGAAGGCGCCTTCCTTCATGGCCCTGATCGTGGACTCCATGTCGTGATGCGCCGTGATCATGATCACCTTGACGTTTTCATCCTCTTCGCGGAGCTCCTCGAGGATCCTGAAGCCGTTCACGTCGGGGAGCCGGATGTCGAGGATGACCACGTCCGGCGCATTCTGGGTGAACATGTTCAGCCCGTCCGTGCCCGTGGGCGCGGTGGCGACTTCGTACCCTTCCTCCGTCAGATAGAGGTCGAGCGTCTCCCGGATCGAGCTGTCATCATCGATAACGAGTATCTTCGACATCATACGTGCCTTTACTCATCGTCAAAACCGGTGCCGATCGTGACTGATCATATCCTGTCATTGTATGTTCATATACTCAAGAATCCCTCGGAAGAGAAATGATAAATCGCGTGCCTTCACCCATTTTGCTCGTGACCTCGATCTCTCCGCCGTGCTGATCCACGATCTTCTTCACCTGGGTGAGGCCCAGACCCGTGCCGTAGCTTTTCCGGGTGAAGAACGGGTTGAACAGATGGGGCAGGTCGTCCTCGGCGATGCCGCAGCCGTTGTCCTCGATCTCGATCGTGATGAGGTGCTTCATGTCCTTTAAGGAGATTGTGAGCTGTCCGCCGGGCTCCATGGCATCGCTCGCGTTCTGGAAAAGGTTGATGAGGGCCTGCCTGAGCATGGCCTGGTCGACCGGGATGCTCCTGAGGTCCTCGGGAAATCTCTTGTGCACCTCGATGTTTTTGTCCTTCAGGGACTTCTCGACCATGGCGAGGGCGCCTTCTACGACCGCCCGCATATCGGAAGGCTCCTTGTGGGGGTCGAGGGGCTTGGCATAGATGAGCACGTCGCTGACGAGCTTTTCGAGGTGATCGACCTCCCGCTGAGCTATCTTGAAGCGCTTGAGGTCGTTGCCTTCGGGCTGCATCCGTTTCTCCAGGATTTGCAGGCTCATCTTGATCGAGGAGAGGGGGTTCCTGACCTCGTGGGCGATCCCGGCCGAGAGCTGACCGATGGCGGCGAGCTTCTGGCTCTCGTAATACTTCTTCTCGAGGTCCTTGAGCTCGGTGATGTCGCGCTCGACGAGCACGAACCTGTCGGTTCCCTTGAGCGGCCCCGGGGTCATCATGAGGAGCTTCTTCGTTCCGTCCCTGGCTGTCATCTCGAGCTCGTAGGGCTTGAAGATCCCCTTCTTCGCGTCCTCGAACTTCGAGAGGGCATACGCCCTGTGCTCGGGCGCAACGTGCTCGGTGAAGTGCTTTCCCTTCGGGTCGTACCTGCTCCTGCGGTCTCTGATCTGCCTGCTGGCGAAGTTGATGATGCCGTCCCTGTTGATCTCGTAAATCTTGTCAGGGAGGCTGTCCACGATGCTCAGCAGATAGTTGTAGAGCTCCTCGACCTCCTTGCCGAGCCTGATGTTCTCTTCGAGCTCGTTCTGGAGGGTCTCGGCGTATTCCTGCAGGCTGTTCGTGAGCTCGACCTCCTTGGTCACATCGAGGAAGGTCTCGATGGCGGCCACGATCTCGCCTTTCTCGTCGAAGATGGGGGCGGCGAGAAAATGCATGTGGCGGTCCTTGCCCTTGACGTTCGTGAAATCCTTTATGGCCTCGTATGCGCCCTCGATGGTCTCGGACTTCATCACCTTGCCCTCGCCGTAGAAGTGCTTGAAGGCATCGGTGTTGCCGTCGATGATGAAGTCGGCGAGGAAGGGCCTCTTCTCGTGGTAGAACGGCTTGTAGTAGTCTCTCGTGCCGATCATCTCCTTCGAGCTGTAGCCTGTCAGGTCGGTGCAGGCGCGGTTCCACAGGATGACCCTGTGGTCGTTGTCCAGCACGAAGGTAGGCACGGGCGAGCCTTCGATGATCCCCTCGACGGTCTTCTTTTCTCTGAGGAGCTTGCCCTGCCAGACCTCTCTCTCTTTGAGCCGCTTGAGCTCTTCCTTGAGGCGCGCCCGCTTGACGTCGGACCGTGCGATGGAGACCGTGGTGACCACGACCACGGAGATGAGGCCGATAGCCCCGAGGATGATGTTCAGGGATGCGCTGCGGATGGGCTTCAGAATCTTGTCGTATGGGGTGACGAGGACGATCCACCACTGTTCGATGCCGATGCGGACAGGCGCGTAGGCGATGATGCACCTGACATCGACCCCTTTCTGGGAGAGGGTCAGCTCGCTGTAGTGCACGGGATTGTAGGAGAACATCTTGAACGCCCTGTCTCCCTGAGGAGACATCTTCGTGATGTCGTGCGCGAGGATGTCCTGATTGGGATGGAAGATTATCCTGCCCGACTCGTCCACGAGCCAGAAGTCATTCATATAGGTACGGTCGATCGGTATGGACCGGCCGAGGATGAGCTGGGGCGGCATAATGGCCAGAAGGGCGCCGTTGTACTTTCCCTCGGCGCCTATGATCGGCATGCCGATCCCGATGGCCTTGCCCTGAATGCTCCTCTGTCCTGTCCCCAGACCGCCGATATTGCGGATCTCGCCTGTGTATCTCAGGCTCATCTTCTTGAGTGCATGCTCGATGGCAGGGTCGTCGAACCGCTTTCGTTTGAGCCTGGCAGATATGTCTTTGGGATATCCGTCGACGACGAGGCCGTCCTCGTCGATCTCCACGATGGCGAGCACGATCTCCTGGAGCTCGGCATGGAGCGCCTGGATATGCTCGATCTTCTTCTCGGGACTTATGTCTTCGGCAGACAGGAGCTTCGAGAGCATGATCATGCCCTTTTCGCACTTCGCGATGGACTCCTCGGTCCTCGAGGCTATCTGGCCGGCGATCGAGGCCTGCTGTGCGCTGAAAAGCTCGACTATCGCCTGCTCACGCACGTTGTAGACGGTCAGCGCGAGGAGGATGATCAGCACGACGACGGTCAGGGCGGTGAGCCAGATAGAGTATCTCAAGTATGAACCGGAACGCATGATCTTCATCTAGAAAAGGGTGTGTCTCATCGTTCTCTCATCAATGAATGGTGTGCCGGCCAGGCAGCCATTCATGAGGCGTTGCCGTCCCCTTCTTCATGTTCCGCATAGGCTATCAGTGCATAGATGGCAAAGGCAAAGAGCAGAGACACCACGAGCGTAACGAGCCCGCTCTCAATGCCGATGACTACCTCACAGAACAACCAGGCTACAAGATATGCTGCAATGGCACCGATCTCTCTCATCTTCGAACCTTTATCATCTCTCTGTTCTCAACCGGGCTTTTTCTTCGGTCAACCCCTGGCATTTCCCATACCATTTCAGCGGGGTAAAGTCACGAACTCTCTGTTTCATATTATTAAATGAGCACTTTCACTCGGTATAGAGAATACGGAATATTAAACTTTAATTTGAAACGTTTATATAAACTTTCTTTCAACGGGGGTGTGGGTGATTGAACGAAGTATAGAAGGGAGTGGGGTGGGGGCGGGGATGCGGGGGAGGTGCGGGGGGAGTGAAGGATGAGGAGTGGAGGGGGTTTGGGGGGATTTGGGGGTTTGCGGGGAGAGCTGGCATGTGAATTGCTGAGGTGGAGGTTAAGGGCATCGGTCGTAAAGACAGGGTCGGCGGCCGGGGCTCTTTGGGCAGAGACGAAAAAAATCAAGGGATGAAGAAAGGAGAAAGAACATGTATCGCACCACAGCTAAAGTCTTATTCTCGTTTGCAGCGACGGCGGTTGTCTACCTGTTGACCTCTCCGGTTGTTGCCTTTGCAGCGGATGTGATCCCCAACCAGCAGGATCCCTATGTGAAGGTCATCTTCTCGGTGGGCGCCATGATCGGGGCAGGGCTTGCCATCGGGCTGGGATGTATCGGGGCCGGTGCAGGCATCGGTAATGCCGCGGCAGGGGCATCGGAGGCAGTGGGCAGGAACCCTGCGGCCCAGGGCAAGATCATGATGACCATGATGGTGGGTATGGCCATGGCCGAGTCCATTGCGATCTACTCGCTGGTCATATCGCTCATTCTCCTTTTCGTGAATCCGTTCAAGGCATTTCTCTTCGGCTGATGGGGGACATATCAGGGAAAGGGCAGTGGCATTTTGGTGAACACGGGAGTAAGACAGTACTAGGACAAGGGGGAAAAATACATGGCTGAATCGATCAAAGGAAGCCGCATCTTAACGGTGGCACGGTTATTTTTCCTGCTCGTTGTCATCCCCTTATTACTGATATCTTCCCTCATAGCCTTCAGCATCGTTCATTTTGGCGGCATCTCGCGGAGCGGCGCCACGCTTGCGCTCGACCAGAAGTCTCAGCAGGAGATCAAGGTCAGGGCGGTGGATCTTGCGCAAGGGGTGGCCGACTTTATCCGGGAGCGGCAGAAAGACGCGCTCATCGGGACGATTCTTCCCTCCACGCCTCGGGCGTACCAGGAATTCTTAGCGACGAAGACCGGGGATGTGTGGGTAAAGAAGGAAGGGGCGGTCGTCAAGGAGCAGCTGCCGCTGTATGTGGAGATGTCGTACATAGACAGGAACGGCAACGAGCTCATCAAGATATCAGACGGCAAGGCAGCGCCGGCAGGAGAGCTCAAGGATGTGAGCAATCCTGCCAACACGCTCTATAAGAGCGAGGACTACTTTGCGAAGGCCAGGGTCTTGAACAAGGGGCAGGTGTACATATCGCACGTGACGGGGTGGTATGTGAACAAGGCCGAGTTCGAGCAGGGCAAGAGGTTTGCAGGGATCGTGAGGATGGCGACGCCGGTGTTTGACAAGCAGGGGTTTGTCGGGGTGGTGGCGTTGGCGCTCGACTCGAGGCACTTAAGCAAGTTTACGGACACGATCATCCCCACCGAGAGCGAGCATGTGGTCAAGGCGGACGCTGCGAGCGGCAACTATGCGTACATGGTGGACAGCCGGGGGTATGTGATAGCGCATCCGCTCGACTATCGTATCGAGGGTCTCTACAAGGACGGGACCCCGGTGCCGCCGCTGACGCCGGCGAACGTCGAGGAGATGAAGAAGAAGGGGGAGGAGGTCTTGAACCTCCTGGCGATCGACGGGATCGAGCCCGAGCTTGCGGCGGTGGCCAAGGATGCACTCTCCGGCAGGTCCGGGATCAAGACGTACACGTTCGAGGGCCGCAAGAAGATGGTGGCCTATGCGCCGATTCCCTTCTATAGCGAGGACTATCCGAAGCCTGCGGGGTTCGGGTGGATAGGAATGGGAGTGGACATCGAGAAGTTCAACGAGCAGGCCAAGCTGACTTCCGAGAGGATCGAGAAGGAAGGGCAGACGTGGCTGGCAACGATCATTGTGATCCTGCTTGGTGCCATGATCATACTCTTTGGCATAGCGGCGATTCTCTCGAGGGGGATCAACAGATCCATCGCTTCTGAGGTGCCGCCTGAGGCATTGAAGCCTCCCAAGTACGACGACGAAGACTAACACACTATCCCGGTAAGGGAGTATGGGCAGGTACACTGAAGGCCCCGCCATGACGGCGGGGCCTTCGCTTTTTATAGTGAAGAGACCATGCGGGGGCGTGGAGGCAGGGGAGGCCCTTCCTTCACCGGGGACCACTTTTCGAATGCATCCTATGGTTTGCCCTGCGGGCGACCCCGTAAACTCGCCTCCTTCCAGGAGGCTCAAACAGTACGGGGTCAAACGCCCTCCGGGCTTCGCCATGGATGCAAATCGAAAAGTGCTCGACGGTTCATCCAGGGCCTCCCCTGCCTCCTGGCACGCTGGGAGCATGAACTGTTGCCCTCCGTTGGAAAAGCTCTTTGCCGTGAACCATGCCTTATGGAACTGTGGGCTCCGGACTGCTTGGTTCCCTGCTGGGATATTCATCTTATATATTCAATGCTTGTTGATTACAGTTGTCCTCATGAGACCTATCATTTCTGAGAATGGGGAATATTAACGATCACGTACCACGATGTTGACTTTGAGAATTCAGGATTATCTACTCAGGTAGCCCCAGAATCTCATAACGTGCGGATCACCAAACACTTCAGGGAAACAAGATCTGGTCCTTTTCTGGAAACCATGTGTTCTATTGCGAGCTTGTTACGATATTATCGAAACCTGCTCATAGATTATGGGGGTCAGGAAACAGCAGGCCCCGACCCCCTCTGTAGTCTTTTGAATAGCTTATTTAGAAATCAAGGTTAATGGTCCCAGCGATGCCTTCCACGCCGACATTCAACTGTTCGGTGCTCGTGAGGAGATCGTCTTCATCCATGAAGGTCTGTGCGTCGATCCACTCGAGGTAACCATTGGGGTCGTCTATCTCATCGGGAACGGGCTCGATGCCTTCGAAGACATCCTTGAAGAACTGCTCGCCCTCCCCGACGGGGACTTTCAGATACTTGGTCTCCAGGCCGGTGGTGTACTTGAAGATCACGTAGTTGCCGTCGCCCTGTGATACGCCTTTGGCGATGATCTTTGTATCGTTGATGATATAATTGAAATTGAAGGAATGGTCCGCGATGTTTCCGCTTGCCTTGCACCTCAGATTGTATGTCGACTCCGGTGAGCTGATATCATAGTCGACGGAATAAACCATATCGATGGTGATATCCTGCGTGGTCTTGTCGTAGACATAGTAGGCTATACCCCGCTCAGCCTTGTTGGGAAGGGCTTCCTCCGACCATTTCCAGCTCACCAGGACCTCGATTACATCACCGGTGACTTTATACGCCAAAGAGGTGGTTTCATCGCCGGCGGCTTCATCATCAGCACCTTCATCATCCTCGGATTCTTCAATGCTGTTGACGGCATGCGTAAAAACAGTAGCGCTCGTATCTATGCCGGCAAAAGGAGAGGCAATGGTTCTGGGTGTAGCAAGGGCCTCTGCAAACTCGTATCCGTCAGTGAACACACTATCCGCATCGTAAAGAAGCTTGTACAAATTCGACCGGTCGACCACGCCTTCATCCCGTGGAGACCGGAAGTCCCGCAGGGTGAAATAAACCTTGTAAAGCAGTGCTTCATTGCCCCACGCTGGGGACTCGCCTTCGATCAGACCTTCCGGTAATAAACCAAAAAGCCCTTCCTGCTCGCCTTCTGCCGAGATCGGATCATATACCGGCGTGGTTTCTCTCATTGTGGCATAGAAGAGATCTTCCGAGTCAAAGGTCGTGGTGGTCGTGGTGCTCACCGGGTCATCGTCACTGCTACCGCACGCCATCAGAGACAGCATAAGCATGCTGAGCATAATAGCGACTATTCTTTTCGGAGAAATCATGCAGCCCCCTTTTTTGATTTTTATCTTCTTCGGCTTTTGCCTTATGTTATCTTTAGATATTTATTGAATATTAATATGGGTACCTCTAAAAATACCTTAGCCTGGTACTACAGTTGGAGAGCGGTAAACTAGGGAATCGAGAGCATGTCGTTTTTCGTAATGGTAATATCCGGCAATGGCTTGTTGGGCCCTTCGGAAATGGGACCAGGTAAAGATGGCCTCCGCAGTTTTTCTCATGCCCGGGAAGATGTCCCAGAGGAGTCTGCGAACCTCTCGAACCGTCAGGGAGATCTGGGCCCACGCTGTGCTTTGAAGCGGGCGAGGCTCCCCTTCCTGACAAGCCGGCTTTTTTTACCGCCTCCTTGGCATTCCCCTTGAGCACATTCAACAGGGCATAGGCGAACATCGAAAGCGTGATGTGCCGGTACCACCCCGTGAAGGAACGGACCTCATACTCGTCAAGACCGGTCTCCTGTTTCGCATCCTCGAAGCTGACCTCGATAGCCCACCGAATTCCGGCAATACGCACCAGTTCAGAAAGCGCTGTCTTCGCAGGAGCACATGCAACGTGGGCTTTCAGTTCCTGGGAATCACGTACGCTCCGCCTCACCAGCAGCCATCTCTTCCATCTCTGGTACAAAAAGAGGGCCCCGCTTGATAGCGGGGCCCTCGACTTTATGGTGAGCAAAAAACGTTTACATATGGGTAAAATCACCGCCGAATGCGCTTATAGGGCCGATGGGATTTAAGTTCCATTGAATATATAATCCTCCTGTATTGTCGACGAAGCCGATAAACTCTCCCCCATCTACGCTATTGTTATCACCCAGCTGAGGGCCAATTAAATCAGATACAATTCCTGAATTATAGCCCTGCACAAATATTCCTGCATTCAGCTGCCGGAACAATAGCCGTTTATCTCTTCTGAAGATCACCTACCCCGACAAACGGCACTGCCCCGCCACCTGTGACCTGCGGGAGAATTCCATTCCATTTTTCTATGGCCTTAAGATTGGCCTCCACCTTTCTCAACTCTATAAGATCCTGGGAAATATTTGCCCTTTGCAGTCTCAGGGACTCCGCCTCT